>Ga0302046_10004368_pt1 | contig 12598 bp, 9 predicted proteins | sample RVTome_11_FD_200261 | JGI IMG/M metagenome (GOLD analysis project Ga0302046, IMG submission 200261) | Soil microbial communities from uranium-contaminated site in the Upper Colorado River Basin, Wyoming, United States - RVT147D111 (version 2) ...
CGTGCTGGTATTAAAACTTTTGTCTCTGGCGAGGTCCTGTGGGATATCGAGTGGTGGTTCAAGCGCCCATATGGCGAGAACGGACGCAGTCGCTCGGCGAGGAAATCGCGAACAGCGTCAGTCATGGTGTCGCCTTGCTGGCGGCAGTGGTTGCTGCCCCAGTTGTCGTTCTTGCGGCAGTCCGGCGTGGCGATGCAGCGGGAATTCTGGGCGCCAGCGTCTTTGTGATGACGATGGTCCTTCTGTATCTCGCATCCACGCTCTACCACGCGTTGCCGAGGAATCGGGCCAAGCGGGTATTCCAGATTCTCGACCACGGGGCGATCTACCTGCTGATCGCCGGCACATACACGCCGTTCACGCTCGGCGTCCTCCGCGGCACGTGGGGCTGGACGTTGTTGTGGCTTGTGTGGGGTCTGGCCATTGCTGGTGTCGTACTGAAGGCTGCGGGCGGGGTACGGTACCCGGTGGTCTCGACGTGCGTGTATCTCGCTATGGGTTGGCTCGTCCTCATCGCGATCAAGCCATTGTGGCTTGGTGTGCCACCGTGGGGTCTGTTCTGGTTGCTTGCAGGGGGCATCGCGTACACGACGGGTGTGGTGTTTTTCGCTGCTCGTCACGTCCGCTACAGCCACTTGGTCTGGCACCTGTTCGTTATGGCAGGCACCACGTGCCACTTCATCGCGGTGCTGTTTTATGCGGCCTAACAAGGCGTCCAAAGCCTTTGCCTTGGCATGGTTCAGCGGCGACGGATCTTGGGTGCCTCATGGCGGCGGGTGCTGGCTGCCTCCGCGAGACGCCTGCAGCTTGGGTCGGCCGCTCGACGCCCATGCCGCTATGCTGCTGTGGGGAAGGAGGATGATACTGATGCGCAAAAAAACAATCAATCGAACCTTTCAAAATCTCTCGTCTACAGATCAAAAGTGGTTAGATCTTGAACGCCTGGCACAAGTCGAGATAACATCAGAAAGTCCGGCACACCCAATCGAGTCAGCGCTGATACCGGGCACCGGACCTGGCTGGCGGGCAGCACAACCCGGAGACCAGGCGATTCGCCTCATCTTTGACCAGCCGGTCAGATTGGGACGTATCCATCTCATGTTCCACGAAGAGGAGCTGGCGCGCACCCAGGAGTTCGTGTTGCGCTGGTTACCGGACGGTGAAGAGTCTTTCCGAGAGATACTGCGCCAGCAGTATCACTTTAGCCCGCCTGCCACGATCCGAGAGGTCGAGGACTATGCTGTCGAACTAAACGGTGTAACGGCACTCGAATTAGAAATTGTTCCAGACCTGAGTGGAAGCGGTGCCCGTGCGACGCTGGCGCAGTTGCGTCTTGCGGTGTTGTGAGTTGATCACGATCCGCGCGGCGCTCTCACCACCTCCGTAACTGCGTATTTCGAGTTGGCTGACTCAACGACGTGCGAATGGAGGGCCACGATGGACAAAAAGACGATGATCGACCTATTGAACGAGGATCTGGCCGGTGAGTTTTCGGCCATCATCCAGTACGTCACGTACGCCGCCAAAGCGACGGGACCGTACCGGCCTCAGCTTTCAGCCTTCTTTCTGGCCGAGGTCGGGGATGAGCAGGGGCATGCCCAATTCCTCGCCAACAAGATCGTCGCGTTGGGGGGCAAGCCGACGACTCGGGCGCGAGAGGTTCCCCCGGCCCAAACGAACCGTGAAATGCTGGAAGCGGTCCTCGCGGCAGAGCGGAGGGCCGTCAAGGACTACACCGAGCGTGCCAGGCAGGCCGACGAGTTTGGCGACAAGGGCTTGGCCGTGCAGCTCGAAGACATGGTACGCGAGGAAAGCACGCACTCGGAGGAGACCGAGCGCATCCTGCGCGACTGGCCCCTGTAACCGGTCCCTTTCTCTCGAGGCGTGACCCCCGGCAGGGTGTGGCGGGAAACAAGCCGAAGGGAAACCTGCCTAAATGCCCTTGGTTTTTCCAGGCAAATTGAGCAGCAGTGTCCAGGGCGACGTTAGGGTCTTGCGGTGTCGGCGATAGTCGTCTGTGAAGGGTGTTTGGAAAAAGTTGACGTGCAGGCTTGCGCGCGATCTGCTCCGGACGCTGGATGATCAGTTTCGAGCGAATGCTCTCGCCCCTGGTCGACAGCCGCTCAGGGCGAGCTAATCGGCGGCAGAGGGGTGAGACACCTCGAGCGACAGTGAGACCGGCACCGCTCAAAAGGCCCCTGACCACCGCCATCCCGCCTCATATTTGAGTAAATGAGTGCAACACATCGATCACTGCGACTTCGGTGACACATGAAGTCGGGGTTCGGGGCACGATCATGAACGCATATGGAAAGGAGAGTCTATGTTCACACGGGCAGTAAGGCATTATCGGGCGCTGTGGGATACCAAAGGCAAGAAAGGAAGAATCGCCATAAGATTCCACGGCGGGAATATCCAAACAATCAAGATTGATAACTATCCTGAGTATGTCGCCACGCTCGCTATGTTACAGAGCGAGAAGACGGCCCCCCCAGGGCCGGTTGTCGTGGATACGGCGCCGTAATATTCCAGGATCCCATCGCACATTCACTCCACACTGCGTCTCACAGCTCCCGACCCTTTTTCGCCGGTCGCCTGTTATCGGCATTCGCGGTCAGGCGGCGATCGATCGACCGCATCAACTCGCCCCGAGCTTTCGGGTTGGTGCGAAAAACACCCAGCATGGTGCTCGTGACCGCTTGGGTATTGGCCTTCTCGACACCGCGCATGATCATGCACAGGTGTGCCGCTTCGATGATCACCGCAACCCCACGCGGCCGCAGGATCTCCCACAGGGTCATGGCGATCTGTTTGGTGAGCCGTTCTTGCACCTGGAGCCGGCGGCAATAACTGTCGATCAATTTGGACAGGTGGCTTGGGCGCAAGGCCCGTTGGTCGGGCACGTACGCCACGTGGCACCGTCCGAAGAAGGGCAGGACATGATGCTCGCAGAGGCTTATAATCCGCAAATCCCTTACCACGATCATCGTGCGGCGCCGGTCAGCCACAATGCCCGAACGAGCGATGGCGTGCGCGTCCTGTCCGGTTCCGCGGGTCAGATCCTTGAGACTTTGCATGAAGCGGCCCGGGGTCCCTCGCAGCCCCGCACGGCCCGGATTCTCGCCAAGGGCTGCGATGATGGTGCGCCCCAGCTCATCAATGTGATTTCCTCTTTTCTTCATACCCTGTTTCTTCACATTCCCTCTACGCGTCGAGGCTCGTCAGGAGCGGACCGGGTCCAAGCAGATCTTGACATATACCATTCACACGGTGGTTTTGCAAGGGAGACGAGGCTGTTGCGCCGGATGACGATCGTCGCCGTATGGTAGCCGATTCGGGGTGTGCAGGCTTTTTTATCTGGTTATCAAGCTTTTTCTTGTATAATTCCCGGGTTGATTCCTGCGATCCGTGTGCGGCACTGTTTGTGCCGGGGGAAGGTGGTGTCGAGGTGGCGGGGCGCCGGATTGACGCGGTGAAGAGCCGCTTTCGGTACGCCGAGGTCCCGGAGGCCGATGTCGCCCCGCCCGTTACTCCACACGAGACATTCCGATAGGAGTCCTTGGTGCTGATGCCATTCACCTGGAAGTCGTGGCGTATCGTGCTCTTGTGCGTTGCATGCGCGGTGCTGGCCTTTACCGCGCCCGCTATGCCTCAATCCCAGGGAGAAGACGATGTGCTGGCCCTCCTGGCCAAGGGACCCGCACTGGGCTCGGCACAGGCCCCCGTCACGATCATCGAATTCTCTGACTTTCAATGTGTCTACTGCGAGAAGTTCTGGCGAGAGACGCTTCCTCACCTCGAAGCGGAGTATGTGAAGCCGGGCAAGGTCCGTTTCGTCTATCGCCACCTGGCCATCCTGGGAAGACAGTCGATCACATCGGCCCAGGCGGCGGATTGCGCGGCGGATCAGGGAAAGTTCTGGGAATACCACGATATCCTCTTTGCCTCGAGGGGTCTCCTTGCCTTGACGAACGACAGCCTCAAAAGCCACGCCGGGAAAATCGGACTGGATGAGAAAGCTTTCGGCCGGTGCCTCGACTCGGGAAAGTATGCCGAAAAGGTGAGGGAAGAGACGAACATGGCCCTCGCCATAGGGGCCCGGGCGACGCCCGTCTTTCTCATCAACGGCACGATGCTCGTGGGGGCGCATCCCTTCGAGACCTTTCGGGAAATCATCGAGGAGGAGCTCCGGGCGAGCCGGAAGGATGAAGGAGCCGGAAAAGAGAAGAAATGATGAAGCGGGTTCTATTGTACTTCAACGTGGCATGCCTCACGGGCGCCGCTGTAGCAATCGCGTATAGAGGTCCTCGGTGTGATCCAGCATGCTCTCCCTGCTGTAAGACGTGACAATCACGTCTCGTGCCGCCCGCCCCAAGGCCTCCCGAAGGGCCTCATCCCGGATTAATCGCGTCACGCTATCCGCCAACACTTTCGCGTCCTTCGAAGGCACGAGCAGGCCGGTGTTTCCATGCTGCACCACCTCCGTCACGCTGCCCACGTCGGTCGCCACAACGGGCCGTTGCATCGCCATGGCTTGAATGAGGGTCTGCGGGAGGCCCTCTTCGATCGAGGAGAGCACAAACACATCCATGGTCCCCAAGAGCTCCGGGATATCCGTGCGAAAACCGGTAAGAACCATGGACTGCGTCAAACCCATGTCTTTAATTTTTCGCTTCAGGTTCTCTTCCTCCGGCCCCTCTCCCACGATCAGAAACTTGACATCCGGATGGTGTGCGAGGACCAATCGTGCCGCATCGACAAAATAATGCATCCCCTTCTCATACCGGATGAATCCTACCGTCCCCACGACGAAGTCCGTAGACGACAGGCCGAGATCGGCCCTGAGCGCGCTTGACGACAATGGCGGGTGAAACCGCGAAAGATCTACCCCTGTTGGAATCGAAACGACCCGTGTTTCATCCAGACCGTGGTCCCGAATAAATAAGGTGCGTACCGCTTTTCCCGAGGTGATGATGGCGTGTGGAAGCATCTGATAGAGAATTTTGTGCCGGAAATTCTTCGAAAAGGGGGTGGACTTATGGCGGCTCCTGATGATGATCGGCTTGTGGCGTGACAACCGCCCCGCAATCGATGCCGCCCAACTGTCGACCGAGCCGTGGGTGTTCACGATGTGGATGCGGTGTTTACGGATCAAAGCCAGAAACCTGAAAATGGACGGCAGGAATCGGCTCCATCCGAGGGTCAGGGGTTCCACTCGGAGCCCTTCTCGTTCCGCCAGTTCGTGCAGTTTGCTCTTGGGGGGCACTGCGAAAATGAGCGTATGCCCACGTGCGGCCATTCCGACGGCCTCCGAGAAAATCCGGAGCTCTTGCCCGCCCAATCCGGTGGAGGACTCGGTATGCAGAATGCGTAGGCGCCTCACGGCGTCCACAGGAGCATGAGCATGCTGATCCCTCGCTCCTTCAGGCATGCGGGTCTGTGGTGGAATGTTTCGCGCAGAGGGGAGTGTGCGCCATCAGGGCAGGTCGGTCGAACCCATGAGATACCGGTCACACTCGCGCGCGGCACCGCGGCCCTCGTTGATGGCCCAAACGACGAGGCTTTGGCCGCGGCGCATGTCGCCGGCGGCAAAAACGCCTTCCACGCTCGTCTCGTACTTGCCGTATGCCGCCTTGGCATTTGAGCGTTCGTCCCGCTCCAGGCCGAGGCTATTGACGAGGGTATCTTCCGGTCCAAGAAAGCCCATGGCCAGCAGCACCAGCTGTGCAGGCCAGATCTTCTCGGTTCCCGGGATTTCCTTGGGGACCTGCCGGCCGTTGTTGCCCCGTTGCCATACGATCTCGACGGTGTGCAGCTCTTTCACGTGCCCGGCCTGGTCCCCGACAAACCTTTTGGTCATGATGCAGAACTCCCGGGGGTCTCGACCGAACACGGCTGCCGCCTCCTGCTGGCCGTAGCCGGCACGGAACACGTTCGGCCACTCCGGCCAGGGATTGTCGGGGGCGCGCTCGGCGGGCGGCTTGGGCAGGATCTCGAACTGGGTCAGGCTTTTGCATCCGTGGCGCATGGTGGTGGCGACGCAGTCGGTCCCGGTGTCCCCGCCGCCAATGATGATGGCATCCTTGTTTTTGGCGGAAATGTACGTGCCGTCCTGCAGGTTGCTATCGAGGAAACTTTTCGTGTTGGCCCGCAGAAACTCCATCGCGAAATGAATGCCCTTGAGCTCGCGGCCGGGAATCGCCAGGTCGCGCGGCTTGGTGGCCCCGCAACAGAGGACGACCGCGTCAAATTCCTTGAGGAGCCTCTCGGCGGGGTAATTCGTCCCGACTTCGGTATTCGTGACGAACTTTATGCCCTCCTCGGCCAGGAGGTCGACGCGACGCTGGACAACAGCTTTGTCCAGGTGGGGGTTCGGAATGCCGTACATCAGCAATCCCCCGATGCGGTCGTCACGCTCGAACACTTTTACCCAGTGCCCCGCTTTGTTGAGCTGGGCGGCACACGCGAGCCCCGCCGGCCCCGAGCCCACGACCGCGACCCGCTTCCCCGTGCGGGCGGCAGGAGGCTCCGGCACCACCCACCCTTCTTCAAAGCCCTTGTCGATAATGGCGCACTCGATGCTCTTGATCGTGACCGGCGGTTCGATAATCCCCAGGACGCACGCGGCTTCGCAGGGGGCAGGGCAGATCCTGCCCGTGAACTCGGGGAAATTGTTCGTTTTGTGCAGTTGATCGAGGGCCTCTCTCCAGAGCCCACGGTAGACCAGGTCGTTCCATTCCGGGATGAGGTTGTTGATGGGACAGCCCGAGGTCATCCCGTTGAGGATAATCCCGTTGTGGCAGAACGGCACGCCGCAGTCCATACACCGCGACCCCTGCGTCCGCAGCATCTCCTCAGGAGGGTGCGGGTGGAACTCGTCCCAATCGCGAACCCGTTCAGCCGGCGAACGATATGCCGGAAGCTCGCGTGGATGTTCCATGAATCCCGTCGGTTTGCCCACTACAATCCTCCGCGGAATTTACGAATGAGAAATGAGCAGGAGGAGATCAGTTGCCACTGACACGTGCCAGATCGAGCTTGTTTGCTTCGAAGGCAGCCATGATGGCTTCCTCGCCGCTCAGGCCGGCCTCCTCGACGCGTTTCACCGCGTCGAGCATCCGTTTGTAGTCCTTGGGCAGGACCTTGACGAACCTCGGCACCATCTCTTCCCACCGCCCCAGGATGAACCCTGCGCGCTCGCTCTTGGTGTACTCGGCGTGCCGGCCGATCATCTGTTCCACCTCTTTGATCTCTTGACTGTCTTCCAGCCGCTCGAGGAGGACCATCTCCCGATTGCACCGGCGGTGAAAGTCGCCGGTCTCGTCCAGCACGTATGCGATGCCGCCGGACATGCCGGCGGCAAAATTCCGCCCCGTCGGGCCGAGGACGACGACGCGTCCCCCGGTCATGTATTCGCAGGCGTGATCCCCCACGGCCTCGACGACGGCATGCACCCCGCTGTTTCGGACGCAGAACCGCTCGCCGGCCATCCCGCGGATATAGGCCTGCCCGCCGGTGGCGCCGTAAAATGCCACGTTGCCGATGATGATGTTCTCCTCGGGCACGAAGGTCGAGCCTTCAGGCGGGTAGACGATAATCGCGCCGCCCGAAAGCCCCTTGCCGATGTAATCGTTCGAGTCGCCTTCGAGAATCAGAGTGATGCCCCGAGGGATGAACGCACCAAAGCTCTGGCCGGCCGATCCCTTGAAGTGGAGCCGGATCGTGTCCGCCGGGAGGCCCTGGCTGCCGTAGCGCCGGGTTACTTCGCTCCCCAAGATCGTTCCGACGACGCGGTTGGTATTGCGGATGGGAAGCGTCGCCCGTACCGGCTCACCCCGCTCCAGCGCCGGCTCGCAGAGTTGGAGCAGCACCCGTTTGTCCAGCGACCGCTCGAGTCCATGATCCTGGGGAATCTGGCAGTACCGGCCGACCTCCGGCAGGGCGTCCGGCTGGTACAGGATGTTCGAGAGGTCAAGACCCTTCGCCTTCCAGTGATCGAGGGCCCTACGCGCCTCGAGTTTGTCCACCCGGCCGATCATCTCATTCACGGTGCGGAAGCCCAGCTTGGCCATCCACTCACGCATTTCCTGGGCGATGAAGTACATGAAATTGACGACATGCTGAGGGTCGCCGGTGAACTTCTTGCGCAGCTCCGGATTCTGCGTCGCGACACCGACCGGGCATGTATCGAGATGACAGACGCGCATCAGGATACACCCCAGGACGACGAGCGGGGCCGTCGAGAATCCGAACTCTTCCGCCCCGAGGAGTGCCGCAATGACGACATCGCGACCGGTCTTGAGCTGCCCATCGGTTTCCACCACGATCCGGCTGCGCAGGTTGTTCAGGACGAGCGTCTGGTGCGTTTCCGCAACCCCAAGCTCCCACGGAAGGCCGGCGTGCTTGATGCTGCTTTGCGGGGAGGCGCCCGTCCCCCCGTCATACCCGCTGATCAGCACCACATCGGCATGCCCCTTGGCCACGCCCGCGGCGATGGTCCCGACGCCCACTTCCGCCACGAGCTTTACGTTGATCCGGGCGTGCGGATTGCCGTTCTTGAGGTCGTGGATCAGTTCGGCTAGATCCTCGATCGAGTAGATGTCGTGGTGGGGCGGCGGCGAGATCAGCCCCACGCCGGGTGTCGAGTAGCGCACCTTGGCGATCCAGGGGTAGACCTTGCGACCCGGCAATTGTCCTCCTTCTCCGGGTTTGGCCCCCTGCGCCATCTTGATCTGGAGTTCCTGGGCGTTGACGAGGTACTCGCTGGTGACGCCAAACCTCCCCGAAGCGACCTGCTTGATGGCGCTGGAGCGCGAGTCGCCGTTGGAGTCGGGGATGTATCGCGCCGGATCTTCTCCGCCTTCGCCTGAATTGCTCATGCCGCCGATCCGGTTCATGGCGATGGCCAGCGCCTCGTGGGTCTCCTGGCCGATGGCGCCGTACGACATCGCCCCGGTCTTGAAACGCTTGCAGATGGATTCGACCGGCTCGACTTCCTCGAGGGGGATCGGTTCGGGCGCCAGCTTCAGGTCCAGCAATCCCCGCAGGGTGGCGAGCTGTTGGGACTGGTTGTTGACCAGCTCCGCATACTCCTTGTAGACGTTATAGTCGTTTTTGCGGCAGGCGATCTGCAGCTTGTGCACCGTGGCGGGGTTATACATGTGGTACTCCCCGTCACGGCGGTATTGATACTGGCCGCCGACGTCGAGCGTCCGGCCGTTGACCGGACGGTCGGGGAAAGCGCGTGCGTGGCGTATCTGGACCTCCTGGGCCAGCACGTCAATCCCGATACCTTCAACCCGCGACGGGGTCCAGGTGAAGTAGGTGTCGATGACCGTTTGGTTCAGGCCAACCGCCTCAAAGATCTGGGCGCCCCGGTAACTTTGGATCGTGGAGATACCCATTTTGGACATTACCTTGACGACACCCTTCACCGCGGCCTTGATGTAGTTTTTTAGCGCGTGCTCATAACTGATATCCGTCAGCATCCCCTGCCAGATCATGTCGTCGAGCGTTTCGTACGCGAGGTAGGGATTCACGGCACCGGCGCCGTATCCGATCAAGACCGCGAAGTGGTGCACCTCGCGTGGCTCCCCGGACTCGATCACCAATCCCACCTTGGTCCGCGTGCCTTCCCGAATGAGGTGATGGTGCAAACCCGACACCGCCAGCAGTGCCGGTATCGGCGCATGGTCGCGGTCAACGCCGCGGTCCGATAGGATGAGGATGTTCGTCCCTTCGGCAATCGCAGCGCTTGCCCGGCGGCACAGCGCATCCATGGCCCGCTCCAAGCCTGGCCCTCCCTCACGGGCGGTAAAGAGAATGGGCAGCGTCACCGCCTTCAAGCCTGGGAGGTCGATGTGGCGAAGCTTCTCCAGCTCCTGATTCGTCAGGATCGGCGTTTTCAGCCGGACTTGGCGGCAGCTCTCCGGCTCGGGGACGAGGAGATTCCGCTCGGAACCGAGCATTGTTTCGGTCCCAATGATGATCTCTTCACGGATGGCATCGATGGGGGGATTCGTGACCTGGGCAAAAAGCTGCTTGAAATAGTTGTAAAGGAGTTGAGGCTTGTGGGACAGCACCGCCAGCGGCGTGTCGGTGCCCATCGAGCCCACAGGCTCGACGCCCTCCTTGGCCATCGGTCCCAGAATTATGCGCAGCTCTTCGAAGGTATAGCCGAACGCCTGCTGGCGCTCGAGGACCGTCTCGCGATCCCGTTCCCCGACGTGGAGCGGCTCGGGAAGATCTTCGAGTGGGACCAGATATTCATTCAGCCACATCCGATAGGGATGCTCGCTCGCCATCCGGTGCTTCAACTCTTCGTCACCCACGATACGTCCCTCGTTGGTATCCACCAGCAGCATCCGGCCCGGCTGGAGACGCCCCTTGTGGAGCACGCGTTCCGGACGCACGTCGGCGACGCCGACCTCGGAAGCCATGATGACCAGGTCGTCTTTGGTGACGTAGTATCGTGATGGGCGCAGGCCGTTCCGGTCGAGCACGGCACCGACGCGTTTGCCATCGGTGAACGCGATGGAGGCGGGTCCATCCCAGGGCTCCATCAGGCTGCTGTGATACTCGTAGAACGCCTTCTTTTCATCGCTCATGCTTTCGTGGTTCGACCACGGTTCCGGAATCATCATCATGACCGCGTGCGGCAGGGACCGGCCGGTGAGCACGAGAAACTCCAGGCAGTTGTCGAACATGGCCGAGTCACTGCCATCGGGCCGGATGACGGGGAGGAGCTTGCGCATATCATCCCCGAAGAGGTCGGACCTGGCGATGGACTGCCGGGCGTGCGTCCAGTTCACGTTTCCCCGCAGGGTATTGATCTCGCCATTGTGGATCAGGTACCGGTATGGATGCGCGCGCTCCCAACTGGGGAAGGTATTCGTGCTGAATCGCGAATGCACCAGGACGATGGCGGCTTCCATGGCGGGGTCCGACAGATCGGGGTAGTATTCCTCGAGTTGGTCCGCCGTGAGCATCCCCTTGTACACGATGGTCTTGTACGACAGACTCGTGAGGTAGAACCGTGCACCGCCCTGTAGCATCCCCGAGTAGCGAATGTCGTTCTCGGCCCGTTTGCGGATGATGTAGAGTTTCCGCTCGAAGACCATCTCGTCCTGGATCTTGGGATCACACCCGATCAACACCTGGCGCACACACGGTTCACACGACAGGGCCGTGCGTCCCAATGAGGTGTTGTTGGTCGGGACCGTTCGCCATCCGAGCAGGCGCTGTCCCTCTTCGGCGATGATCTCCTCGAAATGTTTCTCACAGCTGTGGCGCTCCGCAGGATCGGGGGGGAGGAAGACCATCCCGACGCCGTACTCCCCGGAAGCGGGGAGCTGAATGCCGGCCTCGGCGCATGCCTGCCGGAGAAAGGCGTGTGGCATCTGCAGCAGGATGCCGGACCCGTCACCCGTGTTGACCTCAGCGCCCCGCGCGCCGCGATGCGTCAAGTTGTAGAGCACGGTGAGTGCGTGGCGCACGATCGCATTTGATCTGACGCCCTTGATGTTTGCGACAAAACCGATCCCGCACGCGTCGTGCTCGAACCGTGGGTCGTAGAGACCCTGTTTAGGGGGTAATCCGGTGAGTTTCATGGCTCATCCCATCTCCGAGAATCGCTTCATCCGGGACATACGACCACACCGACCGGAGAACGCTCGCACACCTCACCCGCAGCCATGGAGGCCGAAATATGTACGGCGGTCCTCGGGTACGATTGATACATGGAAAGAGGCCCTACGCGGACATGTAAGTCAGAATAAAAGAAGGCCCCCTGAGTAAGTCCCGGGTAGCACTAAATTAGGGAACGATGGGCTTGTGTGTCAAGGGAAAAGCGTCACAACATATCGTGGTGCACGATGACGGCACCCCTTCGTCCGGATTCCACGGAAGTCTTGAAATCAAAAGGTACAAGTCTCATCCGGATAATCGGGGGCTGCGCGGAGGCGAGGGCAGACCGGCTGATAGAGGCAAATCGCTTTGTTTGTCATACCTTAGGCTCTCTGGTCTCGAGGTCGGCCGCGCCCAGCAGGGCGGCGACCGCTGCCCGGTCGAGTTCTTGCCAGTGTCCCGCCCGCAAGCCCCGTGGCAGGCGTACCGGGCCATATCGAATGCGGATGAGGCGGCTCACCCTGGCACTGATCGCCTCCCACATGCGGCGGACCTCGCGCCGGCGCCCCTCTTTGAGCGTCACATGGTACCAGTGGTTTCTTCCTTCGCCGCCGGCATCGCGTATCGTTTCAAAACGCGCCGGCCCGTCCTCGAGATCGACACGTGTCTTCAACTGATGCAGCTTTTCGTGGTCGACGCTGCCGTATACCCGCACGGCGTATTCGCGGTCGATGTCTTGGGAGGGATGCATCAAGCGATTGGCCAGTTCTCCGTCGTTGGTGACGAGGAGCAGGCCGGTCGTGTTGATATCGAGGCGACCCACGACCACCCAGCGCCCGCCGTGGGGCTTTGGCAATCGATCGAAAACGGTCGGCCGTCCCTGCGGGTCGGAGCGCGTGCACACCTCGCCCGCGCGTTTGTGGTATATCAGGACTCGGCGGTCGGGGGGCGTTTTCGTCTGGGGAATGACCCG
>Ga0302046_10004369_pt1 | contig 12597 bp, 9 predicted proteins | sample RVTome_11_FD_200261 | JGI IMG/M metagenome (GOLD analysis project Ga0302046, IMG submission 200261) | Soil microbial communities from uranium-contaminated site in the Upper Colorado River Basin, Wyoming, United States - RVT147D111 (version 2) ...
AATATCCGAGAATCGCGGTGCCGGTGCCGGCCAGTATGGCTGTCAGTTCCTGGAGCTTCTCATCCACGGCAAGTCGTTCCCGGTGTCATTGACGAATAGGGTGCCGACCGGATCGCCTCGGCATCAATCAACGCAAACTGCAATCGCATGGTAGCGGCGGTCGGCCGCTACCTCCCGGCATTCTTGCAGATTCAGACCGGCTTCGCATCCGTTGCCGCCGCGCGCGACTCGACAATGGATACTGCGCGGAGTACCGCCTCGTGCCGTGTGGCAACGCGCTCGGTTTCGTGCACGAGGTCGAGTATGCGCAAGCGGGCGAGGAGCCTGGCCACGTGGAAGTTCAATCCGACGACAATCACGGCTCGCCCGGTGCGTGCCGCAGCCTGCATGATCTCCTCGAGTGCCAGCGCAGCACTGCCGTCCACTTTCGGTACGTCCAGCAGGTCGATGATGAGCACTTCGTAGTCGCTGACTCGCGACATGCGCCGTACCAGTTCGTTCGCGGCGCCGAAACTCATCAGTCCTGACAGGTGCAGGATCAGGGCCTTGCCGTTGCAGCGGCGGAACAGTATCCGCTCCTCATCGGTCAGCAGGTGTTCGGAATCGGCATGCGAGATCGTGCGGATGGACTCCATCTGCATTTCTGCGGTTTCCTTGACGAAAAGCAGGCTCGCGACAATCATCCCGGCGGCGACGGCGGTGATGACGTCGACGAAGACCGTAAGCGCCAGCACGATGATCATGGTGATGAGGTCGACCCGTGGTGCGCGGTGCATGCGGCGCAGATAGCGCCAGTCGATGACGTCGATGCCGACTTTCAGCAGGACCCCGGCAAGCGCCGCATGCGGTATATGAGAGACCAAAGGCCCGAGGCCGAGCGCAACCAGAAGCAGAATGACCGCGTGAGACATCCCGGACAACGGCGTCCTTCCGCCTGCCCGAATATTGGTCAGGGTCCGCATGGTGGCGCCCGCGCCGGGAATGCCGCCGAACACACCGGCGACCAGGTTTCCGATGCCCTGGCCGGTCAGTTCCCTGTCGGAGTCATGGAAGTTCCGGGTGACGTTGTCGGCCACGAGCGACGTGAGCAGGCTGTCAATGGCACCGAGGCCGGCTATGACGGCGCCAAAAACCAGCATCTGGTTCAGCTCGGCGAAATCGAAAACCGGAAGGTACAGGGCAGGCAGTGAACTCGGTATGGCGCCAATCACCGGCGCACCCGGAAACCAGATCACAAGCGCAGTGCCGGCAAAGATGGCCAGGATCTGTGGGGGCACAACTCGCCCTATGCGCTTCGGTGTGAGGACGCAAATTGCGAATGACATAATACCCACGGCAACGGCCAGCCGGTTCGGTTCGTCGAAGTCGGCGGGCAGAACCGTTATGGCGTTGATGACGTTGCCTTCCGTCGGGTATCCCAGCAGTGGTGCAAGCTGCAGCACGATCAGTATGCATCCGATACCGTTCATGAAGCCGGATATGACCGGGTAGGGCATCAGGTTGATGTAGCGTCCGAGCTTCAGGTATCCGAAGAGGATCTGGAACAGCCCTGCAATCATGACCACAGTGAAGGCTTGTGCGGGGTTGGAGCCGTAATGCGTGAATACGGTCGCGGCGACAATAGTCATCGGTCCGGTCGGTCCGGAGATCTGGCTGGGCGTGCCGCCAAACATTGCGGCAAAGAAACCGACGCATATGGCGCCATACAAGCCGGCGACCGGACCTGCGCCCGAAGCGACACCGAATGCGAGCGCCAGGGGCAGGGCAACGATGGCGGCAGTCAGGCCGCCAAAGAGATCGTTGCGCAAATTTCCAAAGGTCAGATTCAGCATCGGGGTTTTGTACTCTGAGGCGCCGGAGTGTGAACTCAGTCAGGCAATCCTGCCAGACCTCCGAAGTCATTTCCGGGATTGTTGATTACAGAGGCTCGCAGCGGTATTCGGTGCAATATTCCGGTGTTCATGTTTCGGGCAGAACGAACCGGCGTCACGGCTGAAAAAAACTTTGAGACCGGGTTCACACTGTGACAAAAAATAGTTATTGACAATCTTTCGGCTGCAAATATATTACCGCGCAAACAGGGTGGGTAATTACCCGCACGACTCGGAGGGCAGGGTCGGTTTTCATTTGCAGGTCGCCCAACTGCAGCCAAGGATCGTAAATGAAAACCGCCACAGTCGTCGCGGAAGAACCTCCGGGGAGCGCGGCACGACGCCGTCCCGCCCCTCCTAAATCACCCCTCCTCACCAATTCTCCTGCCATTCGCCTCGACCAGACCATCGCCAGACGCGACCGGTCGAAGTTTCGCGTATCCGAACGGTCCGCGGAATTCTTGCGCCGCTGTTACCCGGAAGCGACAGTCGAAGAGTGGAACGACTGGCGCTGGCAGAACCGGAACAGGGTCCGGACTCTCGCCGACCTCGAACGAATGATCGTCCTGTCGGACGACGAGTCAGCAGCGATTCGCCGCCACACAGGCGCACTGCCGGTGGGTATCACCCCGTATTACGCGAGCCTGCTCGATCGCCAGGACGCCGGGCATGCGCTCCGCCGTACCGTGGTCCCGGTCCTTGGCGAGTACGAAACCGGCCGCGGCGAAAGCGAGGACCCGCTTGGCGAAGACGGGCACAGCCCGGTTCCCGGCCTGGTGCACCGTTATCCCGACCGCGTGTTGCTGCTGGTAACGAACTTCTGTTCGGTCTATTGCCGGTATTGCACCCGTGCCCGCATGGTGGGGTCGGTCGGCGAGCGCAGCGTCAAGAAGACGGATATCGAACTGGCGCTCGCTTATATTGAACAGACTCCCGTCATCCGTGACGTACTGATCTCCGGCGGTGATCCCCTGAGCCTGGACGACGATCGGCTCGAGTACATCCTGCGCCGACTGCGCAGGATCCCGCACGTCGAGTTTGTACGCATCGGCAGCAAGCAGCCGGTGGTGCAGCCGATGCGCATCACACCGTCGCTCACGCGCGTCCTGAAGCGCTATCACCCCCTCTGGATGAGTCTGCATTTCACGCACCCGGACGAGCTGACACCGGAAGTCGCCGAAGCCTGTGCCCGCCTCGCGGACGCCGGCGTGCCGCTGGGCAGCCAGACGGTACTGCTGAAGGGCGTGAACGACGACCTCGACACGCTGAAGAAGCTGATGCACGGCCTGCTGCGGATCAGGGTCAAGCCTTATTACCTGTACCAGTGCGATCCGATTTCCGGTTCGGCTCATTTCCGTACGCCGGTTTCCAGGGGCGTCGAGCTCATCCGTGGCTTGCGGGGGCATACCACGGGTTATGCAGTCCCGACCTTTGTCGTCGACGCGCCGAACGGCGGCGGCAAGATCCCGCTGGCCCCCGACTATGTTGCCGGCTACGACGGCGGTGATTTGCTGCTGAACAGTTACGATGGCGGATCCTACCGCTATCCGGACAGCGGCGCTCCGATACGCGCTGCCGCCGGAGAAAATTCATGAGTCCGTCAGAAATACGCGTCGGTCTGACCTTTGACCTGCGGGATGCCTACCTCGAAGCCGGCTACAGCGAAATAGAGACTGCCGAGTTCGATCGCGTCGACACCATCGACAGCATCGAGAAAGCACTCCTCGAGCTCGGCTACCAGGTCGACAGGATCGGCAACGTGAAGCAACTGGCGGCGAGGCTGGTGGCCGGCCATCGCTGGGACCTGGTGTTCAACATCTGCGAAGGCATGTACGGCATCGGCCGTGAGGCCCAGGTGCCGGCCCTGCTGGACGCGTACCGCATACCCTACGTGTTCTCGGACACCCTGGTGTGTGCACTGACCTTGCACAAGGGAATGACCAAGGACGTGGTCCGCGCTGCCGGACTTGCCACGCCCGACTATGCCGTCGTATCCGAGCTGTCGGCTGTCAAGTCAGTGAATCTTGCCTATCCGCTGTTCGCCAAACCGATTGCGGAGGGCACGGGCAAGGGCATCAGCGCCAACTCGAAAGTCTCGAACGCAACCGAGCTGCAGCGCGTGTGCCGCCAACTGCTGAAGGAACACAAACAGCCGGTCCTCGTCGAGCGTTACCTGCCCGGGCGCGAGTTCACGGTCGGGATACTCGGAACGGGGCGGAAAGCGTCGGCGCTTGCCACGATGGAGATCGAATTGCTGCCGGGTGCCGATTCCGACGTCTATTCCTACCGCAACAAGGAGAACTGCGAGGAACTGGTGCACTACAAGCTGCTGCCTATGGGCAAGCTGCGCCGCGACGTCGAGTCGCTGGCCGTGCGTGCCTGGCGGGCCCTCGGTTGCCGTGACGGCGGACGCATCGACGTTCGTCTCGACGACAAGGGACAGGTCAATTTCATCGAGGTCAACCCGCTGGCGGGCATCCACCCGGAACATTCGGACCTGCCGATGATGGGTACGATGGTCGGCATGAACTACACCGCACTGATCGGCAACATCATGAAGTCGGCACTGCCTCGCTGCCATGCCGCAGTTCGTGCGGCATCGCTGGCGGCCTGATCGGAGCCGGCCGTGAACCCGGGGACCTGAGAACGTGAGATCGTCCCGCCTGTCTGTCTTCGTCGTGCACGAGGCCCTCGGGGCCGGCGCCCGGCCGGACGAAGCCGATGCGCTCGTGCAGGTCGAGCAGGTTTCGGAGGCGATGAAGAAACTTGGCTGGAGTGTTGCGGTACTGCCGACCAGCCTGGATCTGGATGCGACGCTGGCGTCCATACGCGAACACGATCCGGCCTGTGTATTCAACCTGGTTGAGTCGCTCGGAGGAGACGGGCGTCTGATCCATCTGTTTCCGGCCGTGCTCGCGGTCGCACGGATTGCGTATACCGGGGCCGATTCGGATGCCATCTACCTGAGCTCGCAGAAGCTGGTGGCGAAGATACTCATGCAGGCGCACGGCATCGAGACCCCCCGGTACTTTACGCATGATGATGCCCTGCATGACAGCGACAGTACCTGGATAGTCAAGTCAGTCTGGGAACACGCATCGTTGGGCATGGATGACGGCTGCGTCGTGCACGGCTCCGATGAAGCGCGCCATCGCATGGCGCACAGTGAAGCAAAATACGGCGGGGAGTGGTTTGCGGAACAGTTTGTCGGTGGTCCGGAGTACAACATTTCGGTGCTGGAGCAGGACGGCCAGCCTTACTTGCTGCCGATCGCCGAGATGACCTTTGTGGATTACCCCAAAGGCAAACCGAGGATCGTCGGATACGCAGCCAAATGGGATGAGAATGCGCCGGAGTATCGCGCCACCTGTCGGGTGTTCCCGTCACTCCCGGAGCAGGAGCGTGACCGGCTGCGCAACATCGTGCAGCGTTGCTGGAGGGCATTCGGGCTGCGTGGCTACGCGCGGGTCGACCTGCGACTCGATGCCGAGGGTAGCCCGTACGTGCTCGAGATCAACGCGAATCCCTGCCTGTCGCGGGACGCCGGATTCGCAGCTGCGGCGCTGCAGGCAGGGATACGTTACGAGCAGCTCATCGAGCGCGTCGTACACGCGGCACTCCGGCCTGCGCTGGTAACCTACCGCCGGACCGGTTGATTGCGCTCGGTTCTCCGCCAGACGGACGCCGCGGCGGTCCGGTCACTGGTCGCAAAGACCGGTTTCTTTTCTGCCGAGGAACTTGCTGTCGCGGTCGAACTGGTTGATGAGACCCTGAAACGGGGCAAAGCCAGCGGCTACGAATTCGTCTTTGAGGACATGCCGGGGAGCCCTGACCGGATCATCGGCTACACCTGTTTCGGACCGATTCCCGCCACCCGGTCGAGTTTCGACCTGTACTGGATAGCCGTTGCGCCGGGTCGCCAGCGTGATGGCCTCGGCGCCAGGCTCATTCGTGAATCGGAGCGCCTCGCAAAATCGCAGGGGGCTACCCGGATGTTCGTCGATACATCAGGTCGCAACCAATATGCGCCGACCCGCGCATTCTACGAGCGCATGGGCTATCACAAGGTGGCTGTCCTCGAGGATTTCTTCGCTCCCGGTGACGACAAGGTCATCTACGCCAAAACTCTATGAAATTAGGGTAACAGTCACCGCAATTAAAATTAAGGTAACAGTTACCCTGATCGCTCAGTCCTTTTCGTCGGTGGGCCGACCGGGTCGTGAGCCGACGATGTCGAACACGAGACCCGCGAGCGCGTTCATGCGTGTGACGCGAAAGATAACCTGGCTCAAGGAAATCTCGCGCACCGGACGGACCTCGCGCAACTTCGGTGTCAGCACGATCACGACGGCGGCGCGGACCAGCGTCGATGCAATAAAAACGCCGTAAAGCGGGCTCAGCCAGCTGAAGGTCGTGCCGAACAGGGTCATTTCCGTCGGCATAATCGTGCCGAGATACCCGCCTAGGATCGCGCCGCTGAATATTCCGACACTGGCGAGCACGTTGTGCACAGCGAGATAGGTTGCGCGCCGGTTGGGGCTGATCAGGTCGTAGATGAAGTTGCTCGCGCTCAGGCTGAATCCGGCCCAAGAGAAACCGCTCAGAGCCTGGATTGCAATCAGGTACCAGATGCTGGTGGAGAAAGTCCACAGGAGCGGCATGAGAGGGATGAACAGGCCGGTCACAACGAGTATGCGGCGATTGCCGAACACGTCGCTGATTCGTCCCCATTGGGACAAGGTGAGAAACTGCGCCAGTATGGCGGTTCCGCTGTTGACTGTGAACGCGAGGTAGGAGAACTCGAGATCGCGCAGCATGTATACAGTGAAAAACGGCGACGCGATCGCAACCGAGAACTGCATCAGGGCAAAGAACAGCGAGAATCGCACCGCATTCGACTCTCGCAGCCGTAGCCACCAGTCACGGCCGACCGGAAACTCCAGCGCTGCCACGTGACCCGAAGGGTCGTGCATCCGCGACAGATGATATATGGAGACCAGCCGCGCAATTATGGCGATGCAGAACAGGCTGACAAATCCGTATAACGTCTGTCCTCTGCCGGTAAAGTAATGGAGCAACAGGCCACCCGACATCAGTGCCGCGAACGTCATGGCCGTGATCAGTCGCGTGCGCTGGCCGAAGAAGCGCCCTCGCTTGCGCGGCGGAACGATGTCACCGAGCAGGCTGCTCCATTGCGGCGTGGTCAGGTGCGCCCCGCCGTGGTACAGCACGACCGAGGCGATCAGGAACGGTACCGCGTGTTCGGGAAACAGCAGCGGCAGGCCGAGTATGGGCATCCAGGCAAACGCCTGGATACTCGCGCCGACAAGGATAATTGCCTTGCGGCGGCCGGTTACCCGCCCGATCCACGCCGAAAGTAACTGGATGAGCGATGCCAGCATGGGTGGCAGCGATGCGAGCAAGCCGATTTGCGGCGTACTTGCTCTCAGAAACAGCGCGAACGCAGAAAGGTAGGTCTCGCCGATCCCGGTCATTGCTGCAAAGGCAGTCGCGTCTTTCAGCGAGTGTTGCAGTGATCGTTCCGTAACCGGGTCGTTCGAGAAGGCGGGCATTGCGAAAGCAGGCTTGGTCAAAAACGGGGCGCCAATGATCGGGGATGGCCTCCCGCAAATCCATCGGTTGCGCCACACTTTTACCGGCTTAGCTCTCCCGCAGGTAACCCCAGGAATGCAGCTTGTCGTGATCCTCGAACCAGCGGTCGCCAATGTCCTTGCGGTAGTACATGTTGGGTATCAGGATGTTTTTCACCCGCTGGTAGGCTTGCGCCTGTGCCTGTTTCACCGATATGCCCATGCCGGTCACGATCAGCACCACCCCGCTGTGTCCGGTGATGAGCCACTCACCCTTGACCAGCTTGACGTCCTCGATGTGGATGCCGTCATAGTTCGGCTTGCGGAATATAACCACCCGGTCCTTGGAATTGGCTTCGAAAGTTTTCGGGTCGTTGTAGGGGAACGGCGGTACAACCACGCGGAGCCCGATCTGAAAGCCGCGCTTGGTCTTGAAGTCCTTCAAGGAACCGTCCGCCATTCCGAGCAGGAAATCGGCGACCGGCATCGAAAGCCCGTCCGCCTGGATGCTGATGCTCGGATAACCGAAACGCGCCGTGAACTCCAGCGGGTAAATCCCCTGTCCGTTGACTATGCAATTGACGTCGATGTAGCCGACATAGTGCTCCTCTGCAAGACGGTCGCGCAGCTTCGCCAGCGTCGCCGCAAACAGCTTGTTGGGCTCGCTCCAGTACATGCAGGTGCCCATTTCGCCCGTAGCAGGCCCGATGTCGCCCGGGAAAAGCGGCTTGTGCTCGAAATTGACGTTGATCGGCAGCATGAAGTCGCTGCCATTGAAAAATGCACCGACCGCGACTTCGACGCCGCGTACGCGGCGTTGCAGCTGGAATACTTTTATGGTGTCCGAGTAAACCGCTTTGTACGACTGCAGCACGTGGACGACATCCATGCCGTCGTCTTCCTGTCCGACGAACAGCAGTCGTTTTATATTCTGCGCTTCGCCGCTCGGTTTGATCACGTACGGCGCCGGGTTCTTGCCGACGTAAGCGATGGCGGAGTCGAAATCGCTGAACTCCTGGAAGGGAATGATCGACACGCCGTGGCGTTTGAGTTCCTGCTGGCCGAAGGTCCGGTCATCTTCCAGCCTGTCGGTGTATGGTGTACCGCCGACGACATTCTTGCCGGCGTCCCGGAGTTTCTTCGCTTTGTCGCCCTGGCCGAGTACGTCGTCGAATACGATGATGTCTGCCCAGTCGACGTGCGATTCCCAGTCGTCGACCTTGGGCACGAATCCGTCGCCGATCGACTTCTCTGTTTCATTCTCGATGTAATACCGGACCTTGTGCCCTTCCTTGACCACCTGCCAGGCGATGTCGCTGATCAGTGCGTCGATCGAAACGAAGAGAAACTTTCTGTTCTGGTTGGCCAGGATCGCTCTCCACGCAGGCCTCGCCTGCCGACTTCACGGAAGCAACCATAGCAGTTTTTGCTTGCATTCTGAAAAGCGGCCGCCGCCGCAGATGCGAATCCCGCAAGAATTTCCGATAATTGCCCGCAACGTGCATACATTCGACCGTTTGCCGGTCAAACTGCCAGGATCCGTCGATCGGGGGTCACTTGAAGGCGCCAACGTCAGGTTCGGTGATACTGCTACTCGCGATACTCCTGCTCGCGCGAGGAGCCGGGGGTTACGAGATTCGTACGCTGGAGACCAGCCGCGCCGACAAGCGCTTTTCGATCGTGATGACCGCTGTCATCAATCTGCCCATCGACGAAGTGCACAGGCGGCTGACGGATTTCAACCAGCTGACGCGGTTGTCGCCTTACGTCGAGGAGAGCCGCCAGCTGGAACCGGACGAAGCCGGGGACATCATCGTGTATACGCGCATTCGCGCCTGTGTGATTTTCATCTGCAAGACCGTGCGAATATTCGAGGCGATTACCTACCCGGAGAAGAACCGGATCGTCGCGACCGTCATCCCGGCAAGAAGCGAACTTGCGTATGGCCAATCGAGCTGGACGTTGAGCCCGCAAGGCAACAGCACCTTGCTGGAATACGAATCGCAACTGGAACCCGGGTTCGACATGTTCCCTTTGATCGGGCCGGCTGCTGCCCGCTACAGCCTCAAAAAACAGGCGAAGCAGTTCCTCGAGGGGCTGGAGGAATACCGCTAATCAGCAGTAGAGAGCGTGTCATGAGAAAAACCCCTCTTGTGCTAAAAAGGTGTCAGGTTTATTTTTGCAGCGCAAAAATAAACCTGACACCTTTTTTTGACACCTTTTTTACTCTTGCGAGGGGTCAAAGGCGGGGGTGAAACTTTGAAATTCTACGGTGCCCAGCTGAATGAAATACTGAATGTCTGACCCGGCTCCTCTTCGAAAACCGTAACGCCGCCGCGCTCGATGGTGGTGGACTCATCGAGAATATTCTGTGCTTTCAATTTGAATGTCATCGACTCGGTCGGATACCAGAAATAGGTGACGTCCAGTGAGTGGAACGGCTGTTCGTAAGAATCCGGGGCACCGTTCCGGCCGGCAGTGTACAAGCGCTCGCCAAATACATTGTAGATCAGTGACGCCGTATGCTTGGCCTGCGGTGAATCGAAGCCCAGCATGATGTTGCCGACGTACTCCGAAGCACCGCTCAATGGCCGTACCGGGTTGGTCGGTGCGTCCGCGAAACACGGGTTCGCCGGATCATCGATGTCACAACGCAATTCCGAGTCCTGAACGGTGATGTTGCCCTGTACGAAGAGCGTCTCGAAGAACCCGCCCAGGAATCCGAGCTCCTTCAACCCCTCCAGCTCGAAGCCCTTCACCTCGGCATACGTCGCGTTGCGAATCTCGCGCGCTACCGTCGTGTCGCTTGCCGCCGACTCGAAGAACTCGATCGGGCCGTCGATCTCCTTCAGGAAGTATGTGATCGTGAAATTGTCGCCGTTGCCGAAGAACCATTCCGCGCGAAGGTCGTAGTTGGTTACTTCCGCCGGTTCCACGCCGGGATTGCCGCGCGTCAGGTCGTCGGTGACCGGATCGATGTAGCTCGATCCGGTGATCTCGCGCAGGTCCGGTCGCACGGCCGTCTCGCTCCACCCGGCGCGTACCTGGAAGGTCTCGGCGAGAAAATCGCCCATGTACGTCAGGGACGCCGCCGGATAGACCTTGTCGTCCATGAACGTTCCTTCCTCGAGCACAACCGGGTCGGTGGTGACCTGCGGGTCGGACTCGGTGAATCCGTACGGATTCCAGTCGACAGCGGCCTGCCGGTAATCCTCCCAGCGGCCGCCGGCAGCGACACGCCAGGTATCGTCGTAGGTCCAGTCTATCGTGCCGAAGGCCGCATCCGTCATGGTCGCAGCGATGTAACTCTCCGAATTCGTGCCCTGCCGGTCGAAGGTGAAATTGTTCGCGGTGTTCATTACGTTGGAATCCGAGAATACGCTGTCCAGCGGGCCCTGCAGCACCGTATTTTCGGTTACGGAAGTCGCGCCCAGGCTGAACTGGGTCTGCTGGTAAGTGCGCGCTTTGCGCGCATGGTTCCAGCCGCCACCGAACTCAAACGTATGCGTGTCGCCGTAGATCGGCAAATTGAAGGACCAGCCGTAGTTCTCCACTTCATCGTCCAGATCGGTGAACCGGAAGTCTCCCGCTGTGTTGCTGAGCGTTACCTGCTCGGCGAGAACCTCGGCTGTTTCCGGATCTGTCACGGTCTGAGACGCGATCGACACCTGGTTCGGGATGTCGGTGTCGGCTGCGGAATCGGAGTAGAACCAGGAAATGCTGGTTTCGGTCGGCACCATGCCGAGCAGGCCGGACAGGAAACCGAACCGTTCCCGCGTGTCTTCACCCAGGAAGTGCGTACCGCGTATCTGGTTCGTCAGCATTTCCCGTTCCTCGAACTGGAGGCGGTAGCCTCGCCAGCCCAACCCGTCGGAAATCCCGCGATTCTCATTGAAGAAGTCCGTGACTGCCGCTTCGTCGTCCGTGTTCCTGAGCCACAGTGTCGTTGTGGCGATCGTGTGATCTTCGAGAAACTTCGCGCCGAGACTTACGGTTCCGGCGACGTTCACCGAGTATGTCGTTTCCTCTTCAGTGTCAGTGCGCTCGTCCGGGAAGTTGAAATTGGTCGCGAACTTCGTAGTCTTGCGCCATTGAGTCTGGTACGAACCGCCGACGTCGAAGCCGAGTTGCCAGTCCTCGCCCACGTCGTACAGGCTGCCGATGTTGACCCGGGCATCGTAGTCGATCGGCATGTCCCTGGCTTCCACGCCGATGGCACGGTTCAGCTCGAGACCGAGCTCGCGATTGATCGCCTGCGCCTCGGCAAGCGTCGTGGTCGGATCCTGCCGTCTCTCGAAGGAAAGGATGTCCTGCACTCCGAGCTCGCCCTGGTACCGATTGATGGCCTCGACCAGGGTTGGCGACAAGGCGCGCGTACCATCGTCGGTGCCGAAGCGGTCGTCGCTGCCGCCCGGGTAGGTCAAGCCGTCTTCACCGCTGCTGATCGAGTTGTAGCCGGTGCCGACTTCGAGTTTGAAGTTGAAACCGTCCGGGACGCCTTTGGTGCGAATGTCCACGCTGCCGCCGCCGAAGTTGGCCGGAAGGTCCGCGGACCAGGCTTTCTGCACGCGCAGCGATTGCACTATGGAGGTCGGGAACACGTCCAGCGGAATCACGTTGCGGGTGAGATCGGGCGAGGGAATTTGCGCACCGTTAAGATAGGTCGCCGAGTAGCGTTCGCCGAGACCGCGAATGTAGACGAACTTGTCCGCGACCAGCGAAAGTCCGGGCACGCGTCGCAGCGCCGCGCTGACGGTCGAATCGCCGAGCCGGGAAATGGTCTCTGCATCAAGCATGTCGGTGACCGAGGAGTCGGTGATCCGTTCGTTGATGACCTGTTGCGAAGCGCTTATGAAGCGTCCGGTGACGACAACTTCGTCTATGGCACCTGTGGCGCTTTCCTCGATGATTTCCGTGGTGCTGCTGCCTTGTTCCTGGCTGGGAAACGACGGCGGCGAAACGACAGAATCCTGCGCCTGCTCTTGTTCCTGTGCCACGACGTGGCCATGCCAGGCAAGTATGGCGACGGCTAGCGCCGAGGCAAGCGTTCTATACTTCCGTAGTTCTGCGTGATTCATGATTCACCCCGCGCTGAATTATCAGAGCGTCTCGATCCATAACGGCTGCCCGCGGGC
>Ga0302046_10004370_pt1 | contig 12594 bp, 13 predicted proteins | sample RVTome_11_FD_200261 | JGI IMG/M metagenome (GOLD analysis project Ga0302046, IMG submission 200261) | Soil microbial communities from uranium-contaminated site in the Upper Colorado River Basin, Wyoming, United States - RVT147D111 (version 2) ...
CGGGGCGGGCGACCTTGCGCACCGCGTGGGTGACCGCGCCGCCGATCACCACCAGCGACCGCTCGCCGTCCTCGAGGACCGCACACTGGAACGGCTGGAGCAGCATCGCCTCGGCGGCGACCAGGCGCCGGAAGGTCGGCTCGACCTCGGCGGCGCGGCCGGGCTCGATGCGGTGGGTCTCGCGGCCGGCGCCGGAGACCACCGGCTTGAGCACCGCCTCCTCCCAGCCCTCGACGGCGAGGTGGTCGGCGAGCGGGCGGGGGTCGCCGCGCTCGACGACCCGGAAGGGCACGATCCGCACCCCGCGCGCCGCGAGGTCGGCGAGGTAGCGCTTGTCGAGGTTCCAGCGCACCAGTTCCTCGCAGTTGATCAGCCGGGTCGCGCGCGCCGCCCGGTCGAGCCAGGCGGCGAACGCGGCCGGGCGCAGGAAGTAGTCCCAGGTGGTGCGGAAGACCGCGGCGCCGACCTGCGTCCAGTCGACGTCGGCGCGCGCCCAGTCGAGCCGCCGCGAGGTCAGCCCGAGCCGCCCGAGCGCCTCGCCAAGCAGCCGCTCCTCGTCGAGGATGTTGCGCTCGTACCAGCCGACGACCGGCGGGTCCTCGTAACGGTTCTCGGTGAGGATGGCGACGTCGATCGGGTCCACGGCTCTCCCGGGCGGCGCGCGGCGTCTCCGGCCCCGCCGGCGGGCGGATCATAGTCCGCGCCGGGTACAATCGACCGCCATGTTCCAGCGCCAGCGCACCGGCTCGGTGGTCTGCCCCTCCTGCGGCAAGCTGGTTGGGGTCAACGACGCCAAGTGCTACAACTGCGGCCGGCCGCGGCCCGGGATGTGGGGGTTCACGCCGCTGCTGCGCCGACTCGGGCAGGACCTCGGGTTCACGGAGTTGGTGATCGGCGGCTGCGCGCTGCTTTACGTGGCGACGCTGCTCGTCGACACCTCCCAGATCCGCCTGGCCGGGGGCTTCTCCTTCCTCTCGCCGAGCGGCGCGAGCCTGTTCCTGTTCGGCGCCAGCGGAAAGGTGCCGGTCTTCGACTACGACCGCTGGTGGACGCTGCTCTCGGCCGGCTGGCTGCACGGCGGCCTGCTCCACATCTTCTTCAACGTGCTCTGGCTCCGCCAGCTCGCGCCCGCGGTGGCCGAGTACTACGGCCCGGCGCGGATGGTCCTCATCTATACCGCGGCCGGGGTCGTCGGCTTCGGCCTCAGCACCGTAGGTCCGGTGTTCCTCTTCGTCCTCGCCCCTCTCCTCGGCGCCGGAGGGATGACGGTCGGAGCCTCGGCGCCGATCTTCGGCCTGCTCGGAGCGCTGGTCTGGTACGGCCGGCGGGTGTCGGGCGTGGTCGGCCGCCAGGCATGGATGTTCGCGGCCATCCTGTTCGCCTTCGGCTTCGTCTGGGCGCACACCGGAGGCCGCACCGACAACTGGGCCCACATCGGAGGCTTCCTCGGCGGCCTCGCGGCAGCGGCGCTGCTCAATCCGATGAAGCCCGAGCGGATCGACCATGTGATCGCCGCCCTCGCCTGCCTGCTCGCCACCGCCGCCGCGATCGCGGCCTCGGTGATCACCGGCCTGCATCTGCTGCGCTGAGGTCCGGGCCGGCGTCGCAGTGTCGCTTCGAGCACCACCACCTTGAGTGACGGGCCCTGCGCCGGCGGGACTTTCCGCCGCCGCCGCCCCGTTGACCAGGGCTGAGGAGCACCCGACGTGACGACTGCCTCCCCCCGTCCCGCCGCTGTCGAGCGCACCCGTCTCGAGGTCCCCGCCGGCGTGCTGGCGGCGGCGGCGGCGCACGGCGAGTGCGCGTATCCCGAGGAGTGCTGCGGCCTGCTGCTCGGCCGGCCGTTGCCCGGCGGCTCCGGCTCGGCGGTGGTGCGGGCGGTGCCGGCGGACAACGAGCACGGCGAGGAGCGCCGGCGGAGGTACACGATCGGCCCCGAGACGGTGCTGCACGCCGACCGCGCCGCGCGTGCCGAGGGGCTGGAGATCGTCGGCTACTATCACTCTCATCCCGACCACGCGGCGGCGCCGAGCGCGTTCGACCGTGAGCACGCCTGGCCGGGGGCCAGCTACCTGATCGTCCCGGTGGCGGCCCGCCGCGCCGGCGCGGCGCGGAGCTGGCGGCTCGCCGGCGACCGTGGCGGCTTCGACGAGGAGGCGGTGGCGGTGATCGACGACTCCCGGGACAGCGAGCGATGAGCGCGATCGGGCACAATCCCGCCGAGGAGCTCCCCGACCTCGGGCCGGAGGAGGTCCGCCGCTACGCCCGCCACCTGATCATGCCCGAGGTCGGCACCGAGGGGCAGCGGCGGCTCAAGGCGGCGAAGGTGCTGGTGATCGGCACCGGCGGCCTCGGCTCGCCGCTCGGCCTCTACCTGGCGGCGGCCGGGGTGGGCCGGCTCGGGCTGGTCGACTTCGACCGCGTCGACGTCTCGAACCTCCACCGCCAGGTGCTCTACAGCGGCGGCGACGTCGGCCGGCCGAAGGTCGAGGCCGCGATCGAGCGGCTTCGCGGCATCAACCCGCACGTCGAACTGGTGCCGCACGAGATCCGGCTCGACTCGTCCAACGCCCTCGGGCTGTTCGCGGACTACGACCTGGTGGTCGACGGCTCCGACAACTTCCCGACCCGCTATCTGGTCAACGACGCCTGCGTGCTCGCCGGCAAGCCCAACGTCTTCGGCTCGATCTTCCGCTTCGAGGGCCAGGTGTCGGTGTTCTGGGGGGCGCGCGGGCCGTGCTACCGCTGCCTGTTCCCGGAGCCGCCGCCGCCGGGGATGGTGCCCTCGTGCGCCGAGGGCGGGGTGCTCGGCGTGCTGCCCGGGATCATCGGCGCGCTCCAGGCCAACGAGGCGATCAAGCTGATCCTCGGCGAGGGCGAGCCGCTGATCGGCCGGCTGCTGCTGTTCGATGCGCTGAAGCTCCGGTTCCGCGAGCTGAAGCTGCGCAAGAGCCCGGACTGCCCGGTGTGCTCGGAGCGGCCGACCCAAACCGGGCTGATCGACTACGAGCAGTTCTGCGGCCTGCCCGGAAGCGGCGAGCAGCCGGCCGGGGAGGTCGACGGCTTCGACGTCGACGTCCGCACCCTCCAGCGCTGGCTCGACGAGGGCCGGCCGGTGACCGTGCTCGACGTGCGCAACCCGCCGGAGTACGAGGTCTGCCGCCTCGACGGCGCCCGCCTGATCCCTCTGCGTGAGCTGCCCGACCGCCTCGACGAGCTGGACCCCGCCGACACCCTGGTCGTCCACTGCCACCTCGGCCCGCGCTCCTCGCGCGCGGTCGCGTTCCTGCGCGGCCAGGGCTTCGAGCGCGCCTACAACCTCGCCGGCGGCATCGACGCCTGGAGCGTCGAGATCGACCCGTCGGTGCCGCGTTACTAGAAGGTCTCCCGGGTCGTCACCAGCCACTGGACGCTCTCGATCGAGGGGTCGCGCTCGAGCGGGAAGGCGACGTCGAGGTGGACCATCGAGCCCTGGCCGGAGCGGCTCGAGGCCAGGCGCAGGCCGAAGCCGACGTCGGAGAGCCAGCCGAGGCGGTAGGCGGCGCCGTCCGGGAGTTTGGGGTCGCGGCCGTCGTACCAGGCGCGGCCGACGTCGGCGAACACCGCGGCGCCGACGTGGAGCAGCCGGAACAGGTGCCAGTCGGTGTAGAAGCGCTGCTCGACGGTGAACACCAGCCGGCGGTCGCCGGCCTGGTAGCGCAGCGGGTAGCCGCGCACGCCGCTCTCGCCGCCGAGCAGGAGCTGTTCCTCGGCGTCGAGCCGGTCGACCGCGTCGGCGCCGAGCGAGGCGAAGAACAGGTGGCGGCCGAAGCTGCGGCGGTAGTAGCGCGCGGCGACGCCGGCGACCAGATCCTCGTGGCCTTCGCTCCCGGCCAGGCGCCCGGCGACGCCGCCCGAGAGCAGCAACAGGCTCCCGCGCGCGGGCCTCCAGCCGGTCTCGAACTCGGTGGCGACGATCACCCGGTCGCGGTCGCCGGCGAGCGCGCCCGGCGAGTAGCCGACCCGCGCGCTCAGCCGCTTGCCGGCGTAGAAGTCCTCCGTCCGCTCGAGGCGGTCGACGTCGTTGACCTCGAGGAAGCGATCCTCGACCCACTCCCAGCCGATCCAGGGATAGGCGAGGGTGCGGTCGGTGACCGGCAGCTCGGTCGGCGGGTCCTCGGGGTAGAACTCCTTGGGCGCCTGGCTGAAGCGGCGGCGGTCGTACGTGAAGCCGGCGGTCCAGCGCGCGGCGCCCCGGCCGGGCGCGCCGGCGCCGCCGCCTGACAGGCCGCGCGAGAGCCCGCCGTAGACCTCGGCGAAGGTGCGGTGCTGGCGGAAGCGGTCGATCACCTCGCCGCCGGCCCACAGCCGGTCCACTCGCCCCTCGTCGCGGTAGAAGAGCCCCCCCGCGCGGCGCGTCTCGAGCGCGAAGAACGGACGCTCCAGCGCCATCCGCCGGAGCTCCCCGTCGCTGTTCTCGCCCAGCCACAGCTCGAGCGAGACGCGGCTGCCGGCGAGCTGGCGGTCGCGGTAGACGGCGAGCGCCGAGGTGCGGTCGACGTCGTCGGTGTGCTCGAGCGCGATCTCTCGTCCGGTGCCCAGGAAGTTGGTGTCCTGGACCTTGAAGCGGGTGGTGTTCTCGCCGCCGGCGCGCGACAGACCGACGCCCGCGGTCAACGTCCAGACGTCGCGGGTGATCACCTCGAGGTCGACCCGGTTGTCGCGGTAGCGCACCGGCCGGATCTGCGCGTCGTAGAGGTAGCGGGTGGCGCGCAGCAGCCGCTCGCTCTCCTCGAGCACGCGCCGCGAGTAGGGGTCGCCGGGCGCGAACAGGAGCCGGTTCTCGACCACCTGCTCGCGGGTCGAGCGGTGGAGGCGGTTGGCGAAACGGAACAGCAGCCGGTCCTCGGACGGGTCGGCGGGGTCGAAGACGTCGCCGGCGCGGATCAGGACGTCGCCGATCACCGCCCCGCGGGCCTCGAGGGTGGCGTCGTCGGGCACACCCGGCGGGCGGTCGGAGAGGATCACCTCGAGCCCTTGATCCGAGAGATCGGCCGGCGCCAGATCGAACCCCGGCTCGCGGGCCGCCGGCCCGGCCGGCCGCGGTTCGAACGGGCCGGTCTCGAAACCCGCGGCGAGCACCGTGGCGGCCGCGGGCTCGGGGACGGCCCCGCCGCCGGGCACCTCGCCGGCCGCGGCGCCGCCGGCCCAAAGCGCGGCCGCGAGCGCCGGCGCGGCGGCGCGCCGGGCGAGATCGGTCACGGCCCGACCTCGCCGACGAGCCAGAGCGCCTGGAGCGAGGCCAGGGCGTTGTGGAAGGCGTGCAGGCCGAGGGTGAGCAGCGTCGAGCCCGACTGCCAGCGGGCGGCGCCGAAGAGCAGGCCGAGCGCCAGCACCGCGCCGACGTCGAAGACGTCGTACTGGACGTGGATGACCGCGAACAGCGCGCTCGACAACCCGATCGCCCACGCCGCCCCGAGCGGCGCCAGGCCGCCGAGGCAGAAGCCGCGGAAGGCCAGCTCCTCGAGCGCCGGCGCCAGCATCACCACCGCGACCACCAGCGCCGGAACCCAGCCGGCGGTGCTGAACACCTGCTCCATCACCGGCGGCAGCGGCGGCCGCTCGACCCACACCACGACCCGCTCGTAGAGCCAGCCGAAGGCGAGCACGGCGAGCAGCCAGGCGAGGGCGTCGCGGCGCCGCGGCCAGACCAGCGCCAGGCGCCGCCGCGCCGGGCCGGGACCCTGCCGCCGGGCCAGCCACCAGAGCGCGGCGAGGGCGGGCGGCGTCGCCACGGCGATCCCGAGCCAGGCGGTCAGGCCGGCGTGGTCCCAGACCAGGCCGATCAGGCGGTCCGGCGTCGGAAGGCCTCCGGAGGCCAGCTCGCCGGCGGCCACCGGCACCACGACGAGCAGCCGGACGACGGCCTGGAGCAAGAGGTAGCCGCCGACCAGCACCACGGTGAGGAGCACGGTGATGCCGGGCGACTGCCAGGCCGGCGCGGCGCCGCCGGTGCCCGGAATCGTGCCGGGGTAACGCGCGGCGCCGCGGGCGTCGTCGTCGGGGGAAGGGTGCCGCGCGGCGAGGTGGGCGGGGGCACGCGGGCCGGAATCGGGAGTCGCCGAACGCTCCGCGCCGGCACCGGCGGCGCGGTCGGAGAGCGGCGGCGCGTCGGCGGCGCGATCGGGCGGCAACGGCTTTTCTTCCCCGGGCACGAACCTGCCCGCGAGGCTAGCACAGGAGAGCCGGCCCGAACGGGTGGAAGATCCCCCGCCCACCGGCCTTTTCGCGCGCCCGCCTCGCCGGCGGGGGCTAGCCCAACACCAGCCGGTGGCGGCCGTCGTGCTCCGCCACCGAGCCGATCCGCGTCGCCGCGGCGACGCCGGCCGCCCGCAGCGCCGCCACCGCGGCGTCGGCCTCGGCCGCCGGCAGCGCCGCCAGCAGGCCGCCGCTGGTCTGGGGGTCGAGCCAGATCTCGCGCCGCCGCGGCGGCGGCTGGCGCGCCCACCGGACGTGCGGCTCGACCCGCTGGCGGTTGCCGGCGTTGGCGCCGGTGGTCACCCCGCGCTCGTACATTGCGATCGCCTCGGGGTAGAGCGGCAACGCGTCCAGCTCGAAGGTCAGGGTGACGTCCGAGGCCTCGGCCATCTGGAGCGCGTGGCCGGCGAGGCCGAAGCCGGTGACGTCGGTGACCGCGTGGACCTCGAAGCCGCGCAGCACGCCGGCGGCGGCGCGGTTGAGCGCGGTGACCCCGGCCAGGCACTCGGCGAACGCGGCGGGGGAGACCTTGCGCCGGAGGTTGGCGTTGAACAGCACCCCGCTGCCGATCGGCTTGGTCAGCACGAGGGCGTCGCCGGGGCGGGCGCCGGCGTTGGTCCACACCGCCTCGGGGTCGACGAAGCCGACCACCGCGAGCCCGAATTTCGGCTCCTCGTCCTCGATCGAGTGGCCGCCCGCGAGCACCGCACCGGCCTCGCCGATCGCCTCGAGCGCGCCGGCGACGATCCCGTCGAGCACCTCGGGGCCGAGCTTCCGGGTCGGGAAACAGACCAGGTCGAGGCACACCCGCGGCTCGCCGCCCATCGCGTAGACGTCCGACAGCGCGTTGGCGGCGGCGATGCGGCCGAACACACGGGGATCGTCCACCGGCGGCGTGATGATGTCGGCGGTGAGCACCAGCGCCCGGCGCTCACTCACCCGGTACACCGCGGCGTCGTCCCGGGTGGCGAACCCGACCAGCAGGTCGGGATCGGCGGCCCCGGGCAGGCCGGCGAGCAGTGCGTTGAGCCCGACCGGGCTCACCTTCGCCGCTCAGCCGCAGGTCTTGGCGAGGCCGGTCAGGGTCGGCTTCGCGAAGGGGTTCCGCATCGTCTCTCCGTGGTCTCCGGGGCGCTCCCCGGCGGCTCTCCGCGGGACGCCGCGTGCGGCCCGCGCGTGCCGCCTATCTTACGGCAGGGTCGGGGCGGGACCCTGTCCGGTCCGGGCTCTTGCCTTTGCCGCCGGGTTGTGCTAGCTTGCCTTCGTTCCGCCTCCTCCAACGGTACCGCTAGCTCCTCCTGCCCCGCACGAAGCGACTCCCAGTTCCGGATCCTTCCCGAGTCAGTGTCGAGTATCGGCTGTCACCTTGGGCGAGAGACTCCAACCCGCTCCCGGCGTTCGCGTCGGGGCAAACACGGTCGGCGCCGCGAGGCGGGACCGGGAGAACTGAGTCATGTCGAAGAGGATCTATGTCGGTAACCTGCCGTTCAGCGCGAGCGACGACGAGGTGCGCGAGCTGTTCGCCGAGTACGGCACCGTCGACTCGGTCCACATGGTGACCGAGCGCGACACCGGGCGGCCCCGGGGCTTCGGATTCGTCGAGATGTCGAGCGGCGGCGACGAGGCCATCCGCGCCCTCAACAACCACGAGATGGGCGGCCGCAACCTGACCGTCAACGAGGCGCGCCCGCGGGAGGACCGCGGTCCGCGCCGTTCCTGGTAAGCGGTCCCGCCACCGGCCCGCCGGGGCCCAAGGGGTCCCGGCGGGCGGTCCGATTCCGCCGTGCGCAGTCGATCCGATCCGCGCAGGACGGTCCCCGCGTCCCGGCGTCCCTCTCGTGGGGTCGCCGGGGCTGTGGTATCGTCATTCCTGTTTCCATACATTCCTACTGTCGACTAGAGGAGGCCGAGGATGAATCCCGACAACCGCACCCGCTGGATCGCCTGGCTGGGCGTGCCTATGCTGCTCGCTCTGGCGCTGATCGTCGCCGCTCCTGCCACGCAGGCCGGGGGCCGCGGGCAGGAGAAGGTGACGATCTGCCACATCCCCCCGGGCAACCCCGACAACGCCCACGAGATCACCGTTGGCGCCCCGGCGGTGCCGGCGCACCTGGCGCACGGCGACACGCTGGGCGAGTGCGATGTCGAGGTCCTGCCGGACGATCCGGCCTGACCCTGCGGCGCGGCGGCGGTCCTCCAACGCCCTGAAGTGACCGCCGCGGCCGGTGTCGCGGCGTTGCGGAGGTCGTGTCGGAAGGCGGTGCCGGTCCCGCCGGCCTACAGCGGCGCTCCCGACGCTGCCGCCACCGCCTCCGCCCCGCGGGCGAAGGCCTCGCGGTCGATCCCGGCGCAGTCGCCGCCCATGGCGCGCTCGATCGCGGCGTCGAAGGCGGCGCGCGGGAAGAGCCCGGTCGCCGCCTGGAGCGCGCCGAGCGCGACCGCGTTCTCGACCGCGCAGCCGACCGCCGACACCGCCACCGTGCGGTCCTGGACCCCGAGCGCGTCGATCGTCTCGGCCAGGTACTTGTGGGCGAGGCCGTGGCCGTAGCCCGGGCGACCACCACCGTCCGCAGCCCGGTCGGCGGCTCGATCTCGGCCGCCAGCTCGATGCAGTCCGCCAGCTCGATGCAGTCCGTCGGGCAGGCCTCGATGCACCGGCCGCACGACTTGCAGAAGCGGGGGAAGTGGAACGGCTTGGGCCGGGCCGTCTTGCGCGGCGTCTCGGTCTGGGCGGTGGCCATGGCTCCCTCCGCGCGTTCGTCTCGCAACCGCGGCGCGCCCCGCGCCCGGTGGCAGCGGCGAAAACGGGGAGGGCGGGGCGCGTCCTACCTGCCGATTGTCGGAGGCGAGGAGGCGGACGGCCACTCCGTCTACTGATAGCCTGTCCGGCGTCTCGCGACGAGACCCGAGCCCTCGCCTCGCGGCGGCCCACCGGCGGCGCGCCCGAGGGGACGATCTGACGATCAGGCCGCACTCAGCCGTGCGCATCGCCCTCGTCCAGCAGCACGCCGGCCCCGACGCCGAAGACAACCTCCGGCGCGGCCTGGCCGCGCTCGCCGAGGCGGCGCGCGCCGGCGCCGAGCTGGTCGCCTACGCCGAGCTGGCGTTCACCCGCTTCCATCCGCAGCGGCCTGCTGCGGGCGACGTCGCCGCGCTCGCCGAGCCGGTGCCTGGGCCGACCACCGAGCGCTTCGCCGCAGCGGCGCGCGAGCACGGGGTGGTCGTGGTGCTCAACCTGTTCGAGCGCGTCGAGGCCGGGGACGAGGTGCGCACCTATGACTGCTCGCCGGTGATCGACGCCGACGGCTCGCTCGCCGGCGTCACCCGCATGATCCACATCACCGACTACCCCTGCTTCCACGAGCGCGGCTACTACGCTCCCGGCGACACCGGTGCCCCGGTCTTCGCCACCCGTGCCGGCCGGATCGGGGTCGCGATCTGCTACGACCGCCACTTCCCGGAGTACACCCGCGCCCTGGCGCTCGGCGGCGCCGAGCTGATCGTCGTGCCCCAGGCGGGCGCGGTGGGGGAGTGGCCGGACGGGCTGTTCGAGGCCGAGATGCGGGTGGCGGCCTTTCAGAACGGCTGCTTCACCGCCCTGGTCAACCGCGTCGGCGACGAGGAGTGCCTGACCTTCGCCGGCGAGAGCTTCGTCTGCGACCCCGCCGGCCGCGTCGTCGCCCGCGCCCCCGCCGGCCGCGACGCAGTGCTCACCGCCGACCTCGACCTCGCCGAGGTGCCGCGCTCGCACGCGAGGCGGCTCTTCCTGCCGGATCGGCGCCCGGAGCTCTACGGGCGGTGGCTGGGGCGGCGCGGGGAGATACCGGAGGACCACGGTCGGTGAGACCTCGAGCGTGGGGAAGCGCCCGCGGGCCTCATGGGCCTTGTGGCTGTGACGATCTCGAGAACGCCATCGCGGCGCTGGACCAACTCGTCGAGGCTCTCGTTCGACTCTCCATCCCGGCGGGCCGCGTCCGGTAACCAGTTGCCGACACCGGGGCCTTGCAGGAGAAGCCAGCCGTCCGGGAACCTCACCGCCCGGGAGAACGCTCCCAGGTCAGCCTGGTGTCGCTCTTCAATCCCTTGATCCAGAGTCCGTCGTCGGAGACCTCGACCCTCACCGGGTCGTCGTAGTAGGGCGACTTCCGGAAACGCCGCCGGGCCAGCCACTCGTCCAGCCGGCGGCCCTGGTAGGCGGCGAGGATCAGCAAGGCGAAGAAAAGCGCGAGCCACCACTGACCGAAGCCGAGGGAGAGCACCGCGAACATCGCCATGATTCCCGAGGCGACGAGGCGGATTGCCGCGAACGTCCGCTGTCGTTTGTGACGCCACAACCGTCGCAGGGCCTCGACGAGGAAATCCTCGGAGAATCGGAACTCGTAGACTGCCGGCACTTCAGCCTCGACCCTCAGTCGAACTCCCGCACCGGCGTTGCGTGTTCCGGCCCCACCCGCCCGACTTCGATCTCGGCCCGGAAGTAGTTCTCCCCGCGGACCGGCGATCCAGCAAGCCGCCGCAGCATGGCGAGCTGACCAACGTGCGTGAGCGCGTCGGCGATCGGACCCTGGAAGAGCTTCTCCGGCGGGAAGCCGAGCGGCTCGGGTGCGGCGAGGCGAGCGTCGAGGCGTGCGAGAGCAGTGAAGAACCGGTCGACCTCCAGGTCCCACGGCAGCGGTTCGGAGGCGTGCCAGCGATGCTCCCCGTTGGCGATCCAGTGTGCCCAGTCGAGCAGGTCGCCGACGTGGGCTAGGATCTGGGCGGGCGTTCGGGTGCCGTCACCGACTCGGAAGACGGGGAACCTACCGGGGGCGCCTCGCAAGGTCTTGCCAGCGCGGTAGGCGAGGGTCGCCAGCGCGTGGCGCAGGAGATCGCGCTTCGGGTCAGGTGCTTGGCTCATCGTCGGTCAGCTGTAAGTGCTGGGCGGAACGGCCCTTTGACCTTCCCGAAGACTACCTCCGGCGAGTAGGAGATCAGCGGACAAGGCTGCTAGAAACCGCGGCCAAAGTCATGTTGTGCTCAGCGCGGTAGGTCCCCTCAAGCCACCCCCGCCCCCGCCAGCTCCTCGAGCTTCGTCTCGACCTCCTCCCATTCCCCCATCAGCTCCTCGAGCTTGGCGGCGAGCTTCTTCTGATCGGCTTCGAGCTTGCCGACCTCCTTCGGGGAGGCGCGGTCGAAGTAGGTGGGGTCGCAGAAGGTCTCGTTGATCTCGCCGATGCGGGCCTCGGTGCGGTCGATCTCGGCGGTCAGGCGGTCGCGGCGGGTGGTGAGGTCGCGGATGCGCTTGCGGTCGTCGTCGCCGTCGCCGGTCCCGTTGCCGCCCCTGCGGGACGCCTTCTGGCGGCGCTTCTCGCGCCGCGCCTTGTCGAGCACGGCCTCGGCGTCGAGGTGGTCGTCGCCGCACGCCTCGAGGTACTCGGCGTAAGTGCCCTGGTAGTCGTTGATCCCGGCCGGGGTCAGCTCTAGGATGCGGTCGGCGAGCCGCGAGACGAACCAGCGGTCGTGGGAGACGAAGACCAGGGTGCCGTCGTACTTCGCGAGTCCCTCGACCAGGGCCTCGATCGCCTCCAAATCGAGGTGGTTGGTCGGCTCGTCGAGCAGCAGGACGTTCGGCTTGTCGACCGCCAGCTTGGCGAACATCAACCGCGCCGCCTCGCCGCCGGAGAGGCTCCGGAGCTGCTTTGCGACGTCGTCGCCGGAGAACAGCACCGCGCCGAGCTGGCCGCGCACGAAGCCGATCGGCTCGCCCGGGCAGCTCTCCCACAGCCAGGCCTCGACGGTCTGGCGCGACTCCGCCCCGAGCTGCTCGCGATGGTCCTGGGCGAAGTAGCCGGGGCGCGCCTCGTAGCCCCACTCGACCTTGCCGGCGTCGGCGGGCACGACGCCGGCGGCGATCTTGAGCAGGGTCGACTTGCCGATGCCGTTGGGGCCGAGGATCGCCATCCGGTCGCCGCGGCGGAGAGTGAGGTCCACGCCGTCGAGCACCGTGTTGTCGCCGTACGACTTGGTCAGCCCCTCGATCGCCAGCACTTCCTTGCCGCTCGGCCGCGACTGGCGGAAGACGAAGCGCGGGTAACGGCGCGAGGTCTGCGGCAGCGGCTCGAGCCCCTCGGCCATCTTCTCGATCATCCGCACCCGGCTCTGCGCCTGGCGCGCCTTGCTGGCCTTGTAGCGGAAGCGGTCGACGAACGACTGGTGGTCGGCGATCTGCTTCTCGCGCTGGGCGATCTCCTTGCCCCGGCGCTCGCGCTCGGCAGCCTTGGCCTCCTCGAAGGCGGTGTAGTTGCCGGGGTAGACGGTGATCGTGTCGTAGTCGACGTCGGCGATGTGGGTGCAGACGTTGTCGAGGAAGCGGTGGTC
>Ga0302046_10004371_pt1 | contig 12592 bp, 12 predicted proteins | sample RVTome_11_FD_200261 | JGI IMG/M metagenome (GOLD analysis project Ga0302046, IMG submission 200261) | Soil microbial communities from uranium-contaminated site in the Upper Colorado River Basin, Wyoming, United States - RVT147D111 (version 2) ...
TCGAATCACTTCTTGATTCGACCTAATCACGTGAATCTGCTCTATTATCAAATAGTTAGATCGGATTCACGCATTTGGGCCGGATCAATTTTTGATCCGGCCCAAATGCGACCCGATCTAGGGTAGCAAAAAAATCGGCCCGCCGTGGGGGCGGCGGGCCGGCGGTCATCGCAGGGGAGGGAAAGCTCAGGCTTTGGTGGCGACGATCTCGGCGTACTCGGACGGCACCCGCATCGAGCCGTCGGTGGCCGTGTCGTAGCGCGCCACGGTCGCCAGCAGGTCGGCGTGGAGCGCGTCCTGGCCGGCCTCGTCGAGGGCGAGGAAGGCCTTGTGGACGGGGCCGTAGTAGGTGCGGAAGTAGCCGGCGAAGTGGTCGGGCGAGGGGTAGCGGAAGACGAAGTCCTTCGACGTGAAGGCGATGTCGGCATGCGGGCCGAAGGCGGCGTCGATCCACGCGCGGCTGCCCCAGAGCGCCGGCGACTTGACCCCGGCCGGCGGGGCGACGTGGCCGCCGAGCGTCTTGAAGAGCGCGCCGATGAAGCCCTCGGGCGTCCAGTTGGCGAGGCCGATCTTGCCGCCGGGCTTGCAGACGCGGATGAGCTCGCCCGCCGCTTTCTCCTGGTCGGGCGCGAACATCACGCCGTAGGTCGAGACCACGGCGTCGAAGGCGCCGTCGGCGAAGGGCAGGTCCTCGGCGTCGGCGACCTGGAAGGCGATGTCGAGCGCCTCGGCCTTGGCGCGCGCCATGCCGCGCTCGAGCAGCGCCTCGACGTAGTCGGTCGAGGTGACGTCGCACCAGCGCCGGGCGAAGGCGAGGGTGGCGTTGCCGTTGCCGGCGGCGACGTCGAGGACGCGGGCGCCGGGGCGCAGGTCCAGGGCCTCGGCGAGGCTTTCGCCGACGATCTGCAGGGTGGCGCCGATGCGGGCGTAGTCGCCCGAGGCCCAGGCGGCGTTCTGCCTGGCCTTGATGGCGGCGTAGTCGGGGGCGTCGGCGAGGGTCGTGGCGGCGGCGGCGGTCATGGGGCGGCTCCTGCAAGCTTGGGGCGCCCTGTTCGGGCGCGGGGTCGTTCCGGTCGTCGGCGGGCCGGTGACGGCCTCCAACGAGCGCGACAATGCCGGACGCCGTCGCGCCAAGCTTGAGGAGGGGCTGAGGATTGCCTGCGATTTTGCTGGGGAAATGCCGGAAGAGCGGAATTTAACGTCTATCCAAGTCGTCCTTTCGACCGAGCGCAGCGAGCGGAGAAATCTGGGCACCACCGGCACGGCGGCTGACCGGATTTCTCCGCTCGGTCGCTTTCGCTCCCTCGGTCGAAAAGACGGTCTCGTTCGGGAGTGGCCCCCGTCAGTCGCCCTTCAGCGCCGCGCGGACCTCGGCGGCGCTGGCCAGGGTGCCGCCGAAATCCTCGATCATGGCGACCGCGTGCTCGACCCATTCGAGGTTCGACCAGGGGCTGCCGAGCGGCGCGTCCTCGAGGCCGACCCGGAGGTGGCCGCCGCGCTTGAGCGTCGGCTCGACGAGGGGGCGGATGTCGACGGCGAGCCCGGCGACCATCCATTTGGCGCCCGGCTCGACGTGCTGCAGCAGCTCCAGATAGGCCTCGAGCGCGTATTCCTCGGGCGGGAAGCCGAAGGCGAAGCCTTGCGAGAACATGAAGCGGTAGATCGGCCGCGGCATGCGCGGATGGAGATGCGCCAGATGCGCGCCCTGGCGCAGGAAGCCCGGCTCGTAGATGGCGTAGCTCGGATGGATGGCGTGCCGCTCGGCGATGGCGAGGCCGGCGCGGATGTGCTCGTCGGGATTGGCGTAGACGATGCCGTCCTCGCCGGCGGTCATCTGGTCGAAGCCGGAGATATTGACCGTTCCCGGATCGACGACGGTCCATTCCAGGAGGCCGCGCGCGGCCAGCTCGGCGACGGCGGCGAAGCGCTTCGCGCCGGAGCCACTGGCCGCTTCGGGCGAGAACGGGATCGTCGGATAGACGATCGCGTCGACCCGTTCGCGGATGCCCTCGATGATGGCGGCGTAGATGTCGGGGTCGTCGCGCTGGAGCCCGGTCGCCTCGTCGTAGGCGTGGAGGTGGACGATCGCCGCCCCGGCTTCCGCGCAGCGCACGCCCTCGGCGACGATCTCCTCGACCGCGATGGGAATCCCCGGCTGGAGCGCGCGCGACCACGGCCCGTTGAGCGCGACCTCGAGCCAGGTCGGGCCGGGCGCGGAGGACATGCGGGTCAGAGCCCCATCTGCGCGAGCATCAGCCTGGTGACCGGGCTGTCCGCGTCCATCAGCTCGTTGCCGGCCGCGAAATGGTCGAGCCCCGGCAGGTCGGCGGTCGCGACCTCGACGCCGTGGTCCGTGAGGGCCGCGATGTACGCCTTGCTCTGGTCGTGGAAGCCGGCCGGGTCGTCCTCGCCCCGGGCCACGATCACCGGGCATCTGTGCGTCGGCAGGTTGAAGAGCGGCGAGTTGCGGCGGGCCGCCTCATCGGAGAGCTGCAGCCAGTCCTGCGGCTCGGCGAGGCGCAGCGGCCGCATGTCGAAAATGCCCGAGAGCGCCGTCGCCCCCTTGATGACGTCGGCCGGCACCCCGTACTCGCCGGCCCAGTCGGTCGCCAGCATCATGCCGACGAGGTGGCCGCCCGCCGAATGGCCGGAGACGTAGAGCCGCTCGGGATCGCCGCCGTGCGCCGCGGCGTTGCGGTAGGCCCAGACGATCGCCTCGCGGCATTGCCGCACGATCACGTCGAGATGGACGTGCGGCGCCAGCGAGTAGGTGTTGACCATCACGGTGGCGCCGGCCGGGGCCATGGCGAGTGCGGCGAAGGCGTTCTCCTCCTTGGTGAGGAGACGCCAGTAGCCGCCGTGGATGAAGAGGTTGACCGGTCCGGGGCTCGCCTGGCCGGGGGCGCGGAAGACGTCGAGGACCTGGTCCTTGTGGACCCCGTAGGCGACGTTGCGCGCACCCTCCAGGGTTTCGCGCGCGCGGGCGCTGTTCTCGTCGTAGCCGCGCAGGTAGCTGTCGAAGTCGGCCACCGAGCCGCGGGCGTCGTAGGCCGCGCGCAGCGAGTCCCGGTCGTAGTCGTCCCAGACCTTGTCGTTCATGCTCTTCTCCCGCTTTCCCCTGGCCGTCCCGGGCCTCGTCCTTCGACAAGCTCATCCTTCGACAAGCTCAGGATGAGGCCCTTGCATGTTCAAATCAATTTGCTCTTCATCCTGAGCCTGTCGAAGGACGAAGGATGGCGGCCCGCACGGAACGATGCCCACGCGCGCCCTCACCCCTCCGCGGCGATCGGATCGCCCTTGGCCTTCAACGCCTCGAATTCCTCGTTGAGCGCCTTCAGCTTGGCGGCGGCCTCGGCGGCGAAGCCCGCGCCGTCCCAGCGCCGGTGCCGGCCGTCGCGGTAGGCCTCGGCGTTCAGCGCGTAGAGCCAGGCGTTGAAGCGGTTGGGCACGTAGCTGTTGCGCGTGCGGATCACCTTGCCGGGCGAGCCGACGACGATCGAGTTGTCGGGCACCTTCGTGTTCTCCAGCACCAGCGCACCGGCGCCGATGACGCAGTTGGCGCCGATCTCGACGCCGTCCATCAGCGTGGCGGCGATGCCGACCAAGGTATTCGCGCCCAGCGTGCAGCCGTGCAGGATGGCGCGGTGCGCGACCGAGCAGTGCGCCCCGACATGGGTGCCGCTCTGGGCGCCGACGTGGACCATCACGAAGTCCTGGATGTTGACGCTCTCGCCGATGTCGACCTCGTAGTTCTCGGCCCGGATCACGACGTAGGGCCACAGCGAGGCGCGGGCGCGCAGCCGCACCTTGCCATGGATCAGCGCGCTCGGATGGATGAAGGCCGGATCCTCCAGGGCGACGTCCGGTCCATACGCGGCGGCGTCGTACGTCATGCGGCCGCGCCCGTCGGAGCCCGGGTCAAAACTGCGGCTCGTGGCGGTCGGGGGGCGTGTGCTTCTTGACCTCGCGCTCCTCCTCGGCGACCGGATCGGGCCGCGGCCGCACCAGCAGCGCGCAAGCCGCCAGCGCCAGCGCCGGCCCCGACCACAGGACGAGGCCGTAGAAGGCGGGGGTGAGGCCGGCCTCCTCGGCGAGGGTCGCGGGGTTGATGTCGGTGCCGCGCACCAGCGGCTCGGCCCACCACAGCGCGGCCCAGGGCTCGTTGAAGAAATAGAACGCGCCGACGCTGCCGACCATGTAGATCGACCACAGAACCAGCAGGGTCACCAGGACCCAGTAGCAGATCGTGCGCACCATGGCGCGATGATTGCCACATTTTCGCGATTGTCACAATTTCGGCTGGTGCCTCGCACCGGCCCTCATGAGCCGGTCGAATGGCCCCCGCCCGGCCGCCCCCAAACCGGCATATGGGACAGGATGGCAACTGGGCGGCCGGGCGGGGGAGCAGGCTGAGAAAGCAGGAGTTGGCAACCGTCATTCGGCGACGTCGGGCAGGACGGCGGGCGTCTTCGACGCGCGCTCGCGGTAAAGGACGTAGATACCGGCGGCGGCGATGACGCCGGCGCCGACGAAGGTGTAGAGGTCGGGGAACTCGCCGAAGACGAGGTAGCCAAGGACGCTCGCCCAGATCAGCTCGGTATAGCCGAAGGGCGCCACCGCGGAGACCTCCGCGCGCTCGTAGGCCATGATGATGAACCAATGGCCGATGCCGCCCATGAAGCCGATGCCGACCAACAGCGCGGCCTCGGCGGGGCCGGGGACGCGCCAGTAGAAGGGCAGCGCGAAGGAGGCGGCGACGGCGCCGACGAGCGCGGTGTAGAAGAGCGCGTTCAGCGGGTCGGCCGAATCGCGGATCATCCGCGTGATGATCTGGTAGAGCGCGTAGAAGAAGGCCATGCCGACCGGCAGCAGCGCCGCCCATTGCAGCACGCCCGATCCGGGGCGGATGATGATAAGCATGCCGACGAAGCCGACCAGCACGGCGGCCCAGCGGCGCGGGCCCACCGTCTCGCCCAGGATCGCCACCGAGAGGCCGACCGCGAAGAGCGGCGCGACGAAGGCGATGGCGACCGCGTCGGCGATCGGCATCAGCCCCACGGCGATGAACATGCAGACCGTGGCCAGGAACACCAGGATCGAGCGCAGCACCTGCAGGCCCTTGCGCTCGGCGACCAGCAGCGTGGCGATGCGGCGCGGGAAGAACGCCATGATCAGCAGCACGTGGAAGAAGTAGCGCGCCCAGACGATCTCGGCGACCGAGACGCCGTCGAGCCGCAGCGTCCGCACCATCGTGTTCATGACGATGAAGCAGAACACGGCGACGCAGACCAGCGCGATGCCGCGCAGCGTGCCGTCGGCGGCGGGTTTGGGCGATGGATTCACTGCGCCGACCAATGGAGCCTCAGGATGAAGCCCTTTCTTGCTCATTTGGCACCGGCGAAGCGGGCAAAGGCTTTCGTCATCACGCCTTGCCGCAGACCATCAGGATGAAGGCGTAGACGCGGGCGACCTCCTCGAGGCGCTCGAAGCGGCCGGAGGCGCCGCCGTGGCCGGCCTCCATGTTGGTGCGCAGGATGATGAGGTTGTCGTCGGTCTTGAGCGCGCGCAGGCGCGCCACCCATTTGGCCGGCTCCCAATAGGTGACGCGCGGGTCGGAGACGCCCGCCGTCACCATCATCGCCGGGTAGTCCTTGGCCTCGACGTTGTCGTAGGGGCTGTAGGACTTGATGGTGCGGTAGGCTTCCGCGTCCTCGATCGGGTTGCCCCATTCGTCCCATTCGGGCGGGGTCAGCGGCAGCGAGGCGTCGCAGATCGTGTTGACCACGTCGACGAAGGGCACCTCGGCGACGATGGCGGCGAAGAGCGCGGGCGCCATGTTGACGGCGGCGCCGACGAGCAGCCCACCGGCGCTGCCGCCATGGGCGACGATCCGGCCCGGCGAGGTGTAGCCCGCCGCGATGAGGCCCTCGCCGGCGGCGATGAAGTCGGTGAAGGTGTTCATCTTCTTCGCCAGCTTGCCGTCGAGGTACCAGTCGTAGCCGCGGTCGGTGCCGCCCCGGACATGCGCGATGGCGTAGACGAAGCCGCGGTCGACGAGGCTGAGCCGCGTGGTCGTGAAATAGGCGTCGATGGCGTGGCCATAGGAGCCGTAGCCGTAGAGCAGCAGCGGCGCGGTGCCGTCGAGCGGCGTCTCCCTGCGGTGCAGGATCGAGACCGGCACCGCCTCGCCGTCGACCGCCCGCGCCATGATGCGGCCGGTGACGTAGTCGGCCGGGTCGTGGCCGCTCGGGATCTCCTGCTCCTTGCGCAGGTCGCGCGCGCGGCGCTCCATGTCGTAGTCGTAGACCCGCGCCGGGGTGGCCATCGAGCTGTAGTCGAAGCGCAGCGTCGTCGTGTCGAACTCGTAGCCGTGGCGGATGCCGAGGTCGTAGGCCGCCTCGTCGAAGGCGATGGCGTGCTCGTCGCCGTCGGCGAGGCGCCGCACGACGATGCGCGGCAGCCCGTCGACCCGCTCCAGGCGCGCCAGGTGGCCGGAGAAGACCGCCATGTCGCGGACCAGGCGCCCGGGCTCGTGGGGCAGCAGGTCGGTCCAGTTCATCCGCGCCGTCTTGCCGAGCGGCGTCGCGGCGATCTTGAAGTCGACCGCGCCGCCGTCGTTGGTGAGCACGAAGAAGCGCTCGCCGTGGCTCTCCACCGAATAGCTGACGCCGGCCGCCCGCTCGGCGAAGACCACGGGCTCGCTCTCGGGGGCGTCCATGTCGACCAGGCGCACCTCGGAGGTGTCGGAATGGTCGGACATCTGGATGATCGCGAAGCGCCGGTCGGCGGTGGCGCCGAGGCGCACCACGAACTTCGGGTCGCGCTCCTCGTAGACCAGCAGGTCCGCCGCGGCGTCGCGGTCGATGCGGTGGCGGTAGACCATCGAGGGGCGCATGTTCTCGTCGCGCCGGGTGTAGAAGACGGTGCGCCCGTCCCGCGCCCAGACGAGATTGCCGGCGGTGTCCTCGATGCGGTCGGTGAGGATGCGGCCGCTCTCGATCTCCTTGACCGCGATCGTGTAGTGTTCGGCGCCCGAGAGGTCGACGGCGTAGGCCAGATGGGCATGGCTGTGGTCGTGCTCGCAGGCGGCGACGCGGAAGAAGGCCTGGCCTTGCGCCTCCCTGTTGCCGTCGAGCAGCACGCGCTCGGCCTCGACGATGCCGGTCGGGCGGCGGCAGAAGATCGGGTGCTCGCCGCCCGGCTCGTGGCGCACGTAGTATTCGAAGTCGCCGTCGGGCGCGGGCACCGAGGCGTCATCCTCCTTGATGCGCCCCTTCAACTCCTCGTAGAGCGCGCGGCGGAGCTTGGCGACCGGCTTGAGCGCCGCCTCGGCGTAAGCGTTCTCGGCCTCCAGATAGGCGCGGATCGCCGGGTCGAGCTTGTCGGGCTCGCGCGTCGCCTCCTGCCAGTTCTCCGCGCGCAGCCAGGCGTAGGGGTCCTCAACCGTCTCGCCGTGACGGGTGACGGCGACGGGGCGTTGCTCGGCGACGGGCGGCTTCGGCGTGCGGGGCATGGGATCGGCGGGTCCAGATGGCGGGGGGCGCTCGGCGCGCATTTGGGCGCGTCAGGCCCGGCAACGCAAGTCGGCCGGGCGCGGGCCGGCGGCGCGGCCGGCGCATGGCGGATACCGGCGCGGAAGCGCTCAGCGGCCGGCCGGCTGGAACAGCTCGACGAGGTTGCCCGACGGGTCGATCAGTAGCACTTGCGACCCGCCGGGTCCGCTCACGATATCGTTGCGGAACCGAACGCCTGCGCCGCGCAGCCGCGCGACCTCGGCGGCAATGTCGTCGACGATGAGATGGATCCGGTTCCAGCCGCCCGGCCCCGGCGTCTCGCCGTCGGCCATCGGCCGCCCGGCGGAGCTTTTTGGCCCGCTGAGCAGGAGCCGCAGCGAGCCGAGCGTGACGTCGGCGAAGGCGGGGGCGTGGTTCGAGAGCAATGCGAAGCCGAGGTGCCCGGTATACCAGGCGATGGCGGCTTCGACGTCGCCGACCAAGTAGCGGACGTTCACGGTTGCTGATGACACGCTGGCCTCATGACTTTGCGGGCAGGCAATGCGACGTTTGCCGGGCGCGCCCGCGGGTTACGATCCGGTGCGAAATCTAGAGCAGATCGCGACCGGATTGAATCATTGCACGATTCAATCCGGTCGCGTGACTCTGCTCAATTACTATCGAGTTAGATCGGATTCACGCTTTCAGGCTGGATTTCTTTTCGATCCAGCCTGAAAGCGATCCGATCTACGACGGCGGCGCGGCCGCGTCACGTGAATGCCCGCTCGATCGAGCGGGACCTGGCGCAGGTCCGCCGCCGTGCGAACGACACGGCGGCTCCGGTGCTGCGTCACGGTTCCCGCAGGACCCTCTTTCCTATGGCCTGACCCCCAGCGCACGCAGGCGCTTCTGCGCCTCCTCGGCCCGCGGGTAGAGCTTGAGCACGCGGCGGTAGTCGCGGATCGCCCGCGCGCGCATGCCGAGCTCCTGGTAGGCGCGGCCGCGGTTGATGAGGGCGATGCCGCTGCGCGGATCGATCTTGAGCGCGCGGTTGTAGTCGGCGACGGCGCGGCGGCGCTGCTTGAGGTCGAAGTGATAGACCACGCCGCGCGCCACGTAGGCGTCGGCGCTGCGCGGGGCCAGGCGGATCGCCGCGTTGAAATCGGCGATCGCGCGCTTGGGCTGGCCGAGCGCGCGGTAGTCGGCGCCCCGGTTGTGGTAGGGCGCGAACCACAGCGGGTTGAGGTCGATGGCGCTCGAATAGTCGGCGATCGCGTTGCGGTGCCGGCGCGCCCGGCTCAAGGCGACGCCGCGGAAGAAGTAGAGGTTGGCCAGCGTCGGCCCCTCGAAGCGGCCCGAGCGGATGAGCCGGCCGCAGACCTCGATCTCCTGCGAGCGGACGTTGCAGCCGGGCTCCTGCGCCGCGGCCGGTTGCAGGCTCACCATCGCCGCCGCCGCCAGGACCGCGAGCGCCGCGCAGCGCCGCCGCCAAACCGGGCCGGCGGGCGCGGAAACCGAGGGCGGGAGGACGGCGCGTCGCATGGATCTCCGGCGGCGGTCGCGGGGCATTGGCGCAGCATCGGTCGAACGGCCGGGCCTGGCAATGCCGTCGCAGCGGGCGGCGTCGAGGGCGTGGGCTTAACCATGACATCGCGCAAAACTGGTTTACGGCCATATCGAGTGTTGCAAGATGGGCACGCGTGCTATCTTGCGCCGCGCCCGAGCCCGATCGACACCGGACGGGCGCGGTTGACAAGCGCGGCGGGCAGACGCCGCGAAATGGTCGAACCACAGGGAGAGGCCTCGATGATCAGGCTGAAACACACGACATTGGCGATGGCGGTGGCCATCGTGGTTACCGGCGCCGCGCTGACCTCGGCGCAGGCGGAGACGGTCACGCTGCGGATGGCGCACTGGGTGCCGCCCGTCCACCACCTGACCGGCACGATGAACGGCTGGGTCGCCGCGGTGAAGAAGGAATCCGGCGGCACGCTCATCATCAAGATCGACAAGGGCGCGGTCTCTAAGCCGCCGGGCATGTACGACGTCGCCAAGAACGGCATCCGCGACATGGCCTGGGGCGTCGCCGGCTACACGCCGGGCCGCTTCCCGGTGTTCCGCGCGCTCGAGCTGCCGTTCCTGTCGCCCAACGCCGAGATCGGCAGCGCGGCGATGTGGGACTGGTATCACCGCAACAAGCTCGACGAGAAGGAGATCACCGACACCAAGCTGATCGCCGTCTTCGTCCATGGTCCCGGCGTGGTGCACACCAAGAAGCCGGTCGCCAGGATGGAAGACCTCGCGGGCGTGAAGCTGCGCGTCGGCGGCGGCGGGGTGCAGATCTCCAAGCTGCTGGGCGCGGTTCCCGTGCCGATGTCGGCGACCAAGGCGAATGAGAGCCTGCGCCGCGGCACCACCTCGGGCACGCTCTTCCCCTACGAGGCGATCAAGGGCTTCCGGCTCGCCAAGCTGGTCGGCTATCACCTCGAGATCCCCGGCGGCATCTACGCCACGCCGTTCTTCCTGACCATGAACAAGAACTCGTGGAACAAGCTCTCCGACAAGCACAAGGCCGTGCTGATGAAGGTCGGCGGCGCCTGGGGCTCGCGCTTCATCGGCAAGCACTGGGACGCGGCCGACACCGAAGGCAGGCGCGTGGCCAAGGCCAACGGCAACAAGATCACCACGATCTCGCCGGCCGAGCTCAAGCGGTGGAAAGGCCTTCTGGAGCCGATGTATGCGGAGTGGACGAAGAACGTGAAGGCCAAGGGCTACGACGCCGAGGCGCTGCTGAAGGACTTGCGCGCGACGATCGCCAAGTACAATAAGAAGTAGCCTTCGAGCCTCGCCGAGACCCCGTGTCGACCGGAAAGGCGGCGGAGACCGCCAAAGCACTCATGCTCCTGCCCGCGCGATGCGCCGATTGGATCGCGCGGGTGGGCGCCGTGGTGCTGGCGGGCATGCTGTTGCTGACCTTCGCCGACGTGATCGGCCGCGAAGTCCTCAGCCTGCCGATCTCGGGCAATAACGAGATGACCCAGCTGTTGATGGGGCTGGTGGTCTATCTGGGCGTCGGGCTGACGACCCGCGTGCGTGGCCATGTCCGCGTCGACATCTTTATCAACATCCTGCCGCGCCGCCTGCGCGCGGCGGCCGACGCGCTCACGCTCGGCCTGTGCACCGTGTTCGTCGCGACCATGGCCTGGCGGCTGTTCGCCCGTGCGGTCGACAAGTTCGCCAACGGCGACGAAACCGACCTATGGAAGATCCCGACCTGGCCGTTCGCCGGCATCATGACGCTGTGCGCGGCGCTGATGGCGCTGCTGCTGCTGATGCAGTGGTTTCAGGTCATCCGGCATGCCGCCACCGGCCAGCCGCCGGCCGAGGACGAAACGCCGCAAGGCGGATTATGACCGGGTCGCCGGGGATCGTGGGCGCGCGCCGGTCGCCGGCCCGACGCTGAGGCGGGATCGCGCATGGAAAACTCCCTGATCGCGGCCCTGTCGCTGGGCGCCATGTTCCTGGCGCTGGCGATCGGCATGCCGATCGGCTTCGCCATGGGGCTCGCCGGCACGCTCGGCGTGATCGCCATCATCGGCTTCTGGCCGGGCCTCGAGCTGTTGGGCCAGACCGCCTTCGAGGAGGTCGTCACCGACACGCTGACCGTGGTGCCGCTGTTCGTGCTGATGGGCTTCTTCGCCACCCAGTCGGGCCTGAGCGCCGGGCTCTACCGCGCCTGCAATGCCTGGATCGGCCATCGCCGCGGCGGGCTGGCGCTCGCCACCATCGGCGGCTGCGGCGCCTTCGCCGCGATCTGCGGCTCCAGCCTGGCGACGGCGGCGACGATGAGCCAGGTCGCCCTGCCCGAGATGCGCCGCTACAACTACGACATGCGCCTGGCCACGGGCTCGGTCGCGGCCGGCGGCACCATCGGCATCCTGATCCCGCCCAGCGTCATCCTGGTGCTCTACGGCATCCTCACCGAATCCGACATCGGCCAGCTTTTCATCGCCGGAATCGTGCCGGGGATACTGACCGTCATATTCTTCATGGCGACGATCTCGATCATCACAAACCGCAACCCCGAGCTCGGCCCGCCCGGCGAGCGCGCCACGCGGCGACAGAAGATCGCGGCGCTGAAGGATGTCTGGGGCACGCTGCTGCTGTTCCTGCTGGTGATCGGCGGCATCTATACCGGCGCCTTCTCGCCGACCGAGGCGGCCAGCATCGGCGCCGCCGGCGCCTTCAACCTGGCGGCGATCTCGTTCGCGAGCTCCGCGACGGGACTGCCCCGACGGCTGTTGCCGCTCGGCGTGTCGGCGCTCCTGGCGGCGGCGGTTCTGATCGGGGCCGCGGTCGTGTGGAACCTGATCGCCGGGCGCGAGACCACCGACTGGCCGGAGTGGTTTCGCTGGGTCGCGGTGGTGCCGCTGGCGGGCTCCCAGGTCATCTTCCTGGCGGTCGGCTTCCATATGCGCGGCGATGTCGGAAGCGCGCTCCTGGAGACCGCCAAGACCACCGGCATGATCTTCATGATCCTGATCGGCGCGATCATCGTGAACAAGTTTCTGCTGATCAGCGGCCTCGCCGAGGTGCTCGGCAGCTGGGTCGACAATCTCGACCTGTCGCGCATGGCGATCATGGTGGTGATCCTGCTGATCTACCTGGTGCTGGGCTGCGCGCTCGACGCGCTGGCGATGATCCTCTTGACCATCCCGATCTTCTTCCCGATCGTCCAGCGCCTGGAGTTCGACCCGATCTGGTTCGGCATCATCATCGTCATGGTGGTCGAGCTCGGCCTGATAACGCCGCCCATCGGCATGAACGTCTTCGTCATCAAGGGCCTGGCGCCCCGGGTGCCGCTCGGCCAGATCTACCGCGGCGTCACGCCGTTCGTGGCCGCCGAGATCCTGCTGATCATCCTGCTGGTGATCTTCCCCGCCATCGCCACCTGGCTGCCCCGAACGATGGGATGAGCGGGGCCTGGAGCAGGTCGTGATCAGGTCGAATCACTTCTTGATTCGACCTAATCACGTGAATCTGCTCTATTATTAAACAGTTAGATCGGGTCGCATTTGGGCCGGATCAATTTTTGATCC
>Ga0302046_10004372_pt1 | contig 12592 bp, 9 predicted proteins | sample RVTome_11_FD_200261 | JGI IMG/M metagenome (GOLD analysis project Ga0302046, IMG submission 200261) | Soil microbial communities from uranium-contaminated site in the Upper Colorado River Basin, Wyoming, United States - RVT147D111 (version 2) ...
CTGTTGATCGTCAAGGTCGGCCTCCTTTTGTGCAAGCTCGGCGGGTTGGCGGCTCGAGGTTAGCACGCGGACCGGGACGGCTTCCGCGCGCCCGTCGCTGCCTCAGGACGTGCTGTCGCAGAGCCACCGCCAGAGGGGGACGGCACGAATCCTCCTCCCGCGCGTCTCCGAAGTCTGGTCCAGGCCGCGCGTCAGGACGAGCCCATCCTCCAGCTCCAGGACGTCCATGGCCTCTTCGAGGCCGGCTACCTCGCGCTCGGGAAGCGTCTCCTCGGATTCGTAGCAGACCTGGATCGCCTGCTCGGCCCGATTCCCGCGCCAGACCACGAAGTCGCACTCCCCGCGTTCCTGGAAATAGAAGATCCGGACGTCCGGATCGCGGACGAGGTGGTTGAAGACCACGGTTTCGGCGAGCCGTCCGAGGTCTTCGGAGAATCGAAACGCCACCGCGTTGCGCAGGCCCACGTCGACCGCGTAGACCTTGCGCGGCGCGCGCGCCTGGGCCGAGACCTTGAAGGAGAACCGCGGCACCTCGCGGACCAGGAAGCTCTCTTCGAGGTACCTCGTATAGGTGCGGATCTGGTCCATGGCGAGGCCGTAGGTGTTCTTGAGACGGTTGTAGGTCGCCGGGTTGGCCGTGTTCACGAGGTAATGGTGGGCCACCGTCTCGAGCGCGCGGACGTCACGGATCTGGTGACGGCTCACGATGTCGCGGTAGAGCAGGTCACGGAAGTACTGCTTGAGGAGCGCGGTACGGATCTCGTCGTCCTGCGCCAGGACCACTTCGGGAAGGCTGCCGTGACGCAGAAACGAGGCGAGCTCCTGACGGATGCGGGAGGCGTGGCTGAGGACGTCGGCCGCATCCTCGAGCGCGACGCCCCGGAACCGCAGGAGCTCGGGGAAGGAGAGCGGCCACAGCGTGTGGGTGAGGTGCCTCCCGGTGAGCACCGTCGCGAGGTCCGGGTCGAGAAGCCGGCTCGAAGAGCCGCTGACGACGATGCGAGCCCGGCCGGTCTCGGTACGGGCACGCACCCAGCGTTCCCACCCGGCCACGTTGTGGATCTCGTCGAGGAAGAGGTAGGGCACGGACTTCGGCCGGGCGAGCTCGAAGTAGGTGTCGAAGACCCGGTCCAGGGCCGCGACGTCGAGCCCCCGTTCCAGGAAGATCGGCTCCTCGAAGTTGACGAACAACGTGTCCTTGGCGGCGACGCCGCCGTCGACCAAGCTGCGGGCCAGTTGCCGCATGAGAGTGGACTTGCCGCAGCGCCGCATGCCGCAGATGGCGACCACCTCCGGGCGCTCGAGCCACGGCAGCAGCGCCTTCCGGCTCTCGCGTGGGATGCCGGTCTCGAAGGCGCCTTCGCCCCACAGGTTCCAGTAGGCCAGGGCCTGGAAGAGTCGTTCGTCCGCCACGTGACCTCCATGAAGGTCAGAACGGAGCCATCTTAACCTGTATACAGGTTAAGATTACAAGGTTACCTCGCCCATCCACTCCTCCACCTCGCAAGACTTCGACCGCGGGCGCAGGTTCGCGCGCTACCGCACGATCCCCTCGTTGCAGGTCTACGGGCCGACGATCTCTAAGCCGCGGCCACCAGGTCCTCGTCCGCCTCGCGACGCTGCCAGCGTCCCGCCTTCGCCTTCGCCACCACCGCCGCCGCCGCGGTGTAGGCCACCGGGATCAGCACCAGGGTCACCAGCGTCGACGCCATCAGGCCGCCGATGACGACGCGCGCCAGCGCCGCCTGGATCTCCGCCCCGGCGCCCCATCCCAGAGCCATGGGCACCATCGCGAGGACGGTGGTCGAGGCGGTCATCAGGATCGGCCGCAGGCGCAGCCGGCCCGCCTCGACCACCGCCTCGACGGCGCCGAGGTGGCCCTCGCGGCGCAAGTGGTTGATCGCGTCGACGAGCAGGATCGCGTTGTTGACCACGATGCCGATCAGCATCACCAGGCCCATCACGCTCTGGATGTTGAGCGTCGTGCCGGTCAGCAGCAGCATCGGCACCACGCCGACGAGCGCCATCGGCACCGCGAGCATCACGATCAGGGGATCGAGGAAGCGTTCGAACTGCCCCGCCATCACCATGTAGACGAGCACCAGCGCCATCAGGATGGCGATCGTGAAGTCGCGGCGCGCCTCGATCTGCTCGCGGTACTCGCCGCCGTAGAGGATCGAGAAGTCCTCCGGGAGTCGCAGGTCGGCAAGCTCGCGCTGGATCCCTTCCACCGCCTCGCCGAGCGCCGTGCCCTGCTCGAGGCCGGCCGAGACGTAGGTCACCCGCTGGCCGTCGACGCGGTTGATCGCGGTGGGCACGCGGCCGTGGCGGCGGGTGACGACGCTCGACAACGGCACCGCCGCGCCCTCGGGCGTGCGCAGCGCCACGTTGCGCAGGTCCTGCGCCGTCAGACGGTCCTCCGGCCGCAGCCGCACGACGATCGGGTACTCGTCGCCGCCCTCGCGGAAGCGGCCGACCTCGATGCCGGCGACGTTGGCCTGCACCGTCTCGGCGACCTCGCGCACCGACAGCCCGAGGGCGGCGATGCGCTCGCGGTCGAAGATCAGGCTCTCCTCGGGCTGCCCCTCGCGCCGGCTCACGCGCACGTCGGCGACGCCGTGTACCCGCTCCATGCGCTGGCGGATGTCGGCGGCGACCGCGTCGGCCTGCTCGAGGTCCCAGCCCCGCAGCTCGATCTCGATGGCTTCCTCGCCGCCGCCGGAGCGGAAGATGCGGCGCAGGATCCACAGTCCGGATTGCGCCTGCACGCGGAGCTCGACGCCGGGGACGTGGCCGTCGACGGCGGCGCGCAGGTCGTCGGCGATCTGGGTGGCGGGGATCGAGCGCTCGGCTTCGGGCACCAGGCTGAGCTCGATGTCGGCGTTGCCGCCGCGAATCTCGGTGGAGACGAGGCGGACGTGGTCGGCGGGCAACGTCTCGCGCACCCGCGCCTCGAGCTCGTCGAGGTAGGCGCGCACCACCGCGATGTTGGTGCCCTGGGCCATCTCGACGTCGATCTCGATCTCGTCGGTGTCGGTCTGCGGCGCCAGCTCCATCGGGATCAGCGGCCACAGGGCCACCGCCGCCGCCAGCAGGCCGCCGGTGACCAGGAAGACGCGGGCGCGGTGGACGACGGCGGCGCGCAGGCGCCCCACGTACCACTGCTCGAGGCGCCCGAAGAGACGCACGGTGCGCAGGCGCCGGCGCTCGGCCTGAGGCGCCACGCGCAGGAAGCGTGCCGCCAGCATCGGCACCAGCGTCAGGGCCACGAAGAGCGAGCAGGCGAGCGCGAAGACCACCACCAGCGCCAGGGCCTGGAAAAGCGCGCCGCTGGTGGTGCGGGTAAAGACCACCGGCAAGAAGATCACGCAGGTGGTGAGCGTCGACGCGACGATCGCGCCCGCCACCTCCAGGGTGCCGGCGCGCGCCGCGTCCATGGGCGGGGCGTCGTGCTCCTCGCGCTTGCGCACGATCGACTCGAGCACCACGATGGCGTTGTCGACGATGAGCCCGACGCCCAGGGCGAGACCGCCGAAGGTCATCTGGTTCAGGGTCAGGCCGCCGAAGTAGAGCAAGCCGAAGCTGGAGATCACCGAGATCGGGATCGACAGCGCGATGATGCCGGTGCTCGAACGGTTGCGCAGGAAGAGGTAGAGCACGAGGACGGCGAGCAGCGAGCCCCACAGCGCCGCGCTGCGGACGCTGGCGATCGACTGCTCGATGAACTCGCTCTGGTCGGCGACGATCGTGAGCCGGATGTCGTCGCGCGACGCGTTGACGCGCGCGACTTCGTCGCGGATCGCCGCGGCCACGGCGACGGTATTGGCGCCGCTCTGTTTCTGGATGCCGAGGCTCACCGACGGCATGCCGTTGATCTCGGCCAGGAAGCGCGCGTCCTCGTAGTCGTCGCGCACCTCGGCGACGTCGCGGATGCGCACGGGTTGGCCGCCGGCGGTGACGATCACGGTGCGCGCCACCTCTTCCACCGTCTGGTACTCGCCGAGCGAGCGCACGTAGAGGTCGGAAAGGCCGCTCTTGACGTTGCCGCCGGGCAACGTGACGTTCTCGCGCGCCAGGGCCTCCTGGACGTCGAGGGCGGTGAGGCCGGCGGCGCGCAGGCGGTCGCGGTCGAGGTCGACGCGGATCTCGCGGTAGATGCCGCCGCGGACCTCGATCGCCCCCACGCCGGGGATCTGCTCGAAGCGGCGCGCGAGGTCGTTCTCGAGGATGCGGGTCAGCTCCTCGAGGTCGCGCGTCGAGGTGGCGGCGAGGCTCACGATTTCGGCGCGGTCGAGGTCGAGCTTGAAGATCTCGGGGGCGTCGGCCTCCACCGGCAGCTCGTCGCGCAGCCGGTCGAGGGCGGCGCGCAGGTCGTTGGCGGCCTCGTCGATGTCGGTGCCGCGCCCGAACTCGAGGCGCACCCGGCTCGACCCTTCCTCGGACTCCGAGGTGACGCGCTCGAGGTCAGGCAGGCCGGAGACCGCGTTCTCGATGCGGTCGGTGATGATCTGCTCGATCTCTTCGGGGCCGACGTTGGGGTAGCGCACGCGCACGGTGAGCTGGGTGAACTCGATGCGCGGCAGCAGGTCGACCGGCAGGGTGCGGAAGGAGACGACGCCGACGACGACGAGGATGAGGAAGAACATCGACGTCGCCACCGGGCGCCGGATCGAGACCTGGGTGAGAGAAGCCATCGCTACGGTCCGGCGTTCAGGAATTCACGGTTGGTCGGCGGCTCGGCGCCGCGGGTGCGCGCCAGCCGCTGCTGTTTGTCGAGGAAGCCGCGGAGCACGTCTTCACGCTGGAGGCCCTGGAGCTCGAGCACGCGCTCCCAGGTCGTGGGCCGCACACGGGCGCTCGTCGCGTCCTGGCCGTGGAGGAGGTGCTGGCCGACGATGACGACCCACTCGTCCTGCTCGACGCCGCGCAGGCCCACGGTGGCGGCGCCCTCGGCGAGCACGTCGACCGGCCGGAACTCGACGCCGCGCTCCTCGTCGGAAAGCTCGGTCGACGCGGGCACCGCTCCCGCCATGTCGACCACGTAGACGCCGACGACGCCGGTGCGGGGGTCTTCCCACAGGGCGCTCGACGGCACCAGGGTGGCGCTTTCGCTCTCGCCGTAGAGCACGTCGACGGTGACGAACATGCCGGGCTGCAGGCGTCCGTCGGGGTTGGCGACGTCGATCTCGCCGACGGTGCTGAAGCTGCCCGCGGCGAGGAAGGGCGAGACGCGCGAGAGCTCGGCGCGCAGCGGCTGCGCCAGCGACTGCGCGGTGATTCGCACGGGCAACCCTGAACGCACGTAGCTGAGCATGCTCTCGGTCAGCGGGATCTCGACGATCAGCTCGCTGAGGTCGCCGACCACGAAGAGCGGCGTCGCGGGGTCGGCGATCATGCCCACCTCGGCGTTGCGCTGGCCCACGTGGCCGGAGACCGGGGCACGCACCAGGGTCTTGCCGAGGGCGTCGCGCCGCTCGTCGACGGTGGCGCGGGCCTGGTCGACGCGGGCCTCGGCCGCCTCGGCGCCGGCCTTGCCGGCGGCGCGGCGGGCCTCCTGGGTCTCGAGCTCGAGCTCGCTGACCAGCTCCTCGGCGGCGAGCGCGCGGGTGCGCACCACCTGGGCCTCGAGCTCGGCGACGCGGGCGCGGGCTTCGGCCGCCTCCGCCTCGGTCAATCGCAGGTTGGCCTCGGCCTGGCGGAGCTGCTCGCGCAAGGCATTGTCGTCGAGGCGCACGAGCGGCTGGCCGCGTTCGACGGCGGCGCCGCTGGCCGCCATCACCTCGACGATCGGCGCCTCGATCTCGGCGCGGATCACCACCTGGTTGTGCGACCTCACCCGCCCGCTCACCCGCTCCTCGAGCGGCAGGGTGCCGGAGCGCGCCGGCAGCGCCTCGACGGCGGGGACGGCCTGCGGGCCGCGGTCTTCCGCGCCCTCTTTCTCGCCAGGCACGCAGGCGGCGAGCGTCACCGCGAGGGACAGCGTTCCCAGTGCGCCGGCAAGTCTCGTCAGAGGTTCCATGTGAGGGTCTTTCGCTCGCGCACCGGCTCCCGAAGAGACGGCGGGCGTCCTCCGGAAGGATACACTTGGGCGGCTGCCGGGCCTTCGGATTTCAGCCGCTTTTACGGGCTCTTTACACCTCCGGGGTCTGCTATAATCCGCGCATGCCGCTACCTGCCCTCAGCTCCGAGTCCGACGCCGAAGCGACTTTCCTTGCGGACGAGGAGCCGGAAGGCTACGTCCTGCGGCCGGTGGAGCTCGCCGACGGGAGGGTCGAGGTGCAGCAGCTCCCTTTGACCATCGAGCTCCTGCTCGATCCCCGCGAAGGCGACAAGGTGACCCAGAGCGATTTCCACGGCTTCTTTCTCAGCTCCCTGCTCGAACGCCTGCGGAGGCTGGAGCGCGTCCCCGGCGTCGCGGTCTTCACCGACCTTCTCTTCCAATGGGACAAGCTCGGGTTGCCCGATTCCGGTCCCGACGTGGCCGTGGTGGCCGGCCTCGAAGGCACTCGCGAGGAGATCATGGAGCGGGTGGAGGGTTGCTTCGACGTCGCGGCGATCGGCAGGCGGCCGCACCTGGTGATCGAGGTGGTCTCGCCCGAGCACGGGCGTCTGCGCCGGAAGGACCTGGCGATCAACCGCGAGATCTACGCGCGGGCGGGGGTCCGGGAGTACCTGATCGTCAATCCGATCGGGCGCCGCTCGCCGGGGCCTCTTCAGTTGCTGGGCTACCGCCTCGAGGGCGGTCCCGAGTACACGGAGATCGAGCCCGACGAGAAAGGGCGGATTCTCTCGCAGACGACGGGACTGCTCTTCTGGTCGGATCCCGGAGGCCGGCGGATCGAGGTCTTCGACGCCGCGACGGGCGAGCGTCTGTTGACGGGGCAAGAGGAAGCGGCGCGGGCAGAGGCCGCGGAGGAGAGAGCGGAACGAGAGGCTGGGGCCCGCAAGGCCGCCGAGGCCAGGGCCTTGGCCGCCGAAGGGGAGCTCAGACGCTTCAAGGAGCAGCTCAAGGCGCAACGCGGACGTCAGGACTGAGTCCGACTTCGCTCGTCGAGCAAGCCGGCAGCCCCGAGCCGTGCGCCGAGATGGGACAGAGCGGGAGGGTCGACCCCTCCCGCCAAGAGCCGGTTTCTCAGTTGCCGAACCGCCAGGTCAGTCCGCCGGTCAGGCTGAGGTGGTTCGAGCTCTCGCCGAAGGTCTCCTCGCCCAGCCCCGACAGCTCCACGCGGAAGGCGAGGCGCCTGGCGTTGGCAAAGAAAAAGCGGCTGCCGGTGGCGCGGATGAACTGGCCCTCGATCTCGACCGCGTCGGTCGGGAAGTAGCCGAACCGGCCGTCGACGCGGAGCTCGGTCTCGCCGCCGAGCTCGTCGTCGAGCTCGATGCCGCCCGCGCCGAAGCCCGCCTCGAAGCCCTCGGCCCCGGCTTGCAGCGGGAGCAGGAACGCCAGTGACAGGGTCAAAGCACCGCGAGTCGCTTGTACCTCATGTTTCTCTCCTTGATCGGCCATCCGGGATGGATGGCACGAAGAGTAGTACGCCGTAGCGGCGTGGTGGGTTCGCGAGTCCTCGCCGCGGCAGGAGCCCTTCCGCGGCGAGGACTCGCGCGCCGACACGCCAGGGGCGATCCGGGCCTTCGAGCGCGCCCGCGAGCTCGAGGTGGAGCAGATGCTCGACGCGAGCTCCGGCAGGTTCAGAACGATCAACCGTCGAGCGCTTTTGAAAAGGACGCGGCAAGTCAGGCGCAAATCCGAATCGATCGAACACGTCTCGGTAATCCGTCAAGATTCGATTCGGTCGCGGTCGAGCCCCAACTCCTCGAGACGGTCCGGTGACGGCTGCGATAGTGCCGGGCCCGATCCGCCGCCAGCCGCAGGCTGGCGGCGAGAACCGGACCGATCGTGAAACCGAAGCGGCGGTAGATCTTTTGGACCGCCGCTTCCGAGTCTCTGACGAGATCGTCGTAACGGACCAGCACAAGGCTGCTCTCGGGAAGCGTATCCGTCACGCTGAGAGGATGACGATACCAGTGACGTATCATCTTCAGGAGAAAGTCGCGCAGGACCGTTCCTTCGGGCTCGACGCCCACGGCCGCCCGAGCGCCAACGCCTGACCTTCGACCTCGGCGCCGGCTACAGGACCGCTACGAGATCCAGCGCATCTACTCGCTGACCGCCGGCGGCGAGTACCTCCTCTCGAGCTCGCTCCTCGTCGACTACCGCGTGTCGTACTCCTACGGCGAGGAGGAGGAGCAGCAGAGCCTTGAAACGACTTTCGTCCAGGAGGACGTCGGTTTCGACCCCAACGTCTCGCCGGGCTCGATCGACCCTGACGACATCCAGGCCAATCCGATCGGGCAGGACATCGGCGCCTTCACCCTCGACGACGCCGTCTTCGCCGACAACGTCACCACCGACGACGAGCTCGTCTTCGCGGTCAATCTGCAGCGGCCGTTCACCCGCGGCGCGACCAGCGGCCTGTGGAAGGTCGGCGCCAAGTACCGCGACAAGTCGAAGGACCGCGACGACCAGGTCTTCGTCTTCGAGGGCGACGACGTCTTCCTCGCCGACTTCCTCGACGATTTCGACGCCGGCACCTTCCTCGACGGCCGCTACCAGATCGGTCCGTTCGTGGGGGCGGGCGCGGCCCGCGACCTGCTGGCGAGCCTCGAGAGCGAGCAGGACGTCGAGGAGGAGCTCGCCGACTACGACGCCTCGGAAGAGACCGCCGCGGCCTACGGCATGGTCGAGCTCGCTTTCGCCGGCGACCTGTCGCTGCTCTTCGGCGCCCGCCTCGAGTCGACCGACACGTCATACTCGGCCTTCCAACTCGTCTTCGACGACGAGGGAGACTTCGCCGAGCTCAACCCGGTCACCGGCGGCGACTCCTACGACGAGCTCTTGCCCATGGCCCACCTGCGCTACGCCGTCGACGAGGACTCCAACGTGCGCCTGGCGGTGACGCGCACGCTGTCGCGGCCCAACTTCAGCGACCTGGCGCCCTACGAGCTGATCCTCCAGGAAGACCGGGAGATCGAGCGCGGGAATCCTGATCTCGACGTCACCACGGCCTGGAACGTCGACTTGCTCTACGAGCGCTACTTCACCTCGGTGGGCGTGCTCTCGGCCGGCGTCTTCTACAAGTCGCTCTCCGACGTGATCTTCCTGGCGCGGTTCGAGGAGCCCTTCCGCGGCGAGGATTACGACGTTCTCCAGCCCTTCAACGGCGACGACGGCGAGCTGACCGGCTTCGAGCTGGTCTACCAGAATACTTTCCGGCGTCTGCCCGGCGCGCTCTCGGGCCTCGGCGTCTACTTCAACTACACCTGGGCCGACTCCGAGGGCACCCTGCCGGAGCGCACCGTGCGCCTGCCCGGCCAGGCCGACTACGTGGGCAACGCCTCGATCTCCTACGAGCGCCGCGGCTTCTCGGGCCGCCTGTCGCTGAACTTCCACGGCGAGTACCTGCTCGAGGTGGGAGAGGAGGCCGCCGAGGACGTCTTCGTCGACGAGCGCCGGCAGCTCGACCTCTCCGCCCACCAGCGCATCAACGACCGCTGGAGCCTCTACCTCGAGCTGCTCAACCTCATCGACGAGCCGTTCTGGGTCTACGAGGGCGTGCCGGATCGTCCGATCCAGGTCGAGTATTATTCCTGGTGGGGCACGCTCGGCTTCAAGGTGAGCTTCTGATGCGCCGGTTCGCGGTCGCCGTCCTGGCGTCGGGGCTCCTCGGCTGCTCGCAGCCCTCGCCGGAGCCTCCCGCGCCGGCGACGACACCCGAGCCGGACGTCGACGTGAAGACGGTGGCGGAGACGTTCGAGACGCCGCGGCTGCCCGACGACGACGTCGACTCCGTGGCTTTCTGGAAGGGCGACGCCGGCGAGTGGCTGATCGCCACCGCCAAGGCCACCCACGTGCTCCACGTCTACGACGCGGCCACCGGCGAGCATCTGCGCCGCGTCGGCGGCGAGGGCGGCGAGATCGGGCAGTTCCGGCGTCCGAACGGCATCGCCGTCGCCGGCGACCTGGCGTTGGTCGTCGAGCGCGACAACCGCCGCGTCCAGTTCCTGCGCCTGCCGGATTTCGAGCCCGTGGGCACCGCGGGCGGCGACGTGCTACGCCGTCCCTACGGCCTCGCCGTCCTGCCCGGCGCCGACGGCGTCCACGACCTCTTCGTGACCGACAACTACGAGACGCCCGACGAGCAGATCCCGCCGCCGGCGGAGCTCGGCGAGCGGGTCAAGCGCTTCCGCTGGCGGCTCGCCGGTTCCACGTCTTCGACCGCCGGACCTTCGAGTACCTTGGCACGTTCTCCGGCGAGCTGACCGCCAATACCGACGGCGTCTGGCTCACTCCGAGCCCCACGTCGGCCTTCGCGGCCGGAGCGTTCTTCGCCGTCCATGACGACCGGAGCGTCACCGCGTTCGACTGGCGCAGCGTAGAAGCTGCCCTTGGCCTGGCGTCGCTGACCCACCTTCCGTAGCGCCGCTTCGAACTTCTCTCGGCTGCCGCGTTCGGCGCGCGTCTCGAGGTACTCCTCGGTCATGAGGGCGGACATCTTCTCCGCCACCGCGTCGGCGCGTCAACCGCCCGATCGGGAACGGCTGGTGAAGGTGGGTGGGAGGAGTGGGCCGCCGGACCATCCTACGTGACGGCCCACGGCCATGTGCTATGCTGGCGTCATTGCCGTTGCCGCTGGTCAGCGGCTGGTCGCAGCTCGACTGCGGGCCCCAACCATGAGGAGATCGGACATGGCACTTCCGTCCCCCCTGATTACGCGCTCCCCGGACGTCATGAGCGGGGCGGTTGTCTTCGCGGGCACGCGGGTGCCCGTCCAGACTCTGATGGACTATCTCGAAGAAGGCGGCCGTCTCGATGAGTTCCTCGAAGACTTCCCGACCGTGAGCCGCGAGCACGCCATCCAAGTCCTCGAGCTCGCCAAGGAGGCGATGATTGCGCGTGCTGCTTGACGAGTGTGTACCACAACGCCTTCGACACGCGCTCACAGACCATGCCGTCCAGACAGTTCCGCAGATGGGATGGGCTTCAAAGAAGAACGGTGAGTTGTTGCGCTTGGCCGAAGGTGAGTTTGACGCCCTCGTGACCACAGATCAGCGCTTGAGCTTTCAGCAGTCTGTCGCCAGCTTCGCCATCGCCGTGATTGTGCTGGTGGCGCACCGCAACAAGATCGAGTTTCTCCTTCCGTTGATTCCGGAGCTGGAGCGGGCCCTCGGTGAAGTACAGCCCGGAGAAGTCCGGAGAAGTCCGGCGAGTAGGCATGTACGACAGGTCCTCATCGGTTCTTGACGCCGCTGCTCCTCGCCGCGCTAGCGCTCGGGAGCTGCGAGGCCGGGAGCACCGAAGCCACTCCGAGGGACAGGAAGCGAGGAGCTTGCTCCCCCTCCTTTAGTGAAAGGAGGGGGCCGGGGAGGATTTGGACGGCGTCAGGGCGGCTGAATCCGCGGATTGAGGGCTCGGGACCGCCATCAGAGGCTCTGGACAGCTTCAAGCCGCGCGACCAGACCCTTGGGTGCCCGGCGACGCCACGACTCCTCGAGCAGGTCGAGGACCAGGTAACGAGCGTCGACCGTACTCGACAAGAACGAAACCGTCGAGTACACTCGTCACTTTGGATCTCGACGTCCTCGAAGTCGCCGGCACTTGGAGCTTCTGGGACCGCCCGGTGCCGGCGTCCGTCCCGCGGGACATCGACCTTCCCCACGCGCTGCGCGACTCGCTCTGTCTCGCCATCCAGGGCGTTCGGCGGTGCGGGAAGTCTACGCGATCTCGACGAGAGGCGTCGCGGACGCGACGCTCGACGATTACCTCTCCGGGCGCAGATGGCCTACGAGTCGGCGGGCTCCGAGATGAGCCTCCGGCGCGTGGCGGGTGCCACCGGCATCGCCGCCGACACCGCCGGGAGCTACCTGGAAGCCTGCGAGGCGGCGTACCTCCTCTTCGCTTGCCCGTACTTCACGCTCTCGGAGCGCAAGCGCGCGAGCCGGAACCGTACTTCGCCGAATGGGCCAGCGTCTATCGCACCTGGCTCGCGCGCCAGGCCACCTATCGCGACGAAATCCATCGCGTTCAGCGCAGCGGGCCGAGTCTTGATGGTCTGGTGCGGGTGGCTTCATGAGCGAGCCCCTGCGCACGGCTCCTGGAGAAGCCGCTCGCGAGCAAGGATGGCGGCGCGCCTACCGGCGACGGGAGTGGCTGGGAGGCATGTCCCAACTCCGAGTAGAATCGGCCGGTCGTTCCTGGCCGTCGAGCAACAAGAGGACGACCGCGCTCCCTCTCCGCGGATCCCAGGACGCCTCGCCGCAGACCCGCGCGCCGCGGCACCGCAAGGCATCCAGCCCGGCGGGCGGCGCGCACGCCGGCACCTGGCCGCGGCACATGTTGGGCAACGGCAGCCGCGGCGCCACCCGCAGCTCCGGCGGACAGCCGCGCTCGTCCAGCAGGTCGCGGACGAGAGCCCGCACCGCCCCGGGACCCGCGCTCAGCGGGATCTCCACCGCGGTGAAGAGATGGTCGTAGCCGTAGTCGACGAGAAAGGGCTCTACTCCCGACCACAGGGCGAGGACGGCGTTCGTCCCG
>Ga0302046_10004373_pt1 | contig 12589 bp, 11 predicted proteins | sample RVTome_11_FD_200261 | JGI IMG/M metagenome (GOLD analysis project Ga0302046, IMG submission 200261) | Soil microbial communities from uranium-contaminated site in the Upper Colorado River Basin, Wyoming, United States - RVT147D111 (version 2) ...
TAGTCAACGGCGCCCGCTCAAGCGGGTTTGGCTCGCGATTTAGCCCGATTTGATCGGGCGCTGTTCAGTAGCCGGGTGACGTTATCACCCGACGGCAGTGGTCAGCATAGACACCCTCACCCCGCCTAAGCAAAGCTTAGGGTCCCCTCTCCCAAAATTTGGGAGAGGGGGGTCGGAGTGCATCCTGAGTACATCCTGAGCTTGTCGAAGGGGGCTTGATGAAGGGCGAAACGACGGCGGGGCTTGTCCTGAGCGTAGTCGAAGGGGTGAGGGCTTGCTATTTTAGAACACGGATTGCCAGGATGAATGGATTTTGGACCATTTTATCAATAATCCGGCCAGGGTGGACATCCGTTTAATTCGTTCCTTTCTCCAATTCGCTGTTGTGTTATCCCAGAGATGTTGCAAAGCCCATTGCGGTAGCATCCCGAGTAGCCGGAGCCTGCGGAGGCGTATCGAGGGGTGCGGAGGGTGCGACGAGTCTTGGCTAACCCGCACCCCTCGATACGGCTTTCACTTCGTTTCAGCCTACTCGGGATGCTAACTTGATTTTGTCATACTACTTTGCAACACCCCTCTGTGTTATCCGGACTCCTATTGATATGCCGCCATGTCAAGCCCATACAGCCGGGCGGCGTTTTGGCCCAGGATCTTGTGTTTCATCTCCAGGGTCAGGTCAACGTCGTATTCTTGCTTGATCTCGTCGGGCAGTTCAAAGGCCATGAATTTGTCGATGAGCCATTTGGGGGTGAAGATGGCGTAGTCGCTGCCAAACAGGATTTTGTCCTCGCCCAGCCAGAACAACAGGTTGGCCATGATCTCGGCGAAGTATTTGGGGCGGCGGTGGATGAAGGGGATGGCGATGGCGATGCCGGCGTAGACGTTGGTTTCGACGGCCGCGATCCAGCAGAAATCTTCCAGGCGGGGCAGGCCAACGTGCTCGACGATAAAGTTGAGGCCGGGAAAATCGGTGGCGGCGTAATCGACGTCGTGTACGTCGAAGGCATCGCGGTTGAGGGGGTAGACGCTGGGGCCTTTATGCACATGAATATTCTTGATGCCGAGCTCCTGGCTCAGTTCAAAATATTTATAGGCCATGGGGTCGTTCAAGCGCCAGCCCTTCGAACTGCCTTTCCATTCGGCCGTGTAGAGCTTCAAGCCCTGGATGGGGTACTCTGCCACCATAGCGCGCAAGGCGTCCAGGCCGGCCTCGCCATCTCGGGGGTCGAACGAGCCGCACAGGATAAAGCGCTCCGGGTATTTTTGTTTAAGCACGTGATTTTGCTGGTGGGTGTTGAAGCCGTTCTTGAAGAATTCGTAGAGATAGGTCGAGTTGAAGATGGCCACGTCAACGTAGCCGTCTTCAAACAGGTCCTTCATCATCGTCTCCTCACTATACCGGCAAAACTTGTCGTGCGGCCATTTCTCTTCTTCAGGACTCAGAGCGCTGTGCAGGCCGAAGAAGCAGTCGATCCAGCCTTTGCCCAGCTCGTTGCGCTGGTTCTCCGGGCTGCCGTTCCAAAAATGAACGTGCCCATCGACGATAAAGACATCGTGACCGTTTTGTTTGTACATGGTGTAACTCCTTTCGATATAAAAGTAGCAGGGAGTGTCATTAAGTCAACAGCATTCCGAGTAGAATGAGCGAAGCGAAGCCGTATCGAGGGGTGCGGGTTGGCCTCGAATCGTTGCCTGAACCGCACCCCTCGATACGGCTTTCACTTCGTTCCGCGTTACTCAGGATGCTTGGCTCCTTAACTCAATGACATTGATATGCACTTGTTCCTTTGCTCCTTTGTGTAGATCCTACGATCACCTAAATTTGTTACCTTGTTACCTTGCACCCCTGCATCCGTTTTCTTTCGACTAACAGGGCCGAACAGAGCGACCCGTTAGCCTCGAGTGAGACCCGGACGGTGCGGGCATAGACCAGGTACTGCTCCAGTCTGGCGGCGGTCAGAGGTTGGCCGGCTAGATCAAGGAACAAGGGCGCGCTGGGGGCGCAGTCAAGGCCGATTTCAGCCCGGCGGTCAAGGTAGGCCGGCAGCGGCAGGTCCGGGTCGAGGTGAAGGGCTGGCCCGCCTTCAGGCTGTACCCAAGCGTCTCCGTCCCGGCAATGGACATCTTGAATCCGCAGCGCACAGATATCGGCAAACGATAGACCGGCCTCTTTTAGCCGGCGCAGGAGGGCCTCTTGCCGCTTGATGTAGCCCTTGCGCAAAAACAGGCCGCGCAGTTCGCCCAGGTCACCGGCGGCTTCACCGGCAAAGGCTTCGCTGAACGACTGGCCGCTGTTGACCCCGGCCTCAATGGCGGCTGAGGCGACCTGATCTTTGAGCCGCACCGTGACCTGCCGCACCCCCTCGACCGCCAGCAGCTCCCGGCGAATATCCTGGGCCATGAGGTAAGCAAAGTTCGGCGCGCACCAGAAGGTGGGCAAATGGGCCATGACCGTCAGCTCGCCGTCGTTGGCTTCAATGGCCTCGATAAAGCCCAGCTTGAGCACCGACTCATCCAGTTCGGGATCGAGCACCTTGTCCAGACGGTCGAGGATGGACTGGGCATTGTAATGAAGGGGGAGTTGGATGGTGGCTGTCATAGGCATGTCCAATAATTCAAGATCTTACGCATTTATCCAAGACTGCGCTTGGAAAATGACAAAAGAATATGGGACACGGGTTTTCACGGATAAATACGGATTTTTTTTAAATACACATAAATCCGTGTTTATCCGTGTTCATCCGTGTCCGAAAAAATTATCGAAAAAATCGTCGTTGTATTTTCCTAAGCGCCTACGGCACAATCACTGCCCGGCCCACGAACTGCCCTTGTTTAAAGGCCTCAATCGCCGGGTTGATATCATCGAGCGAGTATTGCACGGCCCGCAGATTGACCTGGCCGGCGGCGTTGAGTTCCATTAACTCGACCAGTTCGGTGTAGTTGCCGACTAAGCTGGCTTCCAGCCTGATCTCGTTGTCGACCATATAGGCGGTTGGGATTTGAATTTCGCCGCCATAGCCGACGATATGATGGGCGCCGCCCCGGCGTAACATCTGCCAGCACAACTGCTCGGCCCCTTTCTCACCCACAAAATCGATCACGGCATGCGCGCCGCCATGGGTCAGGTCGCGCACTTCTTGGACTACGTCGGGACCATCGTCAAGGACATGGGTCGCGCCCAGTTCGGCGGCCAGTTTGCGGGCCGGCTCGCTGCGGTCGATGGCAATGAGACAGGCCCCGCTCAGGGCGCGCATGGTTTGTACGGCAATGTGACCCAGGCCGCCGATGCCCAGAATAACGCACGATTGGCCCGGTGTCAGCCGTCTGGCGGCCCGCTTGGCCACCCGGTAGGCCGTAATGCCGGCGTCGGCCAGCGGAGCCACGTCGACCGGCGTGATATGCTCGTTGAGCTTGATCAGGGCGCGTTCGTTGGTCAGCAGGTATTCGGCAAAGCCGCCGTTGGCGACCAGGCCCGGAAATATGCCCCGCTCGCAATACATATCTTCGCCTGTACGGCAGCCAAGGCACACACCGCACGTCCGCATGGGGTGGCAAATCACCGCGTCACCCGGTTTCACCGAGGTCACGCCACTGCCAACCGCCTCGACCCAGCCGGCATTTTCGTGGCCCAAAATAAAGGGCAGCAAGGTGCCCCCGGCGTCCATCGCCTCCCGAAACACGCCCTCGATGACGTGCAGGTCGGTGCGGCATAAACCCGCCGCGCCAATGCGCACGATCACGTCCGTCGGGGCCTGGATCGTCGGGTCAGGCACGGTTTCGACCTTCAGTTGGGCCTTCACCTCCGGGTCATACTCGTATAGTACGGCTGCTTTCATAGCTGTAGCTCCTTATGAGTATCACGTGTCACGTTGGCCTCGTTCCCAAACTCTGTTTGGGAATGCAATTGGCCTGAAACTCTGTTTCGATTAAGCTGCAAACAGAGTTTGCTCCGTAAGTGCGTTCCCAATCTGGAGATTGGGAACGAGTAGGGTGACATTGCGTTCCCAATCTGGAGATTGGGAACGAGTAGGGTGACAAGCCTTTAGGATACACTGTTGATGAGTTCAAGGATCTTTTTGGCCGCCGCCCGTAAGCCGGCCAGTTCGTCGGGGCTTAAGGGCAGTTCGACGATCTGGGCAATGCCAGCCGGTCCCAGCACGACCGGGACGCCAATGCTAACTCCGGTGAGACCATATGGCCCGTCCAAAATAGCCGAACATGCAACGACAGCCTCGCTGCCGTTGACGATCAGTTCGATTAGCTGGCCCATGGTCACGGCTGAGGTCCAACCGGTGGATCGGCCGCTGTTCAGTGAGACATAGCTGGTAAACCAGGTTTTGATCAACTTGTCCACTCTGGCCCGCTGTGACTCAGCGAGTTCCACGGCTTCGCCTCTGACAGTAATCCTTGAAAAAAGCGGCACCTGCGCTTCGCCGTGTTCGCCGATCACCATCGCTTGAACGTCTGTGGGTGGCACCGCCAACACCCGGCCAATCGCCCATTGCAAGCGCAGGCTATCGTTGCGGGAGAAGCCGATAAACCGGTGAGCCGGCATGCCACTGAGAGCATAAAGGATGTAGTTACACACGTCGACGGGGTTGGTGGCGTTGATCACAATCGCGTCGGGACAGTAACGCGCCAACTGACCGGCCACACTACGGATGATGCTTAGATTATCGTCAAGATAGGCCAGCCGGGAGTCCGCGTTACGTTCCGGAGCCCCCGCCGCCATGACGATGATCCGGCAGCCCTGCATGGCAGCCCAATCGCCGCTGCTGATGGTGGTCGAATTCAGGGCGGAAACAGCCTGCTCCATATCCATGACGTGGGCGCGCAGGCTTTGTTCCTTGACATCGATCAGCACAATCTCGTCGACGAGGTTCCGTGTCGCCAAATAGAAGGCAATGGCTGACCCCAACGTTCCGGCCCCGCCAATGATCCCGACCCTCATAACATCCATTTTTCTGGTAACAGGGTAGCAGGGTAACAGGGTAGCAGGGGTTAGATGTGCTTTACTACATGCTACCTTGCTCCCTTGCTACTTTGCTACCCTGCTTCCCCACTACTTACTTTCAATGAGCTTGACCAGCCGCCAGAGCGTTTCGGTGACCGGGATCGGGATATCCAATTGGGCCGCCTGCCGGACCACGGCCCCATTGATCGAGTCGATTTCGGTGCGGCGACCGGCCAGCAGGTCCTGCAACATCGAGGGTTGATGCTCTCGATGATCGCGCAGGGCCATGGCGATAGAGGCCTCAACCGCAGCCGCGTTGACGGGAATCCCTTTGGCCCGGGCCACACTCAGCACCTCTTCGACCACTTTTTCGGCCAAATCCCGGCCGTGGTCGCTGTCGGCGATCACTTTTACAGGTGAGCCGGCGACCGCCGTCAAGGCATTCAAGGCGGCATTGAAAGCGACTTTCTTCCAGATGGTGGCCTCGACATTTTCATCGATGTCGCAGTTCAATCCGGACCGATCAAGGGCTGCCGCTATTTGCTCTAATACTTGAGTGCGCTGTCCCGAGATCGTCATGATGCGGGTCTGGCCGACACCGGATGAACTGATTTGGCCGGGGCCTTCGAGTATGGACGGGAAAGTCGTCGTTCCGGCAATGATTTGATCGTGAGCCACCCATTCGGCAATCGTCTCGACGTTGCCCAGGCCATTCTGGAGAGTCAGGATCGGCGTGTCCGCCCGGATGGACCGAGCCATCCCGGCCAACGCGGCCCGGCTTTGATGCGATTTGGTGAACAGAATGGTGAAGTCGACCGGGCCATCAAAATCATTCGGGCGACTGGCGGCGCAGCGAGCCACGTGCGTTTCACCAACCAGGTTCAGGGTCAGCCCACGTGCGTTGATGGCATCGATATGCTCCTGCCACACATCGATGAGCGTAACCTGGTGACCGGCCAGGGCCAGCCGCCCCCCGAAAAGAGACCCCATTGCCCCGGCCCCGATGACCATAACTTTGAGCCGACTCAACTCGGTTACCCCACTTATGATTTTTGATTTGCGATTTTGGATTTTGGTTTACGATTGCGTTTGTTACGCTAACTCATCCCCCATCCCACATTGCACATCCCATATCGGTTTATCCAGCGGTCGTGAACTTGCCGGCCAGATAGGCATCTTGCAGCACGCCGGGATTAGCCTCCAGTTCGGCCGGGGTCCCCTCAAAATAAATGACCCCCCGGTCAAGAACGTAGACATGATGGGCCAACTTGAGCGCAATGGTGGTGAACTGCTCGATGAGCAGCACGCCTATCCCTGCCTCAACCACCTGCTCGACCACGGCCATCAGCCGCTGCACAATGAGCGGAGCCAACCCCAGCGAGAGTTCGTCAAACAACAAGTATTTTGGCCGGGTGACCAGGGCCTGGGCCAGAGCGACCATTTGCTGCTGTCCCCCTGACATGGTCCCGGCGGGTTGTTTGAGCAAGGCTTGAAGTTCTGGAAAGACGGACAGGGCATAGTCAAGGGCCTGTTTTAGCTCAGTTGAGGATAACTGGCTGCCGGCGGCGATGAGATTATCCTCGGCGGTCAGGCTGGTCAACACCTGATGTCCCTCGGGCACAGCGGCGACCCCGGCCATCCGAACGACTTCGGGCCGCTGGCCGGTAATATCGTTATCATCAACCAGCACCTGACCGGCGTCCACCGGCAGCGCGCCGGCAATCGCCAATACAAGCGTGCTTTTGCCTGCGCCGTTGGCTCCCAACAGCGCCGTCACCCGGCCCGGCTCAACATTCAGCGAGACCTGGCGCAGTACCCGACGGCCGCCACGGCTCACATCGAGCGCCCTGACCTCAAGCCCTTCATTTGCCATGGGACGCCTCCACCCCAAGATAAGCCGCTTTGACCTTGTCATCTTGCAGAATGGCTCGCGTCGGGCCATAGGCGATCAACGAGCCGAAATCCAACACGGCGGTCGAATGGCAGGTAGCGGCGATCAGGTTTACATCGTGGTCGATGAGGACGACCACGGCCTCAAACCGGTCAGGAATACCGGTGATCAGTGCCTGGAGTTCGTCCCGTTCCGTCTCGCTGAGACCCGCCCCCGGCTCGTCCATCAGCACAATCCGGGGCCGGCCAACGATGGCCCGTCCAATTTCGACCAGGCGACGTTCGTACGCATTCAACGTTTGACCTAAACGCACCTCTGAGCCGGTTAGCCCCACATAGTCCAGAGCCGCTTGCACCTGGGCCCGGCGCTCCGCAGCATTCTGCCAGATCGGGTCAAGCATGACGGCCACGTTATCCCAAACATTCAGGTCTTCTACGACCTGCTCGGTCTGGAAGGTGCGACGCAGCCCCCAACGAGCCCGCCGGTAGGTCGACATCGACAGCAAATCTTGGCCAAAAGCAACAACCGTCCCGGAGGTCGGCCTGACAAACCCGCTCAAGGCATTGAGCATGGTGGTTTTACCGGCGCCGTTCGGGCCGATGACGCCGACAATCTGTTGATCAAGGTTCACCGTCACGTCATTCACCGCCCGGACGCCGCCAAAATCAACGGATAGGTTCGTAATCTGGATCATTGACCTGGCTCCTTCTGCCGTTTCAGGCGCTGGCGCAGCCCGTCCACCAGGTCGGATAGTTGGCCGGCCACGCCGGCCGGAGCCGTGATCAGCGCGTGCAGCAGCGCCGCTCCGAAGACGATAAAGGCCAGGTTGCCGTCAACGTTCCAGGCAGTCAGCAGCGAAGGAAAGGCGCGAAACAACAGCCCGGTAATCGCCGGTCCCAACCCACTATAGGCGCCACCCACCACGGTCAAAGCGAATAACAGGATTGAATCACTGGCCGGAAAGTTGCGGCCATCGAGCTGGCCCACACTGCCGGCCAACAGACCACCGGCAATGCCGGCCAGAAAACCGGCCAGGGTAAAAGCCCAGGTCTTGTAGAGGGTCACATTGACCCCGGCGCTGAGAGCGCAGGCCTCACTTTTGCGAATGAGAGCCCAGGCCCGGCCGGGCCGGGTCCGGCGATGGAGCGCCACCAGGAGGAAGCCGAGGGCGGCGACCACCAACACATAACGGAAATAGGCCGAGTCGGATTGGGCGATGACAGGACGAGCCATCAACTGTCGCGCCGCGGCCGAGTCAACTCGCCCCAGGAAGCCGGGGCCGCCGTCGGGAAAGCCCGTCCCACCCACAATAACCTGAAAGCCACCGGCAGCCATCAACGTGATAAGCGCCAGATACAGGCCACGCATGCGCAGGGCGGGCAGCCCGACGACCAACCCCACCAGGCCGGCAGCGATGCCACCGCCCAACAGAACCAGTTCAAACGGCAGGCCCGTGGCATGGGCCAACCTGAGTGTAACCCAGGATCCCACCCCAAGTAAGGCGATTTGAGCCAGGGAGACCAGCCCTAACCGGCCATACAGCAAGGCCACGCCCGCCGCCGCCAACGCGAAGATGGCGGACGAGGTCAAGGCCCTGAGCCAGAACGCGTTGAGCACCGCCGGCAGAATGAGCGCTAGCAGGATCAGCGGAACGGCTATGGCAGCCACGTTACCCAGGGAAACCGCAGCCGTTGGCCAACTCGTCACCGGCTGGCCTTGAGCTGTGGTATCTTGTTTGAGCGATCCAGGCACCACTGCTATTCCCTCCCGGCGAAGGTGATGACGCGCTGCCTTTGCAGCCACAAGATGACGATGATGGCCACGATAAAGGGCGCCACCGAGCGGTAAGGCGATATCGTCTGGAAGGGCGTGCCCACGGCCTCGAGTACACCAATCAGCAGCCCGCCGATCAGGGTGCCTGTCAGCGAACGAAGGCGGCCCACGACCGCAGCCGCCATCGCCGGAATCACCAAAAACGTCAGCACAATGGCATCCAGCCGCACCAAGTCCCCCAACATCAGCCCGCTGAGACCGGCCAGTACCCCGCTGATCAACCAGGCCCAGGTCTCGACATGGAGCACCCGGATGCCAAGCAACGCGCTGAGATCGCGGTTGTTAGCCAGAGCCCGCATCGACAACCCCAGGCGCGTCCGGTTCAAGAACAGGGCGACGCCGATGGTAATCAGGACGGCCAGGCTAAAGCCAATCAGGCGAGTGCCCGTGACCCGGACTCCGATCATGGACAGCCCCATGGTGTCTGTGGGCAGCACCAGCTTCCTGGGATCATCGCTCCAGTACCAACGGGTAAAGCCCAAGAGAACGAGTGCAAACCCCAGGGTGGCCACCGCCTTGACGACGGTGTCGCGATAGGCCAACTGGGGGGCCAGCACCCGGCCATACCCCACCGAGAGCAGGGTGGCCAGACCAACGCCGACCAACCAGGCCACCAGTTCGGGCTGCCCAAGCTCGACGAGCTGCCAGGCCAGCAACGCCCCGGTCGCGCCAATAGCGCCATAAGCAAAGTTCAGCACGCCGGAAGCCCGGTACAAGACGACCAGCCCAACCCCCGATAGGGCATATATGGCGCCAACGGCCAGGCCGGTCACGAAAAAGGGACCTAGATTCGGCATTTAGCCAATCAACCCTCCTGCCAGCAAACTCGTTCCCAAACTGACCCTTCGTCAAGCTCAGGATGCACTCCGGACAGGGTTTGGGAACGAGTGTGTGGAATCCACGATTTTTAGTCGACCAGTCCTCCAGCTGCTTCCATTTCAAGGATGGGAGCCAAGTCCGGATCTTCGATTTCGACGCAGTCGGTGACCGTCTCCCAGCCACCGTCAACTTGTCGCACGATCCGACCGGCATGGTTGGCGTTGTGGATTTCGGCATCAGCGCCAAAATACCAGGGGCCACATACCAGATCGCTCTTGAAGTTGCTGACCCCGCGTAAGGCTTCGCTCACTGTATCACGGTCAAGCGTACTGGGGTCCAGTTCTAGCATAGTCGCCACAAAGACCTTGGCCGCCAGAAAGCCCGCTTGCGAGAAGCTGTCCCGGGGATCGTCAGGCGTGCCATACTCATCCAGGATCTGCAACCAGGCTTGATTGTCAGGTCCGGTGCTATCGGTGTTGACAAACTCGATCTGCGCATCCAGATAACCATCCCAATATTCGCCCACCGCCGCCGGAAAGTCCAGGTCGTACAACGAGGTTGGCCCCATCCAGTGATACGCCTCCCGCAGGTCTTGCTCTTCAGCCGCTCCAAAGATCGGGATGGCTACCCCGGCCGGGGTCGAGACCGTGATCGCATCCGGTTCCGAGGAAATCGCTTGCAGCACCAGCGAGGTCGGGTCCATCGTCGCCGGATCAAAGAAGACCGTGTCGATTGTCACCCCTTTGTCCGCGCCCCAGGCCGCCAGGCCATCACAGATCCACTCGGCCATGCCCGGTACGTTGGGGGCCATACAGGTGAACTTCCTGGCTCCGTAGGTCTCATAAGCATACTGGATCATGCCCAGGTTGCTCAGCCTCGGTCCCTGGTTCGTTGGGGCGATGTTGGCCGAATAGAAACATTCACGCGGCACGCCCACTCCGGTGATGACGATCACATTCTCATCGGAATACAGTTGGGCATTGGCCGCACATTCCACAAAGCTGGTGTTGGCCACCAAAGCCACCACCTGATCATCGTTGACCAGCTTGGCTGCCACTTGAGCCGCCTGTTCCGGGTTCCAGCCATCGTCTTCCACTATATAGTTGATCGGTCGTCCGTTGATACCGCCGTTGGCATTGACACAGTTGAAGTACGCTGCCGCGCCTTTGGCTGCCGAACTGAAGTCATCCGGTCCGGTCGCGCCCACAACCGCACCTACATTGATCGGCTCACCTGTCGCCGCTTCGCCCGTACCCAGGCCACACAGCGCCCCGGAGGCAGCAGGCGCTTCTTCTGCCATGGCTTCTTCTTCGGCCACAGCTTCTTCCTCTGGCATAGCCTCTTCTTCAGCCGCCGCTTCTTCAGCAGGCTCTTCAGCCGGTTCAACCGCAGATTCTTCGGCTGTATCTGCGGTTGTGCCACTATCACCTGCATCGCTGCTTTCGGCGCCACTACTACAAGCCGAAACCAACAACATAATAACAATTAACATCGCTATAAGCAACTGAGGTCGATGGCTGTTGGTTATAGCGACTCTAAGCCCTCGTGAGTTAAACGAACGTTTCAACATTTTCTTCTCCTCTTTGAGCTAATAGAATTCTTAAACTGTGAAGTTTGCGATACCAAACCGGTATCCATCGTTCCATGTACGAACATTGATTTTCTCTACAGTGATATAAACCCTCCTTCTCATATCGATAATAGCCAATTTTGAAAATGTCTAGCAGTATACTTACTGGTTGTTCTTTTGTCAATACGGTGTTTTTTCATTAGAACATCATTCGTGTTTGGGTGACCCAGCCTCGGATTATGAGCCGTTTGCCGCCTTAATCATGTCGGCGGCCTTTTCGGCAATCATGATGACCGGCGCATTCGTGTTCCCGGAGACGACTGTGGGCATGATCGACGCGTCGACTACGCGCAACCCTTCCACGCCGTGGACCCGCAGTTCGTGATCAACAACGGCCAGGGAATCAACCCCCATTTTGCAGGTACCGACCTGATGATGATAGGTGACGACCGTCTGCCGGATATATTCTTCGAGCGCCGCGCCGGTCACCTCCCGGCCCGGATACAATTCCTCGCCCCGCCACTCGTCCAATTCACTCGACTCGACGATGGAGCGGCAGAGGTCAAAGCAAATCTTCAAAGCGTTCACATCATGGGGTTCAGCCAGGTAATTGGGATCGATAACCAAAGAGGCATCCGGATTGGCGGAACTGAGTTTCAGGTAGCCCCGACTGACCGGGCGGACGTGTCCGGTCATGAGGGTAAAGCCATGATCCGGCCCTTTCATCTCCGGCGAGTACATCGGTAGATGGAAAAAAAGCGGCTGTAAATCAGGACTGGGCAGACGCTCGTCGGTGTACCAGTATAATTGGCTGTGCAGCACTTGCAGGCCGGGTTGCGGCGGGGGCATATTTTTCTTACTGGCATAGATGAGCGGGGACAGGGTGTGATCGTGCAGGTTCTGGCCCACCCCCGGCAAGTTAACCACCACCTTAAGGCCCAACTGGCGCAGGTCATCGGCGTTTCCGAGGCCCGATAGCAGCAGCAGCTTGGGCGATTCGATGGTACCGGCGGCGACAATGACCTCGACGTTGGCCCTGGCTTCTTTGATTGCGTCCTCATGAGCGTATTCAACGCCAACGCAGCGGCTGCCTTCAAAGAGCAGCCGCCGGGCTCGAGCATAGGGCAAGGCAGTCAAGTTAGAGCGGCGTAAGACCGGAATGAGAAAAGCCTGGGCCGCGCTATGGCGCTTACCTTCCTTTATATTGAGATGCAAGAAACCGACACCAGCCATCTGTTCCCCATTGAAATCTTCGGTATAGGGATAGCCGACCTCTTGTCCGGCCGCGACGACGGCGGCGTTCAACGGATGCGGCTCGTATTTGGAGAGGACGTGCAGTGGACCACCCATGCCATGCCACTCCGACTCGCCGCCATCGAAATCCTCTGATTTGCAGAAATAAGGCAAGACGCGGTCAAAATCCCAGCCGGCGTTGCCCTGATAAGCCCAGGTATCATAATCGGCTCGATGTCCGCGCATGTAAATCATACCATTGAGCGAACTGCTGCCGCCGAGCACTTTG
>Ga0302046_10004374_pt1 | contig 12587 bp, 15 predicted proteins | sample RVTome_11_FD_200261 | JGI IMG/M metagenome (GOLD analysis project Ga0302046, IMG submission 200261) | Soil microbial communities from uranium-contaminated site in the Upper Colorado River Basin, Wyoming, United States - RVT147D111 (version 2) ...
TGCCGCCCGTCGCTCCGGCCCCAGAGCCAGGCCAGGACCCCCGCGGCCGCGAGCAGCGCGGCGGACAGGCCCGCCGTGAAGTTGCGCTCGCCGTTCAGGTCGAGCCACGGGTGGAAGAGCCGCGGTGCCAGGGACTCGGACCCCACCACGGTGCAGACGGCGATCACGGCGAGCACCGGGGCCGCCAGCAGCGCCGGCCGCAGGCGCGCCACGAGGTGAACGAGCGCGGTCACCATGCCCACTCTATCGGCGCGGGGGTGAGGACCCTTCAGTCCCGGAGGGCGTAGACGCCCGTGGCGACCCGCTCGACCGGGCCGCCCGTTCGCGCCGCCCCGGCCAGTGCGCGGCGGAGCTTCCTGCCCGCCTGCGGATCCGCGAACGGGTCGAGGTGACCGGCGCGCAGGGCCCGGTCCTGGATCACGGTCCAGTGGAGCGGCTCGCCGGCCTCGCGCAGGACCTCCACCGCGGCCTCGAGGGGCTCCATCACAGATCCGCGAGCTGTGGCAGCACCCGTTCGGCGATCAGGTCGAGCATGTCGTCGTCGTGGATCGCGAACGGGACGGCGCCGGGGCTCAGGATGATCTCCCCGACCCCGTGCTTCGCGAAGGCCGCGAGGCGCTCGAGAACCTCGTCGGGAGTCCCGGCGAGGTGGCGCTCGCGCCAGAGTGCCAGGTCGCCCTTCACCGGGCCCCCCGGCACGACCTCGAGGAGCCGCCGGTGGCGCGCCGCCACGTCGGCCTCGTCCTCGCCCACGACCGTGTACAGGCCCACCGAGCGCCGGACGGTCGCGGGGTCGCGCCCCTCACGCTCGCAGGCCTCGTCGAGCGCCCGCGCGCGCTCCGCATATCCCTCGGGGGTCCACGCCCACACCGTGTTCCACCCGTCGGCGCGCCGCGCGACGAGCCGGGCCATCCGCGGCCCGCCCTTGCCCCCCACGAGCAGCGGCGGCCGGGGCGTCTGCACCGGCCGCGGATGGTTGTAGGCCTCGCGCAGGGTGAAGCGCTCGCCCTCGAACGACGCGGGGCCCTCGGCGAAGAGCAGCCCGAGGACCTCGAGCGTCTCCTCCAGGATCCCGAACCGCTCGCCCACCGAAGGGAAGTCGTAGCCGAACGCCTCGTGCTCCTGCTCGTACCAGCCGGCGCCGAGCCCCAGATCGAGGCGCCCGCCGGACACCTGGTCGATCACCGTGGCCGCCTTCGCGACGAGCGCGGGGTGGCGGAAGGTGGTGCAGAGCACGAGGGTGCCGAGCCGCACGCGCTCGGTGACCGCCGCCAGCCCGGCCAGGGTGGTGAGCGGCTCGGCGGCGCCGAACCGCTCGTCGGCGGCGCCGTAGCGTCCGAGCGACAGGAAGAAGTGGTCCGAGACCCAGACCGAGTCGAACCCGAGCGCCTCGGCTCGCCGCGCGGCCTCCGCGAGAGGCGGCCACGCCAGGTCGCCTTCCTGCGAGAACCCGTAGTGCGGGAGGGCGAGTCCGGCGCGCATGGGCGCGATGCTACAGGAGGCCGAGGATGTCCTCGGCGTTCGTGAGCGTGCGTCCGGGTGGGACCGTGATGCCCGCCGGAACCTTCAGCCGCGGGTAGACGTTCACGTGGTCGGCGAGGCGCACGCCGGGCGCGACGACGACCTCGTCGCCGAGCGCGACGAAATCCTCTATCACGGTGGGCGCCGCCGGGTCCGAGCGGATCTCGCTCATCGAGCCGATCACCGAATCGCGGATCGTCGCGCCGGGGCCGACCACCGTGCCGTCGCGGAGGAACGAGCGCGAGATGTGGGCCTCGCCGCGGACCTCGACATCGTCGTCTAGGTTCGCGTCGGAGATCACCGCGCCCGGCGCGATCTCGCAGTACTTGCCGATCCGCACCGAGGGGCCGATCGTCACCAGGCCTTCGCGCATCTTCTCCTCGAGGGTCTTGCCGCTCCACTCGTCGCGCAGGTGCAGCGACTCGGGGTCGATCCACACGTGCGCGCGCTCGTCGATCAGCGAGCCCATGAGCGGCAGCATGGACCCGAAGTCGCCGCGGAGCACCTCAACCCCCGTCTCCACGTAGTCCTCCACGTTGCCCAGGTCACCGATGCGCCGCACCGGGTGCGCATGCACGGGGTAGCCGTTCTCGACGAGCCACGGCAGGAGGTCCTTGCCGAAGTCGAGCCGCCTCCCGCGCATCTCGGCGACCTGCGGGTCGGCCATCGCCTTGCGCATCGCGTCGGGGTCGAGCATGTAGAAGCCCGCGTTCGTCAGGAGCGGGAGGCGATCGAACGCCTCCGCGTCGGGGACCTCGAAGTGCTGCCGGAGCTCCGCGAGCGTGGGCTTCTCGACGAACTCGAGGATGCGTCGCTCGGGGTCGGAGAGCATCACGCCGTACTTCTCGGCGACCTCGGCGGGGCCGCGGGTCATCGCCGCGATCGTAGCCGCGGCCCCGGTCGCCACGTGCGCCTCGAGCATCGGCGCGAGCTCGAAGTCGATGATCGAGTCGGTGGGGAACACCAGCATCGGCCGGTCGATGCTCCAGTGCTCCATCAGCCGGAGGGTCGAGTCGGCGCTGCCCCGGTTCAGCGCGTCGTGCTTCACGGGGGAGTAGCGCACGTTCACGCCCAGGTTGGCGCCGTAGCGCAAGAGCACCTTGATCTGGTAGCGGTTCTCCTTGCCGTGGGCGACGATGAAGTAGTCCTCGATGCCCTCGTTCGCGAGGATCATCACGACCCACCGGATCAGGCGCCGCCCGAGGAAGGCCATCGCCGCCTTCGAGCGCAGGTAGCCGGGGGCCTTGAGCGTGAGGGGGCGCGCGCGCACGCCCTGGCCGCCCGCCAGGCCGATGCCGACTACGTCGGACGCTCGGGCCACGCGAGCATGATAGCCCTCAGGGGGCCGTGAACGCGCCGCGCAGAACCACGGCGCCCTCGCGGTCGACCACCACGAGGTCGGTGAGCTCCCCGGTTTCCCCGCCAAAGAGCTTGTACCCAGCGAGACGGTCCGGCGACGACGGCCACAGACGCCCCACGGTCATCGCACTGCCCCCGCCGATCGCGCGCGCCCTGTACGGCCCGGCCTCCTCTTCGAGACCTCCCGCGAACACCAGCACCCAGTTCGCGGAGCCGTCCGTGCCGGTGTCGTAGAGCAGCGCCCTGCCGGCCGGGGAGCCCTCGCGCGAGCGGAGCACGGCCTCGCGGACGGGGCCGCCGATCTCCTCGACGATCAGCTCGAACTCGCGGGCCGCCCGGCCGGCCTCGGCCCGGGAGACGGCGGGGTCCGGGAGCGTCTCGCGCGTCGCGATCGCGGCCCCCCAGCCCGAGACCGCGAGCATCGCGAAGGCCGCCACCAGCGCGACCAGGCTCCTGCGCCGGGGCCGGCGCGCCGCGGCGGCGGTCACGGCCCGCACGACGCGCTCCTCGAGCCCGGGGGGCGGCTCCGCGGCGGCCGCGTGCGCCAGCACCGCGGCCCCCTCCTCGAGCTCGGCCGCCTCGCGGCGGCACGCCGCGCACCAGGCGAGGTGGGCGGCCAGCTCGGGGGACCGCTCGAGGCCGAGAGCGAGCTCGGGGAGAAGGTCGCGGGCGCGTGCGCAGTCCATCACGACTCCCGCTTCCAGGCCTCGGTGCGGCGCAGCTTGATGAGCGCGGCCCGAAGCCTCGTCTTCACGGTGCCGAGGGGGATCCCGTCAGCCTCGGCGATCTCGCGGGCGGTCATTCCGCGGTGGTAGGCGAGCATCAGCAGGCGTCGCTCGGCGGTCGGAAGGGTTCGCACGATCCGCACCGCCGTGATCCGGTCGAGGACCCCGGCCTCCTCGGGCTCGCCCTCGATCGGCCGGTCCTCCAGCTCCATCGGGACCGAGCCCGCGTGCCGGCGGTCGCGCCGGAGCCGGTCGATCCCCATGTTGTGGGCGATCGACATGAGCCAGGTCGAGAGTCGCCCCCGCGCGGGGTCGTAGCGCTCCGCCTTCCGCCAGGCGGCGACGAAGACGTCCTGCGTGAGCTCCTCGGCCGACTCGGGGCTCCCGAGCAGCCGCAGGCCCAGCCCGAAGATCGGGCGGGAGAACCTCGCGTACAGGATCCTGATCGCCTCCTCGTCCCCGGCCTGGAGCCGGCGCATCAGCGCACGCTCGTCTGCGGGCGTGAGGGGTGGCCCGGGGCTCATCCTCCCCCCTCTCGTGGTACGCAGACCTCTCGCGCGCGGATTGCCGGACTCATCGCGCTCTCCCCTGGGCGGCGCGCGCCGTGCAGACGCCGCGCTCCGCGAAAGGCGTGAAGTCCTTGAGCGTCATCGGCGGTTGGAGACCGGAGAGCATGCCCTCGAGGAGCCCCCGGTGAACGCCGCACACGACCTCGCGGTGGTCGTCGGTCAGCTCGCGGAAGGGGCAGGAGCGCAGCGTGATCTCGACCCCGCTCTTCTGGCGCCGGAACCGCGGCTCGAACCCCGCCCGCGCCATCGCCGACTGCATGATGGCGAGGTTGCGTCGCTCGGGAAGGCGCACGCCCGGCTTCGGGCCGTCCTGGGAGACGAGGTAGGCGCCCCACTCGCGGGCGGCCCGCTCGGCGCGCTCGGCCTCGCTCGGCGTCCGGAGCACACCGAGGAGCATCTCGGAGAGGAGCCGGTAGTCGCGGCCCTCGTCGGCGCCCCGCTCAAGCCCGCGGTAGAGCATCTGCGGCCGCCCCACGCCGTCCGACTTCCGGATCTCGTGCGCGACCAGGCCGGCCTCCTCGAGGCGGCGCAGGTGCGGCCGGAGCGTGTTGGGGTGCAGCGAGAGACGCCTGCTCATCTCGCGGACCGAGACGGGGCGGTCTGACAGGCGCAGGTGCTGGTACAGGCGGAAGCGGGTGTTGTCCGCGAGCGCCTTATGGACCTCGAGGGCCTTGGTGTCCATCCCGCACCTCCGCGCCGAGTCGGCGCTGCATCGAGGATAGTATGGGTGTCGGAAGAAAGGGCGCATGCATTGACCACCCCCGAACGGATCCACGAGGCGCTGCGCGCCGTCCGCGACCCGCGGCTCGGCCGCCCGATCGCCGACCTCGGCCTGGTGCGCGAGGTCCGGGTCGACGGCGGCGACGTCTACGTGCGCGCGGCGGTGGCCGTGCCCGAGAGCGACGACGAGCTCCGCGCGCGCATCACCGACGCGGTCTCGCCGCTCGGCTCGCCCCGGATCGAGCTCGAGGAGGTGGGGGCCGAGGAGCGCGCCGAGATCATCCGCACGCTCCGCGGAGGCGGGCGCGACGAGACCACGTTCTTCGTCGAGGGCCCCACCGAGGTGGTGGCGGTGGCCTCGGGCAAGGGCGGGGTGGGCAAGTCGAGCGTCACGGTGAACCTGGCAGCGGCGCTCGCCGCCGAGGGCGAGCGGGTGGGGATCCTGGACGCCGACGTCTGGGGGTTCTCGGTGCCGCGCATGATGGGGATCGCGGGGCGCCCGGCCGGCTGGGGAGACGTTATCCTGCCGCCGACGGCCCACGGGGTGAAGGTGATCTCGATGGGGTTCTTCGTCTCCGACGAGACCCCAGTGATCTGGCGCGGCCCGATGCTGCACAAGGCGATCCAGCAGTTCCTCGGGGACGTGTGGTGGGGCGAGCTCGACGTGCTCCTCGTGGACCTGCCGCCGGGGACCGGCGATGTCTCGATCTCGCTCGCCTCGTTCATCCCGCGGGGCTCGATGCTCGTGGTCACCACGCCGCAGGACGCGGCGCGCAAGGTGGCCGAGCGAGCCGGGCGGATGGCGCAGCATCCGAACATCAACCTCGCGGTGATGGGCGTGATCGAGAACATGGCCGGCTTCGTGTGCCCGCACTGCGGCGAGGTGACCGACGTGTTCGGCGAGGGCGGGGGCAAGCGGACCGCCGCGGCGCTCGACGCGCCGTTCCTCGGGGCGATCCCGATGCAGACCTCGCTGCGCGTCAGCGGCGACGAGGGAACCCCGGTCGTGATCGGCGAGCCCGACTCGCCGGCGGGGCAGGCGTTCCGCGAGGTCTCGGCCGAGGTGGCCCGGATCCTCGCCAGCCCCCGCGGCAAGCCGCTGAAGCTGAAGCAGGGGTAGCGGGGGATCGTCAGACCTAGGCCCTTGACGCTACGGAGGCGGCGGGCCGCCGGGGGCGTTCGCCGAGGGCTCGCCGGGCGGGGGAAACTCGGTGGACGGGCCCGACAGGTCGATCTCCGGGCTGGAGGTCGGCCCCGCGCCCTTCTTGATCGCGAACCGGATCAACGTAGCCGCCCCGAGCAGGATCGCCGCCACCGACGCCCACTGGCTGCCGGTGAGCCCGATCACCCAGGTCTTGTCCACGCGCAGGAAGTCGGTGATCACGCGGCCCGCGCCGTACCAGATCGCGAAGCTCGCGATCAGCACGCCCTCGCGGCGCGGCTTGCGGTTGAACCAGAGCAGGAACCCGAAGAGCAGCCCCGCGATCACGAGGTCGTAGAGGGCGGTCTGGTGCACCCCGCCGCCCTGCGACAGTATCTGACCGTTCGCATCGAGGTGCAGCGCGCCCTCGGTGCCGAGCGTCTGGAAGGTGCCGTCGTTCAGCGCCGCGATCCAGTCGCCGGTCTGGGGGTCGAACTGCCACGGGCCGGGGAGCTGGCCGCTCGTGTACTCGAACCCGGCGAAGAAGTCGGTGGGCTTGCCGAGGTGATCGCCTATCACGAGGTCGCCGATCCGCCCTACCGCGATCCCGAAGGCGAGGCCGATCGCCGCGGAGTCCATCACCTGCGAGAAGCGATACCCGTACTTCCGCATGAACGGGTACGCGAGGAGCATCGCGCCGGTGATGCCGCCGATCAAGCTGATCCCGCCGCGCCACACGGCTAGCATGTCTGTCACCGAATCGAACTCGTCGAAGTGTCCGAGGACGAAGAATAGCCGCGCGCCCACGATCGCCCCCACGAGCGCCCACAGCAGGATCGTGCCGATGTGCTCCTCGGAGACGCCGCGCTTCGGTCCCTCGCGCAGCATCCACCACGCGCCGAGGAGGTACCCGGCGGCGATGCCGATGCCGTGCGGCGAGATCGCGACCGAGCCGATCCGGATCCGGTCGAGGATCGGCCAGCCGACGAGGGCAACGAGATCTTCCACGGCCGCCGAGTCTATCGGACGATAGGGTCGGTCGGCCACGCGTGGGCGACGGCCCGCCCGAGCAGGAGCCCGCCCGCGACGTCGGCGGGGTAATGGACGCCGAGGTAGACGCGCGAGGCCGCGACCGTCGCCGCCAGCGCATCGAGCGCCCCGCGCGCCACCGGTCCGAGGCCGAGCTCGCGCGCGGCGACGGTCGCGAAGGCGAGCAGGACCGCCGGATGGCTGCTCGGCCACGAGGTCCCTCCCGGCTTGCCGATCATCAGCCGCCCCGGAGCAACGGAGAGCCACGGGCGCGGGCGGCGGAACACGCGCTTCAGGCCTTGGCCGAGGACCCACATCGAGCCCGCGGCGCCGAGGGCATGGGCGGCCGCCCGGCGGCGCCCTCCGAGCGCGAGCGCGGCCGCGGCCCCGAGCGAGGCGTAGATCGAGCCGAGCTCGGTGACGCCCGCGAAGAAGCGATCGAGCGCGGGATGCTGGAGGTCGGTGTTGGCGCGCTTGTAGAGGCGATCGTCGAGCGCCCGGCCCGGGCCCGCGCGGGTCGCGAGGCCCACGGCGAGCGCCGCGGCGCCCAGCCCGATCGCGCGGCTTCGCCTCATACCCCCTCCACCTGGACCTTCTGCGCCTTCAGCCCCCGCTTGATGATCGTCCCGGCGCCGAGGAACTTCACGCCCCGCGCCACGAGCTCGCCGAGCGGACCGCCCGCGAACCGGTAGTGGACCTCGTGCTCGAGGCGCGTTCGATGCGTCCCGATCGGGCGCACGTAGGTGCGCACCGTCGCGTCGACGGGCCCGGAAAGCAGGACCTCGGAGTAGCGGCGAGGCTGCACCTCGGCCACCTCGGCGCGGATCCGGATCGGCACCCGCATGATCCGCAGCTCCACCCCGTAGCGGTCGCCGGGGCCAAGCTCGTGGTCGGGCACGTCGAACACGTCGCGGATGTGGCTGTTCCACCGAGGCAGGTTGCGCGGGTCGGCGATCACCCGCCAGACCTCCTCGGGCAGGGCGTCGACGATCACGGATTGGCGCACGACGGTCACGACTGCCTCACGGTACCGCTCGACCAGCCCTTCCACCACACGGCCTGGTCGGGCCGCAGGCGGATCACGGCGTCGGCCTCACCGGCGCCGGAGACATCGAGGAGCGAGCCGGCTCCCGCCGCGACCCGGCCCGGGACGTAGACGGTCCCCCGGCCCCGCAGCAGCAGGCCGCGCATCCCCGCCGCGCGCCAGGCCGACGACCGATCCGCCACGAGCGACACGGGCGGCTCGGGGCCGGCGCCCGCCAGAGCCAGGACGGCGGCTGGGAGGGTCGCGTAGTAGCAGCCGTCCTCCGCGACGCGGCGCCAGTGGGCGGGCAGCGTCGTGACGCCCCGGCCGGCCGCGACGGCGATCACGCCCTCGCCGGAGTCACCCACCGCCCGTCGCACCTCCTCGGGCGCCCCCCCATCGGGCATCGCGGCGGCCGCGCTCCGCCGGAAGTCGCGGCGGCTCGCCACCCGGTCGCCGAGCTCGCCCCAGCGAGCGATCACCGCCTTCGACGTCAGATCGAGCGCGGCGCCCTCCCCCACGCCCACGGACAGGAACACCCGCCCGGGAGGGGTCCAGGCGAACGGCACGCGATGCGCGTCGCGTGCGTAGCCGGCGAAGAACCGCAGGTTCCGGATCGTGAACCGGGCCGAGGCCCGCGCGAGCAGGGGGCCGCGCAGGATCGACCGCCGCCACGACGCCGGGTCCAGCGCGTCGTAGGTCGTTACCTCGCCGCGGAACGCCGCGGCCCGCCCGCCCGCGCGGACCAGGGCGGAGGCGCGCGGGTCGGCCCGCCAGAGCCTCGCCTTGCGCGAGCTCCGGGCGGTGGTCGCCCACACCGCACCGCGCTCGTAGGCGAACACGACGGGCGTGAGGTGCGGCGAAGGCTCGTCGGCGACCGCCAGGTAGCACAGGACGCCTTCCCGGAGGATCTCCTCGGCGGGCTCCGCGACCATCATCGCCGCGACACCGGAGGGAGCACGATCATCATGCCGGTCCAGACCATGTGCGAGAGGGCGCTCGCGAGGGCGCCGCCCGTCCACAGGGCCAGCGCGGCCCACGCGGCTCCCCCGACCGCCGCCCCGAGGACGATCGGGAGGCTGCCGCCCACCGCATTCGCGGCCACGTACACGACCCAGGCGGCCGACGCGGCGCCGAGCGCCCCGAGCGGGCCCTCGAGCAGGGGCTGGACCAGGCCGCGCCAGAAGAGCTCCTCGCCCGGCGCCACCACCAGCACCGCGATCGCGAGCGCCGCCGCGAGCGGCAGCCCTCGGCGCTGGTCGTAGAGCGTCTCCGTCTGGCGGGCGAGCGCGGGCCAGCGGCTCGCCACGAACATGAAGGCCGCCGTCGCCGCGTAGAGGGCGATCCCCGCGCCCACGCCCGCGCCGGCCGCCGTCCCCGTGGAGAGCTCCGCGCCGACGCGCGGCCGGCCCGAGAGGGCCGCCGCGAGCCCAAGGGGGCCGAGCGTGGCGCCCATCGCGATCCAGATCGAGACCCGGCGGCGGCGCACGAGCACCCAGGCCGCAGCGACCAGGGGCGGGCCGCCCCAGGCGAGGGCCAGCTGGATGGCGCTCATCTCAGCCCAGGAAGCGGACCTTCGCCGCGAGCTCGGCGGTGAACGCGGTGATCACGGCGAGGTAGAAGAAACCGGTCGCGGCCTGCACCGCCCGGGGGCGGGGCTCGCGCAGCGCGGCACGGATCAGGAACGCGATCAATGCGGTGAGCCCCACCATGCCGAGGACGATCGTGAGCCAGAACCCCGTGCCCCCAGCGGTGAGGAACAGGCTGAACCCGGCGGTCGCCTCGATCGTGCCGGTCGCGGCACCGATCACCACCGCGACCGCTTCGACGATCACGGCGCCGATCAGCACCAGGGCGAGACGGATGATGTGGTCGCGCGCGAGCCCGCGGTCCACGAGGTACCAGTGGCCGAGCAGCAGGCCGACCGTGACGGCCCCCATGAGGAGAGCGCCCGCGAGGAGCTGGAGCGTGGCCGGGACCGCGCCGGCCTCGGCCACCAGAGCCATCGCGACCAGCATCGCGGCTCCCGCAGGGATCGAGGCGACGCCGAGCCCGCGGGCGATCGCCAGCCGGCGGACGAGGAGCGCGAGGAGCGAGAGCCCGGAGATCGCGGTCATGGCCCACGCGAGCAAGGCCACCGCCTCGGCCCCGGAGGCGGCGAGCGCGGCCAGAGCTGCGCAGCCGGCGATCACCGTCGTGGTGAGGATGAAGAAGCCGCGCTTCACGCTCCCCCACAGCCCGGTCAGCCACAGCACCGCGGCGCCGCCCGCGGCGGTCTCCGCGAGAACGAGGGCGATCACTCCCGACGTCCCGTCCATGCGCCGGTTAGCCTACAGGTGATGCTCGAACCCGGACCGACCGCCAGCACCGAGGAGGAGGTGACCGCCGACCGCACCGCCGAGGCGGCCGGCAGCGGCGACGTGCCCGTCTACGGGACCCCGGCGCTGCTCGCCCTGGTGGAGCGGGCCGCCGTCGCGGCCGTGGCGGATGCGCTCGATCCCGGCACCACCAGCGTCGGCGTCCGGATCGACCTCGACCACGAGGCCCCGACGCCGATCGGGGGCCGGGTCACCGCCACCGCGACGCTCGAGTCGGTCGAGGGGCGCAGGCTGCGCTTCAGCGTGATCGCCACCGACGCCGGCGGCCGCGTGGCCCGCGCAACGCACGACCGCGTGATCGTGGACCGCGATCGCTTCGTGGACAGCGCCGCCCGGCGCCGCTGACCCGAGAGGGGCGCCCTCCCTCGGGTGGAGGGATCAGCCGAGGTAGGAGGCGCGCTGCATCAGCGACGGGTCGACGATCACGTTCAGGCACGCTGCCACGCCGCTGTCGAACGCGCGCTGGAGGGCGGGGCGGATCTCGCCGGGCTCGGTGACGCGCTCGCCGTAGCCGCCGAGCCCCTCGACCATGCGCTCGTAGCCGGCCTCGGTCGACAGGTTCGCCGCCGGCGCGTTGCCCGGCCCGTAGAGGGCCTCCTGCGCCACCTTGATCTGCCCCCACGCCCCGTCGTTGCCGATGATCCCGACGAACGGCAGGTCCTGGCGGATCGCCGAGTCGTACTCCATCGCATTCAGCCCGAACGAGCCGTCGCCGTAGATGATCGCGACCTGGGTCTCGGGCCTCGCGAGCTTCGCCGCGATCGCGAACGACGGCCCGACGCCCAGGCATCCGAACGGTCCCGGGTCGAGCCAGTAGCCCGGCCGCTTCGCCTGCACGATCGAGGCGCTGATCCCGACGATGTCGCCGCCGTCGCCGACGACCGTGGCGTCGTCGTCGAGGAAGTCGCGGATCTCGCGCGCGAACCGCTGGGGGTGGATCGGGACGGCGCCCGACTCCATCCCGGCCTTCGCCGCCTCGTGCTTCTCGGTCTCCACGCCGCGGACCTCCCCGGTCCACGCGGGCTCCTCGGCGTTGCCGAGACCCTCGGCGAGGAGCTGCTCGATCACGCGCCCGGGGTCGCCCACGATCCCGACGTCGACCCGGCGGTTGCGCCCGATGTGGCGCCCGTCGACGTCGATCTGGATCACGGTGAGGTCCTCGGGCAGGCTCTTGCGCCCGAAGCCGAGCCGGAAGTCCCAGTCCACACCGAGCGCGAGGAGCACGTCGGCCTTCCCGAGCGCGTGCTTGCGCGAGGCGGAGAAGAACGAGGGGTGGTCGGGCGGCAGGCAGCCGCGGCCGAGCGAGTTCAGGTACACGGGCACCTTCATCGCGTCGGCGAGCGCCTCGAGGGCGTCGTGCGCCTCTGACCAGCGCACGCCCGAGCCGGCGAAGATCACCGGATGCGCGGCGTCCTGGAGCGCCTTCGCCGCGCGCTTGACGAGGTCGGGGTCGCCCTGCGCCCTGGCCTCGGTACGGTACCCCTCGGGCAGCTCCAGGCCGTCCGGCCACACGTCGAACTGAACGTCGAGCGGGATGTCGAGGAACACGGGGCCCTGGCGGCCGGCGGTCGCGTGGCGGAGGGCCTCTGCCGCGTACTCGGCGATCCGGCGCGTCTCCCAGCACGTGTCGGCCCACTTCGTGATCGGGCGCATCAGCGCCACGTGGTCCATCTCCTGGAGCGAGCCCATCCGCTGCTCGGCGAGCGGCGCGCGGCCGCCGAGGAGCAGCATCGGCGAGTCGGCGTACAGGGCGTTCGCGACGCCGGTCACCGCGTCGGTCACGCCGGGCCCGGCGGTGACGGCCGCGACCCCCGGGCGGCCGGTGACGCGCGCCCAGCCGTCGGCCGCGTGCGCGGCGGCCTGCTCGTGGCGGAAGTCCACGATCCGGATGCCCTCGTCGACGCACCCGTCGTAGATCGGCGCGATGTGCCCGCCCGAGAGCGTGAACAGGTTCGGGACGCCCTCGCGCCTGAGCAGCGCGGCGAGCAGATGTCCTCCGTGTCGCATGCTCGGCATCCTATCGGACCGGGCAACGGCCCCGCGATGTGCTTCGATGGGGCGCATGTTCCACCGGAAGAAGCAGGAACGCGTGACCCCCGCGCCGCCCGACCGCGAGCATCG
>Ga0302046_10004375_pt1 | contig 12587 bp, 8 predicted proteins | sample RVTome_11_FD_200261 | JGI IMG/M metagenome (GOLD analysis project Ga0302046, IMG submission 200261) | Soil microbial communities from uranium-contaminated site in the Upper Colorado River Basin, Wyoming, United States - RVT147D111 (version 2) ...
CCGGCAGCGTGTTCACGCCGGCCGGGGACACGCTGCACGCACTCGGTAGCGAAGGGGCGTACATGGTGGTCGAGCCGGCGTATCTCGCGACGGTGGGAACGCGCATCGTGCGCGGTCGCGACCTTGCCGCAACCGATCGCCGCGGTTCGCCGCCGGTGATGGTCGTGAGCGAAGAGATGGCGGGTCGCGTCTGGCCAGGTCAGGACGCGCTCGGCCAGTGTCTGCGCATGCCGAAGCGCGATGCGCCGTGCTACACCGTTGTCGGCATTGCCGGGAACGCAAACGCGGTGTGGGTCGTGGAGAAGGCGAGCGCGGTGTTCTACGTGACGCTCGAGCAGAGCCCGGATCGACAGGCATCCGGCGACGTCGAAGTGAGTGGCATGGTCCTGCGCGTTTCCGGCGACCCGGCGCCGATCGTGCGTCGATTGCGGTCGGCAATGCGCGCGGACAATGCCCTCGAAGCCGATGCGTCCGTTGCGTTGATGGCCGATGTGATCGAGCCGCAGTACCGGCCGTGGCAGGTCGGCGCCCGCCTGTTTGCAGGTCTTGCAGCGCTCGCTCTCGTTCTCGCCGTGCTCGGTCTGTACAGCGTCATGGTGTACGTCGTCACGATCCGGCGCCACGAGCTGGGCATGCGGCTCGCCCTGGGAGCGACGCCTGCGCGCGTAATGCGCCTGATCATCCGTGACGGCCTGCGTCACGTCGTCATCGGCGTGGGCGCCGGCGCGCTCATCGTCATCGCGGTCGCAGGTGGCATATCGTCGCTGCTGTATGGGGTGCAGCCGCGCGATCCTGCCGTGATTTCCGCGTCGATCCTCCTGTTGCTGCTGACCGCATGCTGCGCCGCGCTGCTCCCGGCGCGGCGCGCGGCGCAGCTCGATCCCATGGTGGCATTGCGCGAGGAATAGCCCGATCTGCACACTGCCGGGCGAGCGGCTGTGTCTGGCCGACTGCGAGCGGCGCGCGTGATCAGCGTAGTCGCAGGGGCTCGCTGGCCAGGCCATGCACGGGGCGCGGCGGGCAGCGCGGCCATGCACGTGACGAATACGCCTTCCTCGCCTCCTGCTCGCCCGGTTGCAGCGGCCCGAAGAAGAGTGGATCGAAGTTGACCATGAAGGAGATCGACGGATTGAATCGGAAGAGCGGTCCGGCGTTGATCGCCATGAAACGCCTGGTTGAAGAGCGTGAACTCGACGACCTCCACCGAGCCCGCGGGGGCGCAGTATGCCCGGGTCAGCGCCGAACCGCGTCTGCCAGAGTGCATCGCTCAGCACCACCGTGCGAGTGTTCGAAGCGCCACCATTCGCATCGAACACACGCCCGAGCTGAGGTTGCATGCCCAGCACGGGCAGCACTTCCGGTGTCACCACAGCCGACGGAACGCGTTGCGGTTCGCCGCCACTTGGCGCTGTGGGTTTACGCAGCTGATGGTGTGTGCCGCGCGCGCTCTCTTGTGAGCAATGTCAGCGCCAGTTGGCGGGGACAGCCGTGCAGCGCGGGAAAGCGGTGCAGGTGAGCGGGCAGCTCTCGCCGCTACCGCCGTAAGCGCTCCACTCAGCGGCCGTGAGGTTGCCGCGCACGCGGGCGCAGGCGTGAGCCAGGAGATCTTCGGCGCGCCACAGCCAGAGCCTCACGTCCCAGCGATGCGCGGTCGCGAGGAACCGGCCATCCTGACTGAACGCGACTCGCCGCAGGATGTCCGCGCCCGCCGGCGACACGTCGGTGAGGCGGACCAGTTCCCGGCCGCTCGCGATCTCCCACACGCGCGCCGCATCGACGCCCGTGGCCGTGGCCAGATGAAGACCGTCGGGTGAGAGCGCCACGCTCGCGGTTGTTTCCGGTTGTGTGAAGGTGAACAGCGTCCGGCCGTTCGCCAGATCGCGGACTGCGATCACGGTGTCGCCGACCATGACGATGCGCGTGCCGTCCTCACTGAATACGGGCGGCAGCCGGATCGTCTGCGCAATACGCAGATCCTCCCAGGCGTTGCGCTCGACGTCGAAGACGCGCGTTGCCTCCTGGCTGGTGACCACCAGCCGGCGTGATCGCGGCAGGAAATGAAGCATGACCCCTTCCGCATCGGCCGCGACGCGCACCGGCTGACCGCTGCCCGCCGAGTCCCACAGCTCGATGTCGGCTTCGCGTCCCAGCGCGAGCGTTCTGCCGTCATCCGTCAATGCCATGCCGAGTATCGGAGCGTCCCCGGTGCGCGGTGCGCCCACGGCCCGGCCATCGGGCAGGCTGAACACCTGGACCGTCTGCGGCTCCGTGTGGCAGGCGATGAACCGGCCATCGCGGCTCAGCGCGAAGCTCAGGGAGGTGAGCTCGAGGTCATCGAAGTCGCTCGTGCAGGGCATCTCGGAGGTCGCAGCCTGCTGCTGCAGATCCCATACATCCATCCGGCGCCAACCCGCGGTCAGCAGGTAGCGGCCATTTCCCGTCAGCCGCACCGCACCCACGGGCTGTCCGCGCGGGATCACAAGCGGCTTCGCCGCACTGTCGACGGACCACACTCTCACATTGTTGTCCGCGTCGTCGGTCTCGTCCTCGCCCGCGTATCCGCTTCCCGTGATGACCGACCTGCCATCCGGCATGAACACCACGTCATGCACTTCCTGCGGGTGGGACAGCAGGCGATGCTCCGCTCTGCCCTCGTGCAGCGACCAGCGCTGAACGCTCGGCACATGGGAGAGCGTGGTCAGTGTGCCTGCACTGTCGAACGCCAGAATCAGTTCCTGGTTGGAAACGCGTGCCAGTTCCCGGGTTTCGTCCACGTTCCAGACATGAACCACACCGCGCGTCGTCCGGGCGGCCACCCGCGTGCCCCCGGCGTTCCACACCATGGACGCCAGGCCATCGCTCAGGGCGAAGCGCGAGACCTGCTCGAGTCGCTCCATCTCGAGCACGCGCAGGACGCCCGAATCGCCCGCCAGCGCCAGCCTCGTTCCCGCGCCATTGAAGGCGACGTTGTTCGTGCCCTGATCCTGAGGCTGGCAGCGCGGCTCGGATCGGCTGCTGACCGTCCACAAACAGAACTCGGCCGCCCCGGCCACCGCGATTTCCGCAGCGTCCGGCGGCCGGAACGCGATGTCGTTCACGAAGAAGGCGAGGCTCATCATGCGCGGCTCGGCATCGAGCGTGACGTCGAACGCGTAGACGCTGAAGCCGGCCGTCACGGCCACGCGGTGCGAGTCGGGCGAGAAGCGGATCCGTCCGACATTGCCGCTCCATTGCATTTCCCGCCGGTGCGCCACAGGCGTGGGCCCGGTCAGGTCCCAGGTCTGAATGCGCGCGTTATTCATGGCCGCGAACCAGCGGCCATCCGAAGAAAGCGCGGTCCGGGAGAAGTAGTCGTTGACCTCGACCGCGTTGACTGCGCCCGTGGTCGCATCGACCACGCGCAGCTGATTCCGCGGCAATGGAGACTGGGTCAGGTTCACGATGCGGCGGCCATCGTTCGTAACATGCGTTTCACTGAGCGCCAGCGAATCGGCCATGTCGCGCAGCAGCCAGCGACTTGTGTCGCCGGTTGCCGTATTGATCACGCGCAGGCCTTCGCCCCGTCCGTACACCACGAGGTGCGCGACCGGGCCGGCGGACATGGCCCTGACATTCTCGATCGGGCGCTCCGCCAGCAGCTCGGGCAGCAGCAGCAGGCTTCGGCGCAGCGCAATGTCCGCTTCCACGCCCGCGTGCCGGCGCAACGATTCCATGGCGAGCAGTGCGCTCAGCCGCGGTTCCTGCACGCGTGTCAGCTCGGCCTGCGATGCCAGCCGGTAGGCCACGGCCAGGCCCCGCTGCAAATCGATCTGGCGGGACTGCCGGAACGCGTAGATCCCGAACACTGTTCCGATGAGCAGCAGCGTGAGCGCGGCGTAGCTCGACTGCCGCCGGCGGGTGGTGCGCGTCGCGCGCCTCATGGAAGCGTCGATGTAGGCGACCGTCCCGGCGTCCAGTTCCGCGCGGTGGGCGCGCAGCAGCTCGGCCGCCTCGGCAAGTCTCCGGCCTTCAGGCGGTATCAGGAAACCGGGATCGCGTTTCTCGACCTGCTCCGGCTCGCTGTTCTCCCAGCGCTGCTGGTCCGCCGTGATGTGGGCGCGGACGCGCAGGAAATCCAGATTCCGGGCCAGCCACTCGCGGGCGCGCGGCCACTCGCGCAGCACCGCCTCGTGAGCCACCGCGTACAGCGGGTGGCCCGCCTCATCCGTGTCCTTGACCAGCAGCCGTGCCCCTAACAACGCATTAGCAAGGTCGCGGGGCGGCCCCGCCGGCAGCTCCTCCTCGCCCACCCGCCTCGCCGTGACCAGTTCGGTATCGGTGCGCAGCGTGACCAGACTGCGAAACACGTCCGCCAGGGCGGCGTCCGCATCGCCCGCGCGCCCGCCCGGCTTCGAGGACTGGGCCTGGCTCCAGGCGAGGAAGGCCTGTTCGGCATGACTGGCGACCGCGCCGTTCAGCTCGCCCATGGCGTCGTACGCGGCATGCGTGAGCCGGCCTTCGGGCGTGCGCCGCTGGTAGAGCTGCTCGAGCGCGAACTCCAGCAGAGGCAGACTGTGCGGGTGCTCGAGCGCGGCAACGCGCAGCCGCTCGTCCAGCGACAGCACGCTCTCCGTGCCCGGCTCGAAGTCGATGCCGGCCAGCGCGGCCGGCCGCGTGATGATGCGGTCCAGCTCGGCGGCGCCCGGGCTCTGCAGCTGGTACTGGCCGTCGCCCTGCATCAGCGCGACCAGCTCCGGGATCTCGTGACAACGCTGGAAGAAATCGCTTCGCAGAGTGGCGATCACCAGCAGACGCTTCGACCGCACGGCCGCTGCCAGGCAGCGCACGAAACGCGCGCGCTCATCCGGCGTGACCTCCGGTAGCGTGAAGATCTGCTCCATCTGATCGATGACCAGCGCGAGGCGGGCCGCAGGAAGATCCGCGACGGCAGGGTCACGCGGCGACGAGGCTGCCGCCTGGCGCACGGCCCCTTCGATGGCCACGGCGAACGTTGCCGCATCGTCGCGGAACATCGTAGCCAGGTCTTCGATGGTCCTGCCCCCGGCCAGCAGTTCGGGCAGGGCTTCGGCCTGGGTCACCGCGGCGGCCAGGCCGCGGAACAGGTCGGCGTACCGCTCGCCGGGCAGCAGAATCGCCTGGCGCCAGAGCGCCACGTGCGCCAGCACGCCCGCAGTGGTGAGCAGCGGCAACACACCCGCGCGCGCCAGCGATGATTTGCCTGAGCCGCTCGCGCCCACGACGGCGACGAAGCCTTCGCCCCTCGCCTCGCGCGTGCGCAGTGCAGCAAGAACACCGCTGGTCGCCGCCGTTCGGCCGAAGAAGATGGGTGCGTGCTGCGGCTCGAACACGGCGAGGCCGCGGAACGGCGAGTCGTGCCATGCGGCCGCAGCACGGGGCTTCTGCCCCAGCGTCTCCGACCGGCGGCTGATCAGCTTCGTCAGGTGATGCTCGAGCAGCTCCTCGAAATCCGCCGGCTCCTCGAAGCGATGGATCGCACGCCGTGCCGTGCCGTCCGGATTCACGGCCCAACGGCTCAGGAACGCCTCGAGCTCATCCTTCTGCCGTTTGCGATCGAGGTAGTGCACGTCTTCGATGTCGACCAGCAGGCGGGCCGTCTTCTTGTAAACGAGCAGTTCCGGCTTGCTGCCCGTCAGTTCCCAGCCGGCCACGGCATCATCGAGCTCGTACTCCGTCCCTGAAGCGTACGGGCTGCCATCGGGCCGCCGAATGCTGGGAGGCAGACGCGAGCCAAAACGACACCAGAGCAGCGAGACGACGACGTCCGCTTCGGACGGACGGCATTGCTCGTCGATCTGGTCCTGGTACCCTGCCGTGGCGCGGAGCGGCTCGTGCTCCCAGAGGAACGGCTCGATACGGAAGGCGTGCACCCACTCGCTCGCCAGGCGCGCGATCACACGCTGCGCGAGGGCGCGCTCTTCGGCAACATCGCCCGGCGAGGATACGAAAATGCGGATTGCTTCGCTGGCCACGGCGGGCGTGGGTACGAGACAAAGCAACGACGGCCTCTCCCTGCTTCAACCTACGGGCTGGCGCAGGCGCGGCAAGCGGACGGCGTTGCCCGGGGCGGGCGGGGCTACAGAGCGGTAGAGGCCCCGCCCACGTGAGGCTTGGCGGACGGCATGGGTCAGCCCTACGGATGCGCCCATCGGGCCGGTTGCCGTTGCAACAGGCGAGGGCCCAGCCCCGGCTTTCGCCGTGCAGTCGCCGGATCTCCGCTTCGAGGTCCGTCCGGTTCATTGCGCTGCGCAACCTCCAGCCAGCATCTGGCGATCCACGGAATGGGTGGCCGCCCGCGCCTCGCCGCAGGACAGCCCGGCGGGCGGCCAGGCCGTCGTCGCAGGACAGCCGCGCGGGCGGCCAGCACGTCGTCGTCGGAAACCAGCCGCCCGACGGCGTGCTGACCGGAGTGTGACGCCAGGCCGGGCAATCAACGCCAGAAACCAGCCCCAGCAAGAGCCCCGGCCCAACCAATCCGTCACGACGGTATTTCCCCGGAATTCGCGCAATGTAGCTTGGGGTGAATCCGCTGCCCGGCAGTCCGTACTCCGTTGCAGCACGCCCAGGCACCAGACCATACGACCCTGATGATCGGGGAGGTCACCGTGAAATCGTTCGCGACGCACCGCGTTCTCGCATCGTTGCTGTTCCTCGCCGTGGCCGCCTGCAGTGGCGGCGGCAGCGGCGGACCGGCCGGACCGAATCAGAGTGGCAGCAGGTTGACGGCCGCGATCGACGGAGCGCCCTGGGTGAGCAACCTGGGCGCCGAGCTGAGCGGGGTGCCGATCGCCGTGCCCGGTGTGTATTCGATCTCCGGCATCCAGAGCAACGGCTACATCATGGTGATCGGGCTGTTCAACATCTCGGGTCCGGGCACGTACCCGCTGGGCGTCGGCCCGCTGGTCGCGGGTGGATTCGGCCAGGTCTCGAACGCGACCGGTGGCTGGGTCACGCCGCAGTCGGGCGAGGCCGGATCGATCACCATCACGACACTGACGGCCTCGCACATGGCGGGCACGTTCAATTTCGTGGCCGCCGCGCTCACGGGCACTGCAACGGGTACGCGGACAATCACGAACGGCACGTTCGATCTCGAGGTCAAGCCGCAGGGTACCATCGGACCGCTGCCGGCGAATGCGGGCAGCCGGCTTTCCGCCACGATCGGCGGTACGAACTTCAATGCGGCGGCCGCGATCGGCCAGCTCGTGAATATCGGCACACCGCTCATCTCGATCACGGGCAACAACGATGCGCGCAGCCTGACGATCTCGCTGACCGGCGTCACCACGCCCGGGACCTATCCGCTCACGTCCTCGCCGGCGAACCGCTCGATCAGCGTCTCCAACAATGTGAATACCTTCTCGAACATATGGAGCTCGAGCGGGCAGGGTGGCAGCGGATCAGTCACCATCACCGCCATCACGGCGTCGCGCATCCAGGGCACGTTCACTGCAACGCTCGCACCCGCGCCCGGAACATCGACGACCGGCACGCTCACCGTGGCGAACGGAGTGTTCGACATGGGCCGTACCAACTGACGACGAACCGCGTTGCCCGGCCAGCTCCGGGTATCAGCCGCTGCGCAGTGAACCACGCGGTGTGACGGGAGCGCTCAGAGCAGCGCGTCGAGGTAGAAGCAGAAGCGCCAGGCCGCGGCGGACACGCTCGGTCGGGAGCTGAGCGCCACGGCAAGGATCCCTGACATCCAACCTGCGGCAATCGTTTCGGCCGTCGAGCCGGATGCGCTGCCCGGGAAGACGGTCGGCCCGTACCGGATCGTGGAACTCGCCTTCAGGCGAACAGCGTTAGCGGAGGTGTCGCGATCGTGTAGAATGGCCTTCGGCTGAGCCGAGGAGGCGCATGGCAGAGTATCGTCGAGGGTCGCATACGATCTACGCCATCCACTTGGTGGGGGGTGCACGGCGAACTAAGTGGTCCTGGTCATGAATACGGTGCGCATCGAGAAGGCCGATGCGCCTGCAGGGCAAGGCGCGACGACGAAGGAATAGCAGCGCTATTTCGAGGAGGAGCAAACGCGGCCATGCGGGATGCAGCGGTCTTCGAATGCCACCGTATCTGTGACCATGACCACCAAGGACGCCCACACTCGCGGCCTGCTCGAGCGCGCCCCGTGGCTGCTGCTCCGTCCGCCGACAGCAGACGACAGAGACTCCTCGTCAACGGCTGTTGCGTGTCTCGTTCGACCATCAGGAACTGGCCTGAAGGGTTCACCTCCAGGAAGATGTAGCGGCCATCGGGAAGGAGCCGCAGGTCGCTGCAGCCGTAGTCGAGGCCGAGGACGTGCATCAGCTCCAGAAGCTGCCGGCCGAGGCAATCGGGAAGCACGTGATCTTCCCAGAGCGCGAGATCGAGTCGCCCATCGACGGAGTCGACCTGCTTCGCGGCCGCGAAAAGTTCCGTCCCGAAGATGTTCACGCGGATATCCATGCCCGGCGGCAGCTGCTCCTGCACGATGATGGGCGCGCGGTCGAGCGCATCGGCGTGCAGCAGATCCTCATCCGTCAAACGCTGCGTCGGGATCAGCCGCTCGCCGAACCAGGTGAGCACCTTGAACACGCACGCCGGATGCGTCTGCCGGAATGCGTCGACCTCATCGCGATCGTTGGTGATGAGCGTTGCCGGTACGGGAATCGACAGCCGCATCGCGTGCACAAGCTGCGTCCCCTTGCAGGCCGCCCGCTGCTGCCGGTGCGGCCGGTTGACGACGCGCGCGGGCCCGTCGCTGAACAGCGTCATTACGATGGAAGAGCACTCGCGAACCGCGAACTCGCTGGCTGCGGCGTCGTCGGCCATGTCCTGCGCGGTCGTGAACGTCAGCTGAGGGCGCCGCCACCACACCGCCTGCACCGCGGACCAGTCGATCCGCCTCGCCTCGCTGCGATATCGGATATGCTCGCGCTGCGCATCGATCGCGAGACTGAGCTGAGCGCTTCGCGGGAAAGCGCCCAGCTCGAGTATCTCGCAGTCGGAGCTGAACTCCTCGCGCAGCACGTGTCGCGTGACGATCGCGTGAAAGTCGTCTTCCGGGGCGATGATGACGATCATTGATCAAGCTCGCATGCGGCGTTGGACGACATCAGAGCCCGGGCATTCCGAGACGGTCGAGCAGACCGTTGATCGTGGTGTGCTCGGAGTCGTCCGTCATGGTCTTGTATTCAACCGAGGTATCCAGTTCGATTTCACTGTACATGTCCACCGGGTTGCCACTCTCGTCGACGACGATGACGGTGTAGACGGTGTCGGTCATGACGGTCTCCTCGATCGTGCACTCCGTATCGAGAACGACCGCCGTCCCACCGCCGACCGCGTCGTAATCGACCTGCGACAGCAGGCCGTGACGAACCACCAGATCGATTTCCAGGCGACGGATCTCCCGGAGCAGCGCGGGGTCGGCCTTGCGCACGAATCTCCGGCCCCGTGATGCCGCGAGCGCGAACGGCGCCTTGCCCGGTCGACCTGCGGCGCGCCCGGGCTTCTCAGTACTTTCGACGGGACGCGGCTCGACCAGCGGATTCGGGCGCTCGGGGACGAACTGCTCGTCGATGACGACCACACGGCAACGGTGATCGAGCTGAACGAGAATGGATTTCCCTGCGACCTGCACCGCAGCGCTGGGCGCGAACGTGAAGATGATCGGGATCAGCCCGGCTGAACGTTGTCGCGGGTGATGCGACGCACAATGGCGCGGTGCGCGCGAACGGTCGGCAGCACGCGACGCGTTGCGCATCGACCGTACCGGCTTTCCCCCTGTCCTGCCCGGTCGGATCGCGGGCAAGCGTGTGCACAGTCAATGCGCCGGGAGCACCCGGCCCCAATCCGACGCGAAAAGGTCAGGGCAGCGAAAACGGTGTCGGTGTACACGACGTCGCCGGTCACAACCGGGACGACGCCACCGACGAGCGCCGGCTCACGCTCCTCGATGACGAGCCGGCGCGGTGCACTGCGTAGGTGTCGGCTTGCATGGACACCGCAGGATGGAGATTCCTCGCCTGACCAGAAACCAAAACCGCCGAACCCTAACCCTGAGGCTCGACGGTTTCCACTTCCACCGCGCAGCGGTCTGGTTCAACACATACTTGGCCGTCCAACTTCTTGATACCTACCGAGAACACCTGCGTAAGCCCGGTTCATCAAAGGGCAAACGTACGCGCAGCGGTCGAGCCGGGAGCGGCAAACGAGACTCATTGTGCCATTAGGCCTGCATGCCGATGCGCATGTGGCATCTCGAAATTCGTCGATGCCATCAGGTACCAGCGCACGCGTTCGCCCATCTTGACGGTCATGCCGGGCGTGTGCCCGTAAGAGAAGCCGTTGATGGTTTCCTTGAAGCAGGTGCCGAACTCCGGCAACGCGATGATGTCGCCGAACGGACTTCTGCCGATCGTCACTTCCTCTGGATTTCCTTGCCTTCGCTACACCGTCAAGGCGGGCCTGACGCCGTCCAACTCCGCGAGAGTGCGGCAGAAGAACCGGTCGTCGAGGTACTTCCGATCGTAGCACCGCACATCGTAATGCACCCACGTCGGCGCGATGTTCGCCGGCTCGAGCGCTTTTCGATTCGGCGCGCTCCAGCCGGTCTGCGCGTTCGACTGTGCGACGAGCAGCGCGCGGATGGCGTCGCATCGGCTCATGTCGTCTCGCTTGTCTTCGCCGGGCGCGCCGGCCACGTCCAGGTCGATGGCTTTGCCGTGATGGTTGGTGCTGCTGCGTCCCGTCTGCTGGTTGCGGATCGGGCAGCGGTACCCCGACGTGATCAGGAACTGCTGCCCGGGCGAATAATGAAAGAGCGCGCGCACGGCCCAGAGCAGCATGCGGTGAATGCCCGGGTACTCGTACCGATGAAACGCCTCCGCCTGAGGCTTGCCGGGCTCGTACTCGTCGCGGAAGCGGTTCTGCCCGAAGCCGCCGCAATGGCCGCACGGACAGCGCAGCTTGGCAAAGTCGATCGGGTGGAGCGAACCCAGCCGATGGATCGCGGCAAACGTCTGCGCGTCCACGATGCCCGTAGGCGACACCTGCCGCATGAAGTCGCGCTGGAATTGCATGACCTGTAGCTCCGTGCCCGGACCGAAGTCTCCGTCGAGCAGCGTGCCGCGAAACCCAGCGAGCCGGATCTGCAGCTCGACGATGTCGTCGTTCGCCGTGCCGCGCTGGAGTACTCGGTCTCCGAAAGGCATGAACGCTCCTCGTCGAAGGCTATGATCAAACAGAGGTGATCACGGAGCGCGCGCAGACTCCATTCTGACGGTGCACGGAGCCAGGCGGCATGAGGAGCGCGTGCCGCAAGTAGCCGCTTCCCACACGTCCACGTTCTCGTCGACGAGATGTGCGCCCGTCACCTCGTCGAATTCATCATCGGCTGCGAGACCACGCGGCAACCAGTCCAGGATCACTCGTCGCGCAGCGCAACCGCGAGATGGGTCGCGCTCACCCGCCTGGCCGGGAGATACGACGCCAGAGCGGCGACAACGAGCAACACTACGGCCCGCCGGCGAACGTGATCGGATCCGTCGCGCTCACGCCCATCCCCTGACCGAGGATCAGCCGCAACACATCGCGGTCCCTCGCGCCGAATGCAACGCGCACGCCGATCTCGCGCGTCCGCTGGCGCGCAGAATACGAGATCACGCCATAGCGACCGATCGAGGCAAGAATGAGTGCCAGAATGCACTCGCCGTCAACATGCACCTGTACTGGACCGGCCTGGTCGCCGATCTGTGGCGTGCGGGCCACCGCTCGAGCGAGTGGCTCCTGCGCGAAGCCGCCGACGGCGCCATCTTCGCCGCCGGCCACGCCGAGAGCGGGAACGACATCCCGGTTCTCCTCTCGACGACGAAGGCCGAGCGCGTCGACGGTGGCTACCGGTACACGGGTCAGAAGTCGTTCGGAAGCCTGACGCCCGTGTGGTCGTATCCGGGCGTGCACGGCATCGACACCAGCGATCCGGACGCACCCAGGATCGTCCACGGATTCCTGCCGCGCGACACTCCGGGCTACACGATCCGCGAAACATGGGACACGCTCGGCATGCGCGCTACATACCTCGACCGCATTGCCCAGCACTGGACAGACGGCGTGGACCACGGCGCAGCCGGGGTCGTCCGGATCATCGGCGCGAAGCACCACGCCGTCGAGTCGTCATGGCGAGTCGTCGATCGCGCACTCGATGTCGCCGGTGGCTTCGGCATATTCCGGCGCGGACCCTTCGAGCAACTGTTCCGTGATGCGCGCCTCGGCCGTATCCACCCGACGAACGACGTGCTGACCCACCGAGCTGGCCGCGAAGTTGACGCTCGGCATCAACCCGGACGAGATGCCGCGCCGGGATAGACCGGCGACGAGCGACCGGACCGCGCTCGCTTTGGCTCCGCGCCATTCACCGGGCTCGGGTTCCGGCTCGGTCGATCCCGCTGTCGGGAGCGCGAGAGTCATCCCTGGCGCGAGGGCCGTGCGCGATGGCGAGATTCGCCATCATCGCCGGTCCAAGGCCCGGTGCCTCATCGCGCATCCTTTGTACTGCAGTGCCGTCCATTTCCTTGCCGGCGAGG
>Ga0302046_10004376_pt1 | contig 12582 bp, 11 predicted proteins | sample RVTome_11_FD_200261 | JGI IMG/M metagenome (GOLD analysis project Ga0302046, IMG submission 200261) | Soil microbial communities from uranium-contaminated site in the Upper Colorado River Basin, Wyoming, United States - RVT147D111 (version 2) ...
AAGCGGCGGCCGGCGGCGCATGCCCCAGCCCGAAGGCCTACCGCAACCAACCGACGCGCCAACCCAACCGCCGCTCAACAGCGACAGTTTGAGAAATGCGGGCTAGAACTTCAGCGTGCCGCCCGGCTGCAGGTCGAGCACCTTGACCTTGGCGTTGCCGAGGGCCGCCTTGAACTGCGCCGGCGTGCCCTTGAGCGGCGGGAAGGTGGCGTAGTGGATCGGCAGCGCCATCTTCGGCGCCAGGAACTGGCGCACCGCGTAGGCCGCGCCGCGCGGGTCCATGGTGAAGTGACCGCCGATGGCGACCATCGCCAGGTCGAGCGGATAGAGCTTGCCGATCAGGCCCATGTCGGTGAACACGTTGGTGTCGCCCGAATGGTAGATCGTGAAGCCGTTCTCGAGCTGCACCACCCAGCCGGTGGCGGGGCCGCCGAAGATGTACTCCTGCTTCTTGGTCATCGGGTTGGTCACGGCCAGCGACGAGCTGTGGTCGGCCGACACCAGGGTGAGCTTGATGCCCGGGCCGACGGGCGTGATCGTGCCGCCCTTGTTCATGGCGATGACCTGCTTGGGCGAGACCATGCCGTAAGCCGCCATGTTGCGGACCAGCTCGGCGCTGCCGGCGATCTTGGCCCCGGTCAGCTTGGCCAGCGCGCCCGCGTCGGCCGTGTGGTCGAAGTGGCCGTGCGTGACCAGGATCACGTCGACCTTGCCGAGCGCCTTCAGATCCTTCCATTTGGCCGGCGTCTTGGGGTTCTTCTTCAGGAACGGGTCGATCATGATCACCTTGCCGCCGGGGCTGGTGATGCGCACCGCCGACTGGCCGAGCCAAAGGACCTCGACCTTGCCTTGCGCCATGGCGGCCTGCGGCGCCGCCAGCATGACCAGCAGCGCCAGGCCGACGAATGATTGCATGAGGCGTTTCATGGGAGTCCTCCCTCCATTTGACCTGCCCGAGTGTTGGGTTGTTCCCAAAACCGTATTGTTTTCGCCGTTTAGAACAGGTGGCTGAGACTTTGACCCACCTTGCCGCGGCGATCAATCGCCGCGTGCGGTTTTGTCCTGACGAATTCGTGATTACTCCGCCGCGGCCTTGGCCGTATCGGGCCGGGTCTCGATGGCGCGGGCGATCAGCGCCTCGGCCGCCGCGCGCTCCGCGCCGTCAAGCGTGAGCCGCGGCGCCCGCACGGTCTCCGACCCCAGCCCGGTCATCGCGTTGGCGAGCTTGATGAGCTGCACCAGCTTGGCGTCGGTGTCGAGGTGGAGGAGGGGCATGAACCAGCGATAGAGCGCGCGCGCCGCGGCGAAGTCGCCCGCCCGCGCCAGCGCGAAGAGCCGCACCGATTCCTCCGGGAAGGCGTTCACCAGTCCGGCGACCCAGCCGACGGCGCCGACCGCGACGCTCTCGACGATGATGTCGTCGACGCCGCAGAACAGCGTGTAGCGCTCGCCGCAGGCGTTCGCGATGTCGGTCAGGCGGCGCGGATCGTCGGAGCTCTCCTTGATCGCCACGATGGTCTCCGTCCCGGCGAGCTCGGCGAACATCGCCGGGCTCACGTCGGTGCCGTAGGAGACCGGGTTGTTGTAGACCATGATCGGCAGGGAAGAGGCGGCCGCGACGCTCCTGAAATGCGCCAGCGTCTCGCGCGGGTCGGTCTTGTAGACCATCGGCGGCAGCACCATCGCCCCGTCGGCGCCGAGCATTTCGATATCGCGGACGTAATCCCGGGCGAGCGGCGTGGTGTATTCGGCGACGCCGGAGATCACCGGCGCCCGTCCGGCGACCGTGGCGACCGCCATCTCGATCGCCGCGCGCTTCTCGTCCGGCGACAGCGAGACGTTTTCGCCCAGCGTGCCGAGCATCACCAGGCCGGTGCATCCCGCGGCCAGCATCGCCTCGATGTGGCGCGCCGTGGCCTTGAGGTCGAGGCTCTCGTCCGCCTTGAACTCGGTCATCAGCGCCGGAAAGACGCCTTGCCAGTCGATGCTCATCGCTGCCGCCTCCATGTTCCGCGGGCAGTACGTTCCGCCCAAACCTCCCACCGGGCGGGTATCGGCGTCAATCCCGCTCGCCGCTTCGTTGTGGAATTCCGGGCGAGCATGTATTTTCGCGCCCTCGCGCGCCCCAATCCCCGCGCGCGGACCGACCACCAGCCGGGAGCCCGTCCCATGGCCGAGATCGTCTTCGCAGCCGGCGCGCCGCACGCGCCGGGACTGATCGGGCTCCTGGGCGACGCCGGGGGCGAGACCCAGAGCGTCGTGCGCGACACCTACGCCGCGCTCTCGCGCGAGATCCGCGCGGCCCGCCCCGACGTCATGATCGTCTTCGCCAACGACCACATCGCCAACAGCCGGGTGCGGGCCTATCCCGACTTCCTGATCGGCATGGCGGCCGAGCATCGGGGCCCGCACGAATGGTTCAAGCCCTGGATCGGCTGCCGCGACTACGCCGCCAAGGGCTGCCCGGAGACCGCGGCGGCGCTCTTCCGCGGCATGAACCGGCGCGGCGTGCGCATGTTCGCCCAGCGCGAGAACCTCAATTTCGACGACAATATCTCGGTCCCGGTGGTCATCACCGACCTCGACAGGACCGATATCCGGCTCGTGCCCGTCCTGCAGAACTGCATCGTGCCGCCCTTTCCCGACCAGCGCCGCTGCTACGAGGTCGGCCAGGCGCTGGCCGGGATCATTGCCGACGAGCTGCCGGCCGGCCTCCGCGTCGGCCTGCTGGGCTCGGGCGGGCTCAGCCACGAGCCCGGCGGCGCGCGCTACTGGTTCATCGACGAGGAATTCGACGCCTGGTTCCTCGACCTCTGCGCCGCGGGCGACCACGCGCGCCTGCTGGACGAGGTCACGGTCGAGCGCATGGAGGCCTCGGGCTCGGGCGGCACGGTGGAGCTGCTCGCCTGGTTCGTCGTGCTGGGGGCGATCGGCGAGTGTCCCGGCCACGGCTTCGGCTACACCGCGCATGCCAACTTCAAATGCGGCGTCGGCGCGGTCAACTGGCCGATGGCGGCGGGCCGGCAGGCGCCCGCCCAGACACCCGAGCGGACACCCGAGCAGACACCCGAGCAGACACCGGCGCAGGCGTCCGGGCAGGAGGTGGCGTGATGGGCCTGGAGAAGTTCGATCCGACCCTGGTCTCCCACGACCTCGTGCAGGACCTGAAATGGGATCCCGAGCTGCGCGCCCGCTTCGAGCGCGACGAGGCCTCGGTCCTCGACCTCTACGATCTCCTGCCCGAGGAGCGCGCGGCGATCGAGGCGCGCGACTTCCGCGCGCTCTACGATCTGGGCTTCCATCCCTATCTCGGCGGCCAGCTCACGCGCCTCATCTACGGCAACGACGCCGGCGACAAGGCGAACTTCGCGGTCGGCAAGCTGGTGGCCTCGCTTCAGGGCAAGACGTGAGTGGCGCCAGCCACCGCCTCGCGGCCAGCGCGGAGACCGTGCGCGTCGGCCTGATCGACCGGGACTTTCCGCCGGTGCTCGAGATCGCGCCGGGCGACGAGGTCGATTTCGAGACCTGGAGCATGTGGGGCGGGGCCGCCGGCCCCGAGACCACCATGGCCGACGTCCGCCGGCTGCGCGAGCGTCACGCCGGCACCGGCCCGCACAGCCTCACCGGCCCCGTCGCGGTCGCGGGCGCGCGGCCCGGCGACGTGCTGCGGGTCGACATCCTGGCGCTCCACACCGTCGACCACGGCATCAACCTCTGCCCGCCCGGCGCCACCAGCCGGGGCATCCTCGCCGAGCGCTTCCCCGACGGCTTCCTCCGCCATTTCGCCCTCGACACGGCGGCGATGACCACCGAGCTCACGCCCGGCGTGCGCCTCGACCTGCGGCCCTTCCTCGGCATCATGGGGGTGGCGCCGGCCGAGCCGGGCCCGCATTCCTCGGTCGTCCCGGGCCCCTTCGGCGGCAACATCGACTGCCCCGACCTGGTCGCCGGAACCAGCCTCTTCCTGCCGGTCTTCGCCGAGGGCGCGCGGTTCTACACCGGCGACGCCCATGCGCGCCAGGGCTGCGGCGAGGTCGACCAGACGGCGATCGAGACGGCGATGCGCAGCGCGCGCCTCCGCTTCACCCTCTCCGGCGAGCCCTCGCTGGTCCGCCCGCGCGCCGAGACGCCCGAGCACTACATCACCATGGGCTTCGACGAGGACCTGCGCGGCGCCGGCCGGCAGGCGGTCGGCGACATGGTGGATTTCCTCGGCCGGACGAAGGGCCTCTCCGGCGAGGAAGCCTACGCGCTCTGCTCGATCGCCGGCGATCTCGTGGTGACCCAGGTGGTCAACATCGCCCAGGGCATCCACGTCCGCCTGCCGAAAGCGCTCTTCACTTAGTCGTCGGCCGCCGCGGCCTCGAACGCCGCGCCCGATCATGCGCGAAGGGCAGGGCGGCCATGCGCGCCGCGACGCCGGTCTTTCCAACGGCGGCGCGCGCCGCCATGTGACCCCCATGCCCGACGCCGCCCGCCGACCGTCCGATCTCGCCGACACGCGCGTCGCGGGCCCCGGCTTCACGGGATATGCCGGCTACGCGCTGGGCGCGGCGTTCTTCTTCTACGCCTGGATCCTGCGGGTCAGCCCGAGCGTCATGGTCGACCAGCTGATGCGCGACTTCGCGGTCTCCGGCGCGGTGCTCGGCAACCTCTCGGCCTTCTACTTCTACGCCTACGCGGCGCTGCAGATGCCGGTGGGCCTGGCGCTCGACCGCTGGGGGCCGCGCAAGGTGATGTCGCTGGGCGTGCTGGCGGCGGGGGCGGGCTGCCTCATCTTCGCCGCGGCGCCCGGCGTCGAGGTCGCCTATCTCGGCCGCACCCTGATCGGCGCGGGCGCCGCCTTCGGCCTCCTCGGCGGCATGCTGCTCGCCGGCGCCTGGTTCAGCCCGCGCCGCTTCGCCATGCTCTCCGGGCTCCTGATGACCACGGGCCTCCTCGGCGGCATCGTCGGCCAGGCGCCGATGGCGCTGCTCGTCGAGGCCGAGGGCTGGCGCCGCAGCATCGTCTATCTGGGCGCCTTCGCGCTGCTGCTCGGCTTCGTCATGTGGCTTCTGATCCGCGACCGCCCGCCCGGCAAGGCCAAGCCCGCCGCGGCGCCGGTGGACGGCGGGTCCGTCCCGGCGGGCGTGCTCGCGGCGCTGTGGCGCGTCGCGCGGCACCCCCAGACCATCGCCATCGCCTTCTTCTGCGGCCTCGTGGCCTCGCCGATGCTCGCCTTCGGCGCGCTCTGGGGCGTGCCCTACGCCCAGGCGCGCTTCGGCGTCGATCGCCCGGGCGCGGCCTTCGCCACCTCGATGCTGCTGTTCGGCTTCGTGGTCGGCGGGCCGCTCTGCGGCTGGCTCTCCGACCGCATCGGACGGCGCAAGCTGCCGCTGGTCGCCGGCACGCTCCTGGGCGGGCTGGCGATGGCGGCGGCGCTCTACCTGCCGGGCGTCGGCTTCAAGGCCTACCAGGCGCTGCTGTTCACGGCGGGCTTCACCAGCACCGGCATGGTGGTCGCCTATGCGCTGACCCGCGAGCACAACGCCGGCGGCGGCACCGGCGCGGCGCTCGGCCTGGTCAACATGGCGGCGGTGATGGGAGGTGCGGTGTTCCAGCCCGTCGTCGGCCTGCTGCTCGACCTGCAGTGGACCGGGACGCTCGCCGGCGGCGCGCGGGTCTACACGCTGCCGGCCTACGAGAACGCCATGCTGGTCATGCCGGCGCTCTATCTCGCGGCGCTGCTCTTCGCGCTCGCCATCCGCGAGACCTGGTGCCGGCCCGTCGAGATCGGGTCGCATTTGGTCCGGATAAAAAATTGATCCGGCCCAAATGCGTGAATCCGATCTAACTATTTGATAATAGAGCAGATTCACGTGATTGGGTCGAATCAGGAAGTGGTTCGACCCAATCACGACCTGCTCTAGGCCGCGCCCGCGCCTGTCCAAGCCGCTGCCTGAGGCCCCCGGCGGCTGCGACAAATTGGCCGGTTCGCCGCCATTGAAGCTGTCAAATCCCTGCCCAAATAGTACCGTAACAATGTTATTGGAACTGTTCTAAACAACGGCGGGTGCCACCTGAAAGGAACCTGAGCCATGCAGATCGACATCGGCATCGACAAGAAGGCGCGCAAGGAGATCGCCCAGGGGCTGTCGCACCTGCTGGCCGACAGCTACACGCTCTACCTCAAGACCCATAACTTCCACTGGAACGTCACGGGTCCGATGTTCAACACGCTGCACCTGATGTTCGAGGGCCAGTACACCGAGCTCGCCACCGCGGTCGACGGGATCGCCGAGCGCATCCGCGCCCTGGGACATCCCGCGCCCGGCAGCTACGCCGAGTTCGCCAAGCTCTCCAAGGTCAAGGAGGCGACCGGCTCGCCGAACGCCGAGGCGATGATCAAGCAGCTCGTCGAGGCGCACGAGACCGTCGCCCGCACCGCGCGCTCGGTCTTCCCGGTCGCCGAGAAGGCGAGCGACGAGCCCACCGCCGATCTCCTCACCCAGCGCCTGCAGATCCACGAGAAGACCGCCTGGATGCTGCGCAGCATGCTCGAGGAGTAAGCTCGGCCGGAGCGACGGTGCCTCGCCCCTTCATCCCGAGGAGGCGCAAAGCGCCGTCTCGAAGGACGAAGGCCGCTGGCGCCGATTTACACGAAGCTCCCGCAAGCGGGCGTGGAGGGAAGGGCGGCGGCTCCACGAAAGGGTGTCCAACAGGCGAAGGGGCGGATCTTGCGATCCGCCCCTTGCTTCTTGACGGCCATGGAGCCGTCCTTCCAGCTCCGCGCTTGGGAAGGATCGGCGGTCCTCCGCGGAAGCTGAAACCGATTACGTGGGTGTGTTGCGTCTCGCGGCTGCGCCTGGTCCCCGTGCGGTTCGTCCCATCGAGGCGCTTGCGCGCCCCGTCATCACGCATCGTCATCCTGGTGTGATGGATATCACCGCCCGTGCGGGCCGGCTGTGACGGTTGTCACAGGGGGGCGAAAAAAACCGGGGGTCAGTCCTCGACCCAGGCGATGCGCAGCAGGTTGGTGGCGCCCGGCGTGCCGAAGGGCATGCCGGCGGTGATCACCAGCCGGTCGCCGGGCACGGCGAACTGCTCGGCCAGCGCGGCATGGGCGGCGCGCTCGACCATCTGGGTCGAGTTCTTGATGTCCCGGGCGCGCACGCAGTGCACGCCCCAGACGAGCGCCAGGCGGCGCGCCGTCGAGATCTCCGGGGTGAGGCAGAGGATGGGCACGTCCGGCCGCTCGCGCGCGGCGCGGAGCGCCGTCGAACCGGTCGAGGTATAGGTGACGATGGCCGCGGCGTGGATCGTCGCGGCGACCTGGCGCGCGGCGGCGGTAATCGCGTCGGCGGCGGTGGCGTCGGTGCTGGTGCGCACCGCATCGACGATCGCCCGGTAGTTGGGATCGCGCTCGACGCGGGCGATGATGCGGCTCATCATCGCCACCGCCTCGCGGGCGTACTCGCCCACCGCCGTCTCCGCCGAGAGCATCACCGCGTCGGCGCCCTCGTAGACCGCGCCCGCCACGTCGGAGGCCTCCGCCCGGGTCGGGGTCGGCGCGTGCACCATCGAATCGAGCATCTGCGTCGCCACCACGACCGGCTTGCCGACCTGGCGGCAGACCCGGACCATGCGCTTCTGCAGCGGCGGCACCTCCTCGGGCGGCACCTCGACGCCGAGGTCGCCGCGCGCCACCATGATCGCGTCCGACAGGTCGACGATCTCGCCGAGGCGGTCGACCGCCGCGGGCTTCTCCAGCTTGGCCATCAGCCCGGCGCGCCCGGCGATCAGCTTCTTGGCCTCGGCCACGTCCTCGGGCCGCTGCACGAAGGAGAGCGCGATCCAGTCCGCCCCGAGGTCGAGCGCGAAGGCGAGGTCGCGGCGGTCCTTATCGGTCATCGCGGCGATCGGTAGGATGGCGCTCGGCAGGTTGACGCCCTTGCGGTCGCCGACCGGCCCACCGGTCACCACGGTCGTGAAGGCGAAGTCGGCGCCGGCCTCGGTCACGCGCAGGCGCACGCGGCCGTCGTTGATCAGCACGTCCTGGCCCGGCGCCAGGGTGGCGAAGATCTCCGGATGGGGCAGGGGGGCGCGGGTCGCGTCGCCCGGCGTCTCGTCCATGTCGAGGCGGAAGGCCGCGCCCGCCTCGAGCTCGACCTCGCCGTCGACGAAGGCGCCGACCCGGAGCTTGGGGCCCTGCAGGTCGGCGATCACGCCGATCGGCCGCTTGAAATGCCGCTCGGCGGCGCGGATCAGCTCATAGGTCGCCTCGTGCGCCTCGTGCTTGCCATGGCTGAAGTTGAGCCGGAAGAGGTCGGCGCCGGCCTCGAACAGGGCGTCGATCGACTTCTCGTCGGAGCTCGCCGGGCCCAGCGTGGCGATGATCTTGGCGTTTCGGTGCCGTCGCATGGGGCCCGACCATAGCCGCCTTCCATGACCGGCGCGAGACCGAAGGTGCGACGGACAGGGATTTCGCCCGCCCCGGATATTCCGATGGAATAAGAGAAAACGGGCATCCGATTCTCCCCTGCCCCCGGCGGGGGCAGGGGATATTTGTCATCTCATACTGCGGGCTTCCAGAGCAGGTCGTGATTAGGTCGAATCACTTCCTGATTCGACCCAAATGCGACCCGATCCAGGGCCGTCACCAACTCACCCCGGCGAGGTCGACGCCGTGCTCGCGCACCCTCTGCGGCGTCGGCAGGGCGACGCCGGCCTGCTCCAGCGGCGGCTTGATCTCGCCGATCCACTTGGCCATCTCCTCGTCGCTGTCGTGCAGCTTGAGCCCGTAGCGGTAGGCGGTGCGGTTGCCCTCGCTGCCGGGCTTGCCGAGGAGCTGCAGGCCGCGCGGGAACCAGTAGTCGACGCGCTCCTGCACCGCCTCGCGGTTCCCGGCCTCGCAGAGGCGCACCACCTCTTCGGCGCCGTCCTGGCCGTGGCGGGCCTCGTCGCGCAGGATCGGCCCGATCACCGCGCCGTAGGGCTTGAAGCTGGAATTGCGCATCGACCACAGCCAGACCCGGCCGCAGCGGTCGATCAAATGCTTGAAGACCGAGACCTCGATCCAGTCGGTCACGTCCTCCTCGCTGCCCAGGAAATGGCTGCCGCCGGGCCGCCGGCGGGCGAGCCAGGCATCGACGTCGAGGCCCACCTTGCGCGCTAGCGCGTCCATCATCTCGACGTGCCCGGCCTCCTCGTCGGCGGTGTGGACGAGCGCCGCCTTGCGGCCCGGCTCGGGCAGGTGATAGGCGGCGCGGGCGAACATCTCGCAGGCGGCGATCTCGCCGACATACTGCTTGCCGATCAGCGTGCGCAGCATCCGGCGGTAGTCCTCGGGCGTCTCGTCGAGCGTGTCGAAATCGACCTCGCCCGGTGCGTAGACCGGTTTCTCGCTCGTGATCATCGCTGCGTCCTCCTGGCCCGAAGCGGCCCGATTTTTTATACTAGCGTAAATAAATTTCACATGCGCGCCCCTTGCATCGCCGCCTTGCGTTGCCTGGGGGGCGGGCGGGCGTTCCCTTGCCGGGATCGGCGTGACAGGCTATGGCATCGCGCCAAAACAAGGTGTGGAATTTGGGCGCATCGCGGACCAAGGGGAGCGGCGGCATGGATTTCGGCATCTTCGACCAGCTCGACCGGCGCGCGCCGGCCGACCGGGAGCCGCTCGGCGACTACTACGAGAGCCGCTTGAAGCTCATCGAGCGTTACGACCGTCTCGGCTTCTCGCATTACTTCGTCTCCGAGCACCATTCGACGCCGCTCGGCATGGCGCCCTCGCCGGGCATCTTCTTTTCCGCCGTGGCCCAGCGCACGACGCGCCTGCGCTTCGGCCCGCTGGTCTACACCCTGCCGCTCTACGAGCCTTTCCGGCTGATCGAGGAGATCTGCATGCTCGATCACCTGAGCCGCGGCCGCTTCCAGCTCGGCGTCGGCAAGGGCATCTCGCCCTTCGAGGTCGGCTACTTCAACATCGACCATGGCGAAGCCCAGCCGCGCTACATCGAGGCCATGGAGGTCATCCTTAAGGGCCTGCGGGAGCCCGTCCTCACGCATAGCGGTCAGTATTACCAATATAAGGACGTGCCGATGGAGTTCGCGCCGGCCCAGCGCCCGCATCCGCCGCTCTGGTACGGCATGGTCAATCCCGCGACGGTCGCCTGGGCCGCGCCCAACAACATCAACATCGTGAGCCACGTGCCGGTCGCGCTGATGGCGACCATCGTGCGCGATTACAACGAGGCCTGGGACCAGGCCCATGGCGGCAGCGGCGCGGCGAAACCCTACACCGCCTTCGGCCGCCACGTCGTGGTCGCCGAGCGCGAGGCGCAAGCCTTCGCCATCGCCAAGCCCGCCTACCAGTACTGGCTCGACAGCCTGCAGTACCTGTGGCGCAAGCACGGCACCACCAGCGGCGCCCATCCCGACACCTTCGAGGAGGCGCACGAGCGCGGCCTCATCATCGTCGGCGGCCCCGAGCGGGTCTACGAGGAGACCGCGGCGCAGATCGAGGAGAGCGGCACCGACCTCTTCATCTCGCGCCTCATGTTCGGCACCATCACCGACGAGCAGGCCGCGCGCTCGACCGAGCTCTACGCCGAGGCGGTGATGGCGCGGATCAACGCCGACGCCAGATCGGATCGCCTTTGGGCTGGATCAAAAATTGATCCAGCCCAAAGGCGTGAATCCGATCTGGCTACCAAATAATGGAGCAGATTCACGTGACTGGAGTGAATCAAGAAAATGATTCACTCTAATCACGATCTGCTCTAGCCCCACAGCAGCAGCGCTCGGAAGTCGTTGACATTGGTGCCGGTGGGCCCGGTGACGACGAGGTCGCCCAGCGCCTCGAAGAAGCTATAGGCATCGTTGTCGTCGAGAAATCTTTGGGCATCGAGCCCCATCGACCGCGCGCGCGCCATGGTGTCGGGGGTGACGATGGCGCCGGCGTTGTCCTCCGAGCCGTCGATCCCGTCGGTGTCGCAGGCGAGCGCGGTGACCGGATACTTCGATCCTTCGGCGCCGATCGCCAGCGCCAGCAGGTATTCCGTGTTCGGCCCGCCCCGGCCCCGGCCCGCAAGCGTCACCGTCAGCTCGCCGCCCGTCAGATTGAGGACGCCGTCGCCCGGGACGTCGCTGGCGGCCCGGGCCATCGTGGCGAGATGCCGGGCGGCGACCTCGCGTGCCTCGCCGGTCTCGGCCTTTTCGAAGGAGTAGGTCGCGATCTCCCCGCGGCGCTTGGCCTCCGCCACCGCGGCGTCGAGCGCGGCGGGCCCGCTCGCGATGATGCGGTAGTCGACGCCCCCCGGACCCGGGACGCCCGACTTAGGCGCGCCCGCTCCGCGCGGCGCCTCGCGCGCGGCGGCGAGATGGTCGCGCACCGAACGCGGCGGCGCGATGCGGTATTTGGCCAGCACCGCCGCGGCATCGGCGGGCGTGGTGGCGTCGTGGACCGTCGGCCCCGAGGCGATCACCGCCGGGTCGTCGCCGACCACGTCGGAGATCGCGAGCGTCGTCACATGCGCGGGCCAGGCGGCCTCGGCCAGGCGTCCGCCCTTGATCGCCGAGAGCTGCTTGCGGACGGTATTGATCTCGCCGATATCCGCGCCCGAGCGCAACAACGCGTCGGTCACCACCTGCTTGTCGGCGAGGGTGATGCCGGGGGCGGGCAGGGTGAGCAGCGCCGAGCCGCCGCCCGAGACGAGCGCGATGACGAGATCGTCCTCGTCGAGCCCCGAGACCGCCGCGAGGATGCGCCCGGCCGCCTCGAGCCCCGCCGCGTCGGGCACCGGATGCGCCGCCTCGACCACCTCGATCCGTGTCGTCGGCCGGCCGAAGCCGTAGCGCGTCACCACGAGCCCGCTCAGCCGGTCGGCCGGCCCCGGCCAGTGCGCTTCGAGCGCCGCCGCCATCGCCGCCGAGGCCTTGCCCCCGCCCACCACGATCGTCCGCCCCTTCGGCGGCTCGGGCAGCGCCGGCGGCAGGCACACCTCGGGCTGCGAGGCGGCGAGGGCCGTGTCGAACAGGCGCCGCAGGAACTCGGTCTCGTTTGCGGCCATCGTCACGTCGCGCGTGGTGTCGGGCGCGCCGCCGGTTCGGCGCCCATGGGCAGGCCCTCATAGTCTAGAGCATACTCCGCTCATGAGGGCCGGTGATGCCAAACGATCGGAAAGTGCTCTAGCCGGCGGGATGGCGCATCCGAAATCACCCGCCCGCGTGCATCGGCCCGCCGTTCAGCCAGGCGCCACTTGACGCATATTCAACCCGCCTTGCATCAAAATCTGTGTCGCGGACGGACCTCGTGGTGCAGATTGGCCGCCGGGCGAAGAAAGGCGGGCGGGCATGATCGATCTTCACTACTGGCCGACCCCCAACGGATGGAAGATCTCCATCGCGCTGGAGGAGATGGCGCTCGACTACCGCGTGGTGCCGGTCAACATCTACCGCGGCGGCCAGTTCGCCGACGACTTCCTGGCGATCAGCCCCAACAACCGCATGCCCGCCATCGTCGACCACGACCCGGCGGACGGCGGCGGGCCGCTCTCGGTCTTCGAGAGCGGCGCGATCCTCGTCTATCTCGCCGAGAAATCCGGC
>Ga0302046_10004379_pt1 | contig 12578 bp, 6 predicted proteins | sample RVTome_11_FD_200261 | JGI IMG/M metagenome (GOLD analysis project Ga0302046, IMG submission 200261) | Soil microbial communities from uranium-contaminated site in the Upper Colorado River Basin, Wyoming, United States - RVT147D111 (version 2) ...
TGCACGGTCTCGCCACGATCCCTGGTGAGAAATGCGGGCTAGCGATCGGCCGTGCCTCGGCCGGCAGGCGACGGTACGCGGACTCCGGACGGGACGGAGGGGCGAGCGTGGGCCGGCCCCGGGTTGCACACGGCGAGGTGTTCTGCCGTCCGCGTCATGTCCGTCCGTCACCTTGTCAGTGGCCGCATGACACGGTTGGCAGACGCGGCGTGTTCCGATCACGGCTCCCGCCCCTTGCCCCCATGGATCCTCGCGGCAGTGACTGGCAACAGGGGATCGTGGTGGTCGCCGCGATCATGGGCACGAGAATTGCTGCAAAACTGAGGTCTACCTGATTTTTTTTCTTCGGCCATCGCCGCGCCGAGGGGCAGTGGGAGCGCGGCGGGGGAGTGGCTATGGAAGAACAAGGTCGCCGCGGCAGGCCGGCGGTGTCTGGACAGTGGGCGACGTTCGACCTGGCAAGACGCCATCAATCCGCCGGATGGCGTGACAAGGAGAGGCGGCGTGCTCCAGCGACCGCGGCGGTTCCGGGCAAAGTAGATCGTATGTCAACTTTTCAATAGTGATTCTACGGAGGATGTGATGAGGGCAGTGGAACGAAGCAGTGGTTGGCGATTCATGGGCACGTGGGGTCTTGTGGTCAGCGCCGTGCTCTGGGCGCCGGGGGTCCATGGGGCGACGGCGATCCTCAATCCCAGCCAGGACACGACGCTGGCGGCGGATTTTCCGGACAACGGCTCCGGAGCGTGCGACTCGATCTTCGCGGGCACAACGGACAACGGCGCGGCGCGCCGGGCGCTGCTGCGCTTCGACCTCGCCAGCGAGGTCCCGCCCGGCTCGATCATCAATCGCGTGACCCTGACGATGGCCGTGACCCGCGGCGGCAATCATGCGGACGCGGTGATGGCCCTGCACGCGGTGACCACGCCCTGGGGCGAGGGCACCAACGGCTGCGGGGTGCGCGGCGGCGGCCAGGGGGAGCCGGCGGTGAGCGGGGCGGCCACCTGGAACGAGGCGGCGGCCGGGATCACCGCCTGGGGTAGCGCTGGTGGGGACTATCTCCCCACGGCCAGCGGCAGCACCCTGGTCAATACCACGTCCCCGGTGTGGGACAGCGCGGTAGCGGGCAACGGCGCCATGGTCAGTGACGTTCAGGCGTGGCTGGATGCCCCGACCGCCAACGACGGCTGGGTGTTGATCGGGGACGAGGCGAACCCGACGACCACCCGCCGCTTCGACAGCCGGGAAGGGGGCTCTCCGCCGGCGCTGGTGGTCGACTTCACGCCCACGGGGGACGTCGAGGCGTGCTGTCAGACCAACGGCGACTGCGCGCTGACCATCGTCGGCTCGGGCGACTGCCTGGGCACGACCCTGCCCGGGGTCGACTCCTGCGAGCCCAACCAATGTCCGCAGCCCACCGGCGCCTGCTGCAACGTGGACGAGTCGTGCTCGGACGCGGTCGATCGGCTGACCTGCGAGGGCGCCGGCGGCACCTTCCAGGGCGGCAACAGTACCTGCAGCCAGGGCAACGTGGACTGCGGCCTGACGCCGTTCGTCGCGGCGCTGCCGATTCCGCCGATCCTGCAACCGGACAACCCCGGCCAGACGCCGTTGCACTACACGGTGTCGGTGGAGCCGGCGACCCAGAGCGTCCACCCCGAGCTGCCGGCGACCAATCTGTGGACCTACAACGGCGCCTGGCCAGGCGCCACCCTCGTCGCCCAGAAGGACCAGCCCATCGAGGTCACCTACCTCAACAACCTGCCGGCCGGCGGGCGCGGCAACCGGGGCAGCAGCCTCCTGGAGGTGGACACCTGCGCCCACGGCCCCAACTATTATGGGGACGCCAAGCGCATCGTCACCCACCTGCACGGTGGCCACGTCCCGGCGCGGGTGGATGGCCAGCCGGAGTACACTCTCCTGCCGGGCGAGACCGACCTCTACGCCTATCCCAACAACCAAGAGGCGGCGACGCTGTGGTACCACGACCACGCCCTGGGCATCACGCGCCTCAACGTCTATGGCGGCATGGCCGGCTTCTACCTGCTGGCCGACGCCGAGGACACCCTGGACGCCAGCAACGCCTTCGGCCTGCCCAGCGGCCCCTACGAGATTGGCCTGGCGATCCAGGACCGGCAGTTCGACCCGGACGGCTCGCTGTTTTACAACGCCCAGCTCGAGGACGCCTTCCAGGGCGACAAGATCGTGGTCAACGGCAAGGTGTGGCCGTACTTGAACGTGGCGCAGGGCAAGTATCGCTTCCGGATCCTCAACGGCTCCCAGGCGCGGGAGTACATCCTGCGATTGGAGAACCTCACCGATCCCGGCAACGACCCGAGCTTCACCCTGGTGGGCACCGACGTGGGGCTGGTGAGTGCGCCGATCGACCTGGGTAGCCAGTTCGGGCGGCTGGCGCCCGCCGAGCGCTTCGACTTGGTGATCGACTTTGCCGGCTATCCGGCGGGCACGGAGATCGTGCTGCGCAACGACGAGACGACCCCGCCGGTGGTGCCCAACGTCATGAAGTTCATCGTCACCGATCAGCCGGGCTATACCGGGCCGCTCGCCCCGACCCTGCGGACCGTGACGCCGATGCCGGAGGCCTCGGCAGACGTCACGCGCTACTTCCGCCTGGTGCAGCAAATGATGGCACCCTGCACGAACGACCCAGGCCGGATGGTCCACGAGTGGCGGGTGGAGTCCCTGGACGGGCCGGGTGGCACCGTGATCGGCCAGTATTGGGACGACCTCTCGGACTTCCCGATCCTGGGGAGCCGGGAGATCTGGGAGTTCGAGAACCCGACCACCGTCATGCACCCGATGCACGTGCACCTGGTGCGCTTCCAGATCCTGAGCAAGACCAGCCTCACTACCGGGCAGCCGATTTCCTTCAAGCCATGGGAGGAGCAGCCCAACGGTGACAAGACCTGGAAGGACACCGTGCGGGTGCCGGCGCAATCCCGGGTGCGGATCATCATGGACGTCATGGACTATCCGGGGCGGTTCCCGCAGCACTGCCACATCCTCGACCACGAGGATCACGAGATGATGCGCCAGTACCAGACCACGCACGACCCGGCGAATTGTGACACCGACGGCACCTGTGATCCGGGCGAGGACTGTGTCTCGTGCGCCAGCGACTGCGCCGAGGTCAGCGGTGCGGCCTGTGGCAACGGCCTGTGCGAGGCGGGCGACGGCGAGAACTGCCTCACCTGTCCCGCCGACTGCGCCGGCAAGCAGAAGGGCTCGGCCGCCAACCAGTTCTGCTGCGGCGCCCCCGGTGGCACGAACAACATCGGCTGCGGCACCGACGTCAGCGACGCCCGCTGCCTCGATGCCGGCGCGAACCTGTTCTGCCGCGCGGCGCCGCGGGTCCGGGCGTGCTGCGGCGACGCCCTATGCGAGGGCGCCGAGACAATCGCGAGCTGTGCGCCCGACTGCGATCCCAACGCCTGCTCGCCGAGCGAGCCGGGGACGGAGGTCACCTGCAACGACGGGGTCGACAACGATTGCGACGGCCTGACCGACGCGACGGATCCAGACTGCCAGGTCTGCGTGCCGACCGAGCCGACCGAGGTCTCCTGCCTCGACGGGCTCGACAACGACTGCGATGGCCTGACCGACGCCAACGATCCGGACTGCCAGGGACCAGTGGACTGCTCGCAGTACGGCGACCGGACCTCCTGCAACAACGACCCGAACTGCCGGTGGAAACAGAACCAGTGTCAACCTAGGTAAGAAGCGTTCAGCGGTGCACCAAGGAAGGGAGCGAGCAAGTCGCTCCCTTCCTTCCACCGGCTGCGACCGGTAGTGACCGGACGCAGCGCGGCAGATGCCGTGTCGGACTCGGCGACGGTTGGCGCCCCGCCGGCCGTAGGAATTGTTGGGGTGACGTTGTGGGAGGGTAGAGGGGGAAGGGCGGTTGCCCCGCGCGGCCGTCCTATTTTTTGGCCACGCTACCCTGGGGCAGGCGCGGGGTTGGCCGTGCGCGGGATCGCGCCACCTCCCGGAGACGCCTAGCCCGCATTTCTCACCCGGGATCGTGGCGAGGCCGTGCCAACGGCCGTAGATTCTGGCCGGCCCGGGTAGGAGCCGAATCCCTTCGGCGATCTGCCACATTGGGATCGCCGATAGAATCGGCTCCTACCCCGGACGAGGTGGGCTAGGAGATGCAGGCGGTTGCGCGGTCGCAGCAGATTCATGGTAGGAAATGCGGGCTACAACCAGCCCTGGATCATCGCCTCGGTGAGACGAGCGGGGTGGCCGCGCCAGACGATCTTGCCCCCCTTGACCACCGCTGCGGCGGGGATGCCGCGGACATTGAACTCGCGGCTGAGCGCGCCATCCTCCTTGGCGACGGGGTAGGTGACGTGGTTGTCGGTGAGGAAGGTACGCACCTTGTCATCGGTGCCGTCGCGGGTGAGCTTGGTCAGGCCGACCACGTGCAGTCCTTGCGCCTTGTACCGGTCATAGATCTCCGTGAGCTTCGGCACCTCCCGGCGACAATGGGGGCACCACTCCTCCCAGAAGATCAGCAGGGTCGCGCCGGCCGCCTGCAAGGATCCCTCACCTTCGCCCTCCCCCTGGTACCACTTTTCCACCGCCAGCGCCGCCGGGGCCGGCTTGCCGATCACCTCCACCTCGATGGCAAGGGCACGGGCCTGGCGGCCGGCCCGGGTCCGGCTGTGGCTCTGCAACAGGTCGTTGAGCTTCTGCCGGGCGCCGTCGATGTCCCCCGCGCTGATCATGGTGTTGGCCTCACCGAGCAGGCGCGCGGCGGTCTGCTCCTCTTCGGCCGTCGGTCCGCTGCCCTGGGCGGCGAGCTGGTTGACCCGCGCCTCCAGCCGGTCGAGACGCTGGTTGATCCTCTGCTCCAGTTGCTGGAGCCGCTGGGAGAAGCCCTGCTCCAGGGCGGCGATGCGCCCGTCGTCGGGGGGAGGGGTCTGCTGCGCGCGGGCGGCGGCAACGCCCGCCAGCGTCGCGAGTGCGACCGTCAAGGTGGTGGTCAAGACGCGCAGGGTACGGGGGGTAGGCATCGATCGATCTCCGAGAGGATGGGCTGCTGGATGGCCGGGTCTTTCGGCCATGGGGTTGGAGGTGGGGTTGCGCCGGTTTACCGGCTAATCGCGGGCCGAGATCGCCGCTACCGCATCCGCTGCGATCTCCCGCACGTCCGGGAACGGATCGTCGAGCAGGACGCGCAGGGCCGGCAGATGGGCGGCGGTGCCGGTGAGGCCCACGGCATACGCCGCGTCGCCGCGGATCGTGGCGCTGGCGCCGGTGAAGAGGGGCGCGACCGCCGTGGCGATGGCGGACACCCCAACCGGGTCGAGCTCGGCGAGGGATTCCACCAGCGCCACCGCCCCCATCCGGACGCGGATCCGCTCGTCCTGCAAGAGGTCGGCGACCATGGGGTACAGGCCGGGGTCGTGCTGAAACATGAGGATGATGTTTTCCAACAATCCCTGATCCATGTAATCCGCCACCATGGCGGACGACAGGTGCCCCGGGTCCTCGCCTGCCATGCGGTGCCTCGTCTGTTCACCGGCCCCTGGTGTACGTTAGCGTCCTGGTCGTCATGGGGAGGTGAGAGTAATCCCGGAGCGCACACCTGCCAAAGGGAGTGTCGGTCATGGCGACCGCCAACCAACGACTCATGGCCAATCCGGTAAGCCACCCTCACGGGGCGGAGAGGGTCGACGACGGCGCGTCCGTTCCTGGCCCGAGCCTGCTGCTCGGCGTGGCCAGCCTGATCGTGATCGTCGCCGGCATGCGTGCTGCGGCGCCGATCGTCGTGCCCTTTCTGCTGGCGGCGTTCATCGCGGTGGTGTGCGCGCCGCCGATGTTCTGGTTACAACGCAAGGGGGTGCCCGCGGTCCTGGCGGTAGTCGCGGTGATCGTCGGGGTCATGGTCGCCGGTCTGCTGATCGGCGCCGTGATTGGTACCTCCCTGAGGGACTTCCCGGACGCGGTTCCGGGCTACCAGGCGCGCCTCCACGAGCAGGTGGCCGTGTTGCGCGAGTGGTTCGCGGCGCGGGGGATCGTCTTGCCCGATCCGGTAGCCGCCGGCTACCTCGATCCGGGCAAGGCGATGGAGCTGGTCGCGTATGTGCTGGCCGGCCTCGGGGGGGTGCTGGGCAATGCCTTCCTGATCCTGCTCACCGTGGTCTTCATGCTGTTCGAGGCGGCGAGCCTGCCAGACAAGCTGCGCGGGATCGTGCGTGATCCCGACACCACGCTCCCGCGGCTCGGCGCGATCACCGCCGGGGTCAAACGTTACCTCGGCATCAAGACGCTGATCAGCCTCGCCACGGGGATCGCCATCGCCGTGTGGCTGGCGGTGCTGGGTGTCGATTACGCGCTCCTGTGGGGGCTGCTGGCCTTCCTGTTCAATTACGTGCCGAACATCGGCTCCTTCATCGCCGCGGTGCCGGCGGTGCTCCTCGGCCTGATCCAGCTCGGGACGGGCTCCGCGCTCCTCGTGGCCGCGGGCTACACGGTGGTCAACGTCGTCGTGGGAAACGTGGTGGAGCCGCGCTTCATGGGGCGCGGGGTTGGCCTCTCCACCCTGGTGGTCTTCCTCTCCCTGGTCTTCTGGGGGTGGGTACTGGGACCGGTGGGCATGCTGCTGTCGGTACCCCTGACGATAGCGGCGAAGATCGCGCTGGAGGGGCGGGAGGCGACCCGGCCGATCGCCATCTTGCTGGGGGCAGAGGTCCCGGTGGCGCCGCCCGCGGGGGAGGGTGACGGAGAAACTCCTTGACGAAATACCGAGGTAGGCGTGGTATTTACCGCACGTTGTGCTATCGGCCGCTGCCGCCGGATCACGCACCGCAGCCGAGGGGCCGATGACTCCCCGGGCGCCGGCACCGCGGTCACGAACGGCGCGCGCGGGGCGAACGACGTTTGGCGGGTGACGAAGGTACGTTGCGAGGGCTAGGTATGGCGCGAAGCGACATGGTGACAATCGAAGGCAATGAGGCGGCGGCCTCGGTCGCCCACCGGCTCAACGAGGTGATCGCCATCTACCCGATCACCCCCTCCTCCACCATGGGAGAGCTGGCGGACGAGTGGTCGGTCCAGGGCCGGCGCAACATCTGGGGCACGGTGCCGTCGGTCACCGAGATGCAGTCCGAGGGTGGCGCCGCCGGGGCGGTCCATGGCGCCCTCCAGGCGGGGGCCTTGACGACGACCTTCACGGCGTCCCAGGGGCTGCTGTTGATGATCCCCAACATGTACAAGATCGCCGGCGAGCTGACGTCGTATTGCATGCACGTCTCGGCGCGCACCATCGCCACCCACGCCCTGTCGATCTTCGGCGACCACTCGGACGTGATGGCGTGCCGCCAGACCGGCTTCGCCCTGCTGGCCGCCGGCTCGGTCCAGGAGGCCCATGACATGGCGTGCATCGCCCAGGCCGCCTCCTTGGAGTGCCGCGTCCCGTTCCTGCACTTCTTCGATGGCTTCCGTACCTCCCACGAGGTGGCGAAGATCCACCTTCTGTCCGACGACGACCTGCGGGCGATGGTCGGCGACGAGCTGGTCGCCGCCCACCGGGCGCGCGCCCTCACCCCGGACCGGCCGGTGCTGCGCGGCTCGGCCCAGAACCCGGACGTCTTCTTCCAGGCCCGCGAGGCGTGCAGCCCGTATTACGAGGTGTGCCCGACCATCGTCCAGGAGGTGATGGAGCGGTTCGCCGAGCGGACCGGCCGCCACTACCGCCTGGTCGATTACCACGGCCACCCCGAGGCGGAGCGGGTGGTGGTGGTCATGGGCTCCGCGGCGCAGACCGCCGCGGAGACGGTCGACTACCTGGTGGCCCAGGGGGAGCGCGTCGGCGTGGTGACCCTGCGCCTGTTCCGGCCATTCTCACCCGCCCACCTCTTTGCCGCCCTGCCGGAGACCGTGCGGGGCATCGCGGTCCTCGACCGGACCAAGGAACCCGGCAGCCCGGGCGAGCCCCTCTACCTGGACGTGGTCACCGCCCTGCACGAGGCGCGGGTCGCCGGGCGTATGCCGTTCCCGCAGGAGCCACGGGTGATCGGCGGTCGCTACGGCCTGTCCAGCAAGGAATTCACCCCGGCGATGGTCAAGGCGGTGCTCGACGAGCTGGCCGGTGAGACGCCGAAGAACCACTTCACCGTGGGCATCGTCGACGACGTCAGCCACACCTCCCTGGCGATGGACGACACCTTCGACATCGAGCCGCCGGACGTGGTGCGCGCCGTGTTCTTCGGTCTCGGGGCCGATGGCACGGTGGGGGCGAACAAGAACTCGATCAAGATTATCGGCGAGGAGACGGACAATTTCGTCCAGGGGTACTTCGTCTACGACTCCAAGAAGTCCGGAGCGATCACCATCTCCCACCTGCGCTTCGGCCCGCGGCCGATCCGCTCCGCCTACCTGATCCGGCGGGCGAGTTTCGTGGCGTGCTCGCAGTTCGTGTTCCTCGACAAGTACGACGTCTTGGAGGCCGCGGCCCCGGGGGCCACCTTTCTCCTAAATTCACCCTACGGCCCGGACGAGGTGTGGGACCAGATGCCGCGCGAGGTGCAGGAGGAGATCCTCGACAAGCAGATCCGCCTGTACGTGATCGACGCTCACGCGGTGGCGCGCGACCTCGGCCTCGGCGGCCGCACCAACACCCTCATGCAGGCGTGCTTCTTCGCCCTCTCCGGGGTGCTCCCCAAGGATGAGGCGATCGCCAAGATCAAGGAGTCGATCCAGAAGACCTACGGCAAGAAGGGCGACGAGGTGGTGCGCCGCAACTTCGCGGCGGTCGACGCCGCCCTGGAGCATTTGCACGAGGTGCCGGTGCCGGCCGAGGTGAGCACCAGCCGCACCCGGCCGCCCATCGTCGCCGGGGTCGCCCCGGACTTCGTGCAGAAGGTCACCGCCGTGATCCTGGCGGGCAAGGGCGACCTGTTGCCGGTCTCCGCCTTTCCGGTGGACGGCACGTGGCCCATGGGCACCTGCCAGTGGGAGAAGCGTTCCATCGCCCTGGAGATCCCGATCTGGGAGCCGGAGTTGTGTATTCAGTGCGCCAAGTGCGCGATGGTCTGCCCCCACGCGGCGATCCGCGCCAAGCTGTATCCGGTGGAGGCCCTGGCCGGGGGACCGGGCGACTTCCTGGCCATGGACTACAAGTCCAAGGGAGCGCTCGGTGGCCAGAAGTACACCATCCAGGTCGCGCCGGACGACTGCACCGGCTGCACCCTGTGCGTCCATGTCTGCCCGGCGAAGGACAAGGCCGAACCGCGGCGCAAGGCGATCAACATGGCGCCCCAGCTCCCGGTGCTGGAGCAGGAGCGGCGCCGCTACGACTTCTTCCTCGGGCTGCCGGAGGTCGACCGCACGGCGATCGACAAGTTCGACGTCAAGCACGTGCAGCTCTTCCAGCCCCTCTTCGAGTACTCCGGGGCGTGCGCCGGCTGCGGCGAGACGCCCTACGTGAAGCTCCTCACCCAGCTCTTTGGCGATCGGGCGCTGATCGCCAACGCCACGGGCTGCTCCTCGATCTACGGCGGCAATCTCCCCACCACCCCGTACACCACCAATCCGGACGGGCGCGGGCCGGCCTGGTCCAACTCCCTGTTCGAGGACAACGCCGAGTTCGGGTTCGGTTTCCGGGTCGCCATCGATTCCCACCGCGAGCACGCGTTGCAACTCCTCCACGGGTTGGCCCGGGAGATCGGCGCCACCCTGGTGGACGAGCTGAAGACCGCCGACCAGGGGAGCGAGGCGGGGATCCGGGCGCAGCGGGAGCGGGTCGTGGCCCTGCGGCGCAAGCTGGCGGGGATCGACCGCCCGGAGGCACGCCGTCTCGACACCCTGGCGGATTACCTGGTGGACAAGTCGGTGTGGCTGATGGGGGGCGACGGCTGGGCCTACGACATCGGCTACGGCGGCCTGGATCACGTCCTCTCCACGGAGCGTAACGTCAACGTCCTGGTCCTCGACACCGAGGTCTACTCCAACACCGGCGGCCAGGCCTCGAAGGCCACGCCCCTGGGGGCGGTCGCCAAGTTCGCCGCCGCGGGCAAGGCGACGGCCAAGAAGGATCTGGGGCTGATGGCCATGAGCTACGGCCACGTCTACGTCGCCAGCGTCGCCTTCGGCGCCAAGGACAACCACACGGTGAAGGCATTCGTCGAGGCGGAGGCCTACCCTGGTCCCTCCCTGATCATCGCCTATAGTCCCTGCATCGCCCACGGCTACGACCTCGCCTTCGGTTGCGATCAGCAGGAGCGGGCGGTGAAGAGCGGCATCTGGCCCCTCTATCGCTACGACCCGCGGCGGCTGCTCGCCGGCGAGCCGCCCCTGGTGCTCGACGCCCCGGCGGGCAAGATCCCGGTGGTGGACTACATGCGCAACGAGACCCGCTTCCGCATGGTGGAGCGGATCGACCCGGAGCGCTTCCACCGCCTGGCATTGCAGGCCCAGCACGCCGCCGAGCGGCGCATCGCGGTCTATGATCACCTTGCCAAGCTGCAAGTGCCCCGCGTCGCGGACCGGCAGGAAGAGAATCAGGAAGAGAATACTGGGCCGGAAACACCCGCGGACGACGAGTAATCGCGGTGCGCCGCGGAATGGACAGAGTTAGCCGCAAATGGACGCGCATGGATTGCGATGATGATCGGAGCCCATAGAGCACCCTCAGTTGGTTGGATCCTTGCGGCCAGCCCTGGGTCGGACATCCCGCGTCGCCTCCGCTGCACTTGAGCCGACCTACCATCCCCTCGATCGCTTTGGACCCCTGTACCTACGATGCAATCGTGAGTATCGAGCGTACCGGTGGATCGCCGCTGTATCAGCGTCCATTCGCGTCCATTCGCGGCTAGGTTTTTTTGTCGGAAGGAACCCCCTATGGACCTGTCCACCACCTATCTCGGATTCAACCTGCCCCATCCCCTGATGGCGGCCGCGGGGCCGATGTCCGACAGCCTCGACGCCGCGCGGCGCCTGGAGGACGCGGGGGCCGCGGCGATCGTCCTGCGCTCCCTGTTCGAGGAGCAGATCGCCAGCGAGGGGCTGGCCACCCACCGTGCCCTGGACAGCCACACCGATACCTTTGCCGAGGCCCTCACCTACCTCCCCGACCCGGAGGACTTCGTTCTCGGACCGCAGGAGTACCTGGAGCACCTGCGCATGGTGAAGGAGGTGGTCGGGGTGCCGGTGATCGCCTCCCTCAACGGCACCTCCGCCGGGGGCTGGCTCGACTATGGCCGGCAGATGGCGGAGGCGGGGGCGGACGCCCTGGAGCTCAACCTCTACGACGTACCCATGGACGCCGAGCGCAGCGCGGCGGTGATCGAGGACCAGGCGGCCGCGGTGGTGATCGGGGTGAAGGACTTGGTCGCCCTGCCGGTGGCGGTGAAGCTCTCCCCCTTCTACACCTCTCCGGCCCATTTCGCCCGGCGCCTGGTGGCAGCCGGGGCAGACGGGCTGGTCCTCTTCAACCGCTATTTCGAGCCGGACATCGACGTGGAGGCCCTGGAGATCATGCCGTGCCTGCACCTGTCGAACCCGGCGGAGCTGCTGCTGCGCCTGCGCTGGCTGGCGATCCTCTCCGCCCGGGTGGAGACCTCGTTCGCCGTCACCGGCGGGGTCCACACCGGCGTCGACGCAGTCAAGGCCGTGATGTGCGGGGCGGACGCCGTGCAGCTCCTGTCCCTCCTCCTGCTGCGCGGTCCCGAGGCCCTTGGCCATGTGCGCGACGAGATGGCGCGGTGGTTGGAGGAGCACGAGTACGACTCCCTCGCCCAGGCCCGTGGCTCCATGAACCTCGACCACTGCCCCGCCCCCCACCGCCTGGGCCGCGCCAACTACATGTATACCCTCCAGACCTGGGAGCCGGCGTAGGCCGGATCCGCCACGATCCCCCGGCCCAACGGTAGGAGCCGATTCCCTCCTGCCTGCCGGCAGGCAGGTCGGCGACCCAGGCCCGTAGGGCCTGCCGCGCCAGCGGCGTCAGCCCGCCGCGCCTGGCGGCGCGGGTCGCCGGTGCAACCGGCTCCTACCCTCGGTCGGGAAATCGCGGCGCACCCCCGGAACCCCGGTAGGAGCCGATTCCCATCGGCGACCCAGGCCCGTAGGGCCTGCCGTGGCTCTGGCGCGGGTCGCCGGTGCAGGCTCCTACCCTTGGCGACGGCGCGGCCGAGGCGGGCCAGTTTTCTGCGGTAGGTCGGGCTTCGCCCGCCGTCTCACCCCACCAACGCCTTGAATACGCCGTCCGTGGGATCCTTGTAGAACTCGATGTTGATCTTGGTCCATAGGTCGTCGGGAAGGTCGTTGAGGGCACGCCGGGCGGAGACCGGCATGAGGAGGGTCGCCGCCTGTTTGTCGACGGCGAGCTCGGCGATGGCCACGGGGTTGGTGATCATCTCGACGGAGCCGCCGAGGTTGAGGGGGCCGACGATGATCGTGCCGCCGCGGGTGCTGCGCTCCAGCAGTCCGCCCACAAGGGCCACGAGCACAGGGAGGCCCACTCCCGCACCGGAGCGGTCGGCGTCAAAGGGTCGGAGCTGGATCGAGTACTCGTGGGCCCTGGCGTCCCGGTCACCGACCAGCTCCTTGGC
>Ga0302046_10004380_pt1 | contig 12577 bp, 10 predicted proteins | sample RVTome_11_FD_200261 | JGI IMG/M metagenome (GOLD analysis project Ga0302046, IMG submission 200261) | Soil microbial communities from uranium-contaminated site in the Upper Colorado River Basin, Wyoming, United States - RVT147D111 (version 2) ...
GCCGGCGGTTACGAGCACCTCGTCGGCGTATGCAGCGCTCGATAGCAGCGCAACGAGCGCGACGGCCGCCGCCCCGAGAAACTGCCTCGAGCCCGCACGGATCCTGTTCGTCACCGCCCCAACCACCTCCACCATCAGGGGCGCGACCTTAGCACGTAGGCGGCGAGCCCACTGACGGTATGCGAACACAGAAGCGCAGGCCACGTCACCAGCTGTTCCGCGGCGTCTCCACTTGGTAGCGTAGGGACCGCGATTCGGGGAGGGCGAATAGTGAACAAACTAATCGGTATCGCGGGTAACGTGGCCGCCGTCGCAGGAACGCTGCTCTGCGCGCTGACGGGCACGGCGCGGGTTTTCAGCGTCTACGAGCTTGCAGGCGTCGATTCGATCGCACTGTTCACGGTGGGGATAGGCATCATGGTTTTCGCATGTCTTGCGAAACTTCACGTGCTCACGGTGCAAACGACGGGTCGTTGATCGCGCCGGTCGCCTACTTCCGAGCGCAGTCGTCACGCGGCTCAGCGCCGCAACGGCGTCGCGCCGATAACCTGCGCGTTCAAGTGGTTACGCGATGTTCCTAGAGGTCAGTGGGAAGAAATTGGAGCGGGAAACGAGGCTCGAACTCGCGACCTCAACCTTGGCAAGGTTGCGCTCTACCAACTGAGCTATTCCCGCGTGCTGGCGCCATTCTACAGGCCGGCCGCCGAACGCGGCAACGGGCTTAGGTTCACAGTCAGTCGCGGTCGCGCATCGCGGGCCAGGCCGCGCGCAGGTAGTCGATCATCGACCAAAGGGTGATCGCCGCGGCCACGTAGACGAGCCACTCGCCGATCCGGTAGATGGGCAGCTCCAGCAGCGGCTCGCGATAGAGCATGAAGGTGATGCCGACGATCTGTAGCGTCGTCTTCCATTTGCCGAAGATGCTCACGGCGACGTGCGCGCGCGCGCCAATTTGCGACATCCACTCTCGCAGGGCCGAAACGGTTATCTCGCGGCCGATGATGATCGCCGCGACGAGCGCGATCTGCGGGTCGGCCTGCACGAGCAGCACGAGCGCCGTCGAGACGATGAGCTTGTCCGCGACGGGATCGAGGAACGCGCCGAAGCTCGAGGTCTGGCCCAGGCGCCGCGCGAGATAACCGTCGAAATAGTCGGTGATGCCCGCGAGCGCGAACAGCAGGCCCGCGGCCGGCCGCGCCCACTGCTCGGGCCAACCGAGCAGCACGGGCGCGTAGAACACGGCGACGACGAGCGGAATCGCCAGAACTCGAAACCACGTCAAGGCGTTCGGAAGGTTCAACTTCATCGTCGTTCGTCAGCCGGCATGAAACCGCTCGTAAATCGCTTCGGCGAGCTGCCGCGAGATTCCCTTGACGCGCGTAATGTCTTCGATGCCGGCGCGCGTCAGCGCTTGCAAGCCCCCGAACTGCTTGAGCAGCTCGCGGCGCTTCTTCGGCCCGAGTCCCGGAATGTCCTCGAGCGGCGACCGCGTGCGCGCCCTCTGCCGCCGCGCGCGATGTCCCGTGATCGCGAACCGGTGCGCCTCGTCGCGCAGCTGCTGGATCAAGTGTAATGCCGGCGAGCTCGGCGGCAAACGCAAGGGCTCGGCACGACCTTCCAAGTACAGGCTTTCACGCCCCGGCTTGCGGTCGAGCCCCTTGGCGACGCCGACGAGCTTGAGCCCCTGAATCCCCAGATCGGCCATGACGCCTTGCGCCTGGGCGAGCTGGCCCGGACCGCCGTCGATGAACAGCACGTCGGGCAGCGGCACCTCGCCTTGCTGCACGCGCGCGTAGCGGCGCTTCAAGACCTGCGCCATCGCGCCGTAGTCGTCGCCGGGTGCCACGTCGGTCACGTTGAACCGCCGGTAGTCCGACTTGAGCGGCCCCTCGGGGCCGAACACCACGCACGAGGCAACCGTGGCCTCGCCGCCCGTGTGGCTCACGTCGAAGCACTCGAGCCGCGTGGGCGCCTCGCCGAGCTCGAGCGCCTCGGCGAGCGCTTCGAGCTGGCTCTCGAGCGACGCGCTCGCCTGGTACTTGAGCTCGGCGCCATGACGTGCGTTGGTCACGGCCATGGCCACGAATCGCGCGCGGTCGCCCCGCACGCGCGCCCTGATCGCGACCCTGTGGCCCGACTGCTCCGACAGGAGCTCCGCGAGCGTCGCGGCCTCCGGCACGGCGCGGCTCACGAGGATCTCCTTGGGCGCCTCGCGGCCCGCGTAGTACTGGAGGAGGAACGCCCGGATGATTTCGTCCTCGTCCGCGCCCTTGACGATCTTCGGGAAGAAATTGCGGCTGCCGAGCGAGCGGCCGCCGCGGAAATACATGACGGCCACGCACCAGATGCCGTGGTCCTCGGCCATGCCGACGGCGTCGAAGTCGCCGCTCGAACGAGCCATGAGCTGCTGCGACTGAACGTTCTTGAGCTTCGCGAGCTGGTCGCGGTACTGCGCCGCGCGCTCGAACTCGAGACCCTTGGACGCCTGCTCCATGCGTTCGGCGAGCCGACCCGTGACGACGTCGCTCTGCCCTTGCAGGAACAGCACCGCGTGCTCGAGATCGCTCGCGTAGTCGGCCTCGTCGATGAGCCCGACGCACGGTGCCGTGCAGCGCTGGATCTGGTGCTGCATGCACGGGCGGCTGCGGTTCTCGAAGTAGCTGTCTTCGCACTGCCGAAGCTGGAAGAGCTTCTGGAGCTGTATCAGCGTCTCGCGCACGGCGCCCGCATTCGGATACGGGCCGAACAGTCGCCCTTTCGATGTGCGTGGGCCACGATAGAACGTGAGGCGCGGGAAGCGGTGCTGTGTCTCGAGCAGGATGTAGGGATAGCTCTTGTCGTCGCGCAGCATGACGTTGAAGCGCGGCCGATGCTGTTTGATGAGGTTGTACTCGAGCATGAGCGCCTCGACCTCGGTGCGCGTGACGGTCACCTCGATGCCGGCGACCGAGCGCACCATGGCCAGCGTCTTGCCGTCGTGCGCACGATTACCCTTGAAGTAGCTCGTCACGCGGCGCTTGAGATCCCGCGCCTTGCCGACGTAGATCACATCGCCCGCGGCATCGAGCATGCGATAGACGCCGGGCTTGTGCGTGAGATGCGCGAGCACCGTCGCCGGGTCGAAGGCGGCTCCCACCGCTTCGCCGGCTTGGGACTCGGGTTGCGCGGCCTGCACCCGGTTCACGACCTCATTGCGGCTAATCGTGCGTGCGCAAGCGCCCGCCGATGAGCATCGCAATCTCCATGGCTTGCTCGTAGTTGAGCCGCGGATCGACCTGCGACTTGTAAGCGCGCGCGAGATCGGATTCCTTGAGGCCCCGCGCTCCGCCCGTGCACTCCGTGACGTTCTCGCCCGTGAGCTCGAGGTGCACGCCGCCCAAGACACTGCCCTGCTCCTGGTGGATGCGGAACGCCGAGCGCAGCTCCGCGCGGATATTATCGAAGCGGCGCGTCTTGTAGCCCTCGGCCGTGGTCTCCGTATTGCCGTGCATCGGGTCGCAGACCCAGAGCACGCTCGCGCCGGTGGCGCGCACGGCGCGAATCACGCGCGGCAAGTGCGTGTCCACGTTCTTCGCGCCGAAGCGCGTGATGAGCGTCAGCCGACCCGGCTCGTTGTTGGGGTTGAGGACGTGCACGAGTTGCTGCAAGTGCTCGTCGGTCACGCTCGTCCCCATCTTGACGGCCATGGGGTTCGCGACGCCACGGAAGTACTCGATGTGCGCGCCGTGCAGCTCGGCCGTGCGCATGCCTATCCAGGGATAGTGCGTCGTGAGGTTGTACCAGCGCCTACGATGCGGGAGGAAACGCGTCTGCGCCTGCTCGTACGGCAGGTGTAGACCTTCGTGCGACGTGAAGAACTCGACGCGGTGCGTCTCGTGCATCGGCTCGCCGCTGATGGCCTCGAAGAACTCGAGCGAATCGGACACCGACTGCACGAGCTTGTGGTATTCGGCCGCGAGCGCGGACTCGCCGACGAACGCGAGATCCCAATTCTCGGGGTGGTGCAGGTCCGCGAACCCGCCGTCGATGAGCGAGCGTACGAAGTTGAGCGTCAGCGCCGCGCGTTCGTAGCCGCGCAGCATGAGCGTGGGATCGGGCTCGCGATCCGCAGCCGTGAACGCGGGCCGGTTGATCGTATCGCCACGATAGCTCGGTAACGACACACCATCCTTGGTCTCGTAGTCGGCGCTGCGCGGTTTCGCGTACTGCCCCGCCATGCGCCCGACGCGGATGATCGGCTTCTTGAGTCCCACGAGCATCACGAGCGACATCTGCAGGAGGATCTTGAGCTTCTGCACGACGTTGTCGGATGTGCACTCGTCGAAGCTCTCGGCGCAATCGCCGCCCTGGAGCAGGAACGCCTCGCCGCGCTGCGCGCGCGCGAGCTGGGTCTTCAAGTTCTCGATCTCCCACGTGGTCACGATCGGCGGCAGGCGCGCGAGCTGACCGAGCACCGTCTCGAGGTGCGCGCGGTCGCGATAAGTCGGTTGCTGAGCCGCGTGGCGGCTCTGCCAGCTCGCGGGATGCCAGTCGGTGGGCACGGGGGCTTGGGTCATGGGCGCATTGCGGTCGAACGGTAGCGGGCACTATACCGCCGGCCCCCGGACCCGACCAAAATCGGCTCGAATTGCCTAGGAATAGCGCTGGCTTGCCCCGCGCGACGCGGTCTATCGTCGCCGCTACCTACGCCGAACCGAGGACGCCGCGTTGCCGTTGTCCGTCGCGCTGCTCGCCCACCCCGCCGGCGCCTACGGTGCGCTCGTCGTGACGATCGCCGCGCTCGTTCATGCCTATCACACGCGCGCTTTCGTGCCGGCGTTCACGGCCGTTTCAGCCGCGGCGCTCACGGCGCTCGCGTTCTTGCACCGCGCACCCGACGCGACGGGTCTCGTGGCGCTCGCACTCGGCGTCGCGCTGCTGCACGTCGAGTTCCTGTGGTCGACCTACGGGTTGGCTGCCCTGCTCGGCCTCGGCGCCTGCACGTTGGGGTCGTGGCAACTGCTTGCATCGGAAGGCGCGACCTGGCCGGCACTGCCGATACCGCTGCGAGTCGCGGCGGCGCTCTTAGGCTCGCTGCTGCTGCTCGCCGCAGTGCTGCGCGGCATGCGCGTGCGCACGTTACCCCGCGACAAACGAGTCGTGTGGTAGCGGCGGAGCCGCTACCATAGGGCGTCGTCGACACCGCGGGGGTTACGGATGGAGACTCGCTCGGCGCTCGCGCTGGTCGCGGCGCTGCTCATCGAAGGCGCGCTGACCGTGCCGTCGCCGGCCGACGCCGAGACGGTGCTCGTCACGGGCGCCAACTCGGGCCTCGGCCTCGAGTTCGTCAAGCAGTATGCCGCGAAAGGCTGGACGGTGATCGCCACGCATCGCCGCGACGGCGTGCCCGAGACGCTCGCGGGCGTGGTTGCCGAGCATTCCAACGTTCGCGTCGAGCGCATGGACGTCGAGAGCGCCGCCGAGATCAAAGCGCTCGCGGGCAAGCTCCGCGGCGTGGCCATAGACGTGCTCATCAACAACGCGGGCGTCTACAGCGACCGCAGCGTCTGCACCGACGACGCGTGCCGCGGCGCCGGCGACACACAGAGCTTCGGTAACACGGACTACGAGCTCTTCGACACGATCATGGCGGTCAACGTGCGCGGCCCGTTGCTCGTGTCCGAGGCCTTCATCGAGCACGTGCGCGCGGGCCGGGAGAAAAAGATCGTATCGATCAGCTCGACGAACGGCTCCGTGACGTTCTCGCTCGGCGGCTCGGGCGCCATCGCCTATCGCGCGAGCAAGGCCGCGCTCAATCGCGAGATGCAGCTCGTCGCCGTGCACCTGAAACGCGAGGGCATCACCGTCCTGCTCCTGCATCCCGGCGCCGTGCTCACGGAACGGCAAGCCGATTTCAGGAACCAGTTCCCCGGCATGGTCGAGATGCAGCCCAGCGTCTCCGGCATGATCGAGCAGATCGCCAAAGCCACGATCGACGACACGGGCCGTTTCATTCAATACGACGGCGCGACGGCGCCGTGGTAACTCGCGAGGTGTCCCCATGAATTCCGCTCGAGCCGTCGGCCTCGCTTGCCTCGCTCTGCTCGTCGTGGGTTGCGAGCCACCGCAGCGGCCCTCCTACGCGGAAGATCTAGCGGCGATCACGGAGTTCAACGCGCGCTATTTGGGCGCGATCAACGACGAGGACATCGCTACGTTGAGCAGCCTCACGACCGAAGGCCACGTGATCCTCATACCGAACCGCGAGCCGATCGTTGGCAAAGCGGCCAACGACGCGGCGAACGGCGGAGCATTCGAGCGCTTCACGTTCGACGAGACCTGGACGCCCGTCGAGACGGTCATCGACGGCGACCTCGCGTTCCAGCGCGGCACGTTCACGACGATCGCGACGCCGCGCAGCGCCGGCGAGCGTCTCGAGGTGAGCGGCAGCTTCATGCGCATCTATCAGCGTCAAGCGAACGGCGAATGGCGCATGACGCGCGACATGTTCAACAGCTCGGCGCCCCTCACGAGGAACCTGGACGACCAATAGCCTTCAGGCGTCGGCGAGCGCCTTGCGCCACGCCTGCTCGAGCCGCTTACTGGACACGGAGCGCGCCGTGCCGAGTTGCTGGGCGAACAGCGAGACGCGCAGCTCCTCGAGGAGCCACCGGTACTCGACGATCGCGGCCGGCCACGGGACGCCGGCGGGCCGCGACGCGCGCCACTGTGTGAGCCTTGCCGCGGCCGTGCGCACTTCAGCTGCGAGCTTGGGCTCGTCGCGGTGGGCGCGCTTCTGCCAGCGCTGCTCGGCCGCGTGCAGGTAGCACGGTAATCGTGCGCGCCACTCGCGCGGCGTGTCGGTCAGCATCCGCACGCCTACGAGCTCTGCGAGTTGCGTCGCGAGCTCGTCGCGCACGGCCGTGTGCGCATCCCGAGCGGCGGCGTCGAGCGCGCGCCGCACGGCGCGCTGCAGCGGCAGTATCTCGGCGAGCAGCGCACGCAGCGCGTCGGCCTCGGCCACGAGCTGCGCGCGGCCGCGCTCGAGTCGCGCCGCGAACTCCGTGGCCGTGCGTACCGGCGGTTCGAGCTCGAACGCTTGCTCCGCACTCGCGCAGAGCAAGTCGTCGACGAGCGCGGCGCTGTCGCCGACGCCGTGATAGTTGAGCACGAGCTCGCGATCGGCGAGCGTTTGGTCGCGAATCAAGGCCGTCTGCTGCGGCAACGCCTTGAGCAGCAAACGCCGCACGCCGCCGCGATGCTGGGCCTCCGCGGCCGGGCCCGGCGGCTGCAGCGCGAGGTCTACGCGGCCCGCGTGATCGACGAGGCACAGATGGAGAACGACATCGCGCGGCCGTTGCGGCACGACGACCGACTCGGGCAGGTCGCCCACGTCCCAGCGCTGCAGGTTCGCTCGTTTGAAGCGCGCGGGCGCGGCCGCCGCGACCTCGACGCCTGACTGCGTCGCGCCGAGATCGCGCTGCAGAGCCTTGAGGTCGCGGCCCGCGGCGAGCACGTGACCGTCGGCGCCGACGACGGCGACACGCACGTTCAAGTGCGCGGGCAGCGCCCGCTCGTCGAACGCCGCCGGCGAGACCTCGCCGCCGCGCGCGGCGCGCAGCGCCTCCGCGAGCGCGATCGGCAGCGACTGCCGACCGACGCGGTCGGCCATGGCGGCGAGCGCCGCCTTCGCGGTGTCTGGCAGCGGCACCAGCGGCCGGCGCTGTTCCTTGGGCAACGCGCGCAGCAGCGCCACGATTTTTTCCGGCAGCCACGCCGGCACGAGCCATTCGAGATCGGCCGAGCGAACGGCGCCGAGCAGCGAGCGCGGCACCGTGAGCGTGACGCCGTCGGCCTCCTGGCCCGGCTCGAAGGCATATGAAAGCGGCAGCCGTTGTCCCGCGAGCGTGAGCTCGCTTGCGTAGCCCAAGGCGGCGAGATCCGCCGGGTCGCGCGTCGCGATGTCGCCGCGCGTCAGACGCAGCTCGCTGCCGTGCCCCGCCGCACACCAGCGCACGAGGCTCGTGCGGTCGTGGACGATCGGCGGCAGTCGATCGTCGTAGATCGCCGCGATACCGGCCTCGCCGACGAACAAGTCGCGCTTGCGCAGCCGCGCTTCGGCTTCGAGCACGTTGCGCCGCACGGAGCGGTTGTGCGCCAGAAACGCCGGCTCATCCGAGCCGAAGCCGGCCTGGTCTGCCGCGAGCGCCTCGGCGATGAACATGCGGCGGGCCTCTTTGGGCTCGACGCGACCGTAGTCGACTCGCCGCTCGCTCGCCAGCGTGAGCCCGAACAGCATCACGACCTCGCGGGCCGTGACCTGGCCGCGCTCGACGTCCCACTGCGGATCGTCGTACTCGAAACGCACGAGATGCGGCGCTACGCGCAAGGCCCACCGCGGGTTCACCTGCGCCGCCGTACGCAGATATTGCCGTTCCGTCGCGACGCGCTCGGCGGCCACGAGCCAGCGCGGGCGTTTCTTTGCGAGCGCGGTGCTGGCATAGAGTTGCGCGCGCGACTCGCGCATGCCGCGGTAGACGAGCCCTTCGGCATGCTCTGCGATGAAGTCGATGAAGGCCGCGAGCACCGCTTGATGGATCGCGCGGTAGTCCGCAGCCTGTTGCCGCGTGCGCCAGCGCAACCCCTGCACCAGCTCGTGAAGCTGGTCGTGCACGTCATGCCACTCACGCAAGCGCGAGACGGAGAGGTAATGCTCCTTGCACCACTTGCGCAGCGCGCGCTCGCCGTTGCGCCGCTCGCGCCGATACGCCGTCCAGAGGTTCACGTAGGCCAAGAACTCGGAGCGCGGATCCGCGAAGACCTCGTGCTTGCGCCGCGCGGCGTCGGGGTCGACGCCGTACTCGCGCGGATCGACGGCGCTGAGCGCGGCCGCGATCACGAGCCCCTCACGTAGCGCGTCGTTGCGCTGCGCGACGACGAGCAGCCGCGCCACGCGGGGGTCCACGGGCAATCGCGCCATGAGCTCGCCGTCGCTCGTGAGGCGCCGTTCTTCGTCGATGGCACCGAGCAAATGCAGCAATTGATACGCGTCAGCCACGGCCTTCGCGGGCGGCGCATCGATGAACGGGAATTCGTCGATGGGCCCCAACTTGAGTGCCTCGAGCCGGAGCAACACTCCGGCGAGCCCGGTGCGCAGGATCTCGGGCTCCGTGAACGCGGGCCGCGCCGCGAAGTCGTCCTCGGCGTAGAGACGCACACAGATCCCGGGCGCGAGGCGGCCGCAGCGGCCCGCCCGCTGGACCGCGTTGGCTTGCGCAATGGGCTCCACTCCCAAGCTCTGGACGCGATGGCGCGTGCCATAGCGGCTCACGCGCGCGAGGCCGGAATCGATGACGTAGCGAATCCGCGGCACCGTGAGCGAGGTTTCGGCCACGTTCGTCGCAAGCACGATGCGCGGCGCCTGCCGGGGCTCGAGGATGCGCCGCTGCCGCGCCGTCGTGAGCCGCGCGTAGAGCGGCAAAACCTCGTAGCCCTTCGGGCCGAAGCGCGCGAGCGCGTGCTCGGCGTCGCGGATCCAGCGCTCGCCGGGAAGAAACACGAGCATGTCGCGGATTCCCGCGTCGGCCACCGGCTCGGCCGCGAGCTCGCGCGTGGCGGCGACGACGGCCGTCGCGAGGTCCTGATCCGCCTCGCGCAAGCGCTCGGCGTCGCGCAAGCGCTCGGCGTCGCGCGGCCTGTAGCACACGGCCACGGGGAAACCGCGGCCCGCGATGCGGACGATCGGCGCGCCGCCGAAATGCTGCGCGAAGCGCTCCGGATCGATCGTCGCCGAGGTGATGATGATCTTGAGGTCCTGCCGCTCGCGCTCGAGGCGCCGCAGGTAGCCCAGCACGAAGTCGATGTTGAGGCTGCGCTCGTGCGCTTCGTCGATGATGAGCGTGTCGTAAGCGCGGAGCTGGCGATCGCCACGGATTTCGTTGAGCAGGATGCCGTCGGTCATGACTTTGACGAGCGCCGTGGGCGGCGTCTGATCCGTGAATCGCACGGTGAGCCCGACGGCCTCGCCGACGCGCGTGTCGAGCTCGGTGGCGAGCCGGCTCGCCACCGCCTGCGACCGATCATGCCCGCGATGCCGCGGCCGGCTTCGAGGCACAGCTTCGGCAACTGCGTCGTCTTGCCGCTGCCCGTGTCGCCGCACACGACGATCACGCGGTGCGCGGTGATCGCCGCGAGCAGCTCCTCGCGCGCGGCGGCGATCGGCAGAGCTTCCGGATATTCGATGCGAAGCCTCGTCGCCCGCCGCGCGGCGACGATCTCGTCGCGCGCCCGGCTCACAACAGGCCGGCGCGCGCGAGCTCGACGCGCAGCTCCGCGCCGCCGAGCGGAGACCTGCGCACGTCGAGCGTGCCACGGTAAAGCTCGACAGTCTCACGCACCACGGCAAGCCCGATGCCCTGCCCCGGCACCGACTCGTCGGCGCGCTTGCCGCGCTGGAGCAACGTCTCGACTTCCTCGGCCGTGATGCCGCGCCCATCGTCGCCGACGGTCACGACGAGCCGCTCCGAGCTCGAGCTCGCCGTGACGTGCACTTTGCCTTTGCAGTACTTGTAGCCGTTGTCCATGAGGTTGCCGAGGATCTCCGTGAGATCGCCCGGGTCGCCGCGGAACACGGTGTGCGCCGCGACGTCGACCGTGCAGGCTACGCGCTTGTCGCGGTAGACCTTGTCGAGCGTCTGTTTCAGATCGTCGACGATCGGCGCCACGACGACGGGCTCCGTGCCGAGCCCCGAAGCGCCCGTCGCACGCGCCCGACGCAGCTGGTACGAGACGCGCTGATCCATGCGCCCGAGCTCGCGGTTCAGCGCCTCGTGCGCGGGATCGTCGGAGCGCGCCTTGACCTCGGCGAGCAGCGTGCGCATCGCGGCCAATGGCGTCTTCAAGCTGTGCGCGAGATCGTCGAGCGTGTTGCGATAGCGTGCGAGGCGGCGCCGCTCCGTGTCGATGAGCGTGTTCAAGTTGTCGGCGAGCCCCACGATTTCGGACGGATAGCGACCCGTGAGCTTGACGCGCTCGCCGGCCTCGACCTCGCGGACTTGCCGCTCAAGCCGGCGCACCGGCAACAGCACGAACGTCAGGAGCCCGCTTATGACGACGAGCATCGTCACCGTCACGCCGATGAACCAGCCGATGAGGTTGCGGCGGAACGCCGCCTGGCGCTCGTCATAGGGCTCGAGTGAGAGCGCGATCGCGAACGTGTAGTCCACGGCGCGGCCGTCGGGGAAGGGCCACGTGATACCCATGAGAAAGGCCTCGAGCGGCGGGAACCCCGGGACGTCGAGGCGGTCGAAGCGCTCCTCGCCGGCGACGGCGAGATAGTCGATCGGAAAGTCGCGGCCCAGCAGCGACAACGACTGCCACACGGCGCTGCCGTCGTCGGAGTACACGGCGCCGTAGGTGCCCGAGTTGGCGACTTGGAGCTGCGGGTCGAGATCGTCGGTCGGCAGCGTGAGCTCGCCGGTCGCGTCGTTCGCACGCGCGATGAGGCCGAGCACCTGGACCTCGAGCAGCTCGCGGCGCGCCGTATCTGCGCCCTCGCGAAACGCGATGTCGAGACCGACGATCGTCACGGCGAACAATACGACGAGCGCCACGCTGACCCAGAGCACGACGCGCGCACGAAGAGAACGAACGAGCGCCATGGGCGTGAGTTTAGATCAGTCGGCGTCCGGTGCGCCGCGCGCGACGGCCAATCGGTAGCCGCGGCCGCGCAGCGTCTCAATGGGCTTGTACGAGTTGTCGGGATCGAGCTTACGGCGCAGCCGCCCGATGAATACTTCGATCACATTGCTGTCGCGCTCGAAGTCTTCGCTGTACAACGCTTCCGTGATCTGCGTCTTCGAGAGCACCTCGCCCGCGTGCAGCATCAGGTACTCGAGCAGCTTGTACTCGAAGCTCGTGAGCTCGAGCGTGGCGCCCCCGACATTGACCTCCTGCGTGCGCGTGTCGAGCGTGATGGGCCCGCAGATGAGCTCGGATTGCGCCCAGCCGCCCGCGCGCCGCAGCAGCGCATCGACACGCGCCAAGAGCTCCTCGACGTTGAACGGCTTGACGACGTAGTCGTCGGCGCCGAGCTTGAGCGCCTCGACCTTGTCTTGCCAGCGATCGCGCGCCGTGAGCACGAGGATCGGGTATTCCTTGCCGTCGGCGCGCAGTTGCTTGATGAGCTCGACGCCCGACATGCTCGGCAGCCCCAGATCGACGATCGCGAGATCGACGGCGTACTCGCGCGCGTAGTAGAGGCCTTCGCGCCCGTCGGCGGACTTCTCCACGGTATAGCCAGCCTTCTCGAGCTGCGCCGCAAGCGACTGGCTCAGACTGGGGTCGTCTTCTACGAGCAGCAGGCGCATCGTGAGCGTGCGCCTATAAGAAGGAGCCCGTTTGCGCGTCGATGCGCACGTTGCGCACCACCCCTTCCGCGTCCAGGATCCGGATCTCGTAGACGACGCGGTCGCCCATCTGCACCTCCTCGGCGCGCACCACGCGTCCCGGGAAGCGGCTCTGCGCCATGCGCGTCGCTTGCGCAAGCGAGACGCCGCCGCCTCGTTGCGTCGGGAACAGCTGATCGCGCTGTGCCGGC
>Ga0302046_10004381_pt1 | contig 12574 bp, 11 predicted proteins | sample RVTome_11_FD_200261 | JGI IMG/M metagenome (GOLD analysis project Ga0302046, IMG submission 200261) | Soil microbial communities from uranium-contaminated site in the Upper Colorado River Basin, Wyoming, United States - RVT147D111 (version 2) ...
CATGATTATCACTTGCTACAGTTAATTGCTTTCCTGTAGATCCAGAATTAACAACAGCAAAACCACCGTTTGTAGTGGATATATTAAGTGAGGTGTCAGTAGTACCAATTAGTATCCTACCGGCATTATCTATACGGGCTCTTTCGGTATTATCAGTAGAAAATATTATATCTTGAGCACCGGCAGTAGTAATGGTGATATGACCACCAACAACATTACCTGACACTATTTGAACAGATCCAGTATTCGTATGCTCATTACCGGATAATTGTATACGAGCACCACGGTTAGCAGAGGTAGATGCACCACCACCTGATAATCTAAGTATGGAAGTATCTGATCCATCGACAGTATCCGCTTGAATACGGAAATCACTATCAGAGAAATTATTATCCTGATCAAGGCGCATATAGTTAGCACCTTGTACACCATCTAATGTATCAGCATCTAAGCCGTTACCACCACCTTCATCTGCAACAGTGAGAACTCGGTTACCGTTGTTTTGCAACTCATTTAAAAAATTGGAGACTACCTCTGTTGCGTTAAATATGTGTGCGTCGGTAGCTGTAGATGCCTGCCCTATAGTGCCATCGGCAACATCAGCATCTACGAAGATATTTAAGCTATTTTGATTTATCCCTATAAGGGCTGAACCAGCACCAGTAGATCTATCAAGTAACTTTAATGCCGGCTGAAAGGATTCAATAGTTATTCCGCTGTTAGTCTCCCCATCACTACCGTAATTACCTCCACTAAACACATGGAGCTGGTTGTTACTAGTAGATGACCCAACCGCTAACTTGCCTGTAATATTCAGGGTTCCGTTAAATGTATCATCAACATCACTACGGAGGAATTGAAGACTGTTAATACCATCCAGTAGTTCTGAGTCAGCCGCCTTAGCCCCAACTAATAGGTAGCCTGAACCTTGCACTCCATCGAGCAGATCAGCATTAAGGTTTGTAACAACTGTATTACTATCTACTGTAAACGGTGCAGTAGATCCACTAGTACCTCCATTAAAAGCAGGGATAGCATTAAATGTTAGTACACCCGCTACAGTATCTGTAGTATCACTTCTTACAAACTGAGAAGCTCCGAGATTATCAAGTAACTCAGCATTAAGATTGGTTACTTTAAACGTAGAGTCTACCGTGAAAGGAGAATCTACACCAGAAGTACCACCATTAAAAGCAGGTCGGGTAGAGAAAGTAGTGGTACCATCAACGGTGATAGTACTATTCATATCTACAGTACCATCAAAGGTAGCACTACCAGAAAAGATAGCATCACCAATAGCAGTGATATCTCCAGTAGATCCGATGTTAAGACGCTCTACACCAGCTGTATCAAAACGGATAGTATCATCATCGACACCCTCCTCTACCTGAATCTTGGTATCACCATCGTCATCAGATAGAAGATCAATGGTCGCACCTTCAGCCGCAGTACCATCATGTTTATGCCCAAGATTAGTACTAAATACTTCTTGGAGCAGATCAAGTTCATCGTTAGTGTGTTCAGCTAGAATTACATCACCATCGATATAAGATTGTTGTCTAGTATATCCGGACATTATTTAACACCCCGATTAAAAATGTTGCTCATTATTATACCTTTCCTGATGCAATAAAGTTGACATCAAAGCCTTGAAGATTAAAAGGAGAGTCTGTAATACCACCTGAGAAGAAAGAGAAAGCAGTTGTGAAACCAGAACCTTCTACATAAGTTACTCGACTATTTATTTCTGGAGCATTATATACAAACTGTGTACCGTAGGTAGCTTCACCGTATGCTGAGTTAGCTGTGAAGTCTTCTATCATATACGATGTCGGTTGGTGTATTAGCTCGTTGTTCTTACCAGTGAACTTGATATTGAAATTGATAGTCGAGTCACCCTCTGTCTCTACATAGACTCGCATAGAGTGTATATTCTTACGGGTACTCGGATCTCCAATATCAAAGAAAGGGGTAGAATATGTAGCTATGATTGGGTCACCATTGTATGTACTACCTACATCATGTTGATATAAAATACCATCATCTTTAGTAGTCATCAGTGAGACATACTCACCATCGAAGAGGTCTTCTGTTACATGCTCTGCAGACAATCTTTTCGTAGAAGACCAATTCCAACCGGGAGAACCTTCTGGAGATAGGACTAAAGTCCCTATAATACCTTGATGGGTTACAGTCCCTGTTCCTTCTTTCTGGTAGTATAAACGATACTGACTCTTTTTCCTGATAACCGTAGAGTGGAAAGTAAAGGAGTCTATATCAGAAGTGATCTCATTGATCAAGGGTTGGATACTAGAAGAGATTGTAGATAGCTCAACATCACCAATACGTTCTGTCGCTGCCAATGTCCTAAGTCCATCAGGTGCTAGATAGACTAGGTCACCACTGATCTCTTGTATAGTATCTCCATGGACACATCCGATCTTCTTGGTGATAGGCTTCAATACAGTATTCTGTTCAGACACCCCTTGCAAGAAGAAGATAGAGTTCTTACAGAAGACAATCATGTTCTCCCTGAAAGGGAATAGTCCTGTAACAGGATCGGCAGTACTAATTTGTAACGAAGCTGTACCATTCCAAGTTAGAGGATCAAATATAGTACTAACATACACAGTACTAGGAGTCTCTTCCTGACCTGAGATGTAAGCTTGATCACGGAAGATAGATACAAATTGACATCCTTGAGGTGTACCGGTAGTAACGTCGTCCATATACGTGAAAGTATATGTAGCATCAGTATGATCTGTTCCTGTAACTTTGAAGTACATAGCAAAGTCAAAACCATTTACCGCTACAACAATCCTATCTTCTTGCGCAGTACCTTGAGAGTAATTATCGAAACGAACTTTAACAGTATTGGCATCCATAGGGACTTCTGCTGCTGCTTCAATAGTTGCAAAGTCAGCATCAGTAACTTCTTTGTTTACTTGTACCCAAGTAATAGTATCAAAGGTATGATAGAGGTGATCACCCCGAGCTACTATAATAGTCTCATCAAAAATATGAATACCTTTAATGATACCTGAACCTGGAACAGGGTTGGTACCAAAAGAAGTGAAACCGTTAACCCTACGATACCCACCTGAAGATACACATTCAAAGTTAGTAAGTCGTGAGGCAAAGCCGGGTTTGCTAAGAAGTTCTTGACTTGTACTATTTAGATCTAATCCACCTCGACAAGAGATCTTAATGTTTTGCATTACTTCAGGCATTATTGATCTCCCAGATAAATAATGTTACAGCTCTTCAGAGTGTTGATTTTCAGAGCAGGCATGTTACACAGCCCTCATTTTAATAGACTGTTTGTCTACCAAATCCCTATGCATACGTTTGATACCGTCTTGATAATCTCCTAAAGCAATCTGAGATTGTTGTGCATTCTCTCTAAAGAGCCACAAGTAGTAACGGGCCCTAGCAATAAGGACAGGATAATACTTTTCAGGATATGGAATAGTATCTGCCGAAGTCTCAAGAACCTTAAAAGAAGCATGAGGATCTTCCCAACCGGCAAAGGTTACGGTATAACCTTTGTCACTAGGAATAGGATGTAATCCGAAACCTCCAGGATTAGCATCTATTGTGGAATCTCCACTCTTAGTTCGATAAACAAAGATGGGATCCCCACCTTGAGTATCTCCCTCATCCTTGTGTTTAAGATACTTAGTATAGAAGTCAACATCAATAGTCTCTAAGGAACGTGCATAAGTACCGGTATCAGAGACTATAAAGAAACTGTCCCAGTCTACCTGACTGAGGTCAGTATCGAATAAATACGTTCCTTGTAAAGCTGTAGTGGCTACAGATAAGACACCTGTAGGGAAGAAGTCTCCATCTGCACTTAAGAAGGGCCACTCTTTAGAATAATTAATAATATCTAGATGAGCCCTAGCAACCATCTCTTTAGCTGCAGCCTGTAGGCCTCTTGGGTTATTAAAGGCAGAGGTGCTTAGGGGAACCTCATTGATCTCTCTTAAGGCAATATTAACAAGATCGATATAAGTTGTGGCCATTAGTACACATCCCAACAATTAGACAAAGAAAAAGGCGCAGGGGCAAAAACCCACGTGCGCCCTTCCTAAAAAGTCCGACATCTGTCGAACAAAACAACTTAGTTAGATAAACTAAGATTAAACCAGAGTCGCACCAGTAAAGGTAGCTTCAACAGTGGTCAGTGATTCCGGACGAATGATAGAGCGACCGTACACGTGGAGACCACGTACGATGTCGGCAAAAGTATTCGGATCACGGAAGGTTTCGCTCTGAGTGATAGCAGAAGCGGTAGAACAAGCGGACATGTGACCAGCCATCAGTACGTGATGAGTCTCGTCCGGAGTACCGGTCAGCAGACGGGTCGGAGCGTTGTTGGTAACATAGACATTGAAACCACGGATCTTACCACTGGAAACCAGACCGTTCTGCAGAGTAGCGAAGCCACCGTTGAAGTCCATGTTGATCAGCTTAGAACCGGCCTTCATCAAGATTTCAGCAGCTTCAACCGGCATGACGATCCAACGGTTCTCGTCAGGAACATCCTGCAGAGACAGTCGGGTAGCCATGTTAGCCATCTGATCCAGAAGAGCATCCGGAGTAGTCAGGTCGGTCAGGTTAGCAACAGTACCGTCACCTACTTGGTTAGCAGCCAGAGCACCATCAGACATGAAATCCAGGACTTCGTTATCGAAAGCCTGCTTCAGTTCGTAAGCAGCACGATCAGTAGCCAAAGACATCCAGTTGATATGGGAGATAGCTTCTTCGATATCATCTACTTTGAAAGCAAACCGGTTAGCCTGATCCAGAACCAGAAGGATCTGATCATCAGTCAGTGCCTGCGGGGTAACAGTATCGTTACGCAGGTGAGCTGTTACAGTAATAGACGGCTCTTTGATGATACGAACAGTATCACCGAAAGCAGCAATCTCACCGAAGTAATCGGTGTTAGTAATAGCTTCAGCAGTCGAGCGACGACGGAAGATGTTGAGAGCTTTCTGGGAGAAAATCTCCGGTACAAAGTTACCACTAGGGGTAGCACCGCCGAAGTTAAGTGTTGAGCCGCCAGCAAAATTGGCCATTTTAAATACCTCTAAAAAACTTATTATGTATGAATATTGTTTTGATTGGATTGATAGATCCTTGCGGATCGACAGATCCTATCGGATCCGGCCTTCTCGCATGGCTGCTGTAATCTCTTCATCGAACTTTTCGAATTGAGCAGGAGTCATGCGTTTGATTTCAGCACGGGACCAAATACGTTTACCAGTATCACCTACAGTGACAGAATTGCCAGAGACACTGACATCTTGTGCAGCGGAAGTGTCTACTGATTTAGTCTCTTTAAGCTGCTTCTTAGAAGAGCTTTTAGTAATACCTGCGTCCAGTTTATAGAGGTCGATTGCACGAATAAATGCGTTGGCATTATCATGATTGTCTTTAACCCAAGACTGAATGGTGGAGTCTTGTACTTCCAACCATGCATTAAACTTAGGATCTTTTACAATAGTCTCGAAATCAGGATGATGCCTAGCAATCAGGGCTAGTGCTTTTTCCTGTTCCATATCTTCGATCTTACGGCGCATCTCTGACAATTGATCACCTGACCTTGTCACTTGAGAGTGTGCTAGTGATAGCATGACATCGTAGAATTCAGGGTTCTGCTGCCGAAACTTCTCCAAATCTTCTTCAGTTTTGGGAGGAGTAAAGGACACTGTAGAAGAATCTTCTAAGTCCCGAACGTTCTGCCGAAGCCTACTGACTTCCGTATCATAATGCTTTTTAAGATCTTTCCAACGCTTTTCGTAATCAACCTCTAAAGAGGTGGCCTTGTCGCCAGCACCATGGGTACCCTGCCCTGCAGGAGCGTGAGGGTCAAATGCAGCTTCTTCGGCTTCTTTTTGTTCTTTCAGCTTAGTATGTTCCACTTCCTCATGGTAGAGTTGTTCACCGACAACGGAGTTTACATATGGACGTGGTTTATATTTACTAGTATTACTCATGTTAAAATTTATCCTCAGGCCGAGATCTATACAAGGTATCCTTCATAGGGCTTGCTGACTCGGGTAGCTTTGGTTATCTATAGTTATTTGATCAACCGTGCTTCTCTTTGAAGACGGTCGATCTCTTCAGGAAGGGCGCGTAAGATGCGAAAAGCTTTAATCTTTCCTTGTGATTCTCGCATCTGCCCTAAGTCAGTAGTACGACAGAGTAGACCTAATTCTTGTTCGACCCAGAGACTGAGCAGGTCATCAAGTGCACCCCACCACTGACTTGTTACAAGAGCCTTGCATTGTTTAGAAAGCTGCTGCTGGTTCACCCAACTCACCTCCTTCCATACCCGGCTCTACACCACCTTCAGTGTTACCAGTGAAGCCGGGTTCTCCCGGGATCTGGACACCACCAGCGGATGCTTGCTGCTCTGCTGCCTGTGGGGCACCTTGAGCAGCCATGTTCTGCCTACCAATAATCGCTGCGTAGATCATAGCTTCTTCTGGACTGTTGAGGATCTCATCAGGATCGATGTCCATAGTGATAGCGAACTCTCGTAGAACTGTTGGTAGTTTGATAAGAGGTGCAAGCGCTGGGTTAGCTGCCATCTGGAGGAAAGAGTTCAACCTTTGTGAACGGACTTCTTTAGCCTGCAGACTGGAGGAACCAGTAGCCTTTACCTCAAGGTCTCCTTTGATATCCATATCTGGATTAAACTGCATCTCCCATCGGAAGTAAGCTTCACCAAAAGGTTTCAAAAGGAAATCATCTAGATTTCGAATGACAGTCTTAATATTAAGAGAGGCATTCTGTAGCAGCATAGACATACCAGATGCAGTACGAGTAGGACTCATAACACCCATCTGTCCATGTGCAAAGGAGGGGATCCCAGTAGTCTCATCTGCTAGCTGACGAAACTTATCGAACATCATCATGTTTTCATTAGCAGTGCTAGGAAACTTAAGACCGTGTATCGCTTGTCCTGCCCCACCCATCTGTCGGCGGAAGACTTTACCAGGTTCAATAGTGAAGTCCTGGCCCGGAACTAGCATGGACTCATCGATGTCAAAGACAAGAGATCCAGCAAGTGCAAGGTTATCTACTGCGAGACGGGCAAACCCATTCATTAATGCTTGGGTATCTTCCATGGCTTCGGGGACACCGGTACCCCAGACCGAGTATGGATCTACTTCGTAAGGCACTACGTAGTATGGAATCCTCTGTGGAATAAAAGGATTGACTACTACACGAAGTGTCTCGTTACCAGAGACCCACACATTAACTTGAACGAAATCATCAACCATCTCCGTAGTAGGGAGGTCAAATTCTTCGAGCATCTCACGATCCATATATCCCCAGTATTCCAGCACTTCGTAGAGACGGCCTTCTGATTCAGTTGTAAGCTTCTCATCAAGTGTGTGTTCAAAGGATTTACGTTCGTAGTTACCAAAGCCTCGAATAAGTAAACGATCAATCGCACCACTATCAAAGTGGGGACGACGTTTCAAAGAACGAAGCTGAGCATGATTCATCTTGTGACGTTCAATAGCCCACTCCATTTCTTCATGGGTAGTGGCATTAGGGTCCGGGTAGAAGTTCCAAGTAGAGACCATCGAAGAACGATTAGTCTGTACTTCTTCTGGCATGTAAACACTCTCACCAGTATCCGGATCTGTGTCCCACTTATGAAGGGTCTTATTGATGTTGAACGGACCTTTCACAACTCCTGTACCAAGTAGGCACATCTCGAAGACAGCCTTACGGACCTCAGTCCTAGCCTTAGTCTCTTCGAGACGGTCTAGGATAACCTTCTTCATCCTACGAGCTGACTCCTTCGCAGGAGAGATCTGTGGGAGATTGGGATCCCTAGTAGGCCCTTCTTGGAGAGGGGACTCACCTGACTCATCAGAGAGTTCTTCCTTGAGACCACCAAGGAACTCTAGTTTATTTGCAGTAGCTCCAGGCGCCAGTTCGAACCCATCTCCTGCAAAACCAATACCTGCCAATGGTCCTTCAGGCGCACCAAGATCTTCTTGTTTCGCACCTTGTGGCTCGACATCCATATCGGTTTTGAGATGGGCATACTCGCTGGTACCTTCTGGTATTGGTGTACTAGAGATATCAATCGGGAAAGTACCATCAGAGAATAGTGCTTCAACAATCTGAGCGTATGCTGCTTTTACTTTAACAGTAGTCGTCCGGACAAAGACCTTAGACTTCTCACTATTACGGAACTTTCCTTCCGCAGAGTCATGGCCACGATAAGAGTTAACATTACGTAGCCACTGGTATTCACGGTTCTGACGAGCACGTTCTGCTTCGTTGAACTTATCTTTAATGTCTGCAATTAGGGGAGACATCATCGAGACTAGGCCGTTCTCTTCCATGATACCTTTAGTATCTAGGTCCCGGTCTTCGACATCATTGAGAGTAAAACCCTCTACGTTGTTCTCGTTTATCTTAGCCATTTTTATTCAAGAGTCTCCATAGACACTAAGTAAAGTAACTGTTTATCTGATCCCAACGATTGGTCTTCTTAAAGGAAACCAGACGTTGATCTAGTGTTTCTACCCTAGGCCTTGACATCAGACCGTAACGTAGGGCATCCAAAAGATCCCAGTGACCATCTGTGTTACGAGTATCATCGAGGTCTCCTGGTTTAGTCTTATGTACCTTAGCCGACACTAATTGTCTAACCAAGGACTTACACGTCGAGAACACCTGGATCTTAGGCGCTCCTGTACGTGGGTCTTTTCGTAAATGTTCATGAATTTGGATCCAACCAGCTTCTCTATTCTTGTCAGCTTTTCGCAACCGGAATCCCGGTACTGAGAGCATTGACTCAGCAATTGTTGGACCCGTATGACCAGTCCTAGCAAACACAGACCAGTCAATAGGATGATCCACATGTACTAATTCCTCCGATTCCTTAGATCGAATGGCCAGAGAAAACTCCCTTCCGGTCAATCCTGTCTCGAGGAACTCATCATATACAACAATACTTTGATCTTCCGGGTTAACTGCGAACCATACAGCAGCAGAGGGATCTCGGTAGCCATAGTCGAGACCAGCTACCCTGTTCCAATGCTTAGGTACATAAAAAGGATCACAAACATGTGTACGTATATCGAATTCTGGGAACATGTTGTCGTTAGATGCTAGCCAATCACCGTCAAGTAACTGCCTTCTCTCTACTTCAGGTAGAGAAAGTAGCATAGTACGATACATACCGTCCTCATCTAGGTGAGGGTTATCCTCTAACTTGGCTGGAATGAACTTAACCCGCAAGGGTTGGGGTGCATTCTCTGTACCAGGTAGGATAAATGGTGTCTCTGCAGGTGCAGGAGCTATGAACATGTCATAAACCCACTGTGAACCTGGGTTAGCAGTAGCACGAATGTACGGATATATGTCAGCATCTGTCCTACGTAGTCGAGATCGTAGGTAAGTGAAGCCTTCATCCGTCTGATGCTGGGATAATTCGTCAAATCCTATGTAAGTGAACGCTTTACCTTGGTATTTGAACTTATCTGCAGGCTTATCTAGGTAACCAAACCTGATTTTACCCCCAGATGGGAAGTACCAAGCGTGTTCAACCTCTTTGAACCTAGCTTTAGGGAACATCAGGGGGTATAACTCCCTAGATGTGTCAATAAGTTCGTTCAATTCAGGCATAGTCTTACGGATTAGCACAGCATTGTGTGATTTCTTGTGTGCATAACGCAAAGGATCAATAAGAAGAGAGTAACTCTTGCCTCCACCAGCTGCTCCACCGTACAAAACTACGTCTTCAGGTGCAGCTAGGAAGCGATATTGCCTAGGAGTAGGAAGAAAAGCTACGTTTCTCTCTTGATAGTTGGTCTTATTCCTTATAATCTCTCTATAAACCTGCATACAATCTAGATCTGGAGCACCAGAAGCAAGCATTGTATTATAAGTTTCAATAAGATTATCAGATCTACGGTACTTTTCAGTACGTTTCTTAGAGTCTAAGACCTCAACACACTCTTCATAGAGCACAAGATAAGGATCAATAGACCCATCACTCAGATATCTATTGCCTTTTAATGGGTCTCTACTTAGACCTAGACCTCTAGCATGACGAGCCGCACTAGCCTTAAGCCTTTTTTCTTTAGCCTTAACCAGCTTTAACTCTTCATTAATAGAAGTAAGCTTCTTTCTCTTCTCTCTTTTCTTCTTTTCTTTAGATGAGTAACACACAGCAGGTGCTTTGCGTCCCTCAGCTATTGCCTCTTTCCACCTTCTTTCTTTGATCTTCTTTAATCGATCAGCAGTAGTTTCTTTCTGAGTAAGGTTTAGTTCTTTCTCAAACCTAAGCAGAAGGTTGGATAGGCCACCTTGAGTTGTTATGGTGTAATCAACACCATCTTCTTGGTGTTCTGCACATATAACTTGTGCTTGTTGTAGTGCATCACGAAGAGATCTAGCCTTGGTATAACGTACATCAGCTAAGAGGACTAAGAACTTCTGTATCATCTCAGGAATAGGATAACACATATTATCTTCATAACTAACACGATAACCTCTAGGAGCATTCGTCATTCTTCTACGAGGGGTGGTTAAGAGCTTCCCCAAATCCTCATCGAAGTTGGGATTAACTTCCCGCCATTCTCCGGGGACCTTAAACTCCATTTAGTGTTACCCCTTCTTCAGCACAAGATCTTTTACCTTCTTGGTCTCTTGACTTACAGGTACACCAAAAATAGAGTAGATAGACGTAACGTAGTACGTACCTTTCTTGTTCTCGTAAAGAACATTCTCACACACAATGAAACTTAGAATCCAGTTGAGTGCTTTAGCAAACTTGATCAACATGGAGATTATTCCTCGTTATTAAGAGACTTACTTGGGATAAAGAAGGTTGATTATTTATCCTCTTCCATCTTGGAAGGGATAAAGAATATAGGAGTAGCATCACTCGAAGACACTTCCATCTGCTGCTTCTTAGCAAGACCTATACGGTCTAGGATGCTCTCTACAGCCTTCAGGCGTACATCCCCACGGGGTACACTACCATCTTCATTCATAGCACTCAGAAGACCCTTAACAGCCTTAGGTGCGTTACGGGCTAGTTCTTCTTCAGCCCTCTTAATGATCTCATCTCGAAGAGAACGAACGAGCTTAGCATGAGCATGTCGACCGTAGCCAGCCTTCTCACACGCCTTCATCGTATCATCCCCACACTCAGGATCATTAAAGAGATACTCGAGGAAGAGTTCTTGCTGAGAAGTTAGGTCTCGATTGTTCATAGTCGAACCCTCTGGTCTCGATTACTCATGATCTTACATCGGACCTCGTGTATCAGCTCCAGCAACATCAAGGTTCATACGACCTGTATTTGCTTTAGTTACATCATCAAGAGTACCAAAAGATCCATCAGTCTTTTCGAAAGACTTATTGACCATCTTAGCACCTGCATTATTTTCCATATCGAACTCAGAAAGCTTACGAGCTTTAGGATCGATAGCGTCACCCATCCACAGTGGGTAACCTTCAGTATTACCTTTAGGCATACAATCTTTACTCCTTTAGTAAAAGTATCTGTATAGGTATAGTTGTGTTAGATGGAGCTGCCTCCTTCATACAGTATGAGTAATAGACAACTTATTTCAGGATATTATTTATGAGTGGTAGCATATACACCCCCTACCCCCGGCCTGTCCCTCGTACCCCCAGGATACATACCGGTTGGTATGTAATATGTATGATGTATAACATCATTCGTATCATGTAGGGACAACATACGTCATACAACATATATATCACAACATTCATCATATATATGACATATGACATAGCATATATGCTGTAGAATGTATGATGAATGATGAAGATTTAGGTGGTCTTTTAGACACATTCACTTACCAGTGCGACACTTTTCCTTTACATTCATTCACTTATCTATCGCTTATCACTATTGCTTACACTTAATAGGTAATCTGACTACAAAAAAGGAAGAAAGTTCAATTTATTTTCAATATTTCTTTACATTAATTACAATCTATGCTATTCGCGCATGCATACGTATAGATAAAAGAGGAAATAGACTGTATTAGTAGAATTCAATTAGGTAGATGATTAGATGAAAATAAATATATATTCAATTAGAGCGGATGTTGGTAAAATTCAATCACACACACACAATGCAATCAGGGGATTTAGATATGAACGCACTAACTTACGTTATTACTGCTATTGCCGGTACTGCACTAGTGATCACTGCAATAGCACTGCCAATAATAGCGCTGGCTGCTGCATCCATTCATGCTGGTATGCTGTAACCCTTACACACAAAATCGAGGGTAAGAAGATGACCAAACATGAAATGCTGTTTCAGAAAATTGACGAATTTGATAAAGAGATTATCACCATAATGGAACAGTCTTTTGATTTAATAAACGCGGGGCTGGCTGACGGTGGTCTGCTGTTCTTGATTGATTCATTCCCGATTGAAGTTTTTCAAAGGCTATGCAAGGCAAAAAGGGTAAGCCGTAAACTGGAAGATGAGATAGATTTTCATTGCAGGTATCAGATACGGTCTGCGAGGGGCGCAATG
>Ga0302046_10004383_pt1 | contig 12571 bp, 8 predicted proteins | sample RVTome_11_FD_200261 | JGI IMG/M metagenome (GOLD analysis project Ga0302046, IMG submission 200261) | Soil microbial communities from uranium-contaminated site in the Upper Colorado River Basin, Wyoming, United States - RVT147D111 (version 2) ...
CAGCCTGACGCAGCCGGCGTCACGGGCATCGCGCAGGAGGTGCTGCGCATCGATCCCGCGGATCCCTCGCTACACGAGATCGCGGGCTGGCTGACGGATGCGGCGACCGCATTGCGGGAGGGGCGGCGCGCCGAGGCGCGCGGGCTGCTCGAGCGCGCCGTCGCAGGTCTGGCCGACGCCGTGCGCTCCGATGTGGTGGATGCGCCCGCCGCGCGCGGGTTCGAGCTGTACCGCCTCGATGGCGCGCTCACCGAAGCGCTGCGCCAGCGCGGAGGCTCGCGCTGATGCTGCGCATGCTCCGCGTCATCGCGATCGTCATTGCCATCGCCGCGCTGCTCGATCCGGGCATCACGTCGACGCGGCGCACGGAACCCGTGATCTCGGTCATCGCAGCGGATCCGTTGCACAGCGACCTGGCCGCGCGCATCGCGCGCGAGCTGGCAGGGAAGTTCTCGGTCATTCCCGCGCCGTTCGCGGCCGCGAGCGGCAGTGTGATCGCGGGCGACCGGCTGCCCGCCGGCGCGGCGGAGCTCGCCGGACCCGTGTTTGCGGTACTGCCGGAGCCGGCGAGTACCGCGGTCAGAGTGGCTGCGGCATCGGCTCCCGCCCGCAGTCCTCTCGATGCGAGCGTGCCGATCGATGTCGAAGTGCACGCGAGCAGCACGAGCGTACGCGCGCTCGATGTCACGCTGGAATCGAACGGTCTGGTGGTCGACCGTTTCGTGCGCGAGATGCGTGGTGAGGCGGAGCGAATCGAAGTGGCGCTCGTGTTCCTGCCGGTGGAGCCGGGTCCTGCCGCGTTGCGCGTGGTCGCGGCGATTGCAGGCGACACGGCCGTTGCAGACCTGGTCGTGGACGTGCGCGCGTCGCGCTGGGACGTGCTGTTCTTCGATCCGCGGCCCTCCTGGATGTCGACGTTCGTGCGACGCGCGATCGAGCGGGATCCGCGCTTCGTCGTGACGAGCCGGGTGATCACGTCGCGCGACGTGGGCATCGCAGCGGGCGGGCCGCCGGGCGCGCTCGATGACCGGGAAGCCGTCGAGCGCTTCGATGCCATCGTCGTCGGTGCGCCGGAAGGGCTGAGAGAGCGCGATGTCGCCGGTCTCGATGCGTATCTGCGGCGCCGTGGCGGCGCCGTGCTGCTGCTGCTGGACCAGCGTGTGGCCGGACCGTACGAGCGGCTGGCGGCCGCTGGCGCGTGGGCAGTCGCGAGCACGCCCGGTGGAGCGCCGATCGAGTTCGCCTCGCGTGAAGGCGCGATGCGGGCAGCGGAGGTCGCGTGGCCGGTGCGGCTGCCTGCGGGCGCGCGGCCGCTCGCGAACACCGTAGCTGCCGCAGGCGGCACGGAGACGCGTCCGGTCGTGTGGACATCGGCCGTCGGGCCGGGCCGGCTCTACGTGAGCGGAGCGCTCGATGCCTGGCGCTACCGCGACGCCGCGCTCTCCGCATTCGACCGCTCGTGGCAGGACCTCATCGCGCAGGCCGCCGCTGGCACGCCCGCGCCCATCGATATCACGATCGATCGGCCCGTGCTCGCGCCGGGCGAGACCACGGGCGTGACGGTCACGCTCCGCGCTGTCGCGCTCTCCGCCGATGTCACGCGAGCGAGCGTGAGCGCGCTGCTCGAGACTCCGGCAGGCGCGACGGTGCGGCTCTGGCCGGACGGATCGATCGGTCGGTTCACCGGCCGGCTGCGCGCTCCCGAAATGGCGGGACCCCACCGCATCGTCGTCTCGTCCGAGGGCGATGAGGCGCACGCGTTCGTTGTCGTCGCGGCGGATGCCGCACGCGCGCGGCCGGTCGAGCGCGACCTCGTGGAGACATGGGCGAGGACGAACGGTGGGGCGGGTGTCGCGGAGTCCGCGCTGGAACGACTGCCCGCGCTGCTCGACGCGGCGATCCAGCCGGCGCGGCGCCGCGTCACGTGGCACCCCATGCGCTCCGCGTGGTGGATCCTGCCGTTCGTGTTCGCGGCCGGCGCCGAGTGGTGGCTGCGGCGCCGGCGCGGGCTCGCGTAGCTTGACGGCACCGCACGTCCGCGCTACGGTCCCGCCTCATGTACACACGAGAAGAAGTCCGGGCCATCGTCGACAAGGTCATCGACATGGCGGGCGCCGATGAGGTCGAGGTCGACCTGAACGGCGGAGAGCGGTCCGGCACGCGCTGGGCCAACTCATCCATCACCACGAACCTCGTGCAGTTCGACCGCCAGGTCTCGGCGACGGTCCGCTTCGGCCAGAAGCAGGGCAACGCGTCGACGCGCGACTTCAGCGATGCGGGACTGCGCGAGATGGTGAACGAGGCGGTCGCGGAGGCGCGCGAGGCCGAGGACTCCGACGACCTGCCTGAGCTGCTCGCAGCGCAGGAGTACATCCCGGTCGATGCGGCGCTGCCGAACCTGGTGAACTTCGGTCCTGCCGAGCGCGCGCAGATGGTGCGCGACAGCATCGACATGGCCGAATCGAAAGGCGTGCTCGGCGCGGGCTACATCCCGAAAGTCGATCGGACCACCTGCACCGCCAACTCGAAGGGCCTGTTCGCGTACTACCGCGTTGCGGAAACCGGCTTCGTGCTGACGTGCCGCATATCCGATGGCAGCGGGTCCGGCTGGGCCGGCATCACGGGTGTCAAGGACGTCAGCATGATCGACGCAAAAGCGCTGACGGAGGTCGCGTCCGACAAGGCCGTACGGAGCCGCGCGCCACGAGCGGTCGAGCCCGGCCGCTACACCGTCATCCTCGAGCCGCGCGCGAACGCGCGGTTCCTCTCGCTGATGACCGGCGTCTTCAATGCGGGCGGTGGCGCGGCCGGGCGAGGTGGCGGGGGTGGTGGTGGCGGCCGCGGCGGCGGCGGCGGACGCGGCGGTGCGGGCGCGTTCATGGCCGGCCGCGCGCCGGGCGACAGGATCTTCAGCGATCTCTTCACGCTGAAGAGCGATGTCGGCAATCCGATCCTGCGCCAGACACCCATCCTGAACGACAACCGGCCGGCCGCGCCGGTGACGTGGGTCGAGAACGGTGTGCTGCGCAACTTCACGGCCGGTCAGCCCGCCAGCGTGAACATGAGCCTCGTGCAGGAGGGCTCCGACCTCTCGATCGCGGACATGGTCGCACAGACGCGCCGCGGCCTGCTCGTCACCTTCTTCTGGTACATCCGCGGCGTGCCGGCCGAGAACCAGCCGCTGCTCAACACGGGCATGACGCGCGACGGGCTGTTCCTCATCGAGAACGGCGAGATCGTCGGGCCCGTGCAGAATTTCCGCTGGAATATGTCGCCGCTCGTCGGCTACAATAACCTGACGCTCGTTGGCAAGCCGGTGCTCATGCACATGGGCGAGTCGTACGACGGCGGGAATACGGCTCTGATCCCGCCGGTCCGCATCGAGGAGTTCTACATGACGTCGATCTCCCCGGCCGTGGCCCCCTGAGAAGGAAGCGGAGATGATCATCACGCGTCGCGGATTCCTGAAGGGCGTGGGTGCGTCCACGGCCATCGCGCTCTACTCTCACGACATCGTCGCCGACCTGCTCGCACAGACGCCGCCCGGCCGCGTCATGCAGTCGAAGTTCAAGGGCATGGCGGACATCGTGCTGGGCGAGGCGCGCATGGCGGGGTGCAGCTATGCGGACGTGCGGTTCACGATGAACTCGAACCTGCCCGGCGCATCCGCGAGCTTCACGACCGCCGCGGAAGGACGTGGCGGGCGGGGCGGCGGTGGTGGTGGCGGCGGCGGCGGCGGGCGTGGTGGCGGCGGGCGCGGCGGGCGGGGCGGTGGCCGCGGCGGACGGGGCGGCGGCGGTGTCGGCATTCCCACCGATGAAGAGCGCCGCGCCGCGGGTTTCGGCGTGCGTGTGATCCACAGCGGTGTGTGGGGCTTCGCGAGCAGCCCGATCGTGACGGAGGATGAGATCCGCCGCATTACGCGCGTGGCCGCCGAGGTCGCGCGTGCGAGCGCGATCGCGAAGCGGGCGGATGTACGGCTCGCACCGGTCGAGGCGTATGTCGAGAACTACGTCACGCCCATGGTGAAACATCCGCTCCAGGTGTCGGCGGCGGACAAGGAAGCATGGGCGCAGGCTGTCGTGGATCGTGCGAGCGGCGTGACGGGTGTAACGGGTGTGAACGTGTCCGTCAATCACGGCTACGAGTGGCGCTACTTCGCGTCCAGCGAGGGCAGCTTCATCGAGCAGGAAATCTTCACGACATCGCCGTCGATGAGCGTGAGCGCGCGGGTTGGCGATGTCACGAGGACGCGCAACTATCCGGGTGCACCCGGCACGGGCGGCTGGGAGATCGCGGAAGAGTCCGACTTCATGAGCGCCGCGGAGCGCGTCGCGAACGAGGCCGTCGAATTCTGCACGGCGACGCCGCTCGGGGCTGCGGGCCCGCGCGATCTCATCCTGGCCCCGGCGCACGCGATGCTGACGATCCACGAGATCATCGCGCACGCGACCGAGCTGGACCGCGTCGTCGGCTACGAGGCGAACTATGCGGGCACGAGCTTCGTCAAGCTGTCGGACGTCGGCTCGCTCAAGTACGGCTCGCCGATGTTCAACGTCACCGCGGACAGGACGAGCCGCGGTCTCGGCACGGTGGGGTTCGATGACGACGGCGTGAAGACGATGTCCTGGCCGATCGTGCGCGAGGGCATCCTCGTCGGGCTGCAGACGAACCGCGAGACCGCGCATTTCATGGGCGAGGACTTCAGCCGCGGCTGCACGTTCGGTTCATCGTGGCGCGACTATCCGTTCCTGCGCATGCCCAACGTGCACGTCGAGCCCGGACCGGCAGGATCGCCGTCGAGGGAGGACCTGATCGCGGATGTGCGGAACGGCGTGATGATCGACGGGCGCGGCAGCTATTCGATCGACCAGCAGCGCTACAACGGCCAGTTCGGCGGCCACGTGTTCTGGGAGATCAGGGATGGCAAGGTCACGCGCATGGTGACCGACGTCACCTACAACGCCATCACGACTGACTTCTGGGCCAACCTGGACGGCATCACGGGGCCCGACGAGTGGCAGATGCACGGGACGGGCGGTGACGCGAAGGGCCAGCCGACGCAGACGAACAGCATCTCGCACGGCTCGCCCTGGCTGCTGATCCGCAACATCATGGTGGGCGCGGCGTTCAGCTGACGTTGCGTGACCTGGCCTCCGCGCACGCGGGGGTCAGGTCATTGCATAGACGACGAGGTTCACCGCGAACTGCGTGTTGTCACGCGTGCGGAACCGCTTGTTCCGCCAATCGTAATCCCACTCGCAGCCGTAGTCCTTGTTCGAGTAGATCACACCCAGCCGGCCGTTCCGCTCCACGCCACGCATGTAGTCGTGTACGATGTTGTCGCCCCAGCCGTTCAGCTCGTGGCTGGTCTGCGGCGGGCCGTCGGGGAACCGGAAGAACGCGCGGTAGAGCGGGTGCGCGTTGGGGATCTTCGGCAGCGGGTCCGGGCCCGGGAATGCCCTGAGCATCTCCGCCTCGAACGACTTCGCGTACAATCCCTCGACGTCGTGATTGCAGTCGTCGGAGAACAGGATGCCCCCGTTCTCGACGAAACGCACGATGCCGTTCCGCTCCGCCTCGTTGAAGCGCACGAGGTTGTGCCCGGTCATGAACAGGAACGGAAAGGCATCGAGTTCGGCGGAGTCTGCCGTGATGACGACTTCTTCCTGATGCACCGGGATGCGCGTGTACTGCACGACAGCGTCGAGCACGTTGGCGCACACCTTCGGATTGTAGTCCCAGTCTCCGGAGTCGTAGCGGAGCCGCGCGAACACGAACTCGTAGCGGCCCGGCCGGGCTCCGGCGAGCGGCCGGGCCGCGGCGAGTCCGCCGAGCGCGAGGCCGAGGCGCCCCAGGAAGCGACGCCGGTCGAGGGCCTCCGGATTCCGCGAATCGTCGAGCATGCCAGACGTTACGGGAACCCGGACCCGTCGGGCAAGCCGCGTGTACTGGGAAGTCCGCTGGATCGGGGAGCGCTTGACCCCTGCGGAGCGCTCCCCTACCGTCCGGCGGATCCGACATGAAGGAGACGGGAAATGAGGAAGTGGATCGTGGCTTTTTCTGCGTGGCGACGCGTTCTCGCGGTACTTGCAGGAATCGGCTCGCTCGCCGGCCCCGCAGCCGCACAGAGCCGTCTGCCCGCCATGCCCGGCTACGAGCAGTACCAGCGCATGGCCCAGCCCCTCCAGGACGCCGCGCAGGCCGTGCGCCAGTCCGGCGCGCTCAATGTCAGCTGGTCGGAGGATGGCGGCAGCTTCGAGTACAGCATGGGTGAGACGCGCTATCGCTTCGATATCGCCGCGCGTCGCGCGACGGAGATCGAATCGCCGCCGTCACAGGATGGCGGCCGCGGCGGCCGCGGTGGACGGGGCGGCGGCCCCGCGCGCGGACGGCAGTTCGTTTCCGCCGATTCGCCCGACGGCGCACACGTCGCCTTCCATCGCGATCGCAATCTGTGGATCAGTGACGCGAACGGCGGCAACGAACGCGCCATTACGACCGATGGCAGCGAGGAGCTGCGCATCAAGTATGGCACCGCCAGCTGGGTGTACGGCGAGGAGCTGGGCCAGAGTTCCGCGATGTGGTGGGCCCCGGATGGGAAGAAGCTCGCCTACTACCGTTTCGACGAGAGCGGCGTGCAGGACTACTTCCTGCAGTTGGACCAGACCGGCATCCAGAGCAGTCTCGATGTCGAGGCGTACCCCAAGGCCGGCACGCCCAATCCGGCGGTCGACATCTTCGTCTACGACCTCGCGAGCGGCCAGACGACCAGAGTCGACGTGCGCATGGGCAGACCCTTCGAACCCGCCGTCGTCGGCTACTACGTCTATCGCGTGGCCTGGACGCCCGACGGCACCGAGCTGCTCGTAAACCGCTCGAACCGGCATCAGAACATCATGGAGTTCACGGCGTGCAACCCGACGACGGGCGCCTGCCGCGTCATCGTGCGCGAGGAATGGCCCACAGGCTGGGTCGAAAACTCACCCGCCATCCGCTGGCTCGAGGACGGCAAGCGGTTCCTCTGGGAGTCCGAACGCACCGGCTGGAACAACCTGTACCTCTACGACGTGACCGGGAAGCTCCTCGCCACGCTGACGAACCACGAGTTCGAGGTGAGCGGCATCGTGCGCCTCGACGAGGACGCGGGCGTCGTGTGGTACACCGCACGCGATGGCGACAACTTCCTGAAGACCCAGCTGCATCGTGTCGGTCTGGATGGCCGCGGCGAAACCCGCATCACCGACCCGGCGTTCAATCACTCGATCAGCCTCGCACCGGATGGGCGCCATTTCGTCGACATCGCCGAAACGCACGACACACCGCCCGTCACTCGCCTGATCGATACAGACGGTCGCGTGGTGGCCGAGCTGGCCCGCGGCGATGCCGCGCCGCTCGATCGACTCGGCGTGCGTCGCGTCGAGATGTTCACATACACCGCCGATGACGGCACACCGCTCTTCGGCACCATCAGCTTCCCGACCAACTTCGATCCCGCGCGCAAGTATCCCGTGCTCGTGCCCGTCTATGGCGGACCCGCTTCCGGCGGCAACACGCCGCGCGAGACGTTCACCGTCCCGAGCGCGCTCACCGAGTACGGATTCCTCGTCGTGAACGTGAGCTCGCGCGCCACGCCCGGCATGGGCAAGCGCAAACTGGACACGATCTACCAGAAGCTGGGTGTCGTCGAGATCGACGACATGGCCGCCGGTATCCGCGCGCTGCGCGACCGCCTCTACGTCGACGCCGACCGCGTCGGCATCTACGGCACCTCCTACGGCGGCTACACCGCAGTGATGGCGATCCTCCGCCATCCCGATGTCTTCGCCGCCGCCAGCGCATCCTCGCCCGTCACCGACTGGCGTCATTACGACACCATCTACACCGAGCGCTACATGCGCACGCCCCAGGAGAACGAGGCCGGCTACGACGCCGGCTCCGCCATGACCTACGTCGAGAATCTGCGCGGCAGGCTGATGCTCTACTACGGCACGGCCGACAACAATGTCCACCCCAACAACACGATGCAGCTCGTCCAGGCACTGCAGCAGGCGCGCAAGAGCTTCGACATCCAGGTGGGACCGGACCGCGGTCACACCGCGATCGATAATGCCCGCATGATGGAGTTCTTCATCGAGAGCCTGGGCGGGCCGGCGGCCAACTGAGCGCGGCCGCGCGCCGACGGCCGTGCGGCGGGAGGGTCTCCGGCGTGGGACCCTCCCGCCTTCTCATCTTGGCCCAGAATGAAATGGTCGCGTCCCAACGCGAAATTCTTCGCGCAACCGGGCACCATCCATGTTCGCGTTCCAGACCCATCGTTCTCTGTTCGCGGGAATTGTTGGTCCTTCGCAAGGAGGCCGTTCCAGGGCCGGACTCGATCGAGTGAGGCGGGGGCTCGCAACAGGCTTTCATGTCTCGACCGGACGGATCCGGCAGGCAAGGCCGATCGGTGCATGCCGGTGTCCCGAAATGCACCAACACTTCCTGAGAACAGAGGCCGATGGCGGTGCCGTCGGTCATGATGCACCGGCGATGACCCGATCGGACATGGTGCGCGCGGTGGCCCATCGAGACATGCTGGCCCACCGGGAAATGCACCCCGATCGAAGCATGCCTGCTCATCGAGACATGGGTCGCCGCGCCTCAACGTTCCGTGCCGCCAACACCGGCGCGAACGCCGATGAACACCGTCCGGCCGGCAGCCGGGAAGTTGACGATCTCGCTGTAGGCCTCGTCGAGCAGGTTGTCGGCCCGCACGCTGAACGCGAGGTCGTGGCCACTGAACGGCCTGGCCTCGAGGAACAGGCCCACGGTGGTGTACGCCGGCAGGGTCACGCGCTCACCCGGGAATCCCGGCAGGAAATCCAGGTCATCGCGCTTTCCGACCCGGGCCATGCCGGCTCCGCCCCGAAGCCACGCAGCCAGCGGGGCGCTTCCCTCGAGGTTCAAGCGGTGGCGTGGCCGGCGGATCAGCGTCTCGCCCTGCACGAACAGTGCATCCTCGCCCGTGCCCTCGTCGACGACCACCGTGCGCAACAGCGTGTAGCTGGCCGTTGCGGACCCACCGCCGGCCGATCGGATGCGCGCCTCGACTTCGAGACCGGCCGAACGCGCCTCGCCCAGGTTGACGTAATTGGGGGCCATGGGGTCGGGGGGCGCGCCGATGTACTGGATCAGGTTCCGGTAGCGCTGGTGGAACCAGGTTCCGCCGACGGACGCGCGCCCCTCGAGGAATTGGATTTCCGCGCCAAGCTCGTGGCTGCGGGACTGCTCCGGCTCGAGGGCGGCGTTCCCGCGCGTGAAGCCCTCCGCATAGTTCTCGAAGAACGTGGGTTCCTTGAATGCGGTACCGGCGGCGGCGCGCAGCAGCAGCGGGCCGGTGCGCAGGTTGGCGCCCGTGCGCCAGGTCACGTGCGATCCGAAGCGGTCGTTGTCGTCCGCGCGCGCTCCGGCTGTCAGAACGAAGGGGCGCACGGCGCTCGTGATGAGTTGCACGAACCCTGCGCGGTTCGTGCGATCGTTCTCGGAGGATGACTCGAAGGGACCGAACGCGCCATCGCTCGCGAAAGTGCTGGTCCCCTCCTGCCACTCCGATTCGACGCCCAGCGTCATGGTCGTCACGCCGCCGATGGACACATTGGTGAGCAGGTTGGCCTTGCGACGGGTAATGTCGGACAGGTTGCGCGACGCGAACGTGCCGAGCGTGTCGCCCGGGCCGTCGGGTGTGTCGTCCGTGATGTACTCGCCGTTGTGCGTGGTGAACGTCAGGCGTGCCTCGATGGCGCTCGACAGTGCGTGGCGCGCCTCGATGCCCAGGGCGAGCGACCTGCTCGTGCGGAACTGGTTGCGGTCGACGAGGCGGCCGGCGCCGTCCGTCGGGTAGTGGTAGCTGCCGTCCGTCCAGCGTGCACTGGCGACGACGCCGGAGCGCTCACTCGCCGCGAGTCCCAGCCGTCCGCTCAGCGACAGGTTGTCGTAGTCGTTGTTCAGCGCATAGGTGCCCTCGGTGTCGTAGCGCGACGCGCCGAACGCATACGTGAGGCGTTGCGTGCTGCCGGCGATTCCGGTTTCCAGCGCGTTCGTGTACGACGCGCCCGGATCATCGCCCGGCGTGCACACGGTACACAGGTCGATGTTCCGCTCGACGCGCGTCGCATGGCCGAGGCCGAGCGCGGCGGTAATGCGCGGCGCGCCGCTGCCGCTTCGCGTGATGATGTGGACCACACCCGCGACCGCGTCGGAGCCGTACAGCACGCTGACGGGGCCGCGCACGATCTCGATGCGCTCCACGTTGTCGGTGGTGAGCTGGCCGAAGTCGAACGCGCCACCGGGATCGTTCAACACGACGCCGTCGACCATGACCTGCACGTAGTCGCTCTCACCGCCGCGCAGGAAGAGCGACGTGATGCCGCCGCGCGCGCCGGACTGCACGAGAGTGGCGCCCGGCACATCGCGCAGCGCATCGGCGACGAAATGGATCCCGCGTGCCCTCAGTGCGGAACCGTGCAGCACGGTCACCGCGGCGGGCACGGCGGCGCGCGGCGACGGCATGCGCGTCGCGCTGACAATGATCTCGGCCAGCCGGAACGTGTCGGGGGGCTCCTGTGCCTGCGCGGCGGCCGTGCCGACGGCAAGGGAGATGACGAGGAGTGCGCTGCGAGCGGACATGCGTTCAGCTCCCGGGACGTGGGTTGTCGGTTACGTCCGGCGCACCGGACGAGGCAGCCAGGGGAACGATCTGGGGCGCGCCGGCGTCGCGGCCGGGGCCGGGGTGCGCGAACACGTGCACGGGCCATTCCCACACGCGCTCGATGGACTCGCGCACCAGCACCTGTGCGGGCGGGCCCTCCGCGACGGCGCGGCCGCGATCGAGCAGCAGGATCCGGTCGGCATAACGCGCCGCGAGATTCAGATTGTGCGTGACGACGAGGACCGTGACGCCATCATCGGCGGCGAGCGCGGAGAGCAGCTCGAACATCGTCATCTCGTGCGCGATGTCGAGCGATGCAGTGGGCTCGTCCAGCACCAGAGTGGATGGCTCCTGTGCCAGCGCGCGCGCGAGGCGCGCGCGCTGGCGCTCGCCGCCGGACAGGGTGGACACCGGCCGCGCCGCGAGCTCTTCGAGCTCGCAACGCGCCAGTGCCCGTGCCACGGCCTCCGCATCCTGCCGTCCCGCCCGCCGCCACGCACCCAGATGCGGATAACGGCCCATCGACACCAGCTCGCGCACCGTGACCGGAAACACGAGCTCCTCATTCTGCGCGACCACGCCGATGCGCCGGGCCAGATCGCGACGGTTCCAATCGGCAACCGGCCGGTCCAGGAACCGCGCGCTGCCGGACGTGGGCGCCAGCACGCCCAGCAGCAGCTTGAGCAGTGTCGACTTTCCCGAGCCGTTGGGCCCGATCACCGCGTGGAACGCGCCGGCCTGCACGCTCATGTCGAGTGTGTCCACGGCGGGCACGCGCGCGCCGCCGTAGCGGAACGTGAGCGCGTCCGTGGCGAGCACCGTCATGCGGAGGACCGGGTGAGCAGCACGACGAAGATCGGCACACCGATGAGCGCAGTGATCACGCCCACCGGAATCTCCGAATGCGGCACGATCGTGCGCGCCATCGTGTCGGCGAGCAGAAGGAATGCGCCGCCTGCCAGGAAGGAACCCGGCAGCAGCATGCGGTGGTCGCTGCCCCAGAGCAGCCGCAGTGCGTGCGGCACGATGAGGCCGATGAAGCCGATGACACCGGCGACCGCGACCGTCGCAGCGACGAGCAGCGATGCGACGAGATATGCGCTCAGCTTCACCCGCTCGACGCGCACGCCCAGGTAGAGCGCGGTCTCCTCGCCCATTGCGAGCAGATTGAAGGGTCGTGCGAGCGCGACCAGCACGGCGAGGGCGGGCAGCAGATACGCGCTCACCAGGGTCGTCGACCGCCAGTCCGCCGCGGCGAGGCTGCCCATCATCCAGAAGATCGCGGATCGAAAGCTCTCGACGTCGGCGAAGGTGAGCAGCAGCAGGATGATCGCGTTGAGGAACGCGCCCACGATCACACCGGCCAGCAGCAGCACGCGCGTATCGAGCGCGCGGCCGACGCGCACGGCGATGCCGAACACGAGCGCGATCGCGGCCAGTGCGCCCGCGAGCGCGCCGAGCGGTACGAGACCGGGCGCGCGCGCACCCACACCGAGCGTGACCAGCGCGACAGCGCCCACGGCCGCACCGTTCGACACGCCCAGCACGTATGGCTCGGCAAGCGGATTGCGCAGCAGCGCCTGCAGCACGGTTCCCGCGACCGCGAGCGCGCCGCCCGCCACGATGGCGAGTACCGCGCGCGGCAGGCGCAGCTCGAGCACGATCGTGCGCGTCGTCGCATCGCCCGCACCCGTGAGCGCGGCGATCACGTCGCGCAGCGGCACGCCCGCGCCCCCCGTGGCCAGCGCAATGATAAGTGCGACGCCGCACACGACAGTGAGCACGAACAACTTCAGCGGAATCCCGCCGGCAACCCGGTCCGGCGCGGCTGCGGGCAATGCGCTCACGGTCATGGCTTCCCCGCTCCGTCCCGCGGGAACG
>Ga0302046_10004388_pt1 | contig 12566 bp, 8 predicted proteins | sample RVTome_11_FD_200261 | JGI IMG/M metagenome (GOLD analysis project Ga0302046, IMG submission 200261) | Soil microbial communities from uranium-contaminated site in the Upper Colorado River Basin, Wyoming, United States - RVT147D111 (version 2) ...
ACACGGCGGCGAACAGTTTCCTCGGCGACAGGTGAGCAAACATGGACACAAACACCCACGAGGCCTTCAAGGTGGCTGTGGAATGCGGAGATGCCGACGGCGTTCGGAGGCTCTTCGCTGAGCATCCCGAATTAGCGGATAAGGTGGACGCCCCGTGGTTCGCGTTCGACTCTCCCGCGATCGTGCACGCGGCGGGTATGAAGAACCGGGCCCTCATCGATGCCCTCCTCGACGTCGGCGCCGACATCGACGCGCGCTCGACATGGGAGCCCGGACCTTACAGTGCGCTTCATCGGTTCGTGGATGGCCAGACCGACCAGTCGCTCGCGTTGGCCGAGCATTTGCTTGCGCGCGGTGCGACCCTGGACTTACATGCCGCAGCGGGCCTCGGTCGCACCGAAGAACTGGCCGTCATGCTCGACAGAGAGCCGGACAGGGTCAGCGAGCCGGGACCGGACGGTGCTACGCCGCTGCACCTTGCCCGAAATGTGGAGACGGCGGACCTTTTGCTTATGCGCGGTGCCGAGCTGGACAAGCGCTGTGTCGACCACCGCAGCACGCCGGCGCAGTGGGCGCTGGGCGATCGACCGGAAGTGGCGCGCTTTCTGGTCGATCGGGGCGCCCGAACCGATCTCTTCATGGCCGCCGTCTTCGACGACCTTGGGATGGCGCGAACGCTGCTCGAGCAAGAACCGGCCGCCATCTCGGTTCGGGTCGGTCCTGGAAAGTCCCATGAACATTTGGGATTCGGCGACAAGTACTGCTGGTCGCTAGGCTTCCCCGAGTCCCCGCTCGAGGTCGCGCGCCGGCGCGGAAGCGCCTCTGTCTATTCCTTTCTATTAGAGCGAAGCCCCGCGCACGTGCAGCTTATTCAGGCATCCCGCCGAGGGGATCTCGATGCGATCGAGCGTCTCCTGGAGGCCGATGCAACGTTGCTGGGGGGACTCGACGACGACGCGCGTTGTCAGCTGTTGTGCGGCGAGTTGGAAGCGGTCCGGCGGTGTCTGGAGGCTGGCGTCGATCCCAACGTCCGAGGCGAGGAACACGGGGCGACTCCCTTGCACTGGGCGGCCTGGGAGAATCGGCGGAGCCACGTGGATCTCCTGCTGGAGCACGGAGCGGATCCCACGATTCGCGACCGCAGCTTCGGAGGAATGCCCCAGGACTGGGCGAGCCATGCGGCACACGAGGAATTGGCCTCGCGGCTGGGTGCCTCGTGACGATCCAGAAAGACCGAGCCGGAGATCTCGGCACGTTTCCCTTTAGCAACTGTGTTGGAGGCAGAGCCGGTCTATCGGGATCGTGGGATCCCAGGGTTGGCCGTCGCGCACCATCGCGTTGAGGATCGTGAGGAGCTTTCGCATGCACGCAACCATGGCGACCTGAGGTGGTTTGCCGCGGGCCCGGAGGCGCTGGTAGTAGGCGCGGATGGCGGGGTTCCACTTGGTCGCGCTCCACGTACTCATGTACAGCGCCGCACGGACCGGCGCGCGCCCACCCCAGCTGCTCCGTCGCCCGCGCCACAGGCCGCTGTCGCGCGGGAAGGGAGCGATCCCCACCAGGGCGGCGATCTTCTTGTGCGAGAGGCGCCCGAGTTCGGGGAGCTCGGCGATCAGTGTGCGGGCGAGATTGGGCCCCACCCCAGGGGCGCCCAGCAGCAGCTCGTGTTTGGCCTGCCACACGGGACTGGCCCGGACGCGATCGTCGAGATCGCGCTCCACGTCCGCCAGCTGGCGCTCCAGCCAGCGGATATGCTTGCGGATTCCCGGTTGCACCGGCTCGAGCGCGAAGCCGAGTCGGTTCTTCTCGGCGGTGAGCATCGCGAGGATCTGGCGGCGGCGGCCGATGATCGCGTCGAACGCGCGCGCGTCCCCGTCCGGCCAATGGCCGCACCGGCGGGCGCACGCGCTCGGCGAACAGCGCCAGCATCCGGGCATCGACCGAGTCGGTCTTCGCTAATTGGCCGGTCGCTTTCGCAAAGTCGCGGACCTGCCGCGGATTGGCGATCACCACCGCGAACTCGGCCGCGGCGACGGCAGCGGCCGCCGGCATTTCGAACCCACCGGTCGCCTCCAGGACCACGAGGGCGGGCGCCCAGTCGCCCAGCTGCCGGAGCAGCGCCCCGATGCCCTCGTCGGAGTTCGGAAAGCGCGTGACGACCTCTGACTGGCTGACCCCCACATCGAGGTGGGCTTTCGACACATCGATTCCGACGAAGACCGTAGCTTCGGACATGCGGATTCTCTCCCCGTTCAGGACCCCGATCCGCTCACTCTCAGCCTTGCATGATGCGGGCTCAGGGCCCAGGCAACTGTTCGAGATCTGGCGAATCGACTCGGGTGCGGCGCCCACGCTAAAGGACGGTCTCATGGACCATGGATCGTTGGGGCTGCCGCACCCCACTGGCTTCTCTACAATTTGGCGATTCGTCGACATACAAGGGTCGCCCGCCGCAGGCGGCCGAGCCGGGTCTTTAGACCACGGGAGGCGCGCACCGGCACCTCCGACCCTCGCATCGCCCCAATACGAGACGGGATGCCCGGCGCCGACTGTCCGCTGCGGTTATCCCGTCCCCTGATCCACGAGCGCTTCCAACTGAGGCGCAAAAGGCTGCTCGTACAGCCGCCGGCCCGTCGCGCGATACAGCGCATTGGCGAGGGCGCCCACCGCGGGAGGAAACGACGGCTCGCCGAGGCCTGTCGGATCGATGTCGTTCTGGACGAAGTGCACGGCGATGGCCTTCGGCGCTTCCCGATGTCGAATGAGGCGGTAGGTGTCGAAGTTACTCTGCTCCGGGGCACCATCCCTGAACGTCACCTCGCTGAACATCGCCTGTCCTATACCGTCCACCGTCCCGCCCTCGGCGAGGTTGGTGGCGGCGAGTGGATTGACGACGATGCCGCAGTCCACCGCGCAATGGACGTTCTGAATGACGGGGCTGCCATCGTCCATCACGATGTCCACGACATGCGCCACGTACGAGTTGTGGCAGAAATAAGCTGCGATGCCTCGGTGAACGCCGGGGGACTCTTCGGTGCCCCAGCCGGATCTATCCCGCACCAGCTCGAGGACGCCGGCATACCGGGCGGCATCATAGTCGTTGCCGTCGCCCACCGGGTTTGTCCGGGCACGTTCCAAGAGTTCGAGACGGAACGCGATGGGATCTTGCTCCATCACCTCGGCAACTTCGTCGAGGAACGCCTGCTCCGCGCCGGCGATGAAGTTGGATCTGGGCGCCCGAAAGGCGCCGGTGGGGATGTTGGAGGCGATCGACCACTCCTCGGCGAGGTAGTTGTCCACGGCGCCGGCCGGAAACCGGTCGGCGAACAACGGACTCTCCGGGATGCCGCCGGCCCGCACATGGAAGGCGATGAGATTCTTATCGTCATCGAACGCCGCCCGATAGGTCGCATGATACGTTGGGCGGTAGATACCAAACGTCATATCGTCTTCACGGGTGTATATCAGCTTGACCGGGGCGTTCAAGCGTTGCGAAATAGCAGCCGCCTCCACCAGGAAGTGACCGTAGAGCCGTCGGCCGAAGCCACCGCCCATGCGCGTCATCTGGATGTCGACGCTCTCGAGCGGAAGCCCAAGTCGTGCCGCAACGCTCTTCTCCATGTGCTCCGGAGTCTGTGTAGGTCCCACGAGCTCCGCGCTGTCGGCCGTCACGTGGGCGAAGAAGTTCATCGGCTCCAAGGTATTGTGGGCGAGGAACGGAGCCGTGTACGTGCGCTCGATGACCTGCGCGGCTCGCGCGAACGCCGCTTCCGGGTTGCCGTCCCGGCGGGCCACTGCCGCGGATCGGGCGCCTACTTCCGCCATGCGGGCGTAGTGCGTACTGCTGTTCTCGAGGCCGGCCGGCATTTCCTGCGTACTCGTTGCGCCCGTGATGTAGTGCGCGAAGGTGTCCGTGTAGCCGGCCATCGGCTCCCACTCCAACGTCAACGCCTTCTTGGCGCTCATGACCTCCCATGTTGTGTTCCCGACGACGACGACCAACTCCGTAAAGGCAGCGGCGTCGAACATGTGCTTGGTGTAGTCCTCTTGAAACGTCTCGATGGTGAAGACGTCCCTGATGCCCGGCATCGCTCGCGCCTCCGTATCGTCCACCGACTTGAGTTTCATCCCAAACGCCGGCGGGTGGGCAATCATGGCGATGAGCATCCCTTCGCGGCGGTAGTCCAGCCCAAAGAGTGGTTGACCGGTTACGATCTTAAGGGCATCCACGTTTGTCCTGGGCGTCCCGATGATCGTGAAGTCGTCGATGTCTTTCAGCTCGACTTCCTCGGGGACGGGGATCTGGGCGGCGGCCGTGGCCATCTCGCCATAGTCCGCCGATCTGCGGCTGCCGGGATGACGGAGGACGCCCGACGAAGTCGTGACCTCTTCCACAGGAACCTGCCAGGCGCGGGCCGCCGCTTCGCGAAGCATTCGTCGCGCTGCGGCCCCGGCCGTCCGAAGCCCCTGCCACCCTTGACGGATGGATTGGCTGCCGCCCGCCAGCTGCCGAGTGAAGATGTCGGTGTTGAGCGGGGCCTGTTCCACAACGACTCGAGACCAGTCGACGTCGAGTTCGTCCGCGACGATCATGGGCATGGAGGTCTTCACGTTCTGCCCGATCTCCGGGTTCGGCGCCATGACGGTGACCATGCCGTTCTCGCCGATCTTCACGAAGCCGTTGAGGTCGAACCACTCGTCCGGCATCCGGTTGCGCGTGGCCGGGGCACAACCAGTCAGCCAGTTGAACTGAAGCATCATGCCACCGCCAGCCAACGCGGAGGCTTTCAGGAAGGATCGTCTATTGAGTGTCGTCTTGACGGTAGCCACGATAGCGCTCGTTGTAGGAGTTCTCAGTGACTAAAGCGTTCAGCGGTCACCCGTTGGAGGCGGCCGTTTTGATGGCGGCATGGATGCGCGTGTACGTGCCACAGCGACAGATGTTCCCCGACATCGCCGTATCGATCTCCTCATCGCTCGGCGAAGCGTTTTGGGCCAGTAGGGCGGCCGCGTTCATGATCTGTCCCGCTTGGCAATAGCCGCATTGCGGGACGTCGTGGCGCAGCCACGCTTCCTGCACGGGATGGGTGCCATCCGACGAAAGGCCTTCGATCGTGGTCACCGGTTGGTCAGCCACGGCGGAGACAGGCAGCGAGCACGAGCGGACGGCGACGCCGTTCAGATGAATGGTACAGGCGCCGCATTGGCCAACGCCGCAGCCGTACTTGGTGCCCACGAGGTTCAAGTGATCCCGTAGGACCCACAAGATGGGAGTCGTTGGGTCGACGTCGACTTCGACGTTCTGGCTGTTGATGGTCAGATGAAATCGAGCCATGGTACGCTCCCGGCGGAAGATAGGGAGGGCGTAAGTATCCAGACTACACTATGGTCGCCCGATGGAGGAGTTGAATATAACGATTCTGCACGATCATCGAACGATCCTGCAAAGACGGCCATCGCTGCGGGCGGACGTGACCACGATGCTCATGCATCCCACGCAATCCAGCACGGTTGCGCCGTTACCCGCATGTCGATGTCTGACCGTGATCCGCCGTAGGCGTTTTGAAGCTACGGATTCTGCGACGTGTCGTCACTTGCTCGACTACCACAATAGCGCTCAGGCCTCCCGCGGCCACGATCAGAACTGCCTGCACCGTGGCGGTCGCGGCAATCTCCAGCCCCACTAATGTGAGCGTCAAGACGATTAGTCGATTTCAGAGGACGCAAGGATGTACGACGCTGGCGGATACGCTCTTAGGTGGGCCCGCCGACCGGGAGTTGCCGGCGGCGTCACAACGCGTTTACGTGAAGGCGACGGTCCTTTCTCCTGCTGTTCAGATCTCCTGCAGCGGAGGTGGCGTGCTGGTGGAGAAATCGGGGTCCACGTTTCGGCATCTGCTCAATGGTCTGGGAGCTGCTGACCCGGCAGCGCTGGATGAGATCATTGCGATCCTGTATGCAAAGCTTCGTGGGCTCGCGCACCAGCAGCGGCGGCGTTGGAGCGGCGACGAGACGATCGGTACGACGGCGCTGGTCCACGAGGCGTATCTCAAGCTGAAGAATCAGAAACGCATCGACGTCGCGAACGCGGACCACTTCCTCGCGCTGGCGTCGACGGCGATGCGTCATATCTTGAGCAACTATGCCGAACAGCGTCATGCTCAGAAGCGTGGCGGGGGAATGCAGCGCGTTCCGATTGGGGATCTCGCCGCGGCCGTACCCGGGCCGGGCAGCGACCCCGAGGATATGCTCGCGGCGATGAGTCTCGCGCTTCGACGCCTCGAGCAGTACCACGCGCGATCGTGCAGGGTCGTGGAGTGTCGTTTCTATGGCGGACTGACGGTCGAGCAAACGGCTGCGGCACTTGGGATCTCGCCGCGCACGGTCAAACGGGATTGGGTGTTTGCGCAGGCCTGGCTGAAGCGTGAAGTGAAGGAGCTGGTTTGAGCATTGAACGCGGGCGCGGGGAGCGCGTTGCCGAGCTGTTCAACCACGCGCTGTCACTCGATGGCGCTGATCGCGCCGCGTTTCTGGAGTCGCTGCACGACGACGACGAAGAGATCGCCGTAGAGGTGGATTCGCTGCTCGCGACGCACCACGCCGCGCCGCACGATCTCGAGACGCTCGCCGCCCAACTGCTGCCGGAAGTCCTCGAGAAGCTTTCGCAGTCGATCGGTGGGGAACTGAAGCCGAATCAAGCGATCGGGCACTACCAGATGCTGGAACGGCTCGGCAGTGGCGGCATGGCGGAGGTCTACCGCGCGCGTGATCTCTCGCTCGATCGGCTCGTCGCCTTGAAGTTCTTGCCGGCACATCTCACCCAGGACGCGGAGGCGCGGGCAAGGCTCACGCGCGAGGCGAGGGCCGCGTCGGCGCTGGACCATCCGAACATCGCGGTCGTGTACGAGATCGGAGCGACGGAGACGTCGCCCAACAGCAACCGTGCGGGTCAACTGTTCATAGCCATGGCGCATTACACGGGTGAAACGATCAAGCAGATGATCGCCCGCGCGCCGCTGCCGATCGCGGACGCGCTCGATTACGCGAGTCAGGTGAGTGCGGGACTGGAAGCAGCGCATGAAGTCGGAGTCGTGCATCGCGACATCAAGCCGGCAAATCTTATCGTCACGGAACGCCAACAGGTGAAGATCCTGGATTTCGGGATCGCGAAACTCGCAGGGCACGACATCACGACCGAAGGCGGCACTCTCGGCACGATCGCGTACATGAGTCCCGAACAGACCCGTGGAACAGCGGTTGATGCGCGAAGTGATCTGTGGTCGTTGGGTGTTGTGCTGTACGAAATGCTAACTGGCCGTCGTCCGTTCTTGGCCGAAGACGGCGCCGCGCTCCTGCAGGCGATCCGACACGATCCGCACACGCCACTGCGCGAGCTCCGGCCCGATGCTCCTGAGGCACTCGAGCGAATCGTCGAGCGATGCCTGCGCAAGGATCCGTTGAAGCGCTACGCGAGCGCGAGTGCGCTGCGCCACGATCTCCTAAAGATGGCCGGTGCTTCGGGGCGATCGCTCGCAGAGACACTGCACGATCGAGGACGTCTCGAAGTGCCGGTCCAAGTTTGGCGCGGTCGCAGCCGGGCACTGGTCGCCCTCGTCATAGCCGCGGTCGCGATCGGCGCCGTCGTGTTCGCTCTGCCGTCGCGATCCCCGCCCGCGCCGGTGGACGCGTCCGCGTCGACGATTCTGGTGCTTCCGTTCCTGGCGCCGGCCAACGACACGAGCCTCGCACGCCTGGGACGGGACCTGGCGATCACGCTGAGCGCGACGCTCGACGGCATCGGCGACGTGCGAACGATCGACGCCTCGACCATGTTCGCCCAGTTGCTGGACCGCGACGCCGAGGGCCCGATCACTGTGAACCGGAGCATCGAGCTGGCCCGGCGGCTGGGCGCGGGCACCGTGCTGGTGGGGAGCGTGATCCGCGATGGATCGGCCAGCCGTGCGGACACCCGGCTCGTCCGCGCCGACGGCGCGGCCACGCTCGCGCGGGCAGTGGCGGTGGCCGCACCCGATAGTCTCGGCGCGCTCACGGATTCGCTCGCTGTCCAGCTCGTCCACGAGCTGTGGCGTGGCGGCAACCCACCCGTTCCGAGCCTCGGCGCCATCACCACGCGGTCGGCAACCGCCCTGCGGGCCTATGTGAACGGTGAACAGGCGCTGGCGAGCGGCGACATGGCGCGCGCCGTGGGACAGTTCGAGCGGGCGTTCGCGGCCGACTCGACGTTCTGGTTCGCTTATTGGCGGTCACTCTATCCGAGAATCTACGAGGGCAGCCGGCCTGACACCGCGATCATGGCGGAGGTGTTCCAGCACCGGGACGAGCTTCCGGAGCGCGACCGCCTGCTGATCGAGGCGCGGCTGGCGACGACCGTAACGGCGCGGGCGAACGCGCTGCGTGCCCTGACCGATCGCTACCTCACGTACTGGCCGGCCGCCTATGAGCTGGCGAACCACCACGTACACGCGACGCCGTTCGTGGGCAGCCTGATCGGCGACGCGCGCACCGCGCTCGAGCGAGTCGTGGCACTCAATCCGCGCTTCACCATGGCCTGGCATCACCTGTTTTGGATCACTGCATCTCAGGAAGACAACGAGCGTTCGCGTGCTGTGCTCGAGGCACTCGAAGGTCTCGTCGATCCGGCAGAGCCCTTTTGGGAAGCAAGCCTGATCCAATTCCGCACGATAGTCGAAGCCCTGGACCGCGGCGGAGAAGTGGCGCCCGAAACGGAAGTGGAGATGGCAGGCCTGATTCAGCGTGTAGCGGATCAGGTCCCCGGCGCCACCTGGGGATTTGGCGTTGCGTTCGTTCCCATGGGCCTTGCGGCGCTGCAGATCCGGGTCAACCGCCGGGTCCTCGCGACGAACCCGATGCAGGTACACGCCGCTGATCTCCACATGGCCACCGCAATGGCCTGGGCGACCCGCGGCGCGTGGGACTCGGTCGCCGTCGAGCTGGACAGCTGGATGCGCCTATCCACTGACCCGCGGGACGCCCTGCGCGCGTACGGTCTGGGAGTGCTCGGGGCGCTACTCGACGGCTGGGAGCCGGATCGAGCCACGTCACTCCGCCGGGCGGCGGCGGACGCAGCGGCGGTCGGAGATGCGCACGACCGCGCCGAACTCGCCTGGTTGGATGGGGTTTTCGCCTCTTTGCAGAGCGACACAGTCGCCCTGGCCGAAGCTCGCAACCGGATAAGACGGTCCGACGCCACTCATGCCGCGAGGCTCGATGCGTCTCTGCACGGATTCCAGCAGGCGGCAACGGAAGACGAGTCCACCGGCGCACGCACGCTGGAGCGCATCGAGTTGGAGGCCGGCGAGCGATGGGCGGCCTGGGACCACTCCGGCCGGCACCCGTACCTGTTCGCAGTGAACCGATTGCAGGCCGCCCAATGGCTGCTTTCTGCGGGTGATACGACGGCCGCCGCCCGCCTCCTCGAATGGTACCATGGCGTGCTCGGGACTCGGGACTCGGGTCGCGACATGTTCGCGACTTTCACGGTCTTGCCTTTCGTGTTCACCGAACTGGCCCGAATCGCGGAGGCTCGTGGCCGCGCGGAGGAAGCGGCCGGCTACCGACTTCGCATCGTCCGCTCCTTCGACCTGCCGTCATCCCCCGAGGGGCGTGCGATCCTCGCCGAGGCGACAGCGGCGCTTGCGCGGGTCGCGGAAGTGCGACGCTGAATTTTCTCGGTCGACGGAACCACTGGCCGCGTTGCCAGCTGGCAGTCTCGACGAGTGCCTATTCGACTGGCAACGCACCGATTCGATCACGCCCCTTATGAATCGCTGATGCGAGCGCGTGTCGGTTCGATACTGCAGAGCGCCGGTGGCGCACGGGGGACCGAACGGATCCGCGGGTGACGACGAAATCGCGATAACAATGCGATCCTTCCCGTTCGGTTTGAGAAGCCAGACGGGCGAGCCGGAATCGCCCAAGCAGTTCGCGCCGAAGTCGCCACCGGGGGGATCATCGAACGTGGCGATGAACTTCGCATCAATGCCCTTGTAGCGCAGCAGTGCCGAGTGCCGAACCTGTTCGGGCGGATCCGCAGTCGGCGGAAACTCCTGAAGACCGTACGACACGTCGAGGAGCTTGCAGAATCGATTGCGCCACTTGGCATTCGGGTGCTCGCATTGCGATGCTCTGAGGAGCCTTTTGACCGAGCCGGGTCGCCTCGCCATCTCGACCGGTTTGATGCCCTTCACCGGTTTCTTTAAGACAATGGCTCCTGTGTCGTGGAATTTCCCCCACACCGCGAGAACCTCCTCGGGAGGCGACTGTCTGAGTTGCACGAAGTCGATGTTGTCCGGATTGTTGCGCAGTGACTCGACTTCGTACCAACCGCCGCTCGCCGGATTGTGCAAGGCAGGATCGGCATTGAAGTGGGCCCGCGGATCGTGCTGGAAGCTGATCCACACGGCTTTCATCGTGCCCGCATCGAGCTGTTGCTGCATGAACTGGATGCAGTGGCCGGCCGTTTGGATGACGCGCTGGTGAACGAGTACGCCCGTGCAGAACGAGCGCCAGCCGGACACGCCAGTTTGATTCGGATCGTCGTAGACCATGATTGCGGCTGTGGCATCGTGCCCGAAGTCGTTGACACCGTTGATGAGCATTTGGGGTTCGACCTCTGCCCGTTCGCTGTACGGCGCCGTCGGTACAGGATCAGAGCAGGCGAGAGTCACCGCGAGCAGGGCTACCGTGGTGACAGTCACGGGCGTGCCGGGAATGGGGGTCCTGTTCATCGCTGCACTCCTTTCGAGTTTCAGCCGGGGAGGTGCCGAGGATCGCCGCGGACACGCCGGGCGCGTTCCGTGACGATTCTGTTCTCACTCCGTTTAACAGGACTGTGTGGCCGGTGGGGCCATCCCCGTGGGAACCGTCGCGCCACTCTCTTGCGCCCCCCGTCAGCTCGGCATAAACTGCCGGCCTCACCCCGTTCCGGTCCCCGCGGTCCCGGTGCCACGCATGTCCGACCAACCCCCATCGGTCACGCAGCTCATCACAGCCGTCCGCGAGGGCGAACCGGGTGCGATGGATCGGTTGTTCGAAGTCGTCTACGACGACCTGAAGCGCCGAGCCCATGCGCAATTGAGTGGCTCCTCCCCCACCCTCGACACCACGGCGCTGGTCCACGAGGCCTACCTCAAGCTCTCCGGAACCGCCGAGCCCGACTGGGCCGACGGACAGCACTTCTTCCGGGTGGCGGCGCGAGCGATGCGCCACATCGTGATCGATCGCGCCAGGGCCCACCTGACCAGCAAGCGCGGCGCCGGCCAAGTCCCCCTCGACCTCGACCGCATCCAGGTCGGCGCCGACTCGGCTGCGGACCAGATGGTGGCCTTGGACGACGCGCTTTCCCGTTTGGCTAAGCAGAATCCCCGACTCGCAGAAGTGGTAGAACTCCGTTTCTTCGGAGGACTGTCCGTGGAGGAGACGGCAAACTCGCTCGATGTCTCTGAGCGCACGGTGAAACGGGACTGGCGCCTGGCTCGCGCGTTCCTGCACGAGGCGCTCTCGGAGGACGATCGATCCAATGGCTGATTCGCGGCCGCCCCTCGACTCCGGACGATGGGAGAGGATCGAGGCGCTCTTTCACGAGGCGCTCGACCTTCCACCGGGCGACCGTTCGGCCTTTCTCGACCGCGCGTGCGACGGAGACGTGGAGCTTCGGGCCGCGGTCGAGCGTTTCATCGCCGCTGATGACCAGGCCGAGGCGCTGGTGGACCGGTCGTTGGAAGATCTGGCCCTTCCGTTGCTGACGGCCGAAGACGACGCGTCACCACCGGCGGCGTTGGAGCCGGGCACTCAGGTGGGACGGTACCGACTTCTGGATTTGATCGGTCGGGGTGGCATGGGCACGGTGTACCGGGCCGAGCGGGACGACGGGGCTTATGAGCGACAGGTGGCGCTCAAGCTCGTGCACGCGGAGCGTCTCCGGGACGATGCCGAGCGTCGCTTCCGTCGGGAGCGGCAGATCCTGGCCAACCTGCACCATCCCGGCATCGCAACGTTGCTGGATGGCGGCGTCACCGACCAGGGCCGGCCGTACCTCGTCATGGAACTCGTCTCGGGCAAGCCGCTGACGCAGTACGCCCGAGACGGCGTGCTTCGCATCGCGGATCGACTCCGCCTCATGCTTCAGCTTATTGAAGCAGTCGACTTTGCCCACCGCAACCTGGTCGTCCACCGCGATCTCAAGCCCGCGAACGTTCTGGTCACCGAGTCCGGAGCGGTGAAGCTCCTGGACTTCGGGATCGCCCGGCTCCTGGACGAGGACGGAGAAGAGGGCACGACTCGGACGGGGTTCTACCTGCTGACCCCGGAGTACGCCGCCCCGGAGCAGGTGCGGGGCGACGCCATCACGACCACTACAGATGTATATGCCCTGGGCGTCATCCTCTACGAGCTTCTCGCGGGCCGACGGCCCTTTGGTTCCATGGGCCGGGGCTGGAAGGATCTGGAGCGGGTGCTCCAAGAGGACCCGACCCCGCTGTCACAGGCGGAGGGACTGGATCCACACACGCGCCGCGCGCTCGAGG
>Ga0302046_10004389_pt1 | contig 12565 bp, 9 predicted proteins | sample RVTome_11_FD_200261 | JGI IMG/M metagenome (GOLD analysis project Ga0302046, IMG submission 200261) | Soil microbial communities from uranium-contaminated site in the Upper Colorado River Basin, Wyoming, United States - RVT147D111 (version 2) ...
AGCAGCCTCACCGCCTCCCGGTGCCGCTCCAGGCTGATGCGAATCGAGGTCACCAGCGAGCGGTCCTGGGCCGCCAGCCGGCCGACCATCTGGTAGTTGGCGAGGACCTCCTCGGGGCTGTCGGCGGCGAGCAGGAAGCGCGAGTAGGAAAGCGGCCCCATCCGATAGAGGGCGACGATGCGCGCCGCCAGCTCCTGGCGGGCGTCGTCGAGCTCCGCCGACAGCCGATCGACTTGCCGCTGCCGCTCGACGGCTTCCTCCGCGAGAACCGACAAGCGGATGCGGATCACTTGCAGGCGCTGGCGGCCGAGGACCAGCTCGATGTCGGCGGCCTCGAAGTCGTCGTTCAAGGTCTCGCGCTGCTCGCCGATCTGGGCGAGCTGGGTCTCGAGCGTGGAGATCTGGCTGCGCAGGCGCTCGAGGTCGGCGCGCAGCTGCTCGGGCGGGCGGCCCTGCTGGCCGGCCGCCAGCAGCGGCGCCAGCGACACCAGCAGCGCCACCGCCCCGCTCAGCCGCGCGGGTGGCGCCGCTCTCTCACCCATCCCGATTGGGGTCTGTGGCGCTCAATACTCATAGAACCCCTTGCCTGTCTTGCGGCCCAGGTTTCCGGCGTCGACGAGCCGCCGCAGCAGCGGACAGGGCCGGTACTTGGGATCCCCGAAGCCACTGTACAACACCTCGAGGATCGCCAGGCAGACGTCCAGGCCGATCAGGTCGGCCAGCGCCAGCGGGCCCATCGGATGGTTCATCCCCAGCTTCATGACGCCGTCGATGCTCTCGGCGCTGGCAACGCCCTCGTAGAGGCAGAATACCGCCTCGTTGATCATCGGCATCAGCACGCGGTTGGAGACGAACCCCGGGGCGTCGGCGACCGTCAGCGGCGTCTTGCCGAGGGCTTCGGCGGTGGCGAAGACGGTGTCGTGGGTGGCATCGCTCGTCATCTCGCCGCGAACCACCTCGACCAGCGGCATCAGCGGCACGGGGTTGAAGAAGTGCATGCCGATGACCTTGTCGGGACGCCCGGTGGCGGCCCCCAGGCGGGTGATCGAGATCGACGAGGTGTTCGAGGAGAGGATGGTGCCCGGCGGGCAGCCCTGGTCGAGAATGGTGAAGACCTCACGCTTGGCGCCCTCGTCCTCGACGATCGCCTCGATCACCAGATCCGCGGAGAACAGCTCCTCGAGATCGGTCGTGCCGCGTACCCGAGCGCGGATGGCGCCGGCGTCGCTCTCGCGGATGACCTCTTTCTTGACCCATCGAGCCAGCCCGTCATCGAGGCGCGCCAACCCACGCTCGAGGAGTTCCGCTGCGGGCTCGCGGACGACGATCTGCAGCCCTGCCTTGGCGCACACCTGGACGATCCCGGCGCCCATGGTCCCGGCGCCGACGACGCCGACGCGACGCACCTCCACGTCAGTCACGCTCGACGGCTATGGCGACGCCGTTGCCGCCGCCCAGGCACATCGCCGCGACGCCGCGACGCGCCGAGGCGGCCGTCAAGGCGTGCAGCAAAGTGGTGAGGATTCGCGCCCCAGAGGCGCCGATCGGGTGGCCCAGCGCCACCGCACCGCCGTTCACGTTGACCCGCTCGGGGTCGATCCCCAGCTCGCGGACCACGGCGACCGACTGCACCGCAAAGGCCTCGTTGAGCTCGTAGAGGTCGACCTCGTCGCGCCTCCAACCGGCCTTGTCCAGCACCCGGTTGACCGCCTCGACCGGGGCCATCATCACCAGCTCGGGCTCGATGCCGCTGGTCGCGTAGGCGACGATCCGCGCCAAGATCGGGATCTTCTGATCGAGGGCCGCCTCCTCTCCCATGACCACGACGGCGGCGGCGCCGTCGTTCACCCCTGGGGCGTTGCCGGCGGTGACCGTACCCTCGGCGCCGAACACCGGCTTCAGGCGCGCCAGCGCTTCGCTGCTGGTATCGGCGCGGATCGTCTCGTCGGCGTCGAACACCAGCGCCGGTCCTTTTGTCTGCGGGACGTCCACGGGAACGATCTCGGCGGCGAAGCCCCCGCGCTCCCGCGCCGCCGCGGCGCGCTGGTGGGAGCGCAACGCCCAGGCGTCCTGTTCCTCGCGGGAAACCCCGTAGCGCTCGGCGACGAGGTCGCCGGTGCAGCCCATGTGGTAGTCGCCGAAGGCGCACCACAGCCCGTCGTGGACGGTCGCGTCGAGTAGCTCGCCGTGACCGAGCCGGTAACCCTGGCGGGCCCTCGGCAGCAGGTACGGCCCGTTGCTCATGCTCTCCTGGCCGCCGGCCACGATGCAGGCCGCGTCGTCGAGGGCGATCGCCTGGGCGGCGAGGATCGCCGCCTTGAGCGACGAGCCGCACACCTTGTTGACGGTCAACGCGGCGACGTCGGGGGGAAGCCCGGCGCCGAGCGCCGCCTGGCGGGCCGGGTTCTGCCCCTCGCCGGCCTGGATCACCTGCCCCATGATGACCTCGTCGACGTCCCGGGGGCGCCTGCCGGCGCGTTCGATCGCGGCGCCGACGACCACGGCGCCGAGCTGCGCGGCGCGCAGCGGCGCCAGCGAGCCGAGCAGCTTGCCGCTCGGCGTACGAACCGCGGAAACGATCACCGGACGGGCCATCCGAGGACACTAGCAACGGCTGCAAAGCCCTGCAAGCCAACGGTTTAGGCCGGATCACGGCAAGCTGATAGACTCAGGTTGCCCGAGACTCCCTGACTCCGTTGGCCTTGCTCGACCGCCACGCCATCGTCGGCACCGCCGGCCATATCGACCACGGCAAGAGCGCCCTGGTGTTGGCGCTCACCGGGACCGATCCCGATCGGCTCCAGGAGGAGCGCGAGCGCGGCATCACCATCGACCTGGGCTTCGCGCACTTCGCGCTCGAGGGCGGGCCGCTGGTCGGGTTCATCGACGTCCCCGGCCACGAGCGCTTCGTGAAAAACATGCTCGCCGGCATCGGCGGCATCGACGCGGTCCTGTTCGTCGTCGCCGCCGACGAGTCGATCATGCCGCAGAGCCGCGAGCACCTGGCGATCTGCGAGCTGCTCGGCGTGGGCACCGGCGTCGTGGCGATCACCAAGTGCGATCTGGCCGACGCCGAGCTCGTCGACCTGGTCGAGCTCGAGGTCCGCGACCTGGTGGAGGGGACCTTCCTCGAAGGCGCCCCGATCGTCCGCTGCAGCGCTCGCACCGGCGCCGGCTTGGCGGAGCTGCGCGCGGCGCTCGCCGAGGTCCTCGGCGACACCGCGCCGCGTTCTCCGGGTGAGATCGTGCGGCTGCCGGTCGATCGCGTCTTCACGGTCCGCGGCTTCGGAACGGTCGTCACCGGGACGCTGCTGTCGGGCGAGATCCGCGCCGGCGACAAGCTCGAGCTCCTACCCGGCGGTAGCCACGTCGCCGTCCGCGGCGTGCAGGTATACGGAGAGGCCGTTGCCGCCGCCGGCGCCGGCCAGCGCACCGCGGTGAACCTGCAGGGGGTCGAGGTGGACGCCGTCACCCGCGGCGACGTGCTGGCGACCCCGGCGGGGCTCGCCCCCACCCACCTGCTCGACGTCCGCCTGCGGATGCTGCCCGACGAGCGGCTGAAGCACCTGCAGCGGGTACGCTTCCACCACGGCGCCACCGAGATCCTCGCCCGCGTCGCCATCCTCGACGGCCCCGAGATCGCCGCCGGCGGCACCGCGCCGGTCCAGCTACGCCTCGAGGCGCCGTACGCGTGCGTGCCCGGCGACCGCTTCGTCATTCGGCGCTACTCGCCGATGCGCACCATCGGCGGCGGCGAGGTGATCGACAACTTGCCCACCAAGCATCGCCGCCGCGATCGCGGCGCCCGCCTGCTCCTCGATCGCCTCGAAGGCGCCGGCCCACCGCAGCGCCTCGCGGCCCTGGTGGCGACCGCCGGAGCCACCGGCCTCGACGAGCAACACCTGCGCTGGCGTCTCGGCGTCTCGGCGGCCAGCCTCCGGGCGCTGGCCGCCGCCGAGGAAGCGGCAGGCCGCCTGCAGATCGTCCAGCAGGATCCGTTGTACGTCGTCGATGGCGCCGCTGCGGCGGCGCTCGAAGCCGAGATCGCGGCGGCCGTCGCCGCCTACCACGACGCCAGCCCGCTGCACGCCGGGATGCCGAAGAGCGAGCTCGCCGCGGGGCTGACGGTGCAGGTCCCCGACGCGGTGCTCGACGGCGTCTTGCGGCGGATGACGGCAGCCGAACAGGTCCGCTCGGGCGCCGCCGGCATCTCGCTCCCCGAGCACCGGGTGGCCCTCGACCCGGAGCAGGCCCACATACGCGCCGAGCTGCTCTCCTTCTACGAGGCCGGCGGCTGGTCGCCGCAGGACAGCGAGCCAGCCGCGGATCCGGGCGCGGCCGCCGTCCGGGAGGCCGTGCTGCACCTGCTGCTGCGCCGCGGCGAGCTGGTGCGCCTGCGCGACGGCCTGATCTTTCACGCCGGCCAGCTCGCCCGCCTCATCGAACAGTTGCGCGCCCGGCACCGCGCCGGCGAGGCGTTCAGCGTCGCGGAGTTCAAGGAATGGACCGGAATCAGCCGCAAGCACGCGATTCCGCTGCTCGAGTACCTCGACCAGCAGCGGGTCACCCGCCGGGTAGGCGACCACCGCGTCCTCGTTTGAGCCATCGGGCGCATTGACCCTGCGCGCGCCCGGCCCGTATCATGTCCCCAGCACCTCAAAGGAGGAAGCATGTTGGGCAGCATCGGCTTTACCGAGCTCCTGTTCATCTTTTTCATCGTCGTGATCCTATTCGGGGCCAGTCGCATCCCCGAGATCGGCCGCGGTCTGGGGTCGGGCATCCAGAACTTCAAGGCAGCGATGAGGGGTGACTCGGGCAAGGACTCGTCTTCGTCCGATTCCGACGGCAGCGCTGCCCCCCAAGGCTGAAGCAGGCGCTCTACAGGGTCCCCGCGGAGGTTAGCTCGTGGTATCTCTGACTCGCGTACCGACCCGGCTGGGCGCCGTCGTTCTGTTGCTGGCGCTGCCGGCCTGCACCGTCACCTTCCGCCGCAAGCCCATCGAGCCGATCGACAACGATCGCAACTACGCCGCGGACATCCAGACCTGCTGGGAGACCTCCCGGCGTGTGGTCAGCGATTTCGCCTCCGGGGTCGAGGACGAGAGCTTCGACGCCGGCAACCAGGCCGGCATGCTGGTCACCGACTACGCCGTGTTCTCCGACACCGGCGACGACGACTGGAACCACCTCCGCAGGGTCTCCTACTCGCAGGGGGCGCCGTTCATCGGCGGCCGCCACCAGCTGACGCTGACCACCCGGCTGATCCGCGGCGACGCTTGCAAGGTCCGCGTCGTGGCCCGCATCGAGGGCTACCTGGGCGAGGAATACGGCTACCAGGCGCTGCGCTCCACCGGGCTGCTCGAAGAGGAGATCTTCTCCAGGATCAGCGCCGCCCTGGGCAGCGAGCCGATCGGCAACGACTGATCAGTAACGGATCCCCAACCCGACCGTCCAGAGGACGCGGGTGGCGACCGAGCCCGTCTCCAGAACGCCGCCGGTCAGCGCCGCCGGGTCGGTCGAGGAACGCAGGCCGGTGACGTCGGCGCGAAAAAACACCGGCCCGCGGACACCGACCTCGACGCCGCCTCCGAACAGGAACGCGGGCTTGGTGGTGCTCTCCTCGGCGGTGCTGGAATTGACCATGGCGACGCCGCCGAGCAGGAACGGCGTGATCCACGCGTCGACCATGTCGAGGCGGACGCTGGCCGAGGCGTAGACCTCGTTGACCTCGGCGTACTGGAAACGTGATTGGTTGGCACCGTCCGCATCCGACTGGATGGCGTCGAGGCCCGGAGAGGCGTAGCCGAGCTCGGCCTCGCCCCCGAGACGCCACCAGATGCGCCTGGCGGCGCGCGCCTCGAACAGCGTGCCGCTGCCGATCTCGAACGCCGTGAGGGTTCCGAGCTCCTCGTCCTCGACCGAGCCGATGGCGGTCGCACCGGAGCTCCTGCCGATGCCGAGACTGAACGTCCAATCGTACCGGGGCGCGGGCGTCTCTTCGTCCTGGAGCACCGGCATTGCCGCCTGCGGGGTTGCGCCGCCCTCAGCCTGCTGGGCCCCCACCGGCGTCGCCAACGAGAGCGCCACCGTGATGACGATCGCTACCCGGCTGGCGCCGGCGGCCCGCAGCCTACTGGCCGAAGTACCCGGGCTTGGTGCGGGCCTCGCCTCGCCGTGATCGGACTTCGATCTCCCGCCACTCCCCCGGCGCGGCGGGATCATCCGGCTGGTAACCGAGCGAATACTGGCTGCGCAGCTCAGCAGCGATCTGTTCATATGCCCTGTCTAGCTCCCCCAAGGAATCGAGGATGAACGCGCGGCCGCCGGTACCATCGGCGTACGCCCGCATCGAAACCTCCCCCCGGTTCATGTTGTCGAACCCCGCGGTGCGACCCAGGTTCATCGTGTCGAAGATGCCGATGGTGTACAACCTCACGTCCTGACGCTGCGCGTACTCGATCGCCTGCCCCTCGGTGACCGCTTGGACGGTGTCGAAGCCGTCGGAGAGGATGATCATGGCCCGCCGCTCCGGCCTCTCGACCAGCACGTCCGCGCCCTCGACGATCGCCATGTTCAGCGACGTCGCCCCCTGGGGCGTCATCTGCTGGATCGCCTCGCGCAGCCGCCCGCGGCTCGCCGTCAGGTCCTGCAACAGGTTCGGGAAGGAGTCGAAGCCCATCACGAAGGCGTTGTCCTGCTCGGTGATGTACTCGAGGAAGGCGCCGGCCCCCTGCTTGGCGCGCTCCATCTTGATGCCCTCCATGCTTCCCGAGGTGTCGATCATCAGCCCGATCACCATCGGCCGCGGCTCGCTGTCGAAGAGGGTGATCTGCTGGCGCTTGCCGTTCTCGTAGACCTCGAAGTCATCCCGGGTGAGGCCGGGAACGTAGACGCCCCGATTGTCGGTGACGGTGACCGACAGCGGGACGTAGTCGACCGCGGCGTTGAAAACGGCGGTCTCGAGGTCGCGGGTGAGCACGGTCTCCTCGCCCTGCGCGCCGCTGGAGTCGGTGGCCAGCACGCGGACGACCCGGCGGGCGAAGGACTCGCCAGCCTCCCAGGCGATCTCCCAGGGCGGCTCGCTCCGCGAGCCGATCTCGACGTCGTTGACGAAGAACTGCACCCGTACGATCTCGGTGCCCGCCGCCGCCGTGACCTCGGCCGAGATCACCGTGGGGCCCGACACGAAGGCGCCCTCTTCCGGAGTGGTGATGCGAACCCGGGGGGGCGCCGCCTGCTGCTGAGCGCCGGCGGACGTCGCCAGCAGGACGACCGCCGCCAGCAGGGTCGCGGCTCGCTGTGAGGCCGTTGCGTTCACCGTGTCTCCACGAGATGAATGGCCGCCACGCTCGCTTGGCACGGCGCAGCTATGCCGGGATTCGCATGTTCCGGGAGCGGGGGAGCAGAGTTCCCAAGATAGCACGGATCCGGCGGCGCCGACAAATGGACGGGAGCCTACGGTCATCTCACAAATCTGTCGTACACCCGGAGCCTACACTGAGGTCATCTCGAGAACCCGTCGGGCTACCGCAGGTGCCGGTCGAAGAACTCCTCGACCCGGCGGAAGGCGTCCCGCCAGGAGCGGTCGCGGGTGAACACGTGCTGCTCGCCGGGGTAGAACATGACCTCGAACGGCCTGCCGGCGGCGACCAGCGCATCGACGAGCCGGAAGCTCTGCAGCACCGGCACCGAGGAGTCGGCGGTACCGTGCAAGCTCAGCAGTGGGCGCGCCAGCCGCTCGACGAAATGGATGGGGCTGCGCTGGCGGTAGAGCTCGGGGTTCTCGGCGACCGGGCCCATGCGGCCCTCGATCCACAGACCCCCGGGGTCGACGGCCCAATCCGCCCAATCGGCGACCCCGGCGACGTTGATGCCGGCATCGAACGCCGTCGGCGCCTGCACGAGCGCCTGGAGCGTCAGGTAGCCGCCGTAGGAGATCCCCCACAGGCCGATACGGCCCACCTCGACGTCTTCGATCCGCCCCAGGTAGCGGACCGCCGCCAACACGTCGTCCAGATCGCGGCCGCCGAGATCGAGGTGCTGGGCCTGCCGGAAGGCCTTGCCGTAGCCGACGCTGCCCCGGTAGTCGACCGCCAGCACCACGTAGCCCTGCTGCACCAGGTATTGGTGGAAGCCGTAGAAGACCGCGTAGGCGCGCAGCGGATGCCAGCCGTAGCGGTTTTGCCTGATGCCGCCGCCGTGCACCCAGACGACCGCCGGCAGCGGCGCGTCGCTCTCGTCGTGGTTCGCAGGCAGGAACAGCTGCGCCGGGATGAGCTGCCCGTCGTTGCTCGCGTAGCGGACCATTTGCGGCGCGATCAGCTCCGACTCGGCGACGGCCTCGGGCCAGGAGTCGGTGAGCTGCTCGGCGGTCGCCGCCGCCGGCCGCTGCACCCAGAGGTCGAGGGGGTTGAGCGGATCGGCGTGCAGGAACAGGAGCCGCTGACCGTCGGGCCGCCAGCGAGCCGCCGTCGAGGTGCCACGCAGGCGCGAGATCGGCACGAGCGCGGGGGTGGCCCCCGCGGAGCGCCGCTCTCCTGCCATATCGAGCAGAAACAACCCGCGCTCGGCCAGCGAGCCACGGTTCGACGAGACCGCGATGCGATCACCCAGCGGCGACCACGCCGGCTCCTCCACCTCGAACTCGCCGCGCGTCAGCTGCAGCGGCTCGGCCCCCGGTTCCGCCGGATCCAGCAGGTAGAGATGCGACCAGCCATCGCGCTCGGAAAGAAAGACCAACCGCTCGCCGTCCGGGTGCCAGCGCGGCCCGGCCTCCAGGTAGGTGAGCGTCCACCAGGCCTCCTCGACCTCGTGCACCAGGACCTCCGGCTCCCACTCCGGCGGTGCAGCGGCGAGGATGCGGCGCTGTTTGGCGTCGTGGGAAACCTCCTGCCAGGCCAGCCTTCCGGTGGCGGCGAAGGTCGCCTCGCCGGCGTAGGCGTCGCCGCGCTCCAGCCAGCGCAGGCGGCCGGAGGACGCGTCGATAAGCGCCAGGTCCGCGGGGGTCCGTCGGCGGCGGGAGAACTCCAGCTTCGATCCGGCCAGGTCGCGGGTGCTCTCGATCAGGCGCTCGCTCTCGCCCCAGAGGGCCGCCAGGAAGGCGCCGCCGGGGCTCCAGCGGAGCTCGCGAAAGCCTCCGTCGACGTCGCCGACGCTGCCGCCCTCCATCCCCGGGAACGACACCACCCAGACGGCGCCGTCGCGGAGGAACGCCAGCCGCCGCCCGTCCGGCGACAGCGTCGGGCCCGAGTCGGCGGCCGGGGTCGCGGTGAGCCGGCGCGGGACGCCGCTCCCAAGCTCGTAGAGATAGAGGTCGCCGGCGAGCGCGTAGATCAAGCCGGCGCCGTCGGCGGTCCAGCAGAAGCCGTCGACCGCCCCTGGCCGGGGCTCGCCCGCCTCGGCGGTGACCGCCACCGGCTCGGGCGTCGACTCCGCGGTCCACCAGAGGTCGACGGCGCCGTCGCGCTCACGCAGCAAGGCGATCCGCTCGCCCCGCGGCGACCAGGTCGGCTGGCTCGGATGGGCAATCGACAGCAGCTCGTCGATGGCAAGCTGCCCCCCCTGCCGCGGGGACGCGGCGGAGGCAATACCGCCGGTCGCTGCGGGGCCCACCCCGTGGCCGAGGCCGATCGAGGCGGCGATCGCGATGACCGCCACCGGCAGCGCCCGCCGGGGGGATGACGCGCGGCGCCCTACCCCGAGCCCGGGAGGCCGTGCTTTCACCACCGCCTCCTGGCCCGCTTTCTCATCGCGGTTCGTCGCGAGGGCGTGGAGAGGCCCGTGGATACAAGGTGCGTGCCCGACGATGCCGTGCTCATCGGCCGGCCGCGGCGGTCCCGTCGGCCTCGGCGAAGGAGTGGATGGTGAGGCCGGCGACCACCTTGGGAAGGAAGTTGGTCGACTTGGCCGGCAGGACGTCGCCGGCGGCAACCGTGCGCTGGACGTCTTTGACGGCGAGCGGTGCCACCAGGAACGCGGCGCCGCGCTGCCCGCTGGCCACCCGCTCGGCAGCCTGCAGGTGGTCGTTGCAGTAGTCGATGGCGCCGTGGTCCTTGGTCTGCCCGGACAACGCCTCGCCGAGCCAGGGATCGAGCATCAGGCTGTGCAGCACCGGAACGTCCAGCTGGCGCCAGCTCGCCGGCACGCCGCTCGGCCACGGCGCCGCCACCAGGCTGCCGCGGGCGGCCCGCGCCAGGTCGGCGCGCAAGCCGCCGTCATCGCGCTGCAGGACGACGATGGCATGGTCGCCGCCGGCCTCGGCCAGGGCCCGGCCGGCCGCCGCGGCGGCCGCCGCGGCGGTGGTCGCGCGCCCGAGGGGCATCAGCCGCAGGCCCGCCGCCTCCCACAAGGCCCGCGCCTCGGGCCCCGGCGCCGGCTCGACGAGGCGGTGGGTTGGAAAGATGCGCAGTCCCGGTGAGGCCGCGGATACCAGGGCGGCCATCACCCATCCGGCGAGGTCCTCGGGGTCGGCGCCGCGCGCCTGCCAGTGGCCGAGAGCCGCGGTATAGCGATGGTGACCGTCGGCGATGAAGGCGCTGGTGTTACGGAGCGCGCCGCGCAGCGCCTCGACGCGCGCCGCGTCGTCCCATCTCCACAGCGCATTGGCGGTCCCGGTCTCGTCGGTGGCCTCCAGCAACCCGGGCTCGCCGGCGGCCTCGCGCACCATGGCGTCGGCGCTGCCGCCGGGATCGTCGTAGCCGACCAGAATGAGGCCAAGGTCGGCGCCGACGACCTCGCGCAACCGGCTGCGCTCGCCGACCGTGTCCGGATAGGTCCGCTCGTGGGGCTTTACCGGGCCGTCGTCGAAGGGGCTCAGGCGCAGGCGGCAAATCACGGCCCAGCGCTCCAGCCGCTCGCCGCCGATCTCGGCCCGCTGCCGGTAGGGGTAGACGGCCGCGCGAGGGTCGCGCCGCAACACCCCCTCGCGCTGCCAGTCGACGAGCGTCCGACGGGCCGGTTCGTGGGCCGCCAACCCGGCCTCGGGACGGGGCTTGATCAGCCGGACGACGTTGCGCGGGTGGCGGCGATAGCGCTCGTCTCGTCCCTCGTCCCCGAACTGGTCGTAGGGAAGCGAGATGCAGCGATCGAGCTCGGTGGCGAGGCTGTCGGCGTAGCGCAGCGCGGCGAAGGCGTCGATGTCCACGGTGCGGGCGAATATAGCATGGTGCCCGCCGGCCGCCCTCGCCGGGCGACGAGCGCCGGCGACCCTAAGGGCTCGTGACGAAGCTCCCATGGGAGTTTCGTATACCATGGCCGCGGCTACGGGCCGGGAGCGGCTCTCGCCGGCCCGTGTCGTTGGCCGGTCCGCGAAGGGCGGGGATGCGCATCGGGGGAGGAGCGGCGTCCATGATCGGTTTGGTCGGCCTCGTGGCTCTCTACGGCATCGCCTTGCTGATGTCGCGAAATCGCCGCGCGATCTCGCCTCGCCTGATCGCCTGGGGCCTGGGGCTGCAGGTGATCTTCGCGCTGGTCATCCTCAAGACGCCGTGGGGTCGAGCGATGTTCGAGGCCCTCGGCGCCGGCGTCCAGGCCCTGTTGGTGTTCGCCGACCAGGGCTCGCTGTTCGTCTTCGGCGAAGCCGCCGATCCAGGGGGCGATCTCGGCTACGTGTTCGCCTTCCGGGTGCTGCCGATCGTCATCTTCATCTCATCGCTGTTCAGCGTCTTCTACTACCTAGGGGTGATGCAGCGCATCGTCCTGATCATGGCCAGGGCGATGCACCGGTTGATGGGGGTCTCGGGCGCCGAGTCGCTGGCCGCCGCCGCCAACGTGTTCATGGGCCAGACCGAGGCGCCGATCATCGTCTCGCCTTACATTCCCGCGATGACCACCTCGGAGCTCATGGCGTTGATGACCAGCGGCATGGCAACCGTGTCCGGGGCGGTCCTGGCCTCGTATATCGGTCTCGGCGTGCGTCCCGAGTACCTGCTGTCAGCCAGTGTCATGGCGGCGCCGGCCTCGTTGGTCATGGCCAAGCTGTTGATCCCCGAGACCGGCGAGTCGAAGACTGCCGGCGCGGTGACCATCGACGTCGAGCCGACCGACGTCAACATCATCGATGCCGCCGCCCGCGGCGCCGGCCAGGGAATCATGCTGGCGCTCAACATCGGCGGCATGCTGGTGGCGTTCGTGGCCCTGATCTACCTGATCGACGGCGTGCTCGCCGCCGTCGGCGGCGTTTTTGCGAGCGCCACCCGGCTGGCCGTGGCGCTCGGCCTGTTTGCCGCGATGCTCGGCGCCTACCTGCTCGGCTGGCGGCCGGGCCCTCGCGGCCGCAACCTCACGTTGGGTGCCGGCGCGGTCGTCGCAGTGGTCGCGGTCGCCGTCTTCCTGGTCCGCGGCCCGGCGCCGATCGCTCTCGGCCTGCGGCCGATCCTCGCCACGCTGTTCGCTCCGGTCGCCTTCGTGATGGGGGTCCCTTGGGCCGAAAGCGGCGCCGTAGGCGAGCTGTTCGGCATCAAGCTGATGCTCAACGAGTTCGTCGCCTACGTGGAGCTGTCGGCGCTGCTGCGGGAGGGCGCGCTGTCGCCCAAGTCGGAGCTCATCGCCTCCTACGCGCTGTGCG
>Ga0302046_10004391_pt1 | contig 12560 bp, 8 predicted proteins | sample RVTome_11_FD_200261 | JGI IMG/M metagenome (GOLD analysis project Ga0302046, IMG submission 200261) | Soil microbial communities from uranium-contaminated site in the Upper Colorado River Basin, Wyoming, United States - RVT147D111 (version 2) ...
TGGCCGTCGCAGTGGGCCTGATGGTGTTCTTCATTCCGTTCTGGGGATTGATCTGGGTCAAGGCCAAGATCACACCTGGGACGTTCGTGCTGTTCCTGACGATCAGCTTCGTTGGCGTGTGGCTCGAGCGGTATCTCCTGATCGAGCCGTCGCTCCAGAGTCAGGGACCGGCATTCGGTCTGACGGAGATTGGTGTCTCCCTAGGCTTCCTCGGCCTGTTTCTCCTGGCCTACGGTACGTTTGCGCGATTCCTCCCGATGATCAGTCCGAGACTGGCGGCCAAGGCCCTCGAGATGCACTAGTCCTCAAATAAGCGAGTGTGCGGCGGGGCGCGACAACAAGAGCGTGGCCCGGCGGCTACGCGTGGCGCCGGCGCCGGCCGGCAAGTGGCGGCGGCGCCTTCTGGAGCAGCGCGTGGCCGGGTTGTTCGATGAGCCGCGCCCGGGGGCGCCGCGCCGGATGAGCGATGCCGTGATCGGAGACGTGGGCGTGCGGACCATCGAGTGTACGCCGCGCGGGGCGACGCACTGGAGTTCGCACGAGATGGCGCGCGCCACTGGGCTGAGCGCGATGACCATCAGCCGGATCTGGCGAGCGTTTGGCGTGCAGCCGCACCGCAGTGAAACCTTCCAAGACTCACCCCTGGTACCTGTTTGCCCTAACCGCGCGGTGTGGGCGAACTCGATCTGGCAATTCGGGACACCACGGCGTCGAGTAGACCGCATCGACTTGCGCGCGCATTGCACCGGGAAGCCAGAGCAACAGCGTCGTCGTTATGCACAGGTTTGGCATGAGTACTTGCCCTCGCTGCTGGAGCCTGCATTCTGGGGACGTGCAGCCCCCATAAAACGAGGTTGGTTCAAAGGATGCCGTAGGGAGATTACGTAAGCATTTCTCCCACGGATATTCCTTGTACACTGCGTCGTACCTATATTGCTCGTAACGACAAAACGCCGGGTGCCGTGATGCGGGTACTAATCTTTTGTCTGGTTGGAACCCTCCAATTGTCTCTTCCATTGTCCGTGCGGAGCCAGGTGGTCCAGGGCGAAGTGATCGACAGTATCTCACGGGTGGGTGTGGCACGTGTTTCGGTTGCTCTGCTCGACACCAACGGTCAGGCAATCGATCGAACGGTGACGAAAGCGGACGGGCGTTTCCTGCTCTACAGTCCATGGCCAGGAGAGCACAGACTGCGGGTCTCGGGAGAGGGTTACCGGCCGTCGACCTCCCCTCCCTTTTTCCTTGAGGTTGACGATGAGAGCGGAGTTCGTCTACTCCTGGCGCGCCTAGAGCAACCGGTCGAATTCACTGGAGAAGAGATGATTCATCGGGTCTGCCAGGATGGCTCCGTTGTTGGGGAAAGCGGAACGATTCTTGGTGTAGTCCGTGATCTGGAGGGTCATCCGGTCGTTGAAGCAGATGTCATGGTTTCCTGGCCAGCCGTGTCTGCCGCGTGGGCGCAGTTGATGGAAGGCGATGTACTCGATGATGTCATGGTTGTCACGATAACCGACTCGTCAGGTTTCTTCGCCGCGTGCGGCGTGCCTGCCCAAACCGCAATCAGCTTTCACGCGGTACGTGACGGTATGTGGAGTGATTTCAACACGGTACGGTTTGTTCGAGGTGGCGTCGAACACGGCGGCGTGGTTCATCCATCAAACGACCGACTATGGTTTCAGGCATTACACGTCCAACCGCAGCAAATGCATAGCGCCGGAGTGAGCGGTATCATCCGGGAGGAGCAGGCGGGAATACCGGTCCCCAACGCGCGCGTCCGTCTCGTCGGTACTGAACTGGAAACGACAACGGATTCGACGGGGCATTTTGCACTTGAAGGTGTGCCTAGCGGACCGGCGAAGCTCCGAATTGGGGCAATCGGTTACTACGCCAAAGGCGTGGAGCTGCAACTCCAGCCGCAGATCTCAATAGTCTTGGGGGCAGGGGCCCTCATGTTGACTCGAGCGCCAACCGAACTCACGCCGCTGGAGGTCACCGCGTCAGCGCCGACCCGTCGGCCATTAACCGACTTCACGCGACGACGCCAAGAAAACGTCGGAATGTTCATCACCAAAGACGAGTTCATGCAACAAGGCAATCCACAGACCTCAACGGATGTCTTGCGGCGCATGGGCGGCATCAAAGTGCTGCCCAATGCCGGTTATGACGGGAGTCTGGACCATCCGAGGTTCAACATAGTCATGACCCGTCTTGCAGGGCCACGGACGTTCGGCAACTCCCATCTCGATCTGTGTGCTCCGCTGGCCTTTCTGGACGGTCACTATTTGGGTACTACCAACGCGATCGATGTCGACCGCGTCATAAACCTCGAGCATGTGCAGGCGGTGGAGGCTTACGCGAGTGTTGCCAGTATGCCCATCGAGTTCAGGCGGCCCGGATCAGAGTGCGGGGTCGTGGCATTCTGGACCATGTGAGATGTGTGGATATAGCAGGACGAACTCCCCGAGTTTTGTCACCTGTCGGTGACATTCACTCTCGTTCGCTGCCCACTCGTCCGATCGGTCAACCGGGCCGAGAATCCCTGCAGCGCGGCGCGCCTTACCGCTTTCCTCCAACCCACTAGATTCCATTACATGACCATCGCGAACGCTCGGTCCTGTGTCTGACGCATCGTCCCTCTGGGAGGAGACCGCCCGGGAAGTACGCGCGGGCAACGCGGCCGCGCTGGCGACTGTGTCCCGTCACCGTGGTTCCCTGCCCATGGCGACGGACGCGAAGATGCTCGTGACCGCCTCAGGTCGCAGGACCGGGACCGTGGGCGGAGGGTGTGTCGAGGCTGACGTCATTCAGCAGGCGATGGAATCCCTGGCGTCGGGCGTCCCCGGATTCGCTCGTCACACGCTGAACGCGGACATCGCTGGAGACCTGGGGCTGTCCTGCGGCGGGACCGTCGAGTTTTTTATCGAGCCCGTGCCGCTGTGTATTGAGATGGAGCTGCTCTGCACGAAGGTGGCATCCGGTGTGGCCAACCGTGAATTCGTGTCCGTGTTCACCTCGCTGGATTGGTCCGGGGGCCCGGCAAAAATGGCGACCGTGGGCGCCGAGGTGTATCGCGTCGGTGAGGCGTTTCCCGTTCCCGATGTCGCACGCGGGACTCCTGCCGCCGACGGCCGCGCGAGTGCTTTTCTGGCCGAAGAGCACTCGTGTTTTGTCGAGAACATCAAGCGCCGTCCGCGACTCATCATCTTCGGTGCTGGGCACGTTGGCAAGGAGATCGCGCGGCTTGCGTCTCGCGTAGGTTTTTATGTCGTGGTCATCGACGACCGCGAGGAGTTTGCGAACGAACGCCGCCTGCCCGAGGCCAACGAGGTCATCGCCGGTGACTTCATGACCACGCTTTCCGGCCTTCTGTTCGATGGGGATGACTATGTGCTGGCCACGACCAGAGGCCACAGCTTTGACGCCAACATCATTCAGGCCGTCGCGGGCACCCCTGCGGGATACGTGGGCATGCTCGGCTCTCGACGAAAGAAAGCGGTGTTGTGGAAGGCCCTGGCCGCTTCAGGCGTTCCGGAAGATGCGCTGAATCGCGTACACTGTCCCATCGGTCTCGACATCGGAGCCGACAACCCGGACGAAATCGCAGTGTCGGTCGTGGCGGAGCTAATTCACTTCAGGCGCCACCGTGATACGGCGAACGAGGGACTCCAATTCGACCAGTGAGACGTTCGCGCTGATCGTCAGCCGGTAGTTGCCATAACGCGCACTGCCGACGGCCCGTTCCGCACTTTCATCCCCAAGGACTTCGACTCCCTCGAGAGTGGCGTTCTCGCCCACATCGCCCGGCGAGGTGATGGTGATGCTGACGAATATGTCGCCCACACCCGCCTGATCCACGATCACGTCAGTACCACCGACGGTTCGTGCGATACGTCGGATCGGCATACCGTCGACGGCGACGATGGGACCGCCGAGGATCGTTTCGGCAACGTCCCGCGGGAGTTCAATCGCTTCTGTTTCGGCGGACGCGTCTACGTCGCTGCGCTCGGCCCTTGCGCGGCGTTCTGGTTCCGCCGCTCCGGTCACCACCAGTTCATCGAGGGCGACCTGGGCACCGCGGAGGTCGAAATCGGCGGTGGATGAACGATTTTCTCCGACGGACAACGTCTTGCTTATCGTCTCATACCCAACTTGACGCACACCCACCTGGAGCGAGCCCGCCGGCACGTTGGCAATCGTATACCGGCCGGAGTCATCCGTGGTGGTGACCTGCCCGGTCCCCGCGACCAGAATCAACGCCTCCGCGACGGCTTGACCCGTTTCCGCATCGCGCACGGTGCCGGTGACGACATTACCGGCCGGCACCGGGGCCTGGGCGACCGGTGCTGACGCCGCACCGGCTGCGGCGCCGGCAAGGCTCTCGGATTCCGTCGCAGGCGCCGGCACAACCGAGTCGAACAGGGGAGCGGCCGGCACGTCCGCTTCGCCAGCGCCTTCCTGCGCGTTCTGACGGAACGCCGCATCGTCATTGGACGCAGCGTCCGACGCGAGTTGCTCGGCGGACGAAGCCAGGGTCGACGGTGCGAAACGTTCCATGACGAACGGTCGAGCGTACCACCCGCCAATACCAACGGCCAGGATGACGACCGCGGCTCGCGCCAGGATGGGGATACGCGAACGCCTAGTGCGAACCGGCACGCGTTTCGCCGCTCTGGGCGGCTTCGCAGTCTGCTCGTCCTCTACCGACGTGACGACCTCTGGCGTTTGCGTGCCCGCGATCGGGACAATGTCCTTATGCGCTTCGATGAAAACGACGTCTTCTTCTGACGGAATGGCGGTCGGCTCGTCGCCCGGATCGTACACGACACCGGCATCGTCATATCCGGACGGGCCGCCCTTGGCGTTCTCCGATGTTGCTTCCGGCTGAATGAACAGGACCTCGTCATCGTGCGCAGGTTCGGCACCAGGTTGCTCAATCGAGGGTTGGTCTACCTCTGTGTTGTCCCGAGCGTCCTGGTTTTCCGCGCCTGTCTCCGGTTCGGCGCCCGGTCCTGCATCGAGCCAATCCAGGTCATTCTCGATCGAGCCGCTGAGTGTGATCTCCAGTGACTGATCGGGTTCCTGGGCGGGACGCGCATCATCCTCGACGATGAACACCCCGGAATCTTCTACGTCACCGATCTCGTCGTCGGCCTGCCCGAACTGTACTGCCGCGTCGGCCGGTTCCGATGGTTGTTGATGTTCGGCGGAATCCTGTTGTGGTTCACGACCCTCTGACTTGCCTTCGGGTGTGGAATCGTCGCTGATCAGTTCGTCCAGCGGGTCGAGCGTGAATGGTTCACTGTCATCCATGCGCCGGAAGCGCGTGTTGTGGTCCGAATCAGTCTCCTGGTCGACCTCCATCGGAATCCGATGTTCGGTCGATTGGCGGCGATCCGCCGCGCGCCGCACGATCTCCCGGAATGACGGTGTCGGCCTTGATGCCGGATTGGCCACATCCATGAGGCGCTCCGCCTGTTGATGGACGAGGCGTACTTCCTTCAGGAGATTCGAACATCTCGAGCAATCAGCGATGTGAAGGCCCACGGCCTTCCGTACCTCGGGATCCGCGAACTCCAGCTCGCGGTCGAGGTACGCGTGAAGTTGTGTTTCGTCTACGTGATCAACCACGTGCGACATGGCGCTTCTCCAATTCCGTATGTGCGTCAACCAGACGCCGCCGGGCCCTGGCGAGCGTGGTCCCAACCGCGCCCGCAGATAATCCGGTTTCGCTTGCAATCTCCGTATAGTTCATTCCGGCGTCCCAGAGGAGCAGAACGTCCCGGTCCCTCTCGGAGAGCCGATCGAGAGCCAGACGGACCGCCTCGACTCGTTCCTGCCTTTCATAAGTGTCGGCAGGAGTGGGCGTTAACTCCTGTCTGGCTTCCGCCTCGCCCTTGATCAGGATCAGGTGCTGTTTTTTCCGCACGGCCGCCCGGGCCTCGTCATTTGCCAGATTGGCGGCGACGCGGAACAGCCAGGCTCTCGGATTCTCGGGCGGTTCGGCGCCCAATCCTCGAACGAACGCCTCCTGCGCCAGATCGTGCGCCCGGTCCGCATCCCACACCTTCCGATGGAGGAAGCGAACCACGTCTTTGTACGTTTCCCGGTACACGGTTTCCCAGTCGATCGGCACGAAACGATTAACGTCCGCGGAACTGCCGAAGGAGACGGCTGAGTTCTCGATCAGTCACCTGATGCTCCCCGTCGTCGGTGATGAAGATGTTTCTCTCGACCCCGGCCAGCAGGACCTCTTCGAACCGACTGAGCCACTGCTCCAGTTCCGGAGCGAGCGCCAGGAGCTCGAAGTAGGCCGGGCTGAACGGCTTTATGCGTGTTGACGCCACGGCACCTCGGTCCATGGTATCCGTCCACACGCCGTTGTTCAACTCGAACGTACGTCCCCCAACCTGTTGTCGATTCAGGCTGTTATCTCTTGTATCGCCATCCTCATGCAATGCCTTGAGGTCGGCCTCGCTGGAGACGGCACGTTGGGATCCCGCCCGCCGTGCGAATTCGACCGCTTCCTGGCCCGTGGCAGTTCCTGCTGATCCGGTTCCGGGCGGCGCCTGAGGCACCGGACGCGGCACTTCACGCCGGTCGCGGAAGTCATCGGTGCGGGTTTGCAGGTCCGCCACCAATTCGGGTTCCTGGACCAGATAGGCGGTATATTCGCTGAGCAGGCCGTACCGTAGCGCCGTCTCCCGGATATCGCGCAGCAGCTCTTCAGTGTGCCCTTCCAGGCGGGCCGTTCTCGTGAGGAATCCCAGCTTCCGAGCCGCCCACAGACGCGGGATGTAGTCATTCGACAACTGATGATCCGGAAAGTCGGCGGCCGTCGAGAATCGTTCGAGTCGTCCCGCGCGGTTTCCCGTGAGGGTCACATTGCTACCCGTTGAATGGTTCTCGTAGCGGCCGAAGATGACGAGTTCCTCCCCGGCGAAGAGATCCGGAAGGTTCCCGGGATACACCTCGGTGAAACGCACGGGCGATCGTTCGATCACCAGATCGGTCAGCACGGGATGCTTGATCTTACTGGCGAGGGTGCTCAACGATCGCTCCACGCTCTCTCCCGGAGTCACGTACTCCGTCGAGCCGCGTCCCTCGACGCTGAGGCGATCCAGGAGTCTCGTGTTGACGTCGTACCCCACACCAAAAGCAAATACTCGCGCGCGACCTCGTTGCGACGCGGCACTCTGCGCAATCCTGTCCGGATCCTGTTCGCCAACGGATGGAAGGCCGTCCGTGACAAACAGAACGACCGGTAGCCGTTCGTCCGCGGTGTCGAGCCGGAGTGCTTCTGTGAGGGTAGCGCTGATGTTTGTTCCACCGTCAGCCTGGAGCCGATCAACCCAGGTTCGGGCCGCCTCCAGATTGGATGCGTTCACTTGCAGCCATTCGTTGCTATGCGCGATGACCGAACTGCTGAACGCTGTCAGTCGAAACTGGTCGTGACCATTGAGCGACTGGAGGATCTGATGCAGCGCCGCTTTCGCCTGCACCAGCTTGGCTCCGGACATGGAACCCGAGACGTCGATTGCCACGGTGAGATCTCGTGGAACCGACGTTTCCGTGCTTTGGTCGGGCGACAGCGTCATCATGAAAAAGCCCGGCTCACCCGCTGTCGGTTTGTGCGTGGCGACCGTGATGCCCACGAGATCGCGATTCAACGGCAGGAACACGGTCAGGTGGCCGGAGAGGTCACGCGCCCGGACGGCCAGCTCCCCGTTGCGCCGCTCGTGGTCGAGTGTGTGCGTGGGCGAAAACGGGTCACCAAAGCGACTTCCCTCGCTGGCAATCAGTTCAAAGGAAATCGGATGATGGACGGTGACGGACGAGCCCGGTTGTTCTCCACGTCCGGGCCGAGGGCCATGGTTGCGCGTGCCCGCCGCATACTGAAAACGCAGCGCATCCCCGTTGCGGTCGAGGACCTGTGTGAATCGTAGCGTAACCTTCCGGGTCTCTCCGGAGCCGATGGGAAACACCCGGGCTCGGATGAGTCCATGTCCAACCAGTTCAATCAGGGCGGGGTCACGCTTGCGACGAACGATCTCCTCGTAGATAGCTCGGGCTCGGCTGGCGTCCATCATTTCCCCGGTGAGTTCCACGTCTCCCTGGAAGAGTGACACGTTGCTGAAGACGGCTTCGCCGGGCAAGGGATAGATGTAGTCGCCTTCGGCCAGCCGGCCGCCCCGATTGTGAAACCATTCTTCAACGGTAACCTGCGCGATGCGTCCCTCCATCCGGACCTGGACGTGTGATCGGGTTCGTTCCACGGCCGCCGGGCGTTCGAGACCGGGGACGGGATCTATCCAGCCCTGGCCCTCGAGCGCACCCGATCCGAATGCGACGGCCAGGCCCATGAGAGCAAGTGTTCTTGACATCGTCTTTCACCTTACCTGCGTGTGCAAGAGAAGACGGCCGGGGCGGGGATTCTTGCACACGGAGCTTGGGGAACGCTGCTAAGTGGTTGTTGGTGTTTGGGTTAGAGATTCGCGCCGAGGGCCGGCTGCGACCTTTCCAATGTGCTACCGCGCGTTCGCTGTTCGACCAGTCTCAGATCTCGGATTGAACCGAGTCCCTCCACGCCGTCCCCACCGAGAGGTTTCGTAGGATTTCCTGATTGGTCGTTCGAGCGAGTGCGGTCTCGCCGCGCACCCTGGCCAGATCGGCCAGCGCGCCGAAGGCGTGGTACCAGGCCAACTGATCAGCAAAGCCGGTGAGGAAGCGAAAGTGTGCGACGAGATTGCGTGTGGTTTCGAGGTCGCCTTGTGCCGCGGTAACGAGGATGCGATCGAGGTGCATGGGCCACCACGACCCGACCAAACCGTACATCGCCTGGTCGAGGGCATATCGACTGGTTGCCTGATTCCACGCGTCGATGGCTCCGGCTGTGTCGGCTGGTAGCCGGTCGAGCGCTGCAAGATCCATCCGAAAGGCGTGCGCTGTCGCCGATTCGATCGGCAGCCGGTTCACCGCCTCCTGAAACGCGGCATCCGCCGCGCGGACGGATCCGGTGTCGTTGTGTCGAGCCCATCGGGCGACGAGCCATCGAGAAAGCAGCACGTCGTCCGACGTCGTCCTCAAACGCCGTACGGCACGGGCAACGTCCGCAGCGTCGGCAACCGAAGGGAGCGGCGTCGCCTCGCACAGAACGACCCATCGATCCACTTCGTCACGCGGGACCCCACGCCGGGGAGCGTCGGCGACGAAGTTTCGGGCCTGGGTAATCTCACCCGAGCCAATGAATGTGACAAAGCGCATCCTCGCGGCAATGGCACGCTCGTGTGGTGTGACGGCGCTGCCTAACAGCGCTTCGGTGGCTCCAATCGCAACCGGGCGCGTGCCGCCGGGCGGATCGAACACACCTGCTGCTGTCGCAATGTTCTCGATGACGAGCGGTGGCCGCGAAGGGAAACTCGACGTCGCCCGAAACGCCTGATCCGGACGCAGCAACAGGGTATCCGCAAAGCGTACCATGTCGGCGCGAGGGGATGTGCTGTCAATGGCCAGGTATCCCCGGATGGCGGACCGAATGCCGGGTGTGTCGTTTAGCATGCCGGCAATCTGAAGCAGCACGGCGTGAGCGAACCCGAACGACGGATCTCTGAGAGTGACCTCCCGGATGTTTCGACGCGCTTCTTCCAGCGATGCGTGCATGACGGTCGGGAAGCGCGCCTGAAGCGCTCCCAGCAGAAACCGCGCATCGATTGCATCCGGATGCTCCCCAACGATGTTCCGGAGGATGCGATCACCTCGCACGATGTCTCCATCTCCCATCAGGGCAATCATGGCGTCGAGGAGGCGCTGGGAGACCGGATCGAGCCCAGCCCGTTCCGCTGCCGCCAGTTCCAGCGCCGATCGAATCTCCGCGCCGGCGGCGGTGGGACGTGCCCGGAAGATCAGGGCAACCGCACGTTTCAGGCGGGCCGGTGGGAAATCCGGATCTGCCTCGATGACCCGGTCGAATTGGTCGATGGCCTCGTCGAGTGCTCCCCGCCGAAACGCTCGATCCCCGCGGAAATAGGCCACTACCGCCTGGGGACCGGCCGGGAGTGACGGTGCCGGCGTTCCGGAGAGCGTGGCGGCGAGTCGTGCCGCAAAGGTCTGGCCGACCGCATCGTTTACCAGGGCGTGGAGGCTGTCCATGGGGCCCACTACGTCCGCTCCCGCAATCTCCCGTCCGGATTCCGGATCGAAGACCTGCATACGAACAGAGAGGCTTCCGGCCGCGGTCACGCCTGCCTGGGCGATTACCACTTCGTTTGCTTCCAGCGATTGCGCAAGAGCCAGCAGGTTGTCGTGACTGGGTCTTCCAGCACCGTAACGACGAGCCAGTGCGGCTCGCACCGCGTTCTCGTTGATCACCTCGAGGCCGGGAAGCGTCTGGATCTGGCGCGTCACGCCAAGGGTGAGGACCGAGTCCAATTCTGTTGCGTTGGTGTTCTCGTTCGAACTGGTAACCTCGAAGGGGAACACGGCGATAACGGGATTCCGATAAGGAGTAGTCGGTCCGAGGGTTGTGAGCGCCCAGGATCCGGCGAGCAGGATGGCGGCGGCCGTGATGCCGACGGCCAGCCGTCTGCGACGCCGCACGGCGGCCCCTTTCAGTTTCGTGACCCACACAGCGACCGATGGGGGGCGCTCGTCGCGAGCGGCCGCGAGGGGCCAGACGAGTGCGCGAACCCATGACTGATTGACGCCGCGGCACCTGGTGAGGATGGTCTGGGCGACTTCGTCCGGACCGTCCCGTTCGGGCCGTTCGCCCAGCAGGGTTTCGCACGCGACGAGTGACAGCGAATAGAGGTCGGCCCGTCCATCCACGTGCTTGGATCCGCCGAGCTGTTCCGGGGCCATGTAGGACAGCGTTCCAATCGTCGCTTCGGTGTTGGTGAGTTCGGTGATGCCTTCTATTTCCACGTGCGCGACACCAAAATCCGTGAGCATCCACCGACCAGATTCCTGTTCCAGCAGGATGTTCGACGGTTTCACATCACGATGCACCACGCGCTTGTTATGTGCGTATTGCAGCGCGCTACCTATCTGCTCGATCAAACGTTGCACGTCGGCGCGGGGCAGCGGCCCGTCGCGACGGAGCTGCTGATCCAGCGGCACACCGTCGACATATGGCATGACGAGGTACGCCATGTCGTCGGTGTGTTGGAACTCGAAAACGGGAACGATATTGGGGTGAGAGAGCTGCGCCGAAAGCGCCGCTTCTCGGCGAAATCGGGCGAGGCGTTGGTCGTCCCGCGTGGTGTCCGGATGAAGGACCTTGATGGCGACCCGCGAACCCAACTCGCGGTTGACTCCCAGGTACACCATCCCCATGCCGCCGCGTCCAATCAGCGATTGAACTTCGTAACGATCTCCAGAAGCGTGTTCGACATCCTGCGGCGTGAAGGAGTCCACAAAGGTGACCGGTCAGGTCAGCAGAAAACGCAACCCGGATGCCCGGTTTCGTCTTCGTCCAGGTCAGGCCACTCACTGCAGAGGGAGGGCTTCGCGGGGCGCCCGTTGGGTCGGACTCGTCCGTGGAGCGTACAGCTTATTCCGTCGTTTTCATCGAGATATCCACATGCCGAAATGACCTCGCATTCCATCGTGTCCTCATCTTCGCGCTTGATCTTGCACAGGTACGGAGACTTTCGAGTGCGCAGCAATGCCTCCAGGCGTTGCCGGCTCTCAGGGACGTCGAGTTCCAGCGTGAGATCACGGCAACAGGCCGCTCCCTTCTTGTTGTCGGCGGTTCGGCATGGCGCGCCCACACATGGGTTCTTCTCCTGAACCACCGGTAGTGATCGGGGGTCTGCGTCCTCGAAGGGCAGGTTCAGGTCCGTACGCTCCCCATGATGGATGATCGAAAAGCGATCCCCTTCCATCCTGAAGCCCTCGAACTCGGCCTGTGTTGACCGTGGCGAGCGGCCCTGATAACCGAACGCTCCGCACCGCGCCCCGCTGCCGTTGCCTTCCAGGTACCGGCATGGGATATGGAGCGTGGCATCGACCAGGAGATAGTCTTCGGTTGTATAGGGATCGCCCCAGGTGATGCGTTCAGTGTGTCCCGTGAGCCAGGTTGCGGCAGCGTCCTGGAGCGTCGCGCTGTCGTCTTCGAGATCCGAAATTCTCACGGTAAGCTTCAACTCTCGGCAATGTCGGCCGAGCCGTTTGCAGGGTGGTGGCGTTGGCATGGGGGCCCGTCAATCCGGTCGTGGTCTTCAGCCATGAGCCGTTCTACATGGGGTGGCTCCGTTCGGGAGGAAGTATCCCGGTTTGCTGCCCAATTTCAAGGTTGGACCTCGGGACTACCGATCGGGGCAAACCGATTTACATTTGTGAAAATCTTCACAAGCCCCCGAGCTGCGGGGCTCTACCGACGGAGGATGGACAAACATGCGCCGATTGATTGCAGCGATGGCGGTGCTGGCTGTCGCGTGCGGCGGGGGCGATGCTGGTGAGGAAGACACCGGTTCGACCCGGGCACCCGCGTCCACGACACCTGCCGCAGCGGCCGGCGTGGGAGGTGGACAGGGTGGGGCGGTTCATACAATTGACATGGTCCT
>Ga0302046_10004392_pt1 | contig 12557 bp, 13 predicted proteins | sample RVTome_11_FD_200261 | JGI IMG/M metagenome (GOLD analysis project Ga0302046, IMG submission 200261) | Soil microbial communities from uranium-contaminated site in the Upper Colorado River Basin, Wyoming, United States - RVT147D111 (version 2) ...
CGATGTCCCCGGTACGTACCCCGCAGGCTGGCTAACAATGGCGTGCAGCGGACGGCGCTGCGCCGCCGCTGATGCTGAGCGTTCTAAGCGACCTCATGCCGTTGTTGGAAAACGAGGGGCTCGGGCCCGGCGATCGCGTCATCCTCATGCGATCGGGTGTAGGTTGTCGGGATGCGGTGGCCCTCAAAGCCCCGGAGCGACCGCTCCTCCGACTTCCTCTCCCCGGCTCGCTCGCGGGCGGTGCGCGTCCCTACCCGCGGCATAACACGCATTTGCTGCTGCCCGGGTGGGCTCGTCCGTCCGCAGCGACAAGGTCACGATGAGTTCGGGTGACCTTTCGACAACGGTTGTTGACTTGTCGCGCGCACAGGCCTGGGTTCTATCTTCCGCGCTGCGCCGCCCGCAAGCCGAGCGCCACCGCGCCCAGAACGAGCGCGACACCCAGGAGCACGCCACCGGGCGCATCATCGTATGCCGAGAAGACGGCCAGGGCGCCACCGAGCGCGGCGATGACGGGAAATGGCGAGAGCGGCGAGATACGATTTCGTGAGCTTTCCTTCGGAGGTTCTCGGTAGCCAAGATGGCCACACCGGCGACGGTGCCAAGAAGTACTTTACATCACAAAGCAGCCGCCGCACAAGTGGCCCGAGAGTGCAGCGACCGATCGTGGAACGTGAGGTGAGATGAACCTGGTCAGCCGGAACCGACCCGCGTTATAACAGGCCCGTGAAGCTGGCGCGGTCAGCGTCGCAGTTGAACTCTTCAGCAAATCGGTGCGCAGCTCACGCGCCGAGGGTCATGTGTCGCCTGACACGACCAGAAGGCCGAGCTCAGATCGCCGCCGCCTAGCCCGTCAGGCATCGTCCTTCCCATCAGCCTCCCTTTGCCCCAAGAGCGTCGAAGGCAGCGTCCGAGCGGCTTCGTGGGCACGCGTTCAGTTCAGTTGTCGGCTGAGGCGCGGAGGACGATGCTATCCGCCGGTGCCCGTCGAGCCTGGCGCGGAGGGTGGGAGTGCGAAGAGCCCAAGCTGTGACAGCAGGTTCAGGTTGTCCCACTCCACCCACATCTCGGCTATCTGCTCGTTCTCGACGCGGAGAATCCCTATGAACGGCAACGAGAACGAGTCGCCAGTGGCGGGAAAGGGACCCAGCTGGCCCTGCTGCGTGCCGGAGTAGCTCACGTATACGGCTACGAGATCGTCCTCAGCCAACATCAACAGGACGTCCTGGCGCGAGTCTGGAACCGCGGCGAGATCTTGGCGAAGGAACTCCTTGAATTCCTCACGATTCCGCACCGTGACGTCGGGTGTCGCCGCGCTGCGCCGCTGCAGGTTGGGCGCAATGATGGCATCGAGCGCTTCCAAGTCGCGCGCGTTGATGGCGGCGACCATTCTTTGAACGAGCTCCTTGTTCGCCTCCGACCGGTCGGTCGTACACCCCATCGCGCCGAGCGCGACGTAGGCACTGACGATGAGGACGACTCGCATAGGGCACCTCCCTGCGACAACGTGGCGAGTGACCCGAGCTCGCCTCGCTTGTACCATCCACCATGCGTATTGCCACGCGTTCCAACAAGGGTCTGCTGCTGACAGGGTAGGCTGAGAGGTCTCGCGCCGCTGCTGACTGCGCGCTACCGGATCCTGGCTGTGACCCGGCGTGGTCAGGGGCGTTCATCGGCGCCGTCCACAGGCAACGGGTTCGACCGCCTCGCAGACGTGACGGTACGGAGTTCGCGATCCGACCAGTACGCACCGGAGGCTCTCCGCTCGACGTGCCCGGTGTGGATGACTTCGCTGAGGTCCGGCGCGCTCGCCTGGCGGCTCATGCGCCGGGTCGGCATCGTGCTCCTGCAGTACAAACCCCGAGTCGCCAGCCCGCAACGGAGGCCTACCGTGAGAGGGTCCGTCTTCGTAGGAACAAGCCTCGACGGCTTCATCGCCCGTCCAAGCGGTGCCCTCGATTTCCTGCCTGACGATCCGGAACCCCACGGATTCGACGAGTTTCTGGCGTCGGTGGACGCCCTCGTCTGGGGCCGCAAGACCTACGACGTCGTGCAGGAGTACGGTACCTGGTTCTATGGAGAGAAGCCCGTCTTCGTGCTCAGCTCACGAGACGTGAAGGAGCCGCCGGCCGGTGCCGTGGTGGAGCGAATGTCTGGAAGCCCCGCCGATATCGCATCAGCCCTGGAAAAGCGAGGCATCGGCCATATCTATGTCGATGGTGGAGTCACCATTCAGCAGTTCCTCCGTGCCGGGCTGATCCAGCGCTTGATCATCACCCGCGTTCCTGTGCTCATCGGCTCGGGGATTCCACTTTTTGGCCCGCTCGATCACGACGTCTCCCTCACCCATGTGGCCACGCGGCACTACCGAAGCGGTCTCGTTCAAAGCGAGTACCGGGTTGCGGGCTGACAAGGAATTACTGCCCACCGCTTAGACCGCGTAGGCTGCCGGATCCATTCCAGGTCGCCAGGCAAGCGACTCGGCGAACATCTCCTGGAGAATGCCTGGGACTTTCGGGATGAAAGACCCTCAGTGAAAGAACACCCGGACGAGCAGAAAGCCCCCGGCGACCGCGAGCACGAGCGCGATCGTGAGCACGTTGAAGTACTTCTCGATGAAGTCGCGGATCGGTTCGCCGAACAGCCGGATCAGCGTCGCGACGAGAAAGAAACGCCCCGCGCGGCTGACGGCCGAGATGAGGACGAAGGCCCCGAGCGGGACCGAGAAGGCGCCAGCCGCGATCGTGAACACCTTGTACGGGATCGGCGTGAAGCCGGCCGTGCCGAGCGTCAGGACGAGGTTGTCCGAGTACGCTCGACCCAGGGCCTCGTACTGCTCACCGTATCCGTACAGCTCGATGATGCGTGTCCCGATCGTGTCGTAGAGCGCGGACCCGAGCAGGTATCCGACGAGCCCGCCGGCGACCGACCCGGCCGTGCAGAGGGCGGCGAACCGAAACGCCCGCTTCGGCTGGCCGAGGCAAAGCGGGATGAGCAGAACGTCAGGTGGGATCGGGAAGAAGAACGACTCAGCGGTCGCGATGCCGGCGAGGGCCCAGGGACCGCCCGGCCGCTCCGCCCACCCCAGCACCCAGTGATAGAGCCGCTTGAGCGGCCCTTCGCGGCGCGTCCGGCCCTCGGGTCCATCCCCAGTTCCCCCCTGCTCCGTCATCCCGCCGACCTCCCTGTCGAGTCGTCATCCGTGGTCGATCGACCCTCGATGAGCGGTACGAATCGGGCCCCGGTTATCCGCTGTCTCCGAAACTCATCCCCGTGCCGCGTGATCCGGTAGAGCGCCTGTCTCGATTCCCCGACGGGTACGATGAGCCGTCCGGCTTCGGCCAGCTGGGCAAGGAGCGCGCCAGGCACCTGCGCCGCGGCGGCGCCCACGATGATCGCGTCGTAGGGACCGTGCTCGGGCCAGCCCAGGCTACCGTCGCCGACCGCGAGCTCCGCTTCGAAGCCCAATCGCGCGAGCGCCTCCCCGGCACGCCTCGAGAGCTCTTCGATGCGCTCGATCGACCACGTGCGGGCCCCGAGCGACGCCAGGAGCGCGGTCTGGAAGCCGGAGCCCGTTCCCACCTCGAGGACGCGGTCGCCTTCCTGCACGCCGGCCAGGACGAGACTGAGCGCGTGGATCAGCGGGCTCGAGATCGTCTGCCCGTGCCCGATGGGCAGGGGCTCCATGTCGTAGGCGTGATGGTGCATCTCGTCGGGGACGAACGCGTGCCTCGGCACGACGTCGAATGCGTGGAGCACGGCCAGGTCCTCGATGCCTTCCGTCCGGAGACGGTCGAGCATCCGACGGCGGTCGCGCTTGAACCGATCCGTCACGGGGACAGCTTCCAGCTCTTCACCTCCTCCAGGAGGCGAAAGTTCGTGAGGTCGAGGTGCATGGGCGTCACCGACACGTAGCCCGCCCGCACCGCGCGAAAATCCGAGTCGTCGCGGCCGCTCCAGTCCGACGTCCCGCCCCCGATCCACAGGTACTCGCGCCCGCGCGGGTCCGTTCGCCTGCTGAGGGAATCGTGGTAGATCCGGCGCCCGAGGGCCGTGATCTCGATCCCCCTCACGTCGCCGGCCGGGATGTCGGGGAGGTTTACGTTCAGAAACGTCTCCCGCGGGAACCCCGGCCGCCGGAGGAGCTCGCCGATCAGGTTCTCGACCAGACCTCGGTAGCTGTCGAGGTGCGTCGATTCGTAGCCCGTGTACGAGAAGGCGATCGCCGGGACGCCGAGGATCGTGGCCTCCATCGCGGCCGCCACGGTCCCCGAGTAGAGCACGTCCTCCCCCATGTTCGGCCCGTGGTTGATCCCGGAGAGGACGAATCTGGGCGGCGACGCGAGGACGTCTCGAATCGCGACGAGAACGCAGTCCGTCGGCGTCCCATCCACGGTGTGACGGTCCTTGTCGACCGGCGTGAGCCGCAGGGGACGGTGGAGCGTGAGAGAATGACTGCTCGCGCTCTGCTGACGGTCCGGCGCCACCACCTGGACGGCGCCGTGCGCGCGCGCAGCCTCGACCAGCAAGGCCAGTCCCGGCGCATGGATGCCGTCATCGTTCGTACAGAGGAAGACAGCCTGTGGGTCGTCCGGCGTCACCCGACCTCGACACCGGACAGCAGGTCGACGAGGGCGTCCGCCTCACGTCGCAGATCGGAGACGGACTCCTTGTCCCAGGCGACGCGAGCCGCCTTCTGGAGCTTCCCGTCCTTCCGGAGCTGATCGAGCTTCTTCTTGGCGCCTTCTATCGTGTACCGCTCGGTGTACAGGAGGTGCCTCAGGAGTTGGACGAGCTTGATCTCCTTGCGGCGATACACCCGGTTCCCCGCACGGTTCTTCGTCGGGCGCAATACCGAGAACTGACTCTCCCAGTATCGAAGGACGTGCGGCTTCAGATCGGCGATCTCGCAGACATCACCGATCGAGTAGTACTCCTTTTCTGCGATGCGGTCCGCCACGGGTCCCCTCTCCGGTTCAGCTCCAGCGCTCGGGCTTCGGTCCCCTCGCCATCAGCTTGGCGAGCGCGTCCCGAGGCTCGACCTCCTCGTACAGGATGCAATATACAGCCTCGGTGATGGGTAGCTCCACGCCCAGCGACACTCCGATCTCGTGCGCGGCGCGGGCGGTGCCGACACCCTCGACGACCTGCGCCATCTTCCCGAGGACCAGATCGGGCCGCTCCCCTCTGCCGATCGCGAGACCGACGGTGCGATTCCGGCTCAGGTCGCCGGTGCAGGTGAGGACGAGATCACCGAGACCCGCGAGCCCGGCCAGCGTGGCCTCCTGGGCACCGACCCGGCAGGCCAGGCGAGTGATCTCCGCGAGCCCTCGCGTGACGATCGCCGCGCGCGCGTTGCTCCCGAGCTCGAGGCCGTCCGAGATCCCCGCCGCGAGCGCGATCACGTTCTTGAGCGCCCCTCCGAGCTCGGTCCCGATCACATCGGTGTGGGTGTACACGCGCAGATACCCGTTCTGGAAGATGCGCTGGACCTCGATCGCCGATGCCTCCGGCGACGACGCGGCGACGACCGCGGTCGGGAGACACCGCACGAGCTCGTCGGCGAAGCTCGGGCCGGAGAGCACCACGGTCCGCGGGGTGACCACGACACCGAGCGATTCCTCGATCACCTGCGTCATCCTCAGATCCGACCCGATCTCGATGCCCTTCGACGAAGAGATGACGATGGGGTCCCGGATCGACGGCCGGGCCCGGTCGAGCACGTCGCGCACGGCATGTGAGGGGCAGGCCGACAGCACGAACTCCGCGTCGGCGACCGCCTCGTCGAGGGCGGTCGTCGCTATCAGCGTCTCGCACAGCAGCGCCCCGGCGAGATAGCGCTCGTTCGAGTGCCGCCCGTTGATCTCGGCGGCGACCGCCGGGTTGCGCATCCACACCTTGACGACGTGGCCGTTTCGGGCGAGCACGTCGGCCAGCGCCGTGCCCCAGCTCCCGCCCCCGAGCACACCGATTCGGCGCGGGGTCACTTCGGCTCCTCTTGCGGATCCGGCTTCTCCGGCTTCTCCGGCGGATCGCTCTTTCGGAAGCGGATCCGCAGCTCATCCTTTCGCGCGAGACGCACGAGGTTGTCGCGGTGCGTCCACCACACCAACAGAGCGAGGACGAGCGCGTAGAGCACGACCGACCGGGGTGCTTCGGAGCCACGCGCAAGGAGCGGGACCAGCATCGCGGAGATGAGGGAGGCCAACGAGGCCATGCGGGTCAGCAGGAGCGTTCCCAGCCATACGAACACCGCGATCAGCACCGCCACGGGCGCGAGCGCGATGAGCGTGCCCGCGGCGGTGGCGACCCCCTTCCCTCCTCGGAACCTCGTGTAGACGGGGAACACGTGCCCGAGGATGGCAGCCATTCCGTACGTGAGGTCCCACCAGCCCGCGCGACCGTCCAACTGGGGGAAGTACCACACCGGGGCGAACCCCTTGAACAGGTCCACGCTCAGAACGGTCAGGGCCGGCGCGAATCCGAGGACCCGGTAGACGTTCGTGGCGCCGAGGTTCCCGCTCCCCTCCTCGCGCAGATCGACGCCGTGCCACCTGCCCGACAGGTAGCTCGTGGGGAACGCCCCGACGAGATATGCGGCCACCAGAAGCAGGACCGGGCTCAAGCGCGCTCCGAGCGCTTCTTCAGCCTGATCCGGATCGGCGAGCCCTCGAAGCCCCACGCCTCCCTGAACCCCGTCGTCAGGTATCGCACGTAATGCTCCTTCAAGTCCTCGGGACGGTTGGACCACAGTACGAAGAGCGGCGGGGATGCCGCCACCTGGCTTCCATACAGAATCCGGACGTCCCCGCGCCCGCCCTGTGGCGGCTGGCGGCGATCCACCAGCTCCCGAAGAACCCGGTTAACGTCGGCCGTCGGCACGCGCTTGGCCCGGCGCTGCTGTACGTCGAGGGCCATCTCCACCACTTTTCCGACCCGCTGCCCGCTGAGGGCCGAGATCGTGATGATGGGGACCCAGCGAAGGTAGTGCGCCCGGGTGCGAAGGTCGCGTTCGAACTCGGCCAGGACCCGGGGGCCGCGATCCTCGATCAGGTCCCATTTGTTCGCGACGAACACGAGGCCCTTGCCCTCGTCCCACGCCGCCTGCCCGATCCGGAAGTCCTGATTCGCCGCCCCCACGGATGTGTCGACCAGGAGGAGGCACACATCGGCCCGGTCGATGGCCGCCTCGGCCCGAAGACGCCCGTAGAACTCGACATCGTCCTCCACCCGCGACCGCCGTCGAAGACCGGCCGTGTCGATGAGGCACACGCGGCGCCCGGCGATCTCGACATAGGTGTCGATCGCGTCTCTCGTGGTACCCGCCTCCTCGTGGACGATGACCCGCTCCTCGCCGAGCAGGCGGTTTACGAAGCTCGATTTGCCCACGTTGGGACGCCCGATGACGGCGAGCCGGAGATCGACATCGGCCGCGGCATCCACGTCGTCCCCGGGGAGCGTCTCGACCACACGGTCGAGGAGATCTCCCGACCCCGCACCGCTGAGCGCCGCGAGCGGGACCGGGTCACCGAGCCCGAGCTCGTAGAACTCGTAATGCGCATCCGCGTCCCCGAGCTCGTCGAGCTTGTTCACGGCGAGGACTGTCGGTCGACCCGACCGGAGCAGCATGTCGGCGATGTAGCGGTCCACGGCATGGACCCCGGCCCTCCCGTCCACGACGAAGATGATCGAGTCCGCATGATCGAGCGCCACGGCGACCTGATCGCGGACTTCGCGGTCGAGCCGGCGGTCCGGGTTCTCGACGATTCCACCGGTGTCCACCAGTCGGAAGTCGTGCCCGGCCCACTCCGCGTCCGCGAACTGACGATCCCGGGTGACCCCCGCCTGCTCGGCCACGATGGCGACCCGCTTGCGGAGAATACGGTTGAACAAGGTGGACTTGCCGACGTTCGGACGGCCGACGATGGCCACGGTGGGCGCGTTCACGCGGACAGCGTCCCGAGGACGTCGACGAGGTCGCGTGACGGCTCGATCCTCAGCCCCGGGTATCGAGTGCGGAGATCCGAGAGGCTCATGTCGTCGAGAAACGTGTCGCGGTCGTTCAGCGCCTGCGCGCTCAGCAGCGCCACATCGAAGTCCGCGAACGGCACGAGGGCCCTGGCGTGATCGTCGCCGGAGAGCAGTCCCGCCGTGGTCACCATGTCGCCGTACAGCGTGTTCGAGGCGACCGTGGTCGCGAGCGTGACGCCGCTCGAGGCCACGATCTCCCCGGTCAGGCGCGCGAGGGTCGGGCCCATCGACGCACCGGTGACGGCGACCACCCTGACCCCGGTGAGCGTCGGAAGCCCGCCCAGCCCGCTCCGCACCTGGTGCGTGAGCAGGGAGATCGCACCGACCCCGTTGCTCTCGAGATCCTGTTGATCGAAGTACTCCGGACCTGGTGGTTCCAGGCCGGCCTGCAGAAAGAGCTCGTCGGCGGCATAGCACCACCCGAGCCCTCGCTCCTCGAGGGATTGCGCGCGCACGCGATCGATCGAGGCCAGCGCCCGGCGGCAGTCGTCCGCGGTCAGCGCATGGACGCCGCGGCCCGAGTTGAACGATGTCAGCCCGACCGGCACGATGGAGAGCGAGCGGATCGAATCGCCGCGCCCGTAGAGATCCGACATCGTTCGCTCGAGCACGGGGCCGTCGTTGATCTCCGGACAGAGGACGACCTGAGCGTGCACGGCGATCCCGCCCTCTCCCAGACGGTCGAGGTCCTCGGAGATCGCGGCCGACCGCGGGTTCTTCAACATCGCGAGACGGGCCTCCGGATCCGTCGCATGGACGCTCACGTACAGCGGAGACAGGCGCTGGTCGAAGATCCGGTCCCAATCATCGGGCCGCAGGTTGGTCAGCGTGATGTAGTGGCCGTGAAGAAACGAGAGCCGGTAGTCGTCGTCCTTGACATACAGCCCGGCGCGGAGCTTCTCGACCTTCGGATTGCCCTTTACGAAGCAGAACGGACAGGCGTTCGTGCACCGCCGGACCTTGTCGGGCTCGGGTACGATCCCGAGCGGCTCATCCGGCTCCTTCTCGATATCGAGCAGCAGGGGCTCCCCGTCCGCCGTCTCGGTGTCGATCAACAGCGCCTCATCGGCCTGGTAGTAGAGCAGGTCGAGCCCATCCCGAAGCGGGTGGCCGTTGATCGACAGGAGCGCGAGCCCGATCGGGAGACCCAACTCGGCCGCGATCGTACCGGGTACAACGTGGGCGATGCGAATCATCTGCGAGGGTCTGCCGCGCCCTTCTGGCGCCCGGGGAGCCTGATGGAGGAGCCGAGCTCCCGCTCAAGAAACCCGAAACGGGAGAGAGCGGGGCCCCACTCCCTCCCGAAACGGGAGAACCTTGCCTGTCGTGGCGATCCTACGGCGCCGACCCGTCTCCGACCAGCGAAGGGCGCCCGGGAGGCGGCGAGCTCAGCTTCCGCTCTTCCTGTATCGGAATCCCGCGATCTCGCTTCCGGAGGGCACCTCGAGCTCGAAGGACTCCGTTTGCCCGGCGGCGGGCGCCGGCATGGACAGGGTCTCCGTGGCCACGACCTGCCCGGTCCCGTCGAGGAACTCGAACGGGATCTGCAACATACCCGATGCCCCCTTGGCCTCGAGGCTTCCCCGCACCACGTACCCGCCCGTCCCCATCGGCGCCATCTGGACGAAATGGAACACGACGTCCGCCGCCTCCTGGTCGTTGATGATCTCCATCGCCCGCTCGTTCATGTCGGCGCGCGCGAGCGCGCTGGCGAGCAGCTGGTAGTTGGCCTGGTCGTACGGGTACCACGCGACGAGCGTGTCGGCGAGCGCGAGAACCGGCCCGGGTCTACCGGCGAGCACGGTCGCGTTCACGTAGTTCTCCATCGCCTCCTTGTTGTACGGGTTGCCCGCGCGGGCCTTCCCGAACGCGATCGAGGCGTTCTCGTAGTCCTTGGAATTGTAGAGCCCGACACCCACCTCGACCCACTGTTGCGGTGACAGGTCGTCCCGTGACATGACCTCGCCGAAGATCGCCCCGGCCTCGTCCGCGCGTCCCGCATCGCCCATCGCGAGTGCGTAACGAATCCGGATGACCACGTCGTCGGGGTTGCGCTCGAGGTGGTCCGAGTAGGCCTGGAGCGCTTCATCCACCCGATCCTCGGCCAACAGGAGATCGCCGAGACCCCGTATCGCGCTCCGCATCTGCTCCGGGTCCGCATCCGCCATGTCGGCCGCGAGGGCCTCGCGATACGTCGCGATCGCGCCCTCGGTGTCGCCGGTCTCCGTCTGGAGCAGGGCGGCGTTGTTGTAGGACCTGAACGAGGGCCAGAAGGCGTTCGCGAGCGCGAACTGCTCGAGCGCGGCGTCCGTGTCACCGCCCCCGTACGACTCGATGCCGCCGTTGTACAGATTGACCCATCCGTTGTATCGCATCGTGTGGGAATGCTCGCCGCACTCCGGAGCCAGCTCGTCGAAGTGATCGATGAGGCGCAGGGCCTCTTCGTACCGGGCGAGCCCCAGATTCGCCTGTGTCGCCAGCAGGTAGACGACGGGATTGTCGGCGTCGTACTCACGTTCGAGCGATCCGAGCGCCTCCAGGAAGGCCGCGCTGGCCGCCTCGGGCGCCGTCGTGTCGTCGATCTCCTGGAGGACCTCGGCGGCAGTCGCAGCGCCGACGGATCCCTCGAACTCGCACGTGTCCTGGCCGAACGACGAAAAGGGCGTCGCGAGCAATCCGGCGATGGCGATGGATAGCGCCGTACAACGGTCGTTCCTGAGGTGCATGATCACCCTCTCCCTGTTCCTTCAGTGTCACGGGCAGGGCCCGAAAATCGCGCACAACCTAGCCCGATCCGGTCTCCGCCGCACGCTTCTCGATGTCTGCCTGCCCCGGCCGATCATCAGACGCGGAAGGGGTCTCCGGCGTCACCGGGAGTACCCTGATCTACGGCCAACGATCCACGTGACGGGCTCAATAGGTGAGGAGGTGCGCGGTGTTGAACAGAACCACTGTCTCTCCGGCGCGCAGGTGTCCGAGCCGGGCCAACTCCCGCGCTCCCGCCAGGGTCGCGCCGCCCTCGATCGACGCGCCGATTCCGGACGCCCCCAGCCGACGCGCGCCCTCCCGCATCGCCCCATCGTCGACGGCCACGGCGCCACCGCCCGAAGCGCGGAGTGCATCGAGAATGAGAAAGTCGCCCAGGGCCCCCGGCACGCGGAGCCCCCACGCCTCGGTGCTCGCGTCGACCCATTTCGAGGCGAACCGGTCGCCCCCTTCCCACGCGCGTACGATGGGCGCACACCCCGAGGCCTGGACGGAATACAGACGCGTGGTCCCCTCGACGAGCCCGAGCGAACGGAGCTCGGCGAGCGCCTTCCAGCTCCCGATCAGACCCGTTCCCCCACCCGTCGGATAGACGATCGCCTCGGGCGCGCGCCAGTCGAGGGCTTCCACGATCTCGAGCATCATCGTCTTCTTGCCCTCGATCCGATACGGCTCCTTGAGGGTCGAGACGTTGGTTGCGCCCGTCTCCCCCGCGAACGCTGCGGCGAGCCGCCCGCACTCGTCGATCAGCCCTTCCACGCGACGGATCTCGGCTCCGTAGTGGATGCAGCGGCGCTCGACACCGTCGGGCGTGTCGGTGGGGATGAACAGGCGGGCCGGGAGCGCGGCCCGTGCGGCGTACGCGGCGAGGGCCGCGCCCGCGTTCCCGGCGCTCGGTACCACGAAGCTCGCCGCCCCATCGAGCGCCGCGCGCGTCACCGCCGCGGACAGCCCGCGGTCCTTGAAGCTCCCGGTCGGGTTCTGTCCCTCGTCCTTCACCAGCAACCGGATATCCGACAGCTCGCCGTCTCCGGGTATCTCCAGCAACGGGGTATCGCCCTCCCCCAGCGTGACCGGCTCCTCTCCGCCACGAAGCGGGAGGATCTCCCGGTAGCGCCACATCCCCGCGCGGCGTCTCCGCCACGTCTCGCGGAGCGTCGCGCCGTCGAGTCCTCCCAGGTCGTAGCGGGCCAGGAGCGGTTTTCCGCATGCGGGGCACACGGTCGCACCCTCGAGCGATGTCTCTTCGGCGCAGGCGCCGCATTCCAGTCGCCAGGTGGTCATTCGTCCTCCGCGGGGATGGGCGGCTGTCGGGCGGTCGCGAGCCCCCGCTCGAGCCTCTCGAGCGTGCGCCGGCGCCCCAGCGCGTACGCCACGTCCGCCAGGTCGGGTCCGTGCAGGCTCCCCGTCAGCGCCGCCCGCACGGGCTGATACAGGTCACGACCCGCGATCCCGCTCTCCCGGGCCGAGGCGAGAAGCGCCGGCTTGAGCGCGGCTGGCCTCCACGCCGACGACTCCCAGACCCCGGTCGCCAGCTCGAGCGCGCGAATCGCCTGCGCACCGCTCAGGGCCGCCGCCACGTCGGGGTCGCTCGCATCCGGCTCGCGAAAGATCGACGCGAGCTCCGCGGCGGCATCGGTGAACAGAGGAGCCCGGTGGGCGAATACCTCGGCGGAGCGCACGAGGTCATCGCGGTCTAGACCGAGCGCGTCGCTGTCGGCGAACTCCTCCCAGCGCTGCGCCAGGAGCTCGGGCGCCTC
>Ga0302046_10004393_pt1 | contig 12553 bp, 14 predicted proteins | sample RVTome_11_FD_200261 | JGI IMG/M metagenome (GOLD analysis project Ga0302046, IMG submission 200261) | Soil microbial communities from uranium-contaminated site in the Upper Colorado River Basin, Wyoming, United States - RVT147D111 (version 2) ...
AGCAGAAAGAACGAACGCTCTGCCGACACGAAGTGCGCCAAGATATCGTGCACACGCCAACCGGACCCGGTGGTGTAGACCTGGGCCCGCCAGTCGTCAGGGCCTAGCCCGGCAAAGTAAGCGAGGGTCTTCTCTCCGTCTTGCTGCAGTCGCTTGACAAGATGATCGATCTCGTTGGTCCCCATGTCAGCCTTTCCAACGCCGTCGAGGCCGACGGCAGCCGGGACTGGGGGAAAAAGTCTACCATGCGGTCCCCACCAACCTCAGCGTCGGAACAGATTCGAAAGCAAGAACCACAAGTTGGCCGGCCGTTCGGCCAATCGCCGCATGAAATATGCGTACCACTCGGTGCCGTATGGGACATAGATCCGCACAGGATAGCCTTCGCCCGCCAGCCGGTCGCCCAGTCCGGCCCGGATCCCGTGCAGCAACTGGATCTCCAGGGCGGGCTTGGGCAGGTCGAGGGAGTGGGCATATTGGATGGCCGCCTCGATTCGCGCTTCGTCATGGGTGCCAAGCGCCACGAAGGCCGGGCGCCGGCCGTCGGTGGAAACCGCAGGCTGGGCTTGATCCAGGGCGGCCTCGATCATGCGCCGGGCGATCTGGTCGAAGGCGGCATCCACCTCCGCCTTGTTGGGGTAGGCACGCTCGGGTGGTTCGTCGTAAGCGCCCTTGACCAGGCGAATGGGTGCGCCCAGCGCCAGCATGGCAGCGGTGTCGTCATGGCTGCGGTACAGATAGGATTGGATGACCAACCCCAGGGTGTGGTAGCCGCGCTGACGCAGTTGGCGGTAAGTTTCCAGTGTGGCGTCAACCACCGCCGAGTGCTCCATATCGATTCGAACAAAGACGCCGCGTTCGGCCGCGTGGCGCACCACGGATTCGAGTTTGTCAACACAGGCGACCGGGTCGATCTCCAACCCCAGCTGGGTCAGTTTCAGGGAAATACCGGCCTTGAGCTGTCCGGCCTCGATGGCATCGATCAATGCCAGGTAGTCATCGAGCGCGCGCTCGGCCTCGGCTACATCCTCGACGTGTTCACCCAGGTGGTCGAGTGTGGCCAGCAAACCACGCGCATTCAGGGCTTTGATCACCGGTACAGCCGCTTCGAGCGTGTCTCCGGCGACGAAGCGCGCAGCCAGACGGCGAGGAATGGACCAACCGGTAACGATGCGCCGCAACCGCGATGAATGGGAGAGAAAGATGAGGAAGCGGCGGAGCATGCTGCTCTCCTGGTTAGCCTGACGGCGTGGCCGGCATCAAACAGCTGCCGAATTGGAAGGCGTACACCGCCAGTCCGGGCCGATCGGGTTCCAGCACCAGTTCACCACCAGCCGGTGACCCATGTTTGGCCACATGGTACAGGCGCGGGCCGTCCACACGCAAGACTGCTCGACCCTGGCGCTGGGCGACATCGCCTCCCAGGCTGCCAGCGGGGAGGGAGGCGCCAGCTTGCGACAATCCGACATCGATCGGCGTCTGATCAGCCGTTTGGCTCTCGAGCACGGCATAGACATCGGCAGCTTGATAGGGAACGAACAGCCGGGCGTCGGCCCCCGTACTGACAACAACTTGGTCTCCGACCCGCCAGCGGCCGTCGAGGTAGTAGCGGCCGGCGGATCGAGCCTCAGGGAGCTGGTGCCGGCCATCGCCGTCTGGGGTGGGGTTGCCGAGTGACTCGGCATGAATTTCGGGCGTGACCGGGTAGCAGACGGCCCCCGGCTCGTGTTCGGGTGCCAACTCGACCGGGGCAAGTTCTTCGGCCGGAAAGCCGGGCCGCCCCGACAGCAGCTCACGGATCCCCGCTTCGACTTGCGCATAGTCATGCTCGCCTGTGTGGCTCAGCCGAATGTAGCCGGCCGGATCGAGCAACACAGATGTTGGCCAGGCCTTCACGGCGTAGGCAGTCCATACCGTCTGCTCATGATCGATTGCGATCGGGAACCGCAGTCCAAGGCGTTTGGCACCGAGAGAGACGACCTCGGGCTGGTGGCCAAATGGGAATTCGGGCGTATGAACGCCAAGAACTTGCAGGCCGTAGGGCCCGTAACTGGCCTGCCACTGGCGCAGATAGGGCAAGACGCGTAAGCAGCTCAGACAGGTGAGTTCGAGGAATTCCAGCAAGACGGCGGCGCCGGTGAGGTCGGCCAGCCGGCCGGGTCCGCTGCCGTTGACCCAGACCAATCCCGGCAAGGCGGGAGCGCGAATGCGGGCCGGCTCGAGCATGGCCACAATTGTAGCAGGCGTCTTTTGGCGGCCGGATGGAGTGTTAGAATGCCGCGCCATGTTGCCTGACAAAGAGCCGACCCGTCCACAGCAGGCTCGCAGCTATGCGCCGGACATCACCCAGCCGGCGACAGCGCACACCCCTGAGCCTTTGTGGCAGCCCCGGCGCCGGCGGGTTCCCTGGCCGGCTGTGCTGTTGGGGGTGGTTGTGGGCGCGGTGGTTGGCATTTCCCTGCTCGTCCCGTTTCGCACCAATGTCTTGCTGATCGGCATTGACCGACCGCCTGAGGGCACCGCAGCCGGCCGCAGTGACACCCTAATGCTGTGGACTTTTCAACCGTGGAAGCCGTATGTTGGTGTGCTGTCGATTCCGCGTGACCTGTGGGTCAGCGTGCCAGGGATCGGCGAGAACCGGATCAACACCGCCCACTACTTCGCCGAGGTCAACCAGCCCGGCTCGGGGCTTGCGGCGACCAAACTGGTCGTTCGGGAAAACTTCGGCGTTGATGTGCACTACGCCATTCGGTTCCAGTTCGAAGGGTTGGTAGACGCGGTTGATGCCCTCGGTGGCATTGAGCTCGAGTTGCCGCAGCCAATGTCAGGTTACACAGCTGGCCGCCACCGGCTGGATGGTACAGCGGCGCTGGCCTTTGTCCGCGACCGGGCCGGCTCCGATGATTTCGCCCGGATGGCACGCGGCCAACTCTTCTTGCGGGCCGTGTTCGGCCAACTGCTAGCCCCGGCCAACTGGCCGAGGGCCCCACTGGCGGCGGCGCGCGCTTTGGGCAGCATTCAATCCGATCTGCCCATCTGGGAATGGCCGCGCCTGGCGTTCGGATTGCTGCGCGTCGGACCGGAAGGGATTGACGCCCGGGTTATCGACCGCACGATGGCGGTTGGCTTCACCACTTCGGATGGTGCGCAAGTGCTGGCGCCCCAGTGGGACCGCATCAACGCCGTCCTGATGGAAATGTTCGGCCAGTGATCGGGTACGATGGGGTTGACGTACTGCGATCCAAGCAGGCGTCAGGAGGCGGCTGATGCTCCCATATGTGGTCATTATCCTCGGGGGGCTGTACCTGCTCCTTCATTTCAGCGGCATTTTCGAAGACATCGCCAACTTCTTTAACCGTCCGCACCAGGACGGCGAGCCCTCCAGCCGCCGGGCGCGGCTGGACGGTGAGATTGAACGCCGTCTCAAAGTGTTCGAGGACTTTCTGAGTTCCGATGAGGAAGACGATGAGCCGGGCTGACGGAGAACGCCAAGCTCTGGATTGAACTCAGTCAAGGGGCGCGGTACAATCCTGCGGCGAGGGCCCAGGCCCGCATGCACCCGTAGCTCAATTGGCAGAGCAGTGGACTCTTAATCCATTGGTTGCAGGTTCGAGTCCTGCCGGGTGTACTGGCAACGGAACACTGTCCATGCTGGACCCAGACTGAGGCAGGCTGCGCCGAAGCGCAGCCTTTGTCTTTGTGCTGGAGACGGCGTTAGGATCACATGCTGTTAATGGACAGGATGTTGCCCTCACTGTCCTTGAACCAGGCACCCAGCCTGTCGCCCATGCGAGCGATCCCCCGCTCGTCGGTCTTGAGCCCGGGCATGTCGTAGACCTCGAAGGTCACACCGCGCACACCCAATTCGGCGACGGCGGCCTCGACATCTTTCACACGCCAACCGGCCACCGTGTGCTCGGCCGGCCCCCCGCCCGGGCGCAGGTAGACGAAGATGCCCGTTCCAGCGCCGGCCTCGAATGCCAGCCCTTGCTCTTCTTCACTGACCAATTTCAAACCTAGCTTCCCCTGGTAGAAGTCCTTGGCCCGAGCCAGGTCGGTGGCCGGCACGACGACCGAAAGGTGGTTGTTGGCGAGCACTGTCATGATTGCCTCCGTTGCATGCGCAAAAAGTGGACACCGCGTAGCTACGCGTAGTCACCGGGAAGGAGGACATCTGCGGGAGGGAATGGGTCGGGAACGGCGGCAGAGGTGGGCGCAACGCAGCCCCTTCATCATACACCCTGCCTATATCAAGACACGGTCCGGCAGGTAGAGTGGGAGAAGAGGCCGGTCGGCTATACTCGAAGCGCCGGCGTTTTGAGGGAGCAGAAGATGGATAGCGCAGTTCGGCTCTTCACAGTCCGAGGCATCGACATCAAGGTCCACGTGACCTTTCCGCTGATCTTGGTGTGGGCTGCGGTTCAATTCGGAGCGCTCTCGGATGAGGGTTGGACGGGTGCGGCCTTTGGCGTCCTGGTGACGCTGCTGCTGTTCGGCATCGTGGTGCTCCATGAACTGGGCCACAGTTTCGCCGCACTCGAGTATGACGTTCCGATCACCCAAATCGTGTTGCTGCCGATCGGCGGTGTCGCCCAGATGGGTCGCATGCCGGACAAACCCGGACAAGAACTGGTGGTGGCGCTGGCCGGCCCGGCGGTGAATGTCGTGCTGGCAGTCATCATGATTGGACTGGCCATCCCGCTTCGGGTGGACCTGGCGCCGCGGGCGCTGGCGGGCAGCTTGCGCGAAATGGGCCAGCTGTCGCTGGCGCCCATTTTCCGCTACCTGTTCATCACCAATCTGTTTATCGCCGTCTTCAATCTGCTGCCGGCCTTTCCAATGGACGGCGGCCGGGTCTTGCGGGCAGTGTTGGCCACCAAGCTGCCCTATGCGCGGGCCACCGCCATCGCCGTCGCCATCGGCCAGGCAATGGCCTGGCTGATCGGCTTGTGGGGCTTCCTCGGTGGCGGCTTCTTCATGATCTTGATCGCAGTCTTCATCTACGTTGGCGCGGCCCAGGAGGGGCAGCTCAGCCGACTGCGCAGTGTGCTGACTGGATTGCGGGTGCGCCAGGCCTTCAGCCGGCAGGCCCAGGCCCTTTCGCCGGATGACACCCTGCAGCGCGCCGTCGACCTGACCTTGAGCACATTCCAATCCAATTTCCCGGTCTGCCAGGATCGTCAAGTTGTCGGGGTCCTTACCCAACAGCGGTTGGTTGATGGCCTGCAGAAGGGTGGCGTTGCCACGCCCATCCGAGCTATCATGCAGACCGAGTTCTCTCCGGTCGGACCCGACGACGGCCTGTTTGAGGTCCAGCAGAAGATGGCGGATGGCCGGCTTGATGCACTGCCGGTCGTCTCGGCTGGCGAGTTCCTGGGATTGATCACCCAACAAGATATCGCCGAAGTCTTTAAGTTGGCCTCCAGCCAACCGGAGCTGTTGGCGGTCATGGGCGGCCGCGGCTAGCATGGTCCGACACGGGCCATTGGGACCTAAGGGCTTGTTGCCCGCCAGACCACCTATGGTATAGACTAGGTCAGTTTCTCAGGGCGGGAGAGGGCCCTAGGCGCATGGCCGACGATCCCAAACGAGTAGTGTGCATCGAAGACGAGCCCGAGATGATTGATCTCGTTCGGCTGATTTTGGGCCGCCGAGGCTTCAGCGTCATCGGCGCCAATGGGGGCGTTGAGGGCCTGGAAACGGTCCGCCGAGAACAACCCGACCTGGTGCTGCTCGACCTGATGATGCCGGACATGGACGGCTGGGAGGTCTACCAGCAGATGAAGGCCGACGCCGCGTTGCGCGAGATCCCGGTCGTGGTCGTGACGGCCAAGGCGCAATCGATTGACAAGGTGCTGGGCTTGCACATCGCCAAGGTCGATGACTACATCACCAAACCATTCGGCCCACAGGAACTGCTCGAGAGTGTGGAGAAGATCCTCGCTGATTGACCGGCGGTTCTTGATCCGACCCGTTCGGGGCGACCCAGGTCGTCCCGTTTTCATTTCTGGCGCATGAGCCACAAAGTCGACATCACCAACGAATCCACCGGGGCTCGGCTGCTGACCGCACGCTGGTGCGCCAGTTTCGCCTGCCGGCTGCGCGGGCTGACGTTTCGGTCGAGCCTGCCGCAGGGGGAGGGGCTGGTGCTGGTTGAATCCGATGGCAGCCGGCTTGCCAGTTCGATTCACATGTTCGCCGTCTTTATGCCGCTTGGTGTGCTGTGGCTGGACGCCGAGCGGGTGGTGGTTGACCGGATCGTGGCCATGCCCTGGCGGGTCTACTGGCCGATCCGGGCCGCCCGCTACATCGTCGAAGGAACCCCGGCCCTGTTACAATCGGCGGCGGTCGGAGACCAACTGAGCTTCTATGAGATCGACTAACGCCACACACCTTGTCCTCCTTCTGCTCGTGGGTCTGCTCTTGACGGCCAGCCCGGCGCTGGCCCAGGAGAGCGGACCGGTCTATCTCATCCAAGCCGGTGACACGCTCAGCGCCATTGCCCGCACCTTTGGCACGACCGTCGACGCGCTGATGGCGGCCAATGGGCTGACCAACCCCGCCAGCATACAGCCGGGCCAGTCGTTGACCATCCCCGGTTTCGAAGGCATCAGCGGCATCCTCACGACGCACCAGGTTCAAGTGGGAGACAACCTCGAATCCCTGGCACTGGCGCTGGCCGCGCCGAGCGAGGCCCTCGGACGGCTGAACCGCGTGCTTCATCCGGATCGTCTGTACATCGGACAGTCGTTTATCTCGGCCGAAGTGGGGGTTGGCTCACCGACCAGCCTGCAGGTGGCAGTCGGCAATGGGGCCATCGCCATCGCCGCCGACCGCGGCGTCAATCCCTGGCGGCTGCAGCCGATGGTGGAGAGCGAGCCACGACTGTGGTTTGTGCCCGGCGAACTGGTGGTGGCGCCGGCCGATGACAGTCAGGAGCGTGGGTCGCTGCCGGCCCCCCTAACCGGGCTGCAGGTGGGTCCCGCGCCCGCCACCCAGGGTCAGACCCTGATATTCGAAGCGCAGGCGGAGTACGAGGTGGCGTTGTCCGGAAGCTTGAATGGCAAGGCACTCCACTTCATGCCGGCCGGCGACGGCAGCTGGATCGCCCTGCAGGGTGTGCATGCGCTGGCCGACCCTGGCCTATACGATCTTTCGGTCAGTGTTGGGCCAGCCGACGGTGGCTGGAGCTACACCTTCCAGCAACCGTTCCCGGTGCGCAGCGGCGGTTACGGGTTTGACCCGGTCTTGTACGTGCCTGAAGAAACCGTCAAAAGCGACAACACCACACCCGAGGATGCCCAAATCGCCCAACTGGTGGCGCCGGCCACCGAGCCCAAGCGCTGGCAGGGGCCATTCGCATTCCCCTCGAACTACTTTACCGAGAGCTTCCCCTCGGTCTTCGGCACGCGGCGCAACTACAACAACACCGGCTACACGGGCTACCACACCGGCCTCGATTTCTATGGAGGCATTGGTGTCACCATCGTGGCGCCGGCACCGGGGACGGTGGTGTTCTCCGGGCTCCTGACCGTGCGCGGTCTGACCACGATCATTGACCATGGCTGGGGTGTGTATACGTTGTATCTGCACCAGTCGGAAACGATGATCGAGGCTGGCCAGCAGGTCGAAACGGGGGATGCTATCGGTTTGGTGGGCGCCAGCGGCCGGGTGACCGGACCGCATCTCCATTGGGAGGTGCAGGTGGGTGGCGTCCCCGTCCAACCGCTGGATTGGGTAGAGCGGGCTTACCCTTAACTCATTCGTCGGGCGTATCGAGCTTGCCGGCGTAGTAGTCGTCGACGAGCAGGCGGGCCTGGGCTTCATCCTCGACTGCCACCAGGACCTCTACTTCCCCCAGCGGACCGACGGCCAGGCCGTAGGCCGCGCCGGCCGACTCCTGCCGCAGCTGGACGCGCAGACCCTGGGCTTCGAGCAATCCGCGCCAGATTTCTGCTTCCAGATTGCCGGCGGCGGTCAGCAGAGTGACATAGGATTCGGTCATTGGATTAGCCTAGCTACCGCGTGTAGTATAATGCCGCTTGAGCCCCCAACCTTTGTGATTGATCGTTTGCATGGCATCGCCCCCAATCCCGCCACATGACGCGCACTGGTCGGACTTCAAGCTGTCCGACCGGGACCTCGATTTCATTTTCAACTTGCTGCTGGAGCAAGAGAAACCGCTCACGGCGCGCGAGATGATCGAGGCTCTCGTCCACACGCACCTGGACCGGCTCGAACGCGAGGCGACCGTGGCCGCCGAGTCCGAGCACGAGCTCTACCGGCCGGCCGAGGCCTATGAGGTGGGCCAGACCCTGGCCTTCCCGGCGCTCGAGGGAGCGGTCGGCACGGTAATTGCCAGCCGGGCCGGCGAGAACCCCGATGCTGGCCAGTTTAGCGTGATCGAAGTTGAGTTCGAGAGCGGCAATGCCACGCGCCAGTTCGCCGCCTCGTTGGCTGAACACAAGCTCAACCAGCTGCCGGATGAGACCCCGCTGGCCGAGGGCGTAGACCCGGTACAGCTGGTGTTGGCGAGCTACGGTGAGCAGCTCGAGTCGGACCTGGTTGACCTGCTCGGGACCAACGACGACATCGTTCGCATCGCCTACCGCTGGTTCCCGCGATCCTTGCTGGCCAACATCAACAGCGGCCACCTCAATTTGGCCGAAGCCGTCCTCGACGTCGCCGAAGGCGGACCCCTGCCAACGGAGGATCTGCTCAAGCACATGGACCTGCCAGCCAATCTCGATCCGCTGCTGGCCCGTTTTTCCGTCGACTATGCATTGCAGGAGGACGAGCGTTTTGACGAGGTCGGTCCAGCCGGGGAGATCCTGTGGTTCCTCCAGCGGCTCGAGCCGCCAGAGGTCCTGTTCCCCCCGCCGCGGCTGGTTTATGAGCGGCGTTCGGTTGACCGAACGAACTTCACCCCCGAGCTCGAAGACCTTGAAATTCATCTGGACGATGAGTTCAGCCCGGGCGAAGTGACCGAGGGTGGGCCCAGCGAGGTCACCTTGCCGCTGCTCTTCCCACATTGGCGGGTTGGTGCGCTGCCCCTGTCACCCAGGTTGCGCCAATTGTTTCCGACGGCCTACGAGGCGCCGCACATTCGTTTTGTCCTGGTGGACGGTCATTCCCAGGATCGATTCCCCGGCTGGGTATTGCGCCGCGAAGGCTTTGTTTTCGGCCTCGATGAATGGTTCCGCAAGTATGAAGTGCCGACCGGCGGCCTGGTTCGTATTCGCCAGGGTGACAAGACCGGTGAGGTGATTGTGGAGGCGGTTGACCGGCGTCGGCGCAATGATTGGATCCGGACGGTGTCGATTAGCGAGGACGGTCGGGTGGGCTTCACGATGCTCAAGCAACCGGTCGGCACGTCCTACGACGAGCAGATGGTGGTTGGACTGGTCGACGCGCAAGCCCTGGATGAGGCCTGGTTGAACGGCAGCCAGCGGCGAACGCCGGATGATCGGTTGATTCTGTACGTCTTCCGCGAACTGGCCAAGCTCAACCCACAGTCGGCGGTTCACGCCAAATCTCTGTATTCTGGAGTCAATGTGCTGCGGCGATTGCCGCCCGGCCCGATCTTCCAGGAACTTGTGATCAGGGACGATTATGAACACGTCGGCGACCTGTACTGGCGACTGCGGGATCAGGTGCGAGGCGAGGCATGACCAACGCCCCCGACAAGCCCATGCGATTGCTGCGGCCGACGCTCGACACCAAGTATCACATCGACTATGGCTGGTGGGAGCGGGCCGGCCGCGACCTTGAGGTCTACCTGCGCAGTCATCTGTGTCCCGAGCACCACGAGAGCTACGCCGGCGTGGCGGCCGGCGCCCTGGTGGATAGCGTCGATCCGGAAACTGCGGAGGTCAAGCGGGTGCCGGGCATCCAGAGCGTACTGATTAACCATTGCGCCCAACAACCCGACTACCTGACCCCGCAAACCAGCCTGGTCAACGCTCTCTTCCGAGTCTTTCTGGCGAATGGCAATCAACCATTGTCTCCGCAAGAGTTGGGCGACCAGCTTGGTCGGCCGCCGCGCATGATTCTGCGCACCCTGTCCGGCGAACGAATCTACAAGGGCATCCGCCCGGTGCACGGGTCGGACTAGTCCGGCAGCGGTCGCATTTGTCAACCTAATCCCCCGCATACGGGATCGACGGTCTGCCCGCTGTCACCTACTATCAGCTCATGAAGAGTGAAGAACTGCTGCGCTACCAGGAGATGTACCGCGAAATGGAGCGGGCGCTCAAGACCCGCCTGCTGACCTTCGGTTTTCCCCGGCGAGAGGCGTGGTCGGGCGAAACACGAAGCCTCGAAGCGCCCAAAGGAGCTGATCCGGAAGCACGAAGGAATGCATCTAGCGTCTAGCATCTAGCTGCTAGCTAACGGCTAGTAGCTGATTGCTCGTTGCTGCTCTTCTTCGTATTCTTGGGTCTTCGTGGTTAGCCGGCGCAGAGCGACGCCTTCAACTTGCAGCCACCTAACGGGCCGCCGGCCGCGCTGTAAGCCCTGTGTTAACTCGGATTGCCGGCCCGCATGCTAACCTAAGGGTGGAAATCATCCTGAGCATGCTGGCGGTGAGAAATGGCATCAAAGACCCGAGTTCCGACGACTGACGAAGCCCTTGAATATGCGGTGCGCTCGATCCGCCGGGCGGACATCAAGACCGGTCAAGCTGCTTTGCGCTGGGTACTGCGGCGCGAGCCGGAGAATATCTCAGCCTGGTTGTGGCTGAAGAAATGCGTCGAGAGCAACACAGCCCTGGACAATGAAGTCCTGACCCGGGTCTCGGCGCTCAACCCAATGCTGAGCAGCAACTAACTATCTTTGATCCAGATCACATGAGAGAGCCCCGCACGGGGCTCTTTTGCTTTCGGGGGCAGAGGGGGGTAGTGCTCGGAGGGCGAGGGTATAATCGCCGCCACAGCCCCCATAGCTCAATTGGATAGAGCAACGGACTTCTAATCCGTAGGTTCCAGGTTCGAATCCTGGTGGGGGCGCTGACCGGCCGTGAGGCCGGTCAAAATGTTCATAGCCAATAACACAAAGACATGTAGGGTGCTAAGGGGGGAGGAGACAAGAAAGAGCAGGTCGCCGTTGTGCCCTTTGAGTCTTCGTGTTGTGTGCATTCCTCTAATGTGACCTGCAGCCGACGGACCCTCGATTGGGACCGGGCTCGGATGAACAGACTGGCTGTAGGCTGACTGTAGTTCCCAATTTCGTGATTCGCCGCTATATTCACTACTATAGACAACTCCCAGAAAGGGAGGGAAACATGCCCCGCCGTTGGTTGGTCTCAGTTGCCATTGCACTCGGTGCCTGCTCGATCCTGGGGCCCACGCAATCAGCCGAGGAGCTGGCTGCGACCATGGTCGCCGGGACTCAGGCCTCGACTGGCGCCGAAGAGCAATCCCCGACGCAGCCGCCACCGACGGACCCACCAACCGCCGTTCCCACCAACACCCCGATCCCCGAGCCCACGGATACGCCTTTGCCAGAAGGCCCGGTCTCGGTGGAGGACGACTTTTCGGGCGGTCTGAATAACTGGTTTGATTGTGAGCACTGCAAGATTGAGAACGGCAAGCTGCAGATGGGGCCGTTCCCCGTCGCTTTCGCCTACGAACAGCAATGGGCACTTTGCGGCCCGTGTGGGATGGTCACCACGTTCCATCTGGCGGTCGACGTATCGTTCGTCGGTGGGCCGAGTGAGCGCGGGTTTGGTCTTGTCCTTGGACTGAATAACGAGGAGTTCTATACGTATGAAGTCACGCCTTGGCAGACGCTTGACTTCTGGCACTATGATTACGAAGTGGCCGAGTGGAACTGGGTGAATGGTATGTTCGTCGGCTCGGTGCGGACTGGGAACCAAGCCAATCGAATTGAAGTCGAAGCCGCCGAGAACGCGTCTGGCCGGATAGACTACTCGCTCATCGTCAACGGGCGTACACCGATTGTGATCTTCAACCGACAGGCAGACCCTGGCTGGGTTGGCATGACCCTATACGGACACGCCGTCGAGCTCCTGTTCGACAACTTCACTTTCGAAACGGAGGAAACTCCCGTCTTCCCCGCTGGGCGCGACACGTTCTCTGGGTAGACGAAGACAAACCCTGACGACCGGCGGTCGCCCCTACACTTCCAAATGGCAGGCTGGGCACCCCGTGGGCTGCCGCTGTGGCAAAGGCATTGGCAGATAACAGAAAGTCGCGGAGGGCGCAAGGATAAGGTGCAAGCCCCCCCAATATTCCTCAGCCTTCTTTGCGTCTTCGTTTTATGTGATATTTGGGCGTACTGCCAGGTCGCCCACCGTTTGTTGGCGTGTGTGGTGGGCACGCCACAGTGTGCCCCTCCGAGGGGGGAATCGGTATCCCGCATCGCCGGGCGCACATCCCCCGTCCCTAATCCCTAATCTCCAATCCCGAATCCCCAGTCCCCAATCCCGATTCCCTAATCCCCGCCCCCGAATTGAACGGGCCGCAGCCTGACGGCCACGGCCCGCTGGTGAACCCACGGACCCGGACCGGGCCCGATCACTCTTCGTCGGCAG
>Ga0302046_10004394_pt1 | contig 12552 bp, 10 predicted proteins | sample RVTome_11_FD_200261 | JGI IMG/M metagenome (GOLD analysis project Ga0302046, IMG submission 200261) | Soil microbial communities from uranium-contaminated site in the Upper Colorado River Basin, Wyoming, United States - RVT147D111 (version 2) ...
CGCCGCGCCTCAAGCTCTTGCGCAGGCTGCGCGAGACTTTGAGCTTGTCGGGTAACAGTACGGCGCGTGGATCGGGCGACCACCACAGGATCGGCTGGCCCTCGCTGTACCAGGGAAAGATCCCGTGCCGGTAGGCCTCGAGCAGGCGCTCGGCACGCAGATCGCCGCCCATCGCCAGCAGCCCCTCGGGCGAGGACAAATCCACCGGCGGGAATCGCAGATCCGATGCGCTCAGCACGAACATGTTCATGTATGGTGCACGTCAACCGCCGCGTGCGGCGATACGTTAAGATCATGACTTCAGTCGATCACGCCATGGTATGCCTGCCGATCCGAACGCGCCAGCATAGGGACGATCCCGATACCGTATGAGAAAGTTCCTGCTCCTGCTGTTCGCCTGCATGTCACCGGCTGGTGCGGAAACGGTATTCACCTTCGAGGACACCGTGCGCATCGCCGTGCAGCACAATGCCGATCTGCGCAATGCACAAGCCAATCTCTCCGCTGTCGGGCAGCGGGCGCGCGCGGCGTACAGCGGCTACCTGCCGCAGCTCTCCGGCAGTTTGAGTTACACCGACGACACCACGCCAAACGAGACGTATTCGGCCGGCGTGACCGTTTCGCAAAACCTGTTCGCCGGCTTTCAGGATCAGGCCCGCGTGGAGCAGGGCGCAGCCAACGTCGAATCGGCGCAGTCGACGCTGACGCTGGCGAAGTCGCAGTTGAGTCGCGATCTGAAACTCGCCTACGCCGGGCTGCTCTACGCGCAAGCCAACGTGGCGTTGACCGAGAACATCCTGCGGCGACTCGAGGAGAATCTGCGACTGGTGGAACTGCGGTTCGAAAGCGGACGCGAGAACCGTGGTTCGTTCCTGTTCACGCGGGCGCAGGTGGCGCAGGCGCGCTTCGAGAACCTGCAAGCGCGCCAGGCGGTCGCGTCGGCGCAGACGCAGCTCGCGCTCGCGCTCGGCCAGCGGGTGGATTCGCTGCGTGTGATCGGCACTGCGCCGACGACGGAGCCGGTCGCGATCGGTGACTTTGCCGAGCTGTCGCGCAATACGCCCGAGTACCGCGATGCCCTGGCACGGGAGAAGTCCGCGGCCGCCGACGTGCGCCTGGCGCGGGCCGGCTTCTACCCAAGTGTCAACGTCAGTGGCAGCATCGGCCGCGAGGGCGAGAACTGGTATCCGGGTGCCGAGCGCAACACCGTGAGTGCGAGCGTTTCAATTCCGCTCTACACCGGCGGCAGCGACCTGTATGGCACGCGCGCCGCGCTCGCCGCGCTCGATGCTACGCGGGCCAACCGCGAGAGCGTGGAGCAACAGGCGCTGGTCCGGCTGCGGCAGAACCATGCTGCGTATGTCGAATCCGTGGAGCGGCTCAAGGTGGATCGCGAATTTCTCGAGGCCGCCGAAACGCGCGCCGGCATCGCGCGGGCGCGCTATCAAAACGGCCTGATCTCGTTCGAGGAGTGGGACCGGATCGAGAACGACTTGATACAGAGACAGAAGTTCTATCTCGCCTCGCAGCGCGACCGCGTCACCGCCGAGGCGGCGTGGGAGCTGGCCCAGGGAATCGGGGTGATTCCGTGAAGCAACCGATCAGATACCGAAAGACGATCATCGTCTTCATCGCTACGCTGACCATGCTCGGTGGCGCGTACCTGTGGCGCGCTGCCAGCGATGCCGAGCCGTCCTATCGCGAGGCGGTGGTCGCGCGCGGCGATATTCAGGTCACGGTGCTCGCGGCCGGCGTCGTGCAGCCGCGCAATCGCCTGGGCGTCAAACCGCCGATCGCCGGACGCGTCGAAGAGGTGCTGGTTCCGGAAGGCAAGTTCGTGCGCAAGGGCGAGGTGTTGGCCTGGATGAGCTCGAACGAACGCGCGGCGCTGCTCGACGCCGCGCGCGCCAAGGGCCCGGAGGAACTGAAACGCTGGGAGGAGCTGTATCGTGCGACGCCGATTCTGGCGCCACTCGACGGCACCTTGATTCTGCGCAACGCCGAACCGGGGCAGACGTTTACCTTGCAGGACGATGCCATCTTCGTGATGTCGGACCGGCTCGTGGTGCGCGCGCACGTGGATGAGACCGATATCGCCGCCATCCGTCTGCGCCAGCGGGCGACCGTCACCGTCGATGCGTATCCCGAGCATGTACTTCCGGGCCAGGTCGAGCAGATCGCTTTCGATGCCAAGACCGTCAACAACGTGACGACCTATGAAGTCGACGTCCTGCCGGAGAAGACCCCGACGTTCATGCGCAGTGGCATGACCGTCAATGTGAGCTTCGTGGTGCAGGCCAAGGTGGACGTGCTATGGCTGCCGGCCGAAGCGCTGCGCACGCGCGACGGGCGCACGCAGGTGCTGGTGCCGGCGGCACAATCCGATGCAGCGCCGGCCGAAACCTACATCGAGACCGGTCTGTCCGACGGCCGACGCGTGGAGGTCGTGACCGGACTTGCCGAGGGGAGTGTGGTTCTGGTGCCGCGGCTGGCGAAGCCTGCGGCGGCCGGCGGGCGGTCGAATCCGCTCAATCCGTATCGCCGGCGGTAGACGTTCCCTTGTCTTCTGAGGAGCCTGGAAGCCGCTTACCCCCATCCTCATTCCTTCCCCCTAAAAGGGGGAAGGAGGCGAGCCGAGGCGCGCGAAGCGCGCACTTCATATGATCGAGCTGCACGACATCTTCAAGACCTACCGCATGGGCGCCGAGCTGGTGCACGCGCTGCGCGGCGTGACGCTCACCATCGAAGCCGGCGAGTACATCGCCATCACCGGTCCGTCCGGTTCCGGCAAATCGACGCTCATGCACGTGATCGGTCTGCTCGATGTCCCCGATCGCGGTTCGTACCGGCTGGGCGGCCGCGAGGTGGCACACCTGAGCGAAGACGAGCTCGCGATCGCGCGGCGCGAGCAGGTCGGTTTCGTGTTCCAGCAGTTTCATCTGCTGGCGCGCACCACGGCCGCGGAAAACGTGTCGTTGCCGCTGATCTATTCGCGCCACCGCCACGACCTCGCGGTGGCCAATCGACTGCTGGCGCAAGTGGGGCTGGCCGAGCGCGCGCAGCATCGCCCGAACGAACTCTCCGGCGGCCAGCAACAGCGGGTCGCCATCGCGCGCGCCCTCGCGAACGGACCGCGTCTGCTGCTGGCCGACGAGCCGACCGGCAACCTCGACAGCGCTAGCCAGCACGAGATTCTCGGTGTCCTGCGCGAACTCAACCGGCAGGGCATGACCGTGGTGCTGGTGACGCACGAGGAAGCGGTCGCGCGCGAAGCGGCGCGGCGGATCCAAATGCGCGATGGAATGATTCAGTCCGATAATACGGAGACGCGCCGTACGCGCTCGGCTCGCCTCCCTCCCCCTCAGGGGGAGGGAATGAGGGAGGGGGTGGGGTTCGTCCCTACGCACTCCAGCACGCTGCCATGGCGGGAGTTCTTGGCCCACGCCCACCAGGGGCTGCGCGCGCTCGCGGCCAACAAAGTGCGCACGGCGTTGTCGGTGCTCGGCATCCTGATTGGCGTAGCGGCGGTGGTCACCGTGCTGGCATTGGGCAGCGGGGCGAGCAAGGCCATCGAGCAGCAGTTGTCGTCGCTTGGGTCGAACCTGTTGCTGTTGCGCACCGGGGCCGCACGCATCGGCGGTGCTGCGCAGGAGGCCGGCCTGACGGCGCGCCTCACGCTCGAAGACGTGACGGCGATCAAGGAGCGCGTTGCCGGCGTGCGCGATGCCGCGCCGCGCGTGAGCGGGCGGGTGCAGGCGAGCTTCGGCAATCGCAACTGGAACACGGAGATCTACGGCGTCGGCACCGCCTACGCGCACATGCGCGCCTCCGAGCCTGCGCTCGGGCGTTTTTTCACCGAGGAGGAAAACCTGCGCCGCACGCGTGTCGCGCTGGTCGGGATGACGCTCGTGCGCGAGTTGTTCAACGGCGAGAATCCGATTGGAGAGATGATCCGGATCGACAAGACGAGCTTCCATGTGATCGGCGTGCTGCCGGAAAAGGGCGCCAGCAGTTGGCGCGACCAGGACGACGTCGTCGTCGTGCCGGTGCTGACGGCAATGCGGCGCGTGCTCGGCCGGAATTTTCTCAACTTCATCGACATCGAGGCCGAAAACCAGGACGTGATCGAGGACGTCAAGGCATCCGTCACCGAATTGATGCTCGCGCGCCGGCGCGTGCCGCCGGCGCAGCGCGAGGGCGCATTCATAGTGCGCAACCTGTCCGAGATTCAGGCGGCTCTCACCGAGACCAGCCGGACCATGGCCTGGCTGCTGTCTTCGATCGCCGCGATTTCGTTGCTGGTCGGCGGCATCGGCATCATGAACATCATGCTGGTCTCGGTCACCGAGCGCACGCGCGAGATCGGACTGCGCAAGGCCATCGGCGCGCGCACACGCGACATCAAGGCGCAGTTTCTGATCGAGGCTGTAGTCGTCAGCATTCTCGGCGGGGCCGCCGGTATCGTGGTCGGGTGGGGGGCGACGACGCTGATGTCGGAACTGGCCGGTTGGGATACCGCGGTCACGCTCGGCGCGATCGCGCTGGCGTTCGCGTTTTCAGCACTGGTCGGCATCGTCTTCGGTATCTACCCGGCGCGCCGCGCTGCCAGCCTCAATCCGATCGAGGCGTTGCGTTACGAATAGCGGTCGCCTGGCACCACGAAGGTGCAATTTGGCCGCCGGTATCGGTAAACCGCAGTGCGAGCCGGTTCACAAAGAATGTTATCTCATGGATAATCCGCGCCTTCTTTAAGGGGACCCATACTAATGAATCTGCACGAATACCAAGCCAAATCCCTGCTCGCGAAATTCGGCGTGCCTGTACCCGCCGGACGTCCGGCGTTCTCGCCGAAAGAGGCAGTGGAGGCCGCCCAGGCCCTCGGGGGCAATCTGTGGGTGGTGAAGGCGCAAGTCCATGCCGGCGGCCGCGGCAAGGCCGGCGGCGTCAAGCTGCTGAAGAGCCGTGAAGAGGTCGAAGAATTTGCCAAGAAGCTGCTCGGCACACGGCTGGTAACGCATCAGACGACCTCTGCCGGTCAACCGGTGGATCGAATCTATGTCGAGGCGCCGAGCGAGATCGCGCGCGAGCTGTACCTGGCGTGCCTGACCGACCGTGCGGTCGAGCGCGTGACCTTCATCGCCTCGACCGAAGGCGGCATGGAGATCGAAGAGGTTGCCGAGAAGCATCCGGAAAAAATTCTTAAGGTCATCGTCGAGACTTCGGTCGGCCTGCAGCCGTACCAGTGCCGCGAGATCGGCTTTAAGCTCGGTCTGAGCGACAAGCAGGTGGCGCAGCTGACCAAGATCATGCTGGCACTCTATGAATGCTACATGCAGTGCGACCTGGCCATGCTCGAGATCAATCCGCTGGTCGTGACTAAGGCCGGCGACATCATCGCGCTCGATGCCAAGGTGCAGGTCGACGACAACGCCGTCTACCGCCAGAAAGAAATCGCCGAGCTGCGCGACACCACCCAGGACGATCCGAAAGAAGTACGCGCGCAGCAGCACGAGATCAACTACGTCGCGCTCGAGGGCAACATCGGCTGCATGGTGAACGGCGCCGGTCTGGCGATGGCGACCATGGACCTGATCAAGCTCTCCGGCGGGCAGCCGGCGAACTTCCTCGACGTCGGCGGCGGCGCGACCGCCGAGCGCGTGACCGAGGCGTTCAAGATCATCCTGTCCGATCCGGCGGTGAAGGCGATTCTTATTAATATCTTCGGCGGCATCGTGCGCTGCGACACCATCGCCGAGGGCATCATCACGGCGGTCAAACAGGTGAACGTGACCGTGCCGGTGGTCGTGCGCCTCGAAGGCACGAACGTCGAGAAGGGCCGCGAAATGCTGAAGAACTGCGGGCTGAAGGTCATCGCTGCCGACAATCTCCCGGACGCGGCCAAGCAAGTCGTGGCGGCGGCGAAGTAGCGATAGACAGAAACTAATGATCCCCTCGCCCCTTGCCCTCTCCCTGAGGGAGAGGGGGAGTTGGTGAGAATCTATATAAAGGGTTCACATGAGCGTACTTGTAAATAAGAACACGAAGGTCATCTGCCAGGGCTTTACCGGCAAGCAAGGCACCTTTCACTCCGAACAGGCGATCGCCTACGGCACCAACATGGTCGGTGGCGTGACGCCGGGCAAGGGCGGCCAGAAACATCTCGATCTGCCGGTGTTCAACACCGTGCGCGATGCGGTCGAGCAGGCCGGCGCCGAGGCCACCATGATCTACGTACCGGCGCCGTATGCGGCCGACTCGATCCTGGAAGCCGCAGCCGCCGGCATCAAAGTGATCGCCTGCATCACCGAAGGCATCCCGGTGCGCGACATGCTGCGCGTGAAGTTCGCGCTGCGCACCAAGTACACCGGTTCGGTGCTGATCGGCCCGAACTGCCCCGGCATCATCACGCCGGGCGAGTGCAAGATGGGCATCATGCCGGGCTTCATCCACAAGCCGGGCGTGATCGGCATCGTCTCGCGCTCCGGCACGCTTACCTATGAAGCCGTGAACCAGACCACCAAGGAAGGCCTGGGCCAGACCACGTGTATCGGTATCGGCGGCGACCCGATCCAGGGCTTGAACTTCGTCGACTGCTTGAAGTTGTTCCAGAGCGATCCGGCCACCAAGGGCATCGTCATGGTGGGCGAGATCGGCGGCCAGGCGGAAGAAGACGCCGCCGCGTTCATCAAGTCCAACGTTACCAAGCCGGTTGTCGCGTACATCGCCGGCGTCACCGCGCCGAAGGGCAAGCGCATGGGCCACGCCGGCGCCGTCATCTCCGGCGGCAAGGGCACCGCCGATGAGAAGTTCCGCGCGCTCGAAGCCGCCGGCGTGCACACCGTGCGCGCGCCGACTGAGATCGGCAAGAAGATGAAAGAGGTAATGAAGTAGTTTTCGTTAAATTCGAAGACAGGACGCCAAGGGCGCCATGAAGCGCGCGGGTTATCGGATCGTCTGAAAATCCCGCGTGCGGCGCCTCGTCCCTGACATCTGTGATGTAGGATTACACTCCGCACGCACAAAACGGGCAGGGAAGGTGGCTGAAGTCTTCGCAATGCATCGGGGCGAATTCGGGCGGGCAGCGCTGCTGAAGCTGCGCGCCGGATTGGCGCCGCATGCCCACTCCGAGGCGCATATTGTCTGGTGGCTAGGCGGTGCGCCGGTGGCGGCGCAGGTCGGGCGCCACCGGTGGCGCAGCACCGAACACGCGGCGATCGCGGTCAACCCCTACGAGTCGCACGATCTGCGGATTCTCGACTGCGATCGGCCGGCGATCTGTCTCGCACTTTATATCTCGCACGACTGGTTGCGCACCCGCGGCGCCGGCGTTCTGGAATTCCACAATCCGTTCCTGCGCATTGACCCGACGTTGTACAGCACCTCCGTCAGCGTGATGGAGCTGCTGCTCAGTGCCCGCAGTACCGGCGCGGAGCGCGAACGCGCGATTGAACGTCTGATCCACGCCTCGGTCGCGGCAACCGCGCTCGAGGTTTGCTCACCACGTGTGCCCGGCGGCAGCAGTCTGGATTTCCGGATCCGACGCGCCCTTTCTTTCATGCATGCGAACGTCAGCACGCGGCTGCGCGTCGACGAGGTCGCGCGCCGCGTCGGGCTGTCACGCCCGCATTTCTTCGCGATGTTTCGCGAGCAGCTGAAAACGCCACCGCAGATCTACTGGAACGCGCTGCGGCTGGAGGCGGCGATCGACCGGCTGATGCATCGCGACGAATCGCTCGGCACGATCGCGCTCGATCTCGGGTTTTCCGCGTCGAGCAATTTCTCGCGCTTCTTTCGCGATCACACCGGCGTCACCCCGCGCGAGTATCGACGCGCGGCGTTGTTGTCGGGAAGTGCATAGCACGCGAGAAGTTCAGACGCGCCGATAAGCCACCGCGACGGCGACGCGCGATAATACCGCCGGCACAACACGGAGGGCGATTCATGCAAGCGTCGTTGGATCTGGCACCGGTCACGCGTCACATGCGTGCGATGTATTCTTCGCGGCTGCTCATTGCCGCGGTCGCGCACCTGAATGTTTTCGAGCAGTTCGTCGATGGCCCGAAGAAACTCGCGGAGCTGCAATCGCGCCTGGGCCTGAAGGATCGCCCGGCGATGGTGCTGTTTCCCGCGCTGTGTGCGATGGGCATGCTGCGGCGCGACACCAACGGTAGTTTTGCGGTGACGGAGATCGGCTGCAGCCTCACGACCGACGGCGCGCCGAACCTGAAGGGTTATGTCGAGCTGGAGAAGGACGACGCCGGCGCGATCGAAATGGCCGAGCGGCTGCGTCGCGACGGACCGATCGAGGCGCCGCAGGGTATCGCCTATACCAAAGAGGGCGACGCGGCATCGCCGATGGACGATCCGGCGGTGGCGCGCTTTCTCACGCTCGCGCTCGCCGGGCGCGCGCAGTATCTCGCGCCGCTCGTGGCAGATGCGCTACCGCGGCGCCGCGCGCATCTGCTCGACGTCGCCGGCGGCACCGGCGTGTTTACCTGCGAATGGCTGCTGCGCAATCCGGAATCGACGGCGACGGTGCTCGACACCGCGTCCGTGCTGGCGGTGGCGGTCGAGTTCCGCGATACGTACGCCAAGCGTCCCGGTGGTGCGACGCTGCGGGAACGGGTGCAACTCCTGCCCGGCGACATGATGACGGATGCACTGCCGCGCGCGGACATCGTGCTCGCCGGAAGCCTGTTTCACGATTGGCCGGAGCCCACGTGCGAAAAACTGGCACAGCGCTTCGCCGCTGCGCTCAATCCCGGCGGCGAACTCTGGGTGCACGACACCTTCCTCGACGACACGCTCGATGGTCCGCTGCCGGCGACGGAGTATTCGGGGCTGCTCTTCTGGTTTACCAAGGGCCGCGCCTACAGCCGCGCAGAACACCGCCGCTGGTTCGCGCAGGCCGGCCTGGTGCCGACCGAAACAAAAATTCCCACGCGGGTCGACTACGGGCTGATTTCGGCGCGAAAACAATAAGGGGAGCTTTAACGTTCGGTTGCGGACAGACGCTTGGAGGTGTCGGGCAACTCGTCGGCGACGATAGGGGGAAGGGCTGATTCTTCCAGGGGCTTGATACTTTCTATATCCATCTTAGAGTGCCGACTCTCGGACTGCACCAGGGTGGAGAACGCAGTGCAACTAAAAGTGGGAGACCTTGCAAAGAGCAGCGGGCTGACGGTGCGCACGCTGCATCATTACGACGCCATCGGTTTGCTGCGTCCATCCGGCCGGTCTGAGTCCGGCTACCGCCTCTACAACCGCGCCGACGTCGCTCGCCTGCACGGCATTCAGGCGCTGCGGCATCTCGGCCTGAGCCTGCGCGAGATCGCGAGCATGCTCGCGGGCAACGGCGCCTCGCTGCCGGCCATCGTGGCGCGCCAGATTCGCGCGCTCGACCACGAGATCGCGCGGGCTACCGAGCTGCGCGCGCGTTTGGATCTTCTGCAAACCAAGTTTACCCACGGACATCAACCGGAGATGGACGATTGGCTCCGCGCGCTGTCGTTGATGGCAACCTACGGCAAGTACTTCAGTGCTCAGGAACTCAGGAGAATCCACGACAACTGGAGCAAGGTCGAAGCGCAGATGACGCCGCTGTTCAAGGCCGTGCGTGCCGCGATGGCGCGCGGCCGGCCGCATGATGCGGTCGAGATACAGCCGCTCGTGGCGCGCTGGATGCAATTGCTGGCGCAGTGGATGGAGGGTGATGAAGATCTGATGCGGCGCTGGGGTCAGATGTACGACCGGGAGCCAGGCGTCGCCGACAACGCCAAGGACGGCGTGGATCAGGCGATGTCGCGCTACATCGGCCGTGCCATCGAGGCGCGTCTGGCCGTGCTGCGAAAGTACTTCGATCACGCGCAGCTGGCGCGTCTGGGTCGGATCGAGCTACAGGAATGGGATGATTTGAATCGCGCTGGCAAGGCGCTGCTTCGACGCCGCGCATCGCCGGCGAGCAAGGCCGCGCAGGCGCTGGTATCGAGCTGTGCAACCCTGCTCGATCGGTTTGCCATCGGCGATGCAGCGCTGTTGCGCAAGCTGCTGGACGCATTCGACAACGACCCCATGTTACGCGCGGGCTCGCTACTTGATGTGCGCGTGCGCGAATTTCTCGATCGTGCCCAGAACGCCGGTCAGCATCGCCGCGCTTGACCCTCACGTTACGTGAGGTCGTAGAGTCGGCGCCGACATGGAAATGCGACCTGCGCCGATTCCCGCTGCCACGCCGCGGCTGCACGCCCTCGATAACCTGCGCGCCCTGATGATGTGGCTGGGGATCGTGCTGCACGTGGCGTCCATCCATTTGGTGGGACCGAGCGTGCTGGCTTGGCGCGACGAGCAGCGCACGTTTGTTGCCGATCTGCTGGTCGGTTTCATCCATGCGTTTCGAATGCCGCTGTTCTTCATCCTCGCGGGCTTCTTCGCAGCGCTGCTGATACAAAGCCGAGGCTCCGCCGGCATGGCATGGCATCGTCTGCGGCGCTTGGGGTTACCGTTCCTATTGTTCTGGCCGCCGCTGTTCGCACTGGTCCTGGTGTTCGCGCTGCTGTTCGTGCATCGCATGGCCAGAGGAAGTTGGGGCCTCGACCATTCTCTGATGCCGCTTACGCCGGAGTACCAAGGGCCCGCGACAATCCATTTGTGGTTCCTGTGGCTGCTGCTGTGGCTGAGCCTGCTCGCCGCGCTCGCGGCCGCGCTGCGCGCACGCTGGCCGTCTTGGCGAGGGTTCGAAGGCGCAGGCGCCGCGTTGCGACGCCTAGGCACTGCTTGGTGGGGGTTTTCGCGCTACTCGCGCTTCCGCTGGCTTGGGCAGGTTGGGATTATCCGCGCGGTGTGCTTACGCCGAGCGGCCAATTTCTGCCGCCTGTTGCTGAATGGGTGCACAACGGCCTGTTTTTCGTCTTCGGGCTCACGCTGTTCCACCGACCAAGCGAGTTGTTCGCGCTGTATCAGCGGCGTTGGTGGGTCTATGCCGTCGCCGGCACGACACTATTCCTGGCCAGCGGCGCGCTGATGGAACGTCACGCCGCAACCGGCTGGATCGCCGTACTCTACAACGCCGCGAGCTGGCTGTTGTGCTTCGCGCTGCTCGGCGTGGGCACGCGCTGGCTCACGCAACGCCAGCGTGCACTGGCCTATCTGGCTGACAGCTCGTACTGGGTCTACCTGGTACACATGCCGCTCACGATCGGCTTTGGCGCGTTGTTGTACGGCCAGCCGCTGCCGGCGTTGGTGAAGATGGCGATCAACATCGCCGCCACGACGGCCATCTGCCTGGCGAGCTATCAGCTTGCCGTGCGCTCCACTTGGGTGGGTGCGCTGCTCACCGGCAAGCGCCATCCTCGCAGACAAGACAGCGATGGCCCGCTGCCCGGTCTGCCCGACAATGCATCGTGATAGTGGAGCACTCATGTTGGAACCTCGGCTTGAGCATCATCGAATAGAGACGAACGGCGTCTCACTCAACGTCGTGCAGGCTGGCAAGCGCGATGGAAGAGTGGCCTTGCTGTTGCACGGGTTCCCCGAGGGTTGGATGGGATGGCGCAAGCAAATCGATGCCTTGGTTGCGGCCGGCTACCGAGTGTGGATTCCCGATCAGCGGGGCTATAGCACCAGTGACAAACCGCCCGGTATTGCGGCGTACGCATTGGATGTGCTGGTCGAAGATATTCGCGGCTTCATCGAGGGCGCCACGCGAGAACCGGTCTATTTGCTAGGACATGATTGGGGCGGAGCGGTCGCTTGGCGATTGGCTAACTGTCATCCCCACCTGGTCGAACGCCTCGTCGTCGTCAACTGCGCACACTATGCCGTTATGGAGCAGCAGCTTCGGTCGAATTTCCGGCAGCTCCTGAGAAGCTGGTACATGTTCTTCTATCAGTTACCACGGCTCCCCGAATACGTTTTGGCACGAAGAGACTATCGCGCGTTCGTAAAGTCATTGTGTTCCCGAATTCGGCCGGGGAGTTTTACCGAGCAGGACATCGAGACCTACCGCCAGGCGTGGAAACAACCTGGAACGCTTACTGCGATGCTGAACTGGTATCGCGCCATGATGCGCGTGCCGTTAAAAGCCGTCGAAACGCCACGGATCAAGGTACCGACGCTCCTCATTTGGGGCGCCAAGGATCCGTACCTCGGCCGCGAGATGGCCCAGCCGAGTATCGACCTCTGTGACAACGGCCACCTGGTATTCGTCGAAGAGGCGGGACATTGGGTGCTGCATGAAGAACCACGAAGAGTAAATGAGTTGGTTCTGGAATTTCTGTCGAAGAGTCTTACCGCGCAACCGGACGCCCAAAAGAGGCAGCGTGCCAGCTAGCCAGCCACAACGAGTAAGGTTATGAATACCACATCAGGCGCGCATGTCGTCGTTGTCACTATCGGCACACTGGGAGATCTATACCCGTTTCTCGGCGCTGGGAAAGTTCCGCAGCGCCGTGACCGTATTGGCTCCAGCGATTCATATAGAGCGCTGCGGATGACGACCGGAACTGCCGATAGCGGCGCTGTAGCTAGCTTCTAGTCATCGGAAACTTCCATGCA
>Ga0302046_10004395_pt1 | contig 12551 bp, 10 predicted proteins | sample RVTome_11_FD_200261 | JGI IMG/M metagenome (GOLD analysis project Ga0302046, IMG submission 200261) | Soil microbial communities from uranium-contaminated site in the Upper Colorado River Basin, Wyoming, United States - RVT147D111 (version 2) ...
GCCTCGAGCGGCACGCGTTCGTGCCCGACGGCGAGGAAAGCGACTTCCACGAGGCGCTGCACGAGAGCGGGGAGACGTCCAACAGCGTCCGCACCGCCGAGGGGCGGGGGGTCGCGTTCTTCAATCCGTATTTCCAGGTGGAGCTGCCGAGCCGGTACTACGATGCGGCGCAGCCCGACGCGGTCGGTCGTCCCATCGCGGCCTGCTACGAGGCGCTCGCCAACGGTTACCGGGCCACGGGCGAGCCGTGCGAGGCCTCGACCGCCAGCTGGACCCTGCTGGACCTGACGTACGACGACCCGCGCTCACTGTTCGACGGGGCGGGCCGAACGGTGGACATCAATTACAACGAGATCCGGAACGAGGACGGACCGGAGGTCTGGTACACCGATCCGTTCGGGAGGAACGGCCGGACGGAACCCTTCCCCGGTTCGGTCCGCCAGTGGGTGGTGAGAATGAACAACGACCGCGGCATCGGCATGGGCGGGCCACGAATCGGGCACGACCGCCCTTACGGCGGGTCGGGGGTGCACCCGCCGAACTGAGCGCCGTCGCTTCGAGGGTTCCGTGGCGGCCGTTCGCCACGCCGGTAACTTCCGCTCCGCGTGGCCGAGTAAGTCGGAGGCACACGCCTCGAGAGCGTGTGCCTCCCTCTGGCAACGACTATTCGTACCGCAACGCCTCGATCGGATCCAGCTGCGCCGCCTGCCGCGCCGGCCACACCCCAAAGAAAATCCCCACCGCCACGCTGAACCCCACCGCCAGCGCAATGGCCTCGGCCGTCACGATCACGCTCCAGCCGTTGAGCTGCGCGAAGAACACCGCCGCTCCCCAGCCCGCCAGCAGCCCCACGAGCCCGCCCAGGATGCACAGCGTGAGCGCCTCCACCAGGAACTGGAGCAGGATGTTGGCCCGCGTGGCGCCGAGCGCCTTGCGGATGCCGATCTCGCGCGTCCGCTGTGTCACCGACACCAGCATGATGTTCATGATCCCGATCCCGCCCACGATGAGACTCACCGCCGCGATCCCCGCCAGCAGGAACGTGAGCGTCTTGCTCGCCTCGGCCCGCGCCGTCAGGAACTGCGACCGGTCCCGGATCCGGAAGTCGTTGGGCTGGTCCGGCCGGAGGCGATGCTCGCGCCGCATGATGGTCTCGATCTCGAGCAGCGAGGCGTCCATCCGCCCGGGATCCCGCATCTGCACCGTGATCTCGCCCAGGCGGTCGGTCCCGAACAGCCGATACTCCCCGGTGCGGAACGGGATGAACACCGTCTCGTCCGGATCGTCCCGGCCGCCGGTGCCCTTGAGCTCCAGGACGCCGATGACCTCGAAGGGAATGCCGCGGATGGTGATCTGCTGCCCCACGACCTCCGCGGGGTTCGCGATTTCGATCTCCAACTCCTCCGCCAGCACCTCGGCGCCCAGCACCGCCACCCGGCCGCGGGCCCGATCGTCCCCCTCGGTGAAGAAGCGGCCCGTGGCGATGCGCAACCGGTGGACGGACGCGAACGCCGCCGTCGTGGCGATGACGTCAATGTTGGCGTTGCGGTCGCCCAGCTTCACCTGCATCCGGCTGTCGAGCGACGGGACGACCGCCCTGAGCGTGCGCGCGTCGCGCTGGAGGGCCAGCGCGTCATCGCTGGTGACGCTGACGCGCTCGGCGCTGGCGACGCCGCGCCAGTAGGCCTGCCCCGCCGTCACGGACAGCAGGTCCGTGCCGAGCGCCTCCAGTTGGCGCTCCACGGCCGCCTGGGCCCCGGAGCCGAGCGCGATCATGGTGATCACGGCCCCGGTCCCGATCACGATGCCGAGCGCGGTCAGGAACGACCGCAGCTTGGATGCCCGGATGGCCGAGAGCGCCACCTGGAGAATCTCGAGGAACCTCATCCGCGACCCTGGCCGGAAAGCGGACCGCCCACGCGCTCGCGGACCCACTCCTCCCGCCGCTGCAGCTCCTCGATCAGCCCGGAGGTCGGCAGCACCACGAGCGTGTCACCCTCCTCGAGTCCCGACACGACCGCCGTGTAGTCGAAATCCGTGAGGCCCGTTTCGACGGCCACCGCGCGCGGCGCGCCGTTCCGGAGCGCGAACGCCACATACGAGCCGCCGAACAGGGCCGCCGCGCGCTCGTGGCTCCGGCCCTGATCGCGTTCCGCCGCCTGGCGCACGTCGCCGCCCTCGCGCGCCTCGAACCCGTCGTCCGCGATCCTGACCAGCCGCTCGCCGAGCTGCGCTTCGACGTCCTCCACCGTGAGGCCCAGGGCCATCACGGCCGGAAGTAGATCCTCCCGCGTCCGGAGCGCCGAGTTGGGCACGGCCAGGCCGCCGCGCACCTCGCCGATGCGGACCTCGACCTCCGCGTTCATGCCCGGCCGGAGCAGGCCCTCCCGGTTCGCGATCCTGATGAGCACCGGGAACATCGTCACGTTCTGCTGGACCACCGCTTCCGCGCCGATCCGCAGCACCGCGCCGCTGAACGGCCGGTTGGGGAACGCCTCGACCGTGATCGTAACCGGCATCCCGTCCCGGATCATGCCGATGTCCGTCTCGTCCACGAGCGCCCGCACCTGCACCGTATCGAGGCTCGCCATCCGCAGCAGCACCGCGCCGCCGCTCACGTCCCGGCTCGCGGACGCGATCACGCTCCCGACCTCGACGTTCCGCCCCAGGATCACCCCGGCGGACGCCGCGCGCACCTCCGTCTCCTCGTACGCGATCCGGGCGTCCTCGAGCGCGCGGCGGGCGCTGACCAGGCGGGCATACCCGCTCGCGCGGGCGAGCTTGGCGTTCTCGTACTCCAGCTCCGTGATGGCCTGGCTCTCCCACAGCGTCTCCGCCCGCCGCAGCTGGGCCTCCGCGTTCTCCAGCTCCGCCAGCGCCACCGCGGAGTCCGCCTCGGCCTGGACGACCGCGTTGAGCGGAATCCGCGGATCCACCCGCACCAGGAGCTGGCCCGCGCGGACCGCCTCGCCCTCCTCGACCAGCACCTCGACGATCTCGCCCGACGCCTTGGACTTCACTTCCACGGTCATCACGGGCTCCACCACGCCCGCGGCGCTGGCGGAGACGACGATGTCCCGCCGCGTGACGGTCACGAGCGAGAGGCCCGCCTCGGCCGGCTCGCCTCCGCAGGCCCCCGCCCCGACGACCAGCCATCCCAGCAGGAGCGCCGCGGTGGCGGAAGACGGTGGGCGTGAGTATGGCTGCATCGCGAGACGTCCCGTGCGTGAGAATGGAGGCAGCTGCGCTGAGGCAGCGTGCGTGACGGCAACCACATGCGGGACACCGAGTTGCGGGCCCTTCATGAACTACGCGCGGTTGACGTGGTCCGTTGAGATTGATCCTACTGGTAACGGAGGCGGGACGGGAGGTGATATCGTATCACCTGTCTCCACTAGGGACCCGGCGATGCAGGTCATCAACCTGGATGCCAAGCTCGCGCAGTTCACGGATCAGTGGAACCCACGCATCGTCGCGGAGCTGAACGGGCAGCACGTCAAGCTGGCCAGGCTCCAGGGCGAATTCGTCTGGCATCACCACGAGGCCGAGGACGAGCTGTTTCTCGTGTTGCGCGGGACGCTGCGCATGCAGTTCCGCGACCGCGAGGTGGCCGTCAAACCGGGTGAGTGCATCGTGGTGCCGCGCGGCGTGGAGCATCGGCCCGTGGCCGACGACGAAGTGCACGTGCTGCTGTTCGAGCCGGCGTCCACCCTCAACACCGGGAACGTGCGGAACGAGCGGACGCGCGAACGCCTCGAGCGCCTGTGAAGGGGAGAGAGGGCTAGAGGCCCAGCCGCTTGCGCAGGTCCTCGAACCGCGGATGCCCGCGCAGCGGCTCGAACAGGTGTTCCACGTCCAGATAGACGACCCAGCCGCGCCGCTCCCGGTACGCCCGTTCCAGCTCGCCGAGGGCGGCCTCGAGGTCGCCCAGCCCGAGGTAGGCCGTGCCCAGGGAAACCGGCGAGACGTACTCCCGCGCGGCCCGCGCCTCCAGGTCCGCGAGCAGGGCCCGGGCCTCCGCGGTCCGCCCGGCCCGGGCCACGATCAGGATCAGGAGCCCGGCCGAGATGGCGGCGTCCGGCGCAAGCCGCACGGCCTCCCGGCAGGCGGCCTCCGCCTCGGCCATGTTGCCTTGCGCCGCGTACACGAGCCCCAGGATCCGGTGGGTCTCCGCCGCGGAGGGGTCCATGGCCAGGGCCCGCTGCAGGTGCTCGACGCCCGTGTCATACCGGCGCGCGTGGTAATACAGCCAGCCAAGGGACCGGCGGATGGACACGGACGCGGGATCGAGGTCCGCGGCGGCGTGGCCCGCGGCCAGCGACTCGTTCATGCGGCCGCGCGCGAGCAGGAGCCACGCGTACCACTGGTGCGCCGTGGCGTAGCGCGGGTCAATCTCGAGGGCCCGCTGGAACTCGCGTTCCGCCCCCGCCCAGTTCCATTCGTAGATGAACAGGACCCATGCCAGCGACGTGTGCGCCTCGGCCAGCTCGTCGTCAATGGCGAGGGCGCGCCGCGCCTCCGCCTTGGCGCGCTCGAGCCCGTCCTGCACCTCGATGCTGCGGTAGTCAATCTGGAGGGCATAGCAGTCGGCCAGCCCCGTGTACGCCAGGGCGTAGTCGGGATCCGTCGCGATGGCCTGCTCGAAGAACCCGATGGCGCGCTGGAGGTCGTCCATCGTGCGCCGGTTCCAGTGGTACCGACCCTGGAGGTACAGGGTATAGGCGGCGACGTTCTGCGTGTAGTGTCGGGCGTGCACGTCGCCCAGGTCGCGCAGCAGCGTCCGTCGCAGGTTGTCGAGGATGCACGTCGCCACGTCCTCCTCGAGCGCGAATACGTCGTCGAAGCTGCCCTCGCAACGCTGGGACCAGAGAACGCGCCCTTCGGTGGCATCCGTCAGCTGGATGGTGAGCCGCAGGCGCCGCCCGTCGCGCCGGAGGGTGCCCTCGATCACGGTGGCCACGTGCAGGTGCGCGCCGATGGCCCGCACGTCCTTCCCGCTTCCCTTGAGGGCGAACACCGACGTCCGGGAGGCGACCTCGAGGCCCTGGACCCTGGCGAGCGCGTCAATCAGCGTATCGGTGATGCCGTCGCTCAGGTACTCGTTGGCCGGGTCGCCGCTGGCGTTGACCAGCGGCAGGACGGCGATCCGGCTTCGCGGCGCCGCCACCGGGCCCAACGCAACCCGGCTCCGCAGCGCCGCCGAGAACTCGGCCGGGGTGCGAAACCGGTCCGCGGGCTCCTTGGCAAGAGCGCGGGCCAGCGCCGCGGCCGTGCCGGCCGGCACGTCGGGCCGCCGCACCCGGACCGGCGGCGCCGGCTCCGTGATGTGCCGGGCCATCGTCGCGCGTCCGTCGGCATGCCCGAAGGGCGGCTCGCCCACCAGCATCTCGTAGACGACGCACGCCAGGCTGTACACGTCGCTCCGGCCGTCCAGCTCGGCGTCCGCGCTCGCCTGCTCCGGGCTCATGTAGGCGGGCGTCCCCACCGTGATGCCGCCCTGCGTTACCGCGTCACCGCAGACGTCCATGGCCCGGGCAATGCCGAAGTCGGCGACCATCGGATAGCTCGCGTTGAACAGGATGTTCTCGGGCTTGATGTCGCGGTGCAGCACGTTCTCGCCGTGCGCGTACGTGAGCGCGTCCGCCACGGCCTCCACGATGAGCACGACCTCATCCACGGGCAGCGTGCCGACGCGGTCGAGCCGGGTGCGCAGGGACTCGCCCACCAGCGGCATCACGTAGTAGAGGACGCCGTCCCGGTGCCCGGAGTCGTGGAGCGGGAGGATGTGCGGGTGGGTGAGCCGGGCCACCAGCCGGATCTCGCGCAGGAACCGGTCGCAGGCGTCGGCATCGGCCGCGACTTCCGGGCGGAGCACCTTGAGGGCGACCGCGCGCTCGTGCTTCAGATCGTGGGCGCGATAGACGACCGCCATGCCGCCCCGGCCCAGCTCGCCGTCTATGCGGTAGCGGTCGCCGAGGACGTCGGAAAGGCGTTCGGGGAGCCTGGGCACGCGTGCAAGATGCTCGCCGCAACGTGAAAGGGGGAGGTAGGAGGGGGGTGGGAGCGGGAGGGGTTATCTTGATCGGTCCCCGACGTCCCCACTGTCGACCCGGAGGAACAGATGCGCGACCGGTGTGGCACCGTCACTCTTCTCGTTGCCGTCATTGCCGGCTGTGGACCGCGCGGCCTGCAGCCCGGCGAGGGTTACCTCGACGTGGCCGGCGGGAAGGTCTGGTACCGCATCGCCGGGAGTGGGACGGCGACGCCGTTGCTGCTGCTGCACGGCGGTCCCGGAGCGCCAGGCTACTACTTGAAGCCGTTCGCGGCCCTCGCCGACGAGCGACCTGTGATCTTCTACGATCAGCTGGGCGCGGGCCGTTCGGATCCGATCACCGACACGACGTTGCTCACCGTGGACCGGTTCGTCGCCGAGCTGGCGGCGGTGCGGGGGGCCCTGGGGCTCGACGACGTGCACATCCTCGGGCACTCGTGGGGCACGATGCTCGCCACCGACTACCTGCTCACGAAGCCGACGGGCGTGCGCAGCGTGATCTTCGCGAGCCCGGCAATCAGCATCCCCCGCTGGCTCGCGGACGCGGACACGCTGCTCATGACGATGCCGGACTCGATCCAGGAGGCGGTGGCCCGCCACGAGGCCGCCGGCACGTTCGAGGACCCGGAGTATCAGGCTGCGGTCATGGCGTTTTACGAGCGCTACCTTGGCCGCAAGCTCCCGTGGTCGGCCGACGTGGACAGCACGTTCGCCCAGTTCAGCACCACGGTCTACGGATACATGTGGGGCCCCAGCGAGTTCACGGGCACCGGCACGCTGCGGGACTACGACCGGACGGATCGCCTGGGCGAGATCACGATCCCGACCCTGTTCACGACCGGCCGCTACGACGAGGCGCGTCCCGGCACGGTCGAGTACTACCGGAGCCTCGTGCCGGGTGCCGAGCTCGCGATCCTGGAGAACAGTGCGCATCTCACCATGCAGGACGAGCCTGAGGAGAACGTGCGCATCGTGCGTGAGTTCCTGCGCCGGGTCGAGGGCCGGTGACCGTGCGCTGGAGACCTCTTACCGTCCTCGGGAGTGCATGCTATCTATGAACGGTCCCAGCGGAGTACGAGATATGCGGAAACTGCTGTTCGCGGCGGCTCTCGCGCTGCCGCTCGTCGCCCCGACCGTCGGGGCGCAGGAGGCTCCCGCGGCCCCGCCGCTCGAGATCGGCGCCGTGGCGCCGGACTTCGCCCTGCGGGGCGGCACGCGCTACGGCGTGCTGGCAGACCCGATACGTCTGTCGGATTTCAAAGGCAAGACCGTCGTCCTGGCGTTCTTCTTCCGCGCCAGGACCCGTGGCTGAACGATCCAAATGCACGCGTACCGTGATCAGTACGCGCAGATCTTCAACAACGGCAACGACGTGGTGCTGATCGCCATCAGCGCCGATCCCGTTGACGCGCTTGCGTCCTGGGCCCGCGACGATCAGTTCCCGTTCCTGATGGCGAGCGATTCGGGCGCGGTGGTGGGCCAGCTGTACGGCGCGCTGGCGAGTCGGCCGGGCATTACCAATCGGAATCTCTTCGTGGTGGGGCCGGACGGGACGATTGCGTACCGGGCGGTGCCGTTCCGCGAGGTGGATCCCACGGCGTACACCGAGCTGGGCGAGGCGGTGAACCGGTTGATCCCGTCGCCGGACGGTGGCCCGTAACACCGCAGGGGGCGACCCGCCGGGTCGCCCCCACGCATTCCCGGCCATGACCGACCGGACGCTCATCGTTGCGTTGGTGACGCTGAAGGTCATGGTGCACGTGATCGCGGCCGCGATCACGCCCTACGAGTTCCATCGGGACGAGTTCCTCTATTTCTCGATGGGCACCCACCTCCGGCTGTTCCACATGGACTTCCCGCCCATGATCGCGTTGCTCTCCGAGCTGCTGCGGCACACGGTGGGCGTATCGGTGCTTGCCTACCGGCTGGTGCCGGGGATCGCGGGCACGGTGTTGTTCGCGCTCGCACTCCTGGGCGTGCGCGCGCTGGGCGGCGGCCGCCGCGCGCTCGTGCTCACCGGCATCGCCATGCTGTCGGGGCCGCTGTTCCTGCGCACCGCCTCCCTGTTCCAGCCGGTCGTCCTGGATCAGCTGTGGTGGACCGCGGCGCTGTACGCGCTGCTTCGCCTGGAGCAGACCGACGATCCGCGCTGGTGGTGGGCGCTCGGCCTGGCAGGCGGACTGGGCCTGCTGGCCAAGTTCTCGATCTTCTTCATTGGCTTCGGCGTGCTCGTGGCCCTGCTCGTCACGCCGCGGCGGCGCGCGCTGCTCGGCCCCGGCCCGTGGATCGCGCTGGGGGTGGCGCTCGTGGTGGGGAGCCCCAGCCTCATCGGGCAGATCACCCTGGGGTGGCCCCTGCTCGACCAGATGGAGCCGCTGCGGCAGGGCCAGTTGGCGCGCATCACGTGGGGGGAGTACCTGGGCGAGCAACCGCTCATGACGGGGCCCGCGTTCCTGCTGGCGGTGGCCGGCGCGGCGGCGCTGATCGGCCGAGGCGCCCTGGGACGCTACCGCATCGTGGGAATCGCGGCGGTCACGACGTTTCTGCTGCTCGGAGTGCTGCGCGGAAAACCGTACTACGCGGGGCCCGTCTATCCCATGCTGTTCGCGGCGGGCGCGGTGTGGATCGAACAATTGAACCGCGCGCGGGTCCGGACCGCCGTCACCTGGACGGTGGGACTCGCCGCCGCCGCGTTCGGGATCATGACCGCCCCGCTGGGCCTCCCGATCGTGCCGCCCGAGCGGATGGCGCGATACGCGGCCGCCCTCGGCCTCACCACCGCCACGCAAACCAATACGGGCGGCCAGCTGCCCCTGCCGCAGGACTACGCCGACATGCTCGGCTGGCGGGCGAAGGCGGACGCGGTGGCGATGGTCGTCGCGTCCCTCACGCCGGAGGAGCGCGAGCGGGCCGTGCTCTTCGGCGCCAACTACGGGCAGGCGGGCGCCCTCGATCTCTACGGCCGACGGCTGGACCTGCCGTCGGTGGTGAGCCTTGCGGGGAGCTTCTTTCTGTTCGGCCCGGGCGACCGCCCCGGCGACGTGATCGTCTTCCTGGGGGTCGAGCCCGAACATCTGGTGAGCATCACGTGCGACTCGCTCGAGACGCCGGCACGCGTCACGAACCCGTGGGGCGTCCCGGAGGAGCGGGACGTGCCCGTCGTGGTATGCCGCGGACCCAGCGTGACGCTCCAGGAGTTCTGGCGCGGGCGCCGTCCGAATTGGGGCTAGTGTCGCGTCCCGAACGTCGGTTCCCGAAGTTGCAGGCCGCTGATCGGGGCATGCGATAGAGGCCGCCGCCGGGGAGGTGTCAAGGCGGGCGCGCGTCGCTTCCGGGACGGCAGTAGCTACGGTGCGAGGAATCAACGGGGCATCACACCGGCTGCATTTGGTGAATCGGCGACTTGAACTTCAAGCTCACTTGAACTTGAAAGCACTCCGCGATTCGGGAACGCCACCGCGGCCGAGCCCCACGCTGCGCGTTGCTTCCACCGCGACAACGCACCGTTCGAACGCCCCGTTCGGCGGGCCCGGCACCCCGGCAATCCGATGGTTACCGGGCGGCGGCTGCGAACGCACCCGCCATGTCCTGGTCGGCGCCGAACCCCGTGTAGACGACTTTGCCTGTTGCATCCAGCGCCACGACGTACGACGTGCCCGGCGCTTCGAACGCCCGAACCGCGCGTCCTTTCCCATCCCAGACCACCGATCCGAGATCGGGGTGTTTCTCGACATAGCGCCGCACGGAGCGGGTGCTCTGATTCACGCCCACGGCGATGACCAGGAACGCGACCGCAGTGCCGTGCCGGGCGCGCGCCGCCCGCACCTTGGGCTCGAGCGCCTCGCACACCGGGCACCAGGTGGCCCAGAACTGCACCACCACCGGCTGCTTCCCGATCCACTGGCCGAGGTCCACGGCGTTGCCGTCGAGGTCCTCGACCGTGACCGCCTCGGGAACCTGCCCGACCGCGATGCCGATCTGGTCCTGGGCGGGAAGCCTGCTGGTCAGCAGCAGCGTGAAGAGCACGGCGAGCCGTGCAGCGTGCAGGGGGCAGCGTGCAGCGTGGGATGCGGTGCTCCGCGATCCCGCGGTCACAGCACCATCCCCATCTGCACGAAGTAGTACTCCGCCATCGCGAGCAGCAGGATGCCGCCGAGTCGCTTGATCCATACCATCCACGCCCCTGAGCGCGGCAGCGCCGCGAGCGTCCCCGAAAACAGGCCCACCACGACGAGCAGCGCCGTCATGCCGAGCGAGAACACGAACAGGTAGAAGAACCCCAGGACGGCGCTGCCGGTTCCCGCGACCCAGGTGAGCACGGCCGCGAACGCGGGCGCGCCGCAGGGAGCCGCGACGATGCCGGACGTGGCGCCGAGCAGGAACACGCCGGGAACCGTGCCGCCCTGGAGCCGTCCCGCCCAGGCCACGAGCTTCTGCGGGGCGGACACGGGGAACACGTCCAGCATCGCGAGCCCGAACAGGAGCAGCAGATTCCCGATCGCGAACCGCGCCCAGGGATTGGCCCCGATCGTGCCGAACAGCGTGCCCGTGGCCCCAGCGATCGTGCCGAGGAGCGCATAGAAGAGCGCGAGGCCCGCCACATACGTGAGCGTGAGCGCGGCAATGCGCGCCCGCGACCGCCCCGCCTGCGCGGTCCCGCCGATCACGCCCACCGTGATGGGGATCATCGGGTAGATGCACGGCGTGAGACTCGTCGCGACGCCGGCCCCGAAGAGCAGGCCGACCGCGAGCAGTGGGTTGTGCACCAGAGCGTCGGAAAGGGAGCCTGAAAGCAAGGGAAGCATCTCAGTGCTGTCGGTGGCTCCGGCGCGCGCGGTCCGCCAGCCGCTCGGCGAGCAGTGCCAGCAGCTCCCCGGCGCGGTCCTCGACCATCTCCGCCAGCTCGTCAGCGTGGTTCTCGAGCAGGTCCACGAACGCCTCCGTGCGGCGGTCGAGCTGCGAGACCCAGTCGCGGGACCCCCACCTGGCGCCGCACCGGCTGTCGGGCGCGGTGCCCGCGAGGAACACCTCGGGCTCGTCGCTGCATTCCCAGCCCCAGAACCAGCCGCGGTCGTGCTCCAGGTGCGCGAACTCCACGCCGGCCGGGACCGGGAACGGCTCGTCGCCGGCCTGCCGCAGCGCCTCCCGCAGGAACCGCGCGACGATGGGCAGCGCCGAGCGCGAGCCGGTGAGGCCCAGGCTCCGGCCGTCGTCATGGCCGACCCAGACCCCCACCACCAGGGCCGGCGTGTAGGCCAGGAACCACCCGTCCCGCCACTCGCTCGACGTGCCCGACTTCCCCGCGATGCCGCCGCTGCGGCCAACGTTCCTGAGCCCGCGGCCCGTGCCGCGCGCCACCGCTCCCTGGAGCCCCGACGTTACCAGATACGCCTCGGCGGGATCGGCCACCCGCCGCACGTCCGTCGCGGGCGTGGCGCGAACACGGCCCTCGGCATCCCCGACCCCGAGGATGGCACGGGTCTCCGCCAGCTCCCCGCCCGCGGCAAACACGCCGTAGGCGCGCGTCAGCTCCAGCGGCGTCACCTCGGAGGCGCCGAGCGCAAGGCTGGGGACGATGCGGAGCGGGCTCGCAATGCCAAGCCGTTTGCCGGCTTCCGCGATGCGCGCCGGACCGATCGCGATCCCGATGCGCGCAAAGGGCACGTTGAGGGACTGCTCCAGAGCTTCCCGCACGGTCACCGACCCGCGAAAGCCTTCGTCGTAGTTGCGCGGCGCCCAGGGCCCCGTGGGCGTCAGGATGGAGAACGGTTCGTCCTCGACCACCGACGCGAGCGTAAAGGTGGGGTCGGCGGGCCCGATGCGCCCCAGGGCCGCGAGTGCCACGATGGGCTTGAACGCGCTCCCCGGCTGCCGCCGCGCGTCGGTGGCGCGGTTGAACTGCGAGCCGCCGTAGTCGCGCCCGCCGACCATGGCCAGGACTTCCCCCGTGCGCGGATCGAGGGCCACCAGGGCCGCCTGCGCATCGCGGGCCGACAGGCTCGCGAGTCCTTCCCGCACGGCCCGCTCGGCGGCGCGCTGGAGCGTGGCATCGAGCGTCGTGAACACGGCGGCGCCCCGCTCGGGAAGCCCTCCGATGCCCTCGGCACCGAACCGGCTCACCACGAAGTCGCGGAAGTAGCGCGCATCGGCCGCAGCCTCGCGGACGGGCTTCGTGCGGATGCGCTGGCGGGCCGCGCGCTCGGCCGTGCGCTCCTCGATCAGTCCCTGCTCCGCCATCAGCCGCAAAACGAGGTCGCGGCGTTCGCGCGCGCGGTCGGCATGGCGGACGGGCGTGTAGCGGTTGGGGGCGCGGATGATGCCCGCCAGCAGCGCGCTCTCGTGCAGGGCGAGGTCGTCCACGGTCTTGTCGAAGTAGTACCGGGCGGCCGCGCCCACGCCGTGGATCGGATGGGAACCGTCCTGGCCGAGGTAGATCTCGTTGAGGTAGGCCTCGAGAATGACGGGCTTCTCGTAGCGGTCTTCCAGCATGACCGCCAGG
>Ga0302046_10004396_pt1 | contig 12549 bp, 17 predicted proteins | sample RVTome_11_FD_200261 | JGI IMG/M metagenome (GOLD analysis project Ga0302046, IMG submission 200261) | Soil microbial communities from uranium-contaminated site in the Upper Colorado River Basin, Wyoming, United States - RVT147D111 (version 2) ...
CGCCCTGAGCTTCTCCCGCAAGTCCTCGGACATGACGTTGGCGTTCAACGGGTGGGGCCGGAGCCGGTCGAGGGGGACCATGCGGGCCCCGATGCGCTTGGAGGGCGTGGGTTGCTCACTCATCGTGGTGCTCCTTGACTGTTCCTCGCCGCCGCGAGCCAGCCTCGGGGGTATGGACGACTTCATCGTGAGCTGCAGCGGCCACCTCGTCGCGAATGGTGTGTGGAGCATCGACGTTCGGGTCCAGGTCCGCGACGGCCTCAATCCGCAACCCGGGGACGAGCTGCTCTGGCACGGTCGGCTCGCCGCGCTCCAAGCGATTCTCCGCGAGGGTGCCCGCGGCCGGGCCCAGGGCGCGACCGCCGTCCGGGTCCACATGGAGGTCGGGGACCACGTCTCCGACTTCGATCTCGGAAACGTGTCGGAGGTCGCGGGTCACTGACCGCCCCTGCAGCAACGACGCCGCGGGGTCCCAGCCCACCACCAAGAACTCCCGGTTCCGCTGCTTCTTGTCCTCGGTCGCCACGGCCGGCAGGTGCTGGTGGCGGATCTCGATCGCCCGGGTCTCCCGACCCAGACGCTTCATCTTCTCCTCGAGCTCGCCTAGCGTGACGACCTCGTTGCCGAGGGACAGAAGCCAGATCGGGATGTGGCCGGCGCGCTCGAACAGTCCGTCGATCAAGGCGGCGCCGTCCTTCGCGGTGAACGGGCTCGTGGGCTTGCTCGCCCCCTCCAGGATCTGGTCGATGACCCGGTACTCCTTCTCGTAGCTCATCACGCCGGGGTACGGGGGGTCGAAGTAGGCGACGTCGGCCTGGACCTCGGGCAGCACGTCGAAGATACTGCGCTGCAGCACTCGGCCCTCGCCAGCGAACACGCCACGGTTGATCTGCTGGGCGAGCGACCAGACCCGCTCCAGACGAGTCAGCCTCAGTCCGTCCACGTAGTGGTGGACGCAGGACTCCGTGATGGCCTCGTACTCCCCGGAGGCCATGCGGTGGATCGTGCCCTTCCGCACCTGGGACATCGGGTGCTCCAGGAGCGCAACCCGGATCGCCAGCATCTTGAGGAGCCCGGCCTTGGCCGGGTCGGTCGTGACGCTGGCGCGGGCCAGAGCGCGATCGATGAAGCGCGCGACGTTCCGGGTGAAGACCTGCGGGACCATCTCGCGCTCGACCCGTAGCGCCGGCTCGGGGTTGGGAGTCAGGATCCGCACCACGTCCTCGCGGGTGAGCTTGGTGCGGGAGTTTTCGATCAGGGCACGGCCGACGACGATGCTGCGCTCGGCGATGTCAGTGGCGGCGACCTTGAAGCCCATCGCCTTCGCATAGAGCGAGACTGACCCGCCGCCCAAGAAACCATCGAGGAACGTCCGCCCCGGCCACTCGCGACGCGGGAGCAGCCGATCGATCTCGCGGAAGATCACGGGACACAGGCGGCGCTTGCCGCCCAAGTACGGGAACAGCGCGCCGAAGAACGCCAGCTTGCGGCGAGAACGCGCGAGCTTCCTCATCGCCACACCATCGCCCCGGGAGCCTGGCGATTCTGTGGCGATGCCGTTGTCAAATCTCGCGCATTCGCCTTTCGATCGGCTCCTTTCTTGCTTGGATGGAGCCATGAATGAACGTGCAAGAAGAAGGGAGGCTTCGGATGGCCAAGACGACGAAGAAGGGGCGCACGCATGGTCGCGGCGTCGAGAGCACCGGGTCGGCGTACCTGGCGGCGCTCGATCGGGCGCGGACTGCGATGGCGCGCATCGAAGGCCGGATGGAGCGGCACACCGAGTTGCACCGCGCGCAACCGCTCCGGTGGGACATCGTCGGCGACATGGTGCACGTCGCCGAGCGCCTCGAAGAGGTCGCGGGCTTCCTCGCGATGCCCAACAGCCAACTCGGCGTCGGCGAGTAGACGACCATGACGACCATCCAGCGAATGACGTTCGAGCAGCGCGACGGCAAGCGGGTCACCGCACCCGAGGTCATCGGCGTCCCGATGGAGATCGGCAACGTGCGCCTGATCTACCGCGACGACGGGCGCTACGCCTTCCAGGTCGACGGCCACGTCGGCGACTACAACGTGCTGCTGTGGTTGAACGACGCCGACGCCAAGGCGGCCGGCATCCGCGTTGCTTGACAACGCGCGAGAGGAGAAGACGAGATGGACGCCACCGGATTCGCCAACTGCCTGAAGGCGGTCCTCGCCGAAGGGCTCGACGTCAACGAGTCGTTCGACCCCGACGGCATCAGGTCGGTCGATACCTACCGCGACGCCGAGATCCTCACGATGAACGACGGGCTGGTCGTGACCATGGACGACGGGACCGAGTTCCAGGTCACGATCGTCCAGTCGCGCGAGGGGAGGTGACCGATGACGAGACCGAGAACGGTCCCCGGCTACCGCGTGCAGTCCATGCTGCCGATCTCGATCGGCTGGTTCGGCGCGCGATGCGACGACGCCTACTTCAGCACCTGGGAGGGCCGGGCGTGCGTCGAGGCCTACGTATGGCTCGGACTCGCGAAGAGCCCGTACCTGCTGCACCTGACCATCGCGCAGGCGCTCGCGGCCGACATCATCGAGAAGGCGTAGGCCGTGACCGACCACTGCGCCGTGCCGCGCTGCAGGGCCGACGTCGAGATCGTTTATCTCGGCCACGGCGTCTGCATGAACCACTGGAATCGATTCACCGCAGACGACGCGCCGCCCGACAAACTCAGGATGGTCCTGGGCATCGAGGCAGACGCGACGAACGCGAGGGAGGAAACGATGTCCGAAACCACACCCGCCGCGCAGGCGGCAACGGCGGAGACCATGACCGAGAAGAAGTCCGAGTCGAAGGTCGCGAAGAAGGCCAGAGCCGCGAAGGCGGCGACCAAGGCCAAGACCCCCAAGGAGCCGAAGCCGAAGAAGGAGAAGGCGCCGAAGGAACCGAAGCCCGGCCGCGTGTTCGCGTTCCGCCTCACCGACGCCGAGCTGGCCGCGATCCACGGGACCGCCGGGCCTCGTAACGCGACCCGGCTCGTGCGCGCGGTGGCGGCCGCGTTCGCCAACGAGGACGAGGCGGCTTTCCGTAACGTGCTGAAGGAGGCGAGGGAAGCACGCGGGTAGACTTCGACTTCCTGCCGCCGACGCCCCTGAGATTCTCTCGGGGGCGTTCTCTCTGGAGCCACCTGCAAGACAGCCCTGCATTCCCCCACCCCCGTTCTGGACACACAACCTCACGGTACATCGCCGCTCGAGGGGGGTGGCACAATCCAACAGCAGGAAACCCTGAGTGCTTCCGTAGCACTTCGGCGATCCTCGGACCTGGAACTTACCAGACTGGGGAGGAGAGGCTCATGACCACTTCAACAAGCCGGGAACAGATCATTCGGGTACTCGAAGGAGAATGGACCAGAGAAGAACTACTCGAATGGAAAGCCAAGGGAGAACGATCCGGGAGGGTCACGTTCGCCTTCGGCAGAGGCATCCCTTCGTGGCCCAAGAATCACGCGGTTCCGCGGAGGGTCAAGCGCTGGGCAAGTCGGGAATTGCTGGACATCCCGGCGGTCGTGAGACAGAAGATCGTCACCGAGCTATGTAATGGCCGTTGGCTCGAGGAACGCTCGCAAGAAGTCTGGGCCCTTTTGGAGAAGGACCACCGAGAACTGCGCAGGCTCCTCACGGTGACCCGCCAGCGCCTCGATCAACTGACCGACGTCGATCCTGCCACCTTCGGCATCCTCGAAGGTCGCATCCCGATCCTCGAGACCTGGATCGACGAGGTAGGGCGACGCATTCCGGGGACACACAGAGAGTGGCGCAGCTCGGGGCGAAAGGTGTACGGGGATCCCGAACAGGGCCCGAACCGGATGTCCATGATCGCGGAGTTGGCCAATCGCGCACAGTTCGCCTACGTGATCTGCATCTCCCTTCTACTCCGGGAGGGTGTGCCCGTTCCGGAGGCCATCGCGAGATCTCTTGAAGGAGTGCACGCTGCTGGGTTTGTTCGTGCTAGGGGCGTCGATCCCCTGTGGGTTGGCCCCATTCCTGAGATCATGCGCGACATCTCTGGAGTGACACCGGACTCCCGTTTCTGGCGAGTGGGCGAGCCCGAGCATCTGCGCACCCTGGGAAAGGGTGGTCGAAGAAAGCGCCGTGAACCAACGGCGCAACAGTTGTTCATCTTGGAGAAGATGTTCGATGAGCAATGGTCGCGCGTGCAACGCGCTCGTCAAGGGGATCAGCAAGAGCTCAAGCGGCTCGTTCACCAGGTCTCGAGGGTCTTGCCATGCGGCACACGCTCTATCTCCAAACGAAAGCACGACCTGTTAGCGGAGCGCATCGTGGATCCCAGGTCGACGCGACGAAGCCTCGCCGTGACGTGTGTTTCCCTCATCGACGACCGCTCGCCTGAGACCCTGCGCAAGATCAAACCGGTCGAGATCAAACTGGTCGAAAACTACTCTCACAAAACCACGCAGTAGTTCTTGCCCGGAATCTGGCGCCGCTCCTGACAGACCTTCATCCTTTGACACGACATCGCCGCGCATCCTAGCCGCGGCTAGGAGGTCAAAGGATGAGCCACACACCCAGACGGATTCTCCGCACTCGAGAAGCAGCTGCCTACCTGGGTCTGTCCCCATCGACGCTTGAGAAACGCCGGCTGCGCGGCGAAGGTCCTCGGTTCATCCGCCTCGGAGGCCGGGCAATCGGATACCGGATCGAGGACCTCGACGGCTGGCTTGATCAACTGGTGGAGCCCAGGGCAGACCCCGTCTCAAGGCGCAAGCAACCGACACGGTGAGCGCGCCGCCCCCCAATCGTCGATCGTCTGCAGGCGCTGGCCCAAGCGAGAAGCGCGCTTACCCCCGCCATTTCGCCGAAAGACGCGTTTGGGAAGAACGCTGGAAAGGCACGGAGAAGATCGTGGCACTTGCGATCATACGTCGGTGTTACGGGCACCGGGATTCGTGTTTCCCGAGCGAACGGCAGATCGCGAAGGATGCGGGCGTGAGTGAGCGCACCGTTCGAAGCCACTTGAGGCTGTTGATGGACGGTGACCAGACACGGGGGCTCCTACCGCTGTTCACGCGCAAGAAGCGAGGGCCTGGCTGGGAATACCAACTTGTCCTCAACCCGGAGGCGCTCTTGGAGGGGCGTCGGAGCTACCAGCGCGTCCTGGACGAGCTGAAAAACGCGATCGCCGGGCGGACATCGAAGAGACGAGGTCCCATCCGGGTCCTGCCGGAGCACGAACCTCTCGCCGAAGCCCTGAGAAGGCGCAAGGCCGAGTCGGACAAGAAAAAGGTGCTCGATGAAATCGACGAGGATGCCTGGGCAAAGAACAACACCAACTGGGAAAAGGAGATCGACACGCTCGCCCGAAAGATCGTGCCTCAGTACCGGCAGCATTTGCCGGGGAAACATGGGGAGCGTTGAATGGCGAGCAGACGCCATTCCAAGGCCCCCGTTGGCAAGTTCTGCCGGTCCACAGCGGCAAGTCCTGCCGGTCGATACCGGCAGAATCTTCCGGGGAAACCTTCAAGTGAATCCGATAAGGGAATCGTAGAAAAGGAATCTCAACCGCGTTGCTCGAAGGCTACAGGACAGGCTTCGGCGAACGGCGGTGGTTTTTCTCTCTCTTTTGAGAGGGAATCCCGGACGGACCCGGGCCGGAACCTCGAGGTCGTGGACCGAACCGAGGCCGAACCCGAAGACGGTCCACGCGTGCGCCTCGACTGGTCCGCTACCCTTGCCCTGGCTGGCGACCTCGTGCGCAGCTACGACACCGGCGTCACGCTCCGCCAGCTGTTCTACCGCCTCGTCGCTGCCGAGATCCTCCCGAACACCCGCGTCGCATACCAGTCACTGAGCCACCGCACGGCCAAGGCCCGCCGCGAAGGTGTCTTCCCTACGCTCATCGACCGCACCCGTTCCATCCACCGTTTCCAGACCTTCGCCGGACCCGACGACGCCCGCCGCTGGCTCCGTCGCATCTATCGTCGCGACCGCACCGAGGGTCAGCAGGTCTCGATCTACATCGGCATCGAGAAGGCCGGGATCGTGGAGCAGCTAGAGTCGTGGTTCGGCGACCTCGGGATTCCCATCCTCGCTCTCGGCGGATACACGTCGCAGACCTACGTTGACGAGATCGAGGAGGATGTGCGCGGCCAGGACCGGCCTGCCGTCCTGATCTACGCCGGCGACTTCGACCCCTCGGGGGAGGACATCCAGCGGGACTTCCTTGAGCGAGCCGCCTGTTTCGATACCGTCGTCCGCGTCGCCCTCACTCCGCAGCAGATCGAGGAACACGACCTCCCGGAACAGATGGGGAAGGCGACGGACAGCCGCGCCGGCCGATTCGTGGCCAGGCACGGGCGGCTGGTCCAGGTCGAGCTGGACGCCCTACCGCCCGATGTGCTGCGCAAGCTCTTCGAGGAAGCGATCGGACGGTTCTGGGACGGGGATGCCTTCCGGGCGGTGCGGACGAGAGAAACTGACGAGTCAACATCGCTGGAGTCGGCGTCGTGATCCGCCAGCATCGCGAAGTCCAGGCTGACCTGACGGCGCTCGCGGCCATCCTGGCGCGCGGCTTCCTGCGGTTAACGGAGAACCGCCGCCCCATCGCCGTTTTATCGCCAGGAGAGACGCAGAAAGGCCTTGATCTCCGGGCCGAGCCGAGCCCTTGTGTTGTCGACGGGAGGCCACGGTGGAAACGAGCATCCTCCATCGAATCCAGGCGCTTCGACGGATGAGCGTGGCCGAGCTGCAGCGCGAGTGGGAGGCCGTCTTCGGCCTGCCCGCCACGAGCACAAACCGGCAGCACCTGTGGCGCAAGCTCGCGTGGGAAGTGCAGGCGCGCGCCCACGGTGGCCTCCCCGACGCCGCCTGTGCCCGGCTCGAGGAACTGGGCGAGGACGCCTGGAACGTCGCCACGTCGCGCCACCCGCGCGCCCAGGACGACGAACCTGCCGCGCCAGCCACGCCCGAGCCGAAGGTCACCCGCATCCGCGATCCGCGTCGCGTATTGCCCGGGACGGTCCTCACGAGGACCTACCACGGCGTGGAGATCCGCGTCGTGGCTCTCGACGGTGGCCAGTTCGAATACGACGGCCAGGTCTACTCGTCGCTGTCGGCGATCGCGAAGGCGGTCACCGGTCAGAAGTGGAACGGCCGGCTGTTCTTCGCCCTCACGAAGAGGAACCGCTGATGCATCGGGCGCTGCGCAACGGTCGAGCCCGGGTGGTCGCCACCGCGACGGCTCCCGTTCGCTGCGCCATCTACACCCGCAAGTCCACCGACGAAGGCCTCGACTCCGACTTCAACTCTCTCGACGCGCAACGGGAACTGGCCGAGGCCTACATCACGAGCCAGCGACACGCGGGATGGGTCGTCTTGCCGGAGCACTACGACGATGGCGGCTACACCGGCGCGAACACCAACCGTCCAGCCCTTCAGCGTCTGACTGCGGACGTCGACGCCGGGAAGATCGACTGCGTGGTGGTGTACCGACACGACCGCATCAGCCGGTCCATGCTCGACTTCCTACAGCTTGGGCGATTCCTCGAGGACCACGGGGTTGCCTTGGTCTCCGTCAGCGAGCGTTTCGAGACCAGCACGCCGCACGGCGAAATGGCGCTCAACGTCTCGCTGGCCATGGCCCAGTGCGAGCGCAAGGTCACGGCTCAACGTACGAGAGACAAGGTCCACGCCGCTCGCCGACGCGGGAAATGGACGGGCGGGACACCGCGGTTGGGCTACGACGTGGCCCCCGAAGGTGGCCGGCTCGTTGTCAACCGCGACGAGGCCGCGGTGGTCAAGGCCATCTTCGAGCTGTACATCGAGAAGGCGTCGCTCGTCGCGACCGCCGAGGAGTTGAACCGGCGGGGCTGGCGGCGCAAGTCCTGGGCGACTCGAGACGGGAAGCAGCGTGAGGGTGGTTCGTGGGATCGCGTGTGCCTCCACCGCCTCTTGACCGACCCGCTTTACGTCGGCCTGCAGAAGCTGGGCGACGAGACCTTCCCTGGCGAGCACGAGCCCATCGTTTCGAAGGCGCTGTTCCAGAAGGTCCAGGACCTCCTCGACGAGAACCGCTCCAACGGCGGCGCCACTCACCGGAATCGCCACGGGGCCTTGCTTCGAAGCATCCTCCGTTGCCCCGCCTGCGACGCCGCGATGGTCCACGCTCCGACCAAGAAGGGCGGGCGCCTTTATCGCTACTACCGGTGCACGAACGGCATGAGGAAGGGCGCGGATGCGTGTCCGACCAAGTCGATCGCGGCCGACAAGATCGAGGCGCTCGTCGTCGATCAGATTCGCCGCGTCGGGAGCGATCCCGAGCTGCAGCGCGAGACCTTCCGCCGAGTTCTGGCCGAGGTCGCCGCGAAGCGCCGGGGCGTCAAGGCCGAGGCCAAGCGGCTCACCGAGCAGATCGCCACCGCCGAGACGACCGTCGCGAAGCTGGTCCACACCCTCGCCGACGCAGAAGGAGACGCGTACCGTGCCGTCAGCAACGAGCTCGAGAAGGTCCAGGAGAATCACCGATCCGTGGAAGCCCGCCTGGCTGAGGTCCGCGCTGAGGAAGCAGCTCTCGCGTCTCAGGACATCGACGAGGCCGACGTGGCTCGGGCGCTCCAGGAGTTCGACGCGATCTGGGAGGTGCTGCTTACCCCGGAACGGGAACGGGTGCTGCAGCTCTTGATCGAGCGGGTCACGTACAACCGCGACACCGAGGAGCTGCGGATCGACCTGAGCCCCGCGGGCATCGCGACGCTGCAGCGGGAACTCGATGGAGAGGCATCGTGAGCGGCGCGACGATCGTCGTGCGTGCGAACTTCGACCGCCCGCGTTCGGTCCGCGAGGTCGAGGGGTCTGAGGTCACGGGACGGCCGCCCCGGGTGGCCAGGTTGCTCGGGCTGGCCCACGAGATCGAGCGGCGCATCCGAGCGGGCGAGCTGCGCGACTACGCCCACGCCGCCGAGGTGCTTGGCGTGACGAGGGCGCGGGTCAGTCAGATCACTGGGCTGTTGCTGCTCGCGCCCGAGATCCAGGAGGCCATCCTGAACCTGCCGGAATCTCGGGGTCCCGTCACCGAACGCCAGCTACGCGAGGTCGTCGCCGCGCCGCTGTGGGAGGCGCAGATGCGGCTGTGGCGGCTGATTTGGGGGCGCAGATGCGCGAATCCGCCCCGTACACGGAATGGCTAGTGGGAACCGCGATGTCCTCCATAATGTCCAACATGTCAGCCAGAAGGCAACACACGCTGCCTCAGTTCCTTCTCGCTGGCTTTGTGTCGCGAGGCAGGCGCTTCACGTGGCTCTTTCGAAAGGGCCGGGATCCGGTGGAAACAAATGTGACGAATGTTGCCGTGGGTCGTGATTTCTATGGAAAGGTGCAAGACACGGGAATTGAAACACTGTTGAGCAGAAGGGAATCAGATTACGCCGCGTTTCTGAAAGACGCCATCAACCGCGGCGGGGTCCCGTCGGACGCCAGAGCTGTCGCGGCCGGTTTTGTGACCAATCTGATGCTGCGAAGTAGCCACCTTCGCGCCGCCTTCTCCGACGCCCATGATTCTTTGATCACCTTGTTGGACAGTGACGAGATCGCAGAGAGCTTCCTCCGTCTTTTCTTCAAGGTCGCGCCACGGCATACACGCAAGATTCTCGGCCTTCGCGCCTCAGACCCGATTCCGGAGGACGTCCGCTGGATCGTGGAGAGGCTTTCCAAAGCCGACATCAAGTTGGTCGTGAAGCACTTTCTCGAAGGCCTGAGGAGCATTCCCCGAGAGGAGATCGTGTTCGATGCTCAAACGAGAACGCTCCTACACAATCCAGAACCCCGGGTACGCTTGTATGCCGATCTCCACTGGACCTTGCACGAAGAGCGCTCGGCGACCTTCATTCTCGGCGATGTTGGTCCAGTCGCCACGTTTGACGGTGGCGAGCACTTTCTACTTCCGATCAAGGACAACCGCGTCCCGGACATGATCTGTATTCCGGTATCTCGCGAATACCTACTGGTAGGCGCAAAGGCAACAGGGCAGGCGCCGCCCGGTACGGAGCAAATCAACCAGTCGATAGCTGAACTGAGCGCAATGTTCTTCGTAGCCGCCTTAAACACAAGCGCGGAAAGGTCCTACCACGGAGCGATCGGGAAGCGGTTTCACCTCTTGGAGTTCTCCGAAATGGCAGAACTCGCTGAGCAAGCGTTCAAGGAGCTTGCTGAGGAAGAAGATTGGTAATCCACCTTGCCGTGGAGATTCGGCTATGCCCTACCTCAGCCCTCAGACCCTGACCGCCGACGAGCAGAAGCTCATCCTCCGGGTCACTGCCAAGCACCCACGCGACCACCTCATCATCTCGATGGCCCTCGGCACCGGCCTGCGGGTCTCGGAGTTGATCGGCCTTAACGTCGGCGACGTGTTCTTCGCCGACGGGACGCCGAAGACGCGGGTGCGCGTGCGGGCCGAGATCGCCAAGGGCCGGCGCGCCGGCGACGTCTTCTTGCCCGATCGGCTGGTGCCGAAGCTCAAACGGTTCTGGCGGTTCAAGGCGAAGCGCGGCGAGAGCCTCGATCTCGCGGCGCCGCTGTTCTGCTCGCAGTCCCGACGGCGCCTATCGAAGCGGCGGGTGCAGTTCCTGTGGCACCAGTGGCAACGTCGCGCGGGGTTCGATCGGATCTATCCCTTCCATTCGACGCGGCACTCAGCAGTGACGGCGGTGTACCGCCTGACGCGCGACCTGTTCCTGGCGCAGAGGTTCGCGAGACACGCCTCGCCCCTCACGACCACAGTGTACACCCACCCGAGCGACGAGGAGATGTCCCGACAGGTGCGGAACCTGGCGTGTTGACCCCCAACGAGCCGGCGTCGCACCGCGCACTCCAGCGCGGACCATAGGGGATTCGGAGGCTTACGCACCCATCCGAGTAGGGATCCCGGCTCGCGCAGGCCTGGAACGCCGACACTGGTCGCCCGCCGATCCGACCCCCCTCTCGAGGTATGTGGTATCCTGAATTGGAATCGCGATTCGAGATGGCGTCCCCCATGCACATCCGTAAGCCTCTCCCGCCGGCGGAATTCGTTCCGTGGGCCGGCGCTCACTTCCAAACCCAAGAAGCCCGCGACCAGTTCCTCAGCGTTGTCGCGTCTCGGCAGACGACCAAAATGGAGGTCAAGCCCAGTTCCGACGATAGCCGAGGCGCGTGGGTTCGTTGGCGGCCGGGTCAGTTTCTTGGCCTCAACGACATCGCCTATGCCCACGGCGGCCGGATTGTCTTCACCGTGACGCGAGGACGCGAGGCGTGGTGGCCGACACGAACGTCGACCGGCGCACGCGGGATCTGTTTCGGGCGCGGAGGTTCGCTCGGCAGGTCAGCCCGCTGACGACGGTGGTCTACACCCACCCCAGCGACGAGGAGATGTCGAGCCGGCTGCGCAGAAGTCTCCTGTTGAAACGATGCTCTGCGGGCGGCCGAGATACTCACCTGGTAGTCTCGTTGCCTTGCCCGCGGACGTCGCGGATCAGACGCTCGGTCTCTGCGCTCAAGTTGACGGCAGATTGAAACTCGGTGTCTAGGCCCGCCAGGGCGTCAAGGCACTTCCGCTTTGCGCGATTCAACTTCGTGGTGACTCTAGGCAGCGCGTGAATCGCGCCTCGGAATGTGGAAGTCTTGTCGCGCGCATCAGCAAGGGCTTGATTGTGAAGCTTAACCGCCCCCAACGCCAACTGAAGTTGTTCCAGATGGGTCGCGTCATCGGACTGGAAATCGGATAACAAGGTCGCGGCTTTGCCGTATGAGTCCATGGCCTGCCGTTGGCTGGCCCTGAACGTCGGCAACAACGACTCAACCTGCTCCGCAAAATGGGCCATTTCCGTTGCCGCCTCGTTGACTGCGTGTTTTGCCCGCTTGACCCCGGACATGTCGTTCGGTGGGCCAATACCTTGCAGTTCGCGAGCGCAGCTCGCAATACGCTCACCGAGGTTGGATGTAAGGGACGTTAGCTGGTCGGCCACGCGCGTCGCCGCTGCCATTCCTTCCGTCGCGAGTTCCACAAGATCGAGGAACCCCGCTTCCTGATCCAATCCGTCCTCCACACCTGAGGTTCGCGCGGACTTCCCATTGTCCTGTACGCTGGCCGGCACGGCGGTTCCAGTTTGGCTCGTACCAGCGAACGACTGCGCTTCCGACGCGAGGTGCATTCGAAGGCACCGCGTGAATTCCTCGAGCGCAGAGAATCGCCGATAAAGGACTCCCGCCTGTTGAAGTTCGGTTGCGAAGCTCTGGACCCGTGCCAGCTGTGTCGGGTCGATCCGGCTGGGTGGAATGGGAGCGTCCTTGAAGTACATCATTACACGCACGCTTCCGGGCGACGCCTTGTATCGCTCGTAGGCTCGGCGGAATTCCTCGATCGTCCCGGACTCTGCACGGCGGGTCGGGGTGCCGGCTCGCGACCACATGATTCCCAGGAAGATATCGTAGTCAAGGCCGAGTTGGTCGTTGATAACCTCCTGGCCGTTGGTTGCGATACCGGGACGGGAGTCCGTTTCCCATTTGACTGTTGCAAGG
>Ga0302046_10004397_pt1 | contig 12549 bp, 10 predicted proteins | sample RVTome_11_FD_200261 | JGI IMG/M metagenome (GOLD analysis project Ga0302046, IMG submission 200261) | Soil microbial communities from uranium-contaminated site in the Upper Colorado River Basin, Wyoming, United States - RVT147D111 (version 2) ...
GCGCTCCACGCTCTTTCTAGGAGATTTCGTCCTCGCAAAGCGCTTGGCTCCGAGCCTCTCGAGCTTCTCGGTGACCGCCACTTCGATGACGGCGGCCAAATCCCCCATCGGGCACGGAAGATCGCATTAGCGCCTGGAGTCGATTCAGCTTTTCATGAAGCTCGGCGCTGGCTGTGAACTGGACCGCCGTCTGATCGGTCTGGCCGATCTTAACTCTTACTCTTCCGCAGAACGACAGCACCGCACGCAGTCCGAGGAAGCGCCGAGCGACGCGTAACCCGAGGGGCAGCTTGTTGTCTGGCTGCAATAGTCGCCGCCCATGGCGCCGCAGCTCGGCTGTGGCTTCGGCTCGCAGCACGCGTTGCAGTCGGAAGATTTGCCGAGCGAGTTGTACCCCGAAGGACAGCCCCCCGTCTGGCTGCAGTAGCTCCCGCCCATCGCGCCGCACGTCGGCAGGCAGTCCCCAGGGTCTCCGATGGCGTGGCCGCACTCGTCGAGCTGACCGCACGAGCCGGAGTGGTCGTGATACGCGGGAGCGGAGCAGCGGTCCACGCACTGGCCCGGAGCCCCCGACGCATTGCAGGTGGTCCCAGGCATCCAGCAGGGGCAGTCGGCGGGAGACGTCCCGCAGTCCTCGACCCCGGGCGCGCAGTAGCCGTCGCCAATTATGTGGTTGCAGCAGGTCAGGCACTCGACTGCGCCGTCCAAACGTGTTGTACCCAAGGACACGAAGTTCGGTGGGCACGAGAAGCTGGCGCTGCAGTAGTCACCCCCGAGCTCGCCGCAGCTCGCGGTGTCCGCAGGCGCGTCTCCGCAGCCGGGATCCGCCGGGGTCCCGAAGACGTGGCCGCACGCGTCGGTCGACCCGCAGGAGCCCGCGTGAGCATGGGACTGCTCCATCTCGCAATCCACGCCACAGCAGGCATCCGGGCAGTCGAGCGCACCGTAGAGGAGCATCGATCCCTCGGCGCAGGTCGCTGGGACGTTCGGCTCGGTCGGAGAGGCGCACGAGCCGCCGATGCTGGCGCACGAGGGTAGCGGAGGATACAGATTGAACACACCCGCTCGGCTCTGATCGCCGATCTCCGTCGACGATACCGGCTGCACCCACCAGTAGTAGGACGCGGCTTCAGCAGGGAGCTCCTCAGCGAAATAGCACTCGACCGTCTCGCAAGACACCCGCCGGTCGATCACCACGCCGGTCGGTCCATGGACCACGATCCGATAGCTACTGAGGCGGGCCGGTGTCGTGGCGCGCCATCGCAGGTTGACCAGGAGAGTGTCCCAGCGGGTGTAGTACTCGTTTCCGTAAGGCCGAATGATCTCGACCCCGTAGCGAGGAACTGCCCGCGAGTCGTCGGTCCCGCCCGGCGTGCAATCCGAGGGCACGCACACGATGTCCGGATTCACCGGGTTCGGACAGGAGTCCGTGAAGCCACCCCACCTGGCCGCGCTGCCACCCCAGATGTCAGTGCCGAACGGATCATTGTTGTACGGCTCGAACGGATCCGAAGCGCTGCACTTGGAGCCCGAGGCCCACGAGTTGTTGACGACGTTGCCCAGCAGGGCAACTCGCCGGGGTACCGTGAACACCTGCCCGGGGGCGACGCAAAGATCCAGATTGCCCGCCCGGGACTGCCCGCTGCCAATGGCAACCGTGAAGCGACTGTCGTTGTTGGGACAGCTGTTAGCCGGGCCGTCCTTGCTGTATATGCCGCACCCCTGACGATCGGCGCACTGCGCCTCGCAGCACGAGACGTTGTCGTAGATCGCCGTCCTCGCCAGGACCCACTGATGCGACTCGTTCTCGTGGAGAACCTGCACGCCGACGCAGGCGGTGCTGTCGTGGCCCTCGCAGCAGCCTCCTCCGCACGAGAATGCCTTCACGTTGCCGAAGACCTCAAAGAGCTTGTAGGTTTCCACCTTGTAATTCTGGCCACTCGCGACGGTGGCGGACATGTCGACGGCGACCGCCAGCGATACGACGAGCAACGCAATCCTTAATCTTGAGATCGGGACCATGGGATCTCCTCGCGGAGGTTCTCTGGGGGGGGAGAACACGAATGCGACGGGCGAAGCCTCCTGCTGCCCGGCGACTCCGACTGGCTGGGGACGCTACCTCACACCGGGCTTTCATGCAACAGGCGGCCCCCGCTCTGAAAGGTTCGCTCTTGACGTCGTTCCCGAGAAGGACTTGACAAGCCGGCGATTCTCCGGGTAGCGCGCCGGGGCCAGAGGCTCTATAACCGGCCTAGGGGGAGGAGGCGCGGGCGGAGCTGGCGCCGGAGTGAGTAGAAAGGTTACTCGGTCCAGACCGAGGACGTGAGAAAAAATAGGCCTTTACTAGCGTTATCGCTATGTTGCAGAATGGCTCGCATGGGATACGTGACGAAGCTACAGGTGATCAAACGAGCCAACGACGCCCGGCAGTTCTACGTGATTTGCCCGTCGCCCTTAGCGCAGGCGCTAGAGATGGAGCAGGGCGAGGAGCTGGAGTGGGTGGTGGAGAATCGCAGGACACTGATTGTGCGCCGGAAGCCTGGGCAAAAGCGTGGGAGGAAGCGGGGTAAGCGTGGGCGATAAGCAAGGGTCGTTGCCGGGCTTGCCCGTGCCTGGCGATGGTGGTGACGGCGATGAGGGCGGGCGCGGGGGAGAGGCACGGTTGAAGGTGGTCGATCGCAGGCAGTTGCTGTTTCGGACGGTCGACGTGGAGCAGTTGATCGGAGAGGATCACCCGGCGCGTGCGATCTGGGAGTTTGTAGGGCAGCTGGATCTCACCCGGTATACCGAGCAGGTGCGATCGGTAGCCGGTGCCGCGGGCCGGCCCGCGTTCGATCCGCAGCTTCTGGTGAGCCTGTGGGTCTACAGTTATAGCCGGGGGGTGAGTTCGGCGCGGGCCATTGAGCGGCTGTGCGACCATGATCCTGCGTATCAATGGCTGACCGGAATGGAAGGCATCAGTGCGCACACGCTGTCGGACTTTAGGGTCGCCCATGCGGAGGCTCTGCGCGAGTTGTTTGTGCAGACGTTGGGGCTGCTGAGTGCGGAGGGACTGATTACGCTCGAGCGGGTCATGCAGGATGGGACGCGAGTGCGCGCGTGCGCTTCGTCGAGCGGATTTCGGCGCAAGGCGCGGATCGAGACGTATCTGAAGCAGGCGCGTAAAGCGATGGAGGAGCTCGACGCACAGACGGAGGAGGAAAGCAGCCGACGGGTGCAGGGAGCGCGCAAACGCGCCCGGCGTGAGAGGCGGGAGCGGCTCGAGTCCGCGTTGAAGCAGTTCGACAAGCTGAAAGCGAGTAAAAGCCGCGTGGACCGCGTGAGCACGAGCGATCCCGACGCGCGGGTGATGAAGCAAGCCGAGGGCGGCTCTGCGCCCAGCTACAACGTGCAGATCGCAACGGATGCCGCGCACAGCCTGATTGTCGACATCGAGGCGACTCAGGCCGGCAGCGATTATCAGCAGCTGACGCCGGCGATGGAACGGATTGAGCAGACGCTGCAGCGCGCGCCGGATCAGGTGGTCGTGGATGGCGGGTATATCAGTAGCCACAACATCGTGAGGATGGCGAAGCGCGGCATTGACCTCGTCGGCCCTGAGCCCGGGGCAAGTCGGCAGAGGCCAATCGGCGCAAGTCCTATCAGCACTACGGCGTGATGTCGGCCTTCGAAGCATCCAGCTTTGTGCACGACGAGGCGAGCAACACGTATGTGTGCCCGGAGGGCAAGCGCTTACGCTACGACGCCAAGTACGAACGCGATGGCATGATGCGCTATCGATACAAGGCATCGCCTAAAGACTGCGACGCGTGCCCGGTCAAAGATTTCTGCTGTCCTCGCACGTGGAGCGGTCGGTCGATCGAGCGGCTGGAACCCTTACCCGAGATAGCCGCGTTCCGCCGGAAGATGCAGACCGACGAAGCCAAGGCCATCTATCGGACGCGGTCGCAGGTGGCTGAGTTCCCGCATCTCTGGATCAAGGCCAAGCTCGGCCTGCGGCAGTTTCGTGTGCGCGGGGTCGCCAAAGTGCGCACCGAATCTCTGTGGGCAGCCCTCACCTACGACATCCAGCAATGGATTCGCCTCTGCTGGAGACCGAAGATCGTATCGAAACTCGTACCGGCGTGAAACAGAGCCGACCGGCCATTTGAGCACACGAAACTGGGGTGGTTTCAGGCGCCCTCACAGGCCACCATTCGCAACTCCCGCCCGATCGGTGGCACGCCGGTCCGATCGCCGCGACGTCACAACTGTGAGCCCATCATTCCCATCTACCGCGCGCAATTACGGATTCTTTCTCACGTCCCGAGTTGGTAGTGGATAGAAGTCGTCACATGGCCAGGATGTCGAGGAGCATAGGATGTTTCATCTCTTCACACGAACTCGATTTTATCGATCAAGGAGATGAAGAATTCCGCCGACCAAACCTCAACGGAGCGCCGGTCCAAAACGAACGGGATTACCTCTTCTCGAGCGCGCTCGACCTCAAGACTTTCCACGGCTTGCCGCATCATATTCCGGAACTCCTCAGGCTCGAGCGGTCGTTCCGACTTGTAGTCGCCGGACTGGCGCATCCTCCGCTCCAGGTGGCTTAGGTGAAGGCGCGGATAGTTGGCCACATACCAGACGAAGTCATACCAATCCCGCCCTTTTACCCGGTTCCGCCATCGACGACAGAGGAGCGCATGCATTTTCCCGGCAAACAGGTCGGGCAAGGTGTAGACTCGAACCGCGAACGGGACCGGTTGCAAGATCGGTTTAGATTCAGTCTCGAACCCTCCCGGGGGATCGACGTCCACCTCAAGCCGGATCTTGAGCTTCTGGTCGGACTGAAGGCCAGCGAGCAGCCTGCGATCCGCGTCAATGAGAATCATCTGTTTCAGGGTGTTCGTCTTGATGAATGCGGATTCGATAGCGCTCTCTTGGCTCTTCTGTACCCGCTCGAACGATACTTCGAATCCGAATCCCGACAGCTCCCGTTCCAGGGCGGAGCCGTACTTGGCGAGGGAAAACTCAACATTGGGCTTGAGCAAGGAAAAATCCAGGTCTTCGGAATAACGATCGAGTCCGTGGAGCATATGAAGCGCGGTGCCGCCGTAAAACGCCGCTTGCTCAAAGAACTTGCTTCGCCAGAGTCCAAGCAAAGCTAGTTGCTGGAGGATCTCCCGGAGAGCGGCCACGTTCTCTTCAATCGTGTCGCGCGAATAACGTTGGAGCATTCGTTGGATCGCGGGATTCATAGGGTCTTCCCCCGACCTTCGAGATAGTCTTGCAGCAAACGAACCTTCCTCGACCCGTACTGCTCTGCGATGAGCGCCAGCAGAGTACGATCGATGCCGCTCATGGAGTCGGGGGCCATGCGCAGATCCTCCTCAAGGTACGCGCGGAATTCCTCGGCCTTTCGTGGAGTAAACCGCCTGTCCGTCCAGATCTTGTCGGCCAACGCCTTGGCCGGCGTCGCGATCAGGAACTGCTGGTCGCCTCCCACTGTTTGCTGATCGATACCGATGGAGTACTTGCGACAAGACAATCTCCGGTATGTAAAAAGCCCCAACGGCGTTTCGAATCGGCGCGAGCGAGACAGCGTGACAGACGTCACTACCATGACCCGTTCCGGAATGAGTCCGTAGTAGCTGAGGGCGTAGTCGAGGCTAATGTACGACGGGCCGTAGATCAGGTTCGCCAAAATCTCGCGAGACCAGGGGCTGCGTCGGTGGCCTTCGCCAAAAACGTAAAGGCCCTTCTTGACCCTAACAATCTCGCGCGCCTTGAGAAGCGCGCGAACCTTATCCCGCGGTTTGGCATAAACCTTAAGACAGTCCATAAGTTGTTGATAATCAAATACATCAGCATCGATTGCTCTGCGGATCTCATCGATCGCGGGCATGGACGTATTGTGTCAAAATAGTGCAAATATGTCCATCGAATTTGGACTTACTGGTATATTTTTGTCCTTCTGCTATCGCGGTCTTTCCAGGGGATCTCACATCGCGTGCTCTCTTGACTCCTCGCTGAAAGCGGATTACTATCCGCGCGACACGGCAGAGTGCCCCAACCGCTCGCTGAGGCCAGCATGCTGTTGAGGAGACCTGCCATGCCCCCATCCGCTCGGAGCCGTCTGCTGACGCGCCTCCCAACCGTCGTTCTGGGCGCTCTCGCAACGCTCATCTTCTTTTCCCCGGTCCTGGAGGCTCAACCCAACCCGCCCTATGACTGCCAAGACTGCGCAAACTACGTGCGCTACTCCTATTTCGCCAGCGCCCTCATGGACTGGGAGAAGGTGGCCGGGAACTGGAGGATCGTGCGACAGCGCGGCGACAACGCGGCGCGCCCGGTGACCTTAGGAGTCGGCGCCGACGAGCCTCCGCTTCTTCTCGCCCAACGTTTCGAGCTCCCGCCGGAGATCGTCAGTGCTCCTACCCGCTACTGGTTGCGTTTCCGTTACCGGAGGGCAAATCCTGCGCGACGGGACGACCTGGGCGCCGGTGTGTTGCTCACCGCGGGCGAGGGTGGTCTCGTGCTCCAGGATCAAAGGCTCGATTTCACCGAGCTCACCGTAGGCGGCTGGCATTCCCGCACGGTGACCGGAACGCTCGAGCTCGATCCGGCCGATAACGAGCTCACCGTGGCGCTCTACGCGCGCAACGACAACATCCTCTTCGACGATGTCGAGCTGTGGGTCGAGGGTACCGCCAGTGCTTATGGGTCGTGCACCCCGTCGCCGCTCTCTCCGCTCGGCGAGCAAGCGCGTGTGACGCTCGAGGACCTCTACGAACTGGGCGTCAACTCTTACTCGTGGTACAGCTGGTGCAACAGCTTACCGGGAGGAGAGAATCCCTTCCCCCGCGGCTGGCTGCTCTCCAACCCGGACGTTCGCTTCGCCCCGAGCCCCCACGACTCCGACGAGTACTACCGCGGGATCGCCGACGAGCTGCGGCGGACGACTCGGTCTTTCTATCTCTCGTCGCTCGACTTTGACCTCAAGCTAGTCCGCGCATACCTCGCTCCGGCGCTCGGCGACCTGAACGATACCTTCGAGGGCGTCCCGGAAAGGTACTGGCCCGTGGTTCGTGTTATCACTTCCGACCCCAAACTTCGGCCTCTCTATCTTCAGCGTCTCTATAAGGCCCTGGTATCGCGGATGGGGCGGGAGCGCCGTGTCCGCGTGGCCGCCGCAAGGATCGGCTTCAAGTTTATCGATCACAATCACACCAAGATGGCGATTCGCGACGGACGCTTCGCCATCGTCGGCGGGCAGAACTGGGAGACCCAGTACCTCACGGATCCCCCGCTCTACGATCTCAGCATGCGCCTCGAGGGTGACGCGGCGCGTCTGGCCGTAGACATGTTCGGGAAGGTCTGGGAGCGCGCCCGTAACAACTGTCTCCGCCGGTTGCGAAAACCGGGCGCCGACAATCCCTGTTCCAGTTCGCCGAGCCAGGACGGTCTGCTACCGCCCGGCGCCTACGAATCCCACAACGTGTTTGCCCTCGGGCGCGGGCCGCGTTGGAACGACTCGCTCGATCTGTCAGCCGATCACGTGGTTGCGGGGGCTTTCCGCGGGGCGCAACGGAGCGTTCACATTTCGCAACACATGATGAACTTCAGCGGATACTATCCGACGGATTTCGTGCTCGAGCCGCTCTTCGAGGCCATGATCTTCAACGGGATTGAGGTCCAGATCTTGCTGTCTCGACCCCATGATCTTAGGACCGAACTTTGGCCGGTCTCGACGCAAGCGCACTATCTCGAGACGACACTCTACGCCCAGGGGCGTGCCGCCGGTCTCAGCCCGGGCGAGCTCGACGAGCTGGTCTGTCGTCTGGAGGTTGCCCAATTCCGGCCGGTCGATGACGAGGTGGAGGTCGACTACAAGACCCACAACAAGTTCTGGATGGTGGACGACAGCTCTTTCTACATCGGATCGCAAAACCTCTACCCCTCGGCCATCGGAGTCTTCAACTCCAACGTCAACGAGTTCGGCTTCCTGGTCGACGACGCCGGCTACGCCCAGGAGGTCCACGACAAGTTCTGGTCGGTTCTGTGGGAGCGGGCGAAAGACTACGTGATCCCGTCCCAGTACGCCGAATGCGAAGGGAGAGAGCCGTTCGTCATCGAGGCGGTGCCCGAACCGCTGGTGGTCGAAGGTGACACCGGTGCTTTGGCGGAAGGCCTTGTGACTCTCAGGAACCGGATCGCCTTCCCCGTTCAGTATGCAATGACCTCGCAGGACGACTGGCTGCGGATCGAGGATCCCGGTCCGGGTACGATCGAAGGAGGCGGCGAGGTGACCGCACGGCTCGCTGCCGACTGCCCCGACGAGCCACTCGAGCGCTACGGGTCTTACAGTGTGGACGTGGAGGGGTTCGGGAGGCACGTTCTTGACGTGGTTCAGATCTGCAGCGACCCAGGCGGTGGTGGGGGCGGCGGTGGCGACGGAGACGGGGACGGCGATGGAGACGACAACGAGGGAGGCGGAGATTCCTGGGGCGATCCTCACCTGGTCACCTACGACGGCCTGAAGTACGACTTTCAGACGGCTGGCGAGTTCGTTCTGACTCGGGCCAGCGGTCTCGAAGTGCAGGTCCGACAGGAACAGTGGGGGGCCCGCGACGTCTCGGTCAACACCGCGACGGCGACGCTCGTGGGCGACGATCGCATCGCGTTCTACGCTTCGGAGACACCGCCGCTCCGGGTCGACGGCTCGCCGACCGAGGTGGAGGAGGGCATGCCCCTCACGCTTCCTGGCGGCGGGGCCGTCTCCCGGGAGGGTTCCGTCTATCGAGTCGACTGGCCCACTGGAGGCACGTATCTCAAGGTACGGGTCCAGACGGATCATCTCAACGTCTTCGTGCGTCCTGACCTCGGACTCACCGATCTGCGCGGTCTGCTGGGCAACCGCAATGGCAGCCGCGATGACGATCTGGCGCTCGATCAAGAGCCGCCGGACATCCTTGTTTCACCCAGTTTCGCCGAGATTCATGGGGGGCTTGCCGACAGCTGGCGGATTACGGATGTGGCCGATTCCCTCTTCGACTACGCCGAAGCGACCGGCCCGCAGGACTACAACCGCTTCTATCCCTTCTTCCCGCCCGGTCCGATTACTCTGGGTGATCTCGACCCGGAGGCGGTCGCCTGGGCCCAGGCGGTCTGCACTGAGCTCGCCATCGCCGATCCACAGATCTACGAGTCGTGCGTTCTCGATGTGGCGCTGACGGGAGATCCAGACTTCGCGACCGGCGCTGGGGAGGCAGCGCGAGGTGTCCACGAAGGCGTCTACTTCGAAGATTTCGAATCAGGTTCCGCGGCCGGAGAGTGGTCGCATCAAAACGTGGCGACGAGCCCCAGCGGCGGCCGGCGGTTTTTGGGACAGCTCGGCAACGACACCGTCACTCTGACGCTCGACGCTCTGCCGGCACACTCCTCCGTCGTGGTGACCTTCGATCTTTACATCCTCGCGACCTGGGACGGCAACAGCACCACGTTCGGGCCCGACTACTGGCGTTTGTCGGTGGGTGGCGGGCCGACTCTTCTGGAAACCACCTTCACCAATCAGGGAGCCCATCAGGCCTACCCCGACTGGGTCGGAGAAGGAGACTGGCCAGGGCGAACGGGAGCCGCAGAGATCGTCTCGCTGGGCTACGCCAGCCAGCCCGACAGCGTCTACCGCATCACGCGCAGCTTCTCTCACAGCGCGGAGAGCCTGGATCTCGTGTTCGAGGCTTGGCATCTCCAGGGCATCGGTGACGAGAGCTGGGGTCTCGACAACGTGAAGGTCGTTCTGGAGGAATGAGAGGAAGTCGCGAGGACTGAAGAGGAAACAGTGAAAGCCTACATGCTTCTGCTCATTATTGCTTGGATTGCCGCCTACATGACCGGAAGCTGGTGGTCGGTAGGAGCAGTGTTCTTTGCCTATGGCTCTGGCTACATAAGCGCCAAAGACGGCTTAATTTAAGATAGCGCAAAATCGCGCTTCGGGCATCCATGATTGCGCAAGAATCCCCACCCTTCCATTCGGGACGCTCGAAAACGTGTAAGAACGGCAGCGGCATTGTTATTGCTGGCAATGTCGAGTGATGACAACCAGCAAGTCGCTCGCGCAGACGCTGACTGAAGATGCTCCAGTTTCGAGCACCGACAGAGTCGAGTCCCGTGTGCGTGGCCAGGTCGCGCCGGGCTTCGAGGAGGTCCGCGTCGAGTTCGAGCGCAACTTCGCCGAGCGAGGCGAGATCGGCGCAGCGGTCTCCGCTTACTGGCGCGGCAACAAGGTGGTCGATCTGTGGGGTGGCCGCCGCGCGCCCGAAGGCGATGCGCCCTGGGAGGAGGACACGATGGTCATCGTGCACTCCACCACGAAGGGCATCTCCGCCATGACGCTCGCGGTTGCCAACGCGCGCGGATGGATCGATTACGACGCCCCGGTCGCCCGCTATTGGCCCGAGTTCGCGCAAGGCGGCAAGGAAGCCGTGACGGTCCGCCAGCTCCTTGGCCACGAGGCCGGGCTCGTGTGGCTGGACGAGGAGCTCTCGATCGACCGGCTGCACGACCTCGACGAGGTCGCGCGCGTGCTCGCACGACAGAAGCCGGCATGGACGCCCGGCACGCGCCACGGCTATCACGCGATGACGATCGGGCTGTACATGCAGGAGCTCATCCGACGCGTTGATCCCGCGCACCGGACGCTGGGCCGCTTCTTCTGTGAGGAGATAGGCGCGCCGCTCGGCCTCGAGTTCTACATCGGGCTGCCGCCCGAAATCCCCGCCGAGCGGCTCGCGACCCTACTAACGTTTTCCACGGGCCGCGCGCTTCGTGCCTTGCTGACGACTCCGTGGACGATGCTGCTTCGGGTGCTCTGGCCGTGGTCGCTGCTGCGCAAGTCGATGTCGATCTTCTCGGATGCTGACTCCAACAACCGGCGCTTCCTCGAGGTCGAGGTACCTGCAGGCAACGGCGTCGGTACAGCACGCGCCATCGCGCGCTTGTACTCGGCATTCGCCGAGGGCGGAGCGGAGCTCGGCGTCGGTCCGGATACCATGGCGAGGCTCACCGCGCTGCCGACTTCGGCGCAGACGAAGGACGCGGTCGTGGGCGTGCCCTGCTACTTCTCGCTCGGCTTCCTCCGGCCGGGGCCGAAAGTAGAGTTCGGCTCGAGCCGGCACGCGTTCGGCGCGCCGGGCGCCGGCGGCTCGTTCGCGTTTGCCGACCCGGACGCGCGCCTGGGGTTCGCCTACGTCATGAACAAGATGGATTTCTACATGTCCGACGATCCGCGGGAGAAGCCGTTGCGCGACGCCGTGTATCGCGCGATGGCAAAGCTCGGCTGATATGAAAGGAATTGGATCAGTCCCGGCGAGCTCTCGGCGATTGGCGCTCCGACGCGACCGTTATGGGTCTTGGTGCTGGCCGTCGCTCTCTTACGAGCCCAAGTGGAACGCCCGAGATAGGGGGGTTCGCGAGGCTCACCCGCGCGCCACAGTCAGCGTACCAGCCGCGTGCAAAGGCACGGGGCGTCAGAGACGGTACTCGCAGACCGACCGCGAGCTCACTCCGCGTTGAGACAAGCCCGACGGAAAGTCGATCGACAGATGGGGCGCGGCCAAGAGAGCCGCCGCTACTTTCGCGCTTTCTTGGCTTTGGCGCCTCCTAGCCCTCTCACCGCCATTAGAACCACGACCAACAAGAGTACTATCAGGCCGACGATCAGGGGCGTGCTCATTCCCATGCCTTCTTCCGCGGAAGTCGCTGCCTCCTCCTCGGCGATTGGCGAGGTAGTCCCTTCCGCCGATGGAGCTTCGCGTGCTGGAGCCTCCGTGGTCATCGCAGGCGCTTCCGCCGGTTCGGCCGCTGCAGATTCGGCTTCCATGGGCTCACCGGCAGTGTCTGCGGTTGTTTCGGCCGGCGCTTCGGCTATCTCCGCCATGGCGGACTCGATGTCCTCCACATCAGCGGCTCCGGTCGTGCGTAGTCGTACGCCGGTCAGGATCATTCCCTCCCGGAGCTGATTCACCGTGATCTCGTTGCCCTCGTGGTTGAAGCGAAAGTCACTGGGAATCGTGTAACGTTTCACACCCTCACCCTCGATACGGATGAGCACGGTGTTACCCGCGACTTGCAACACCTCGCCGCGCCTAATCTCGACTTCTGACTCCTGGGCCTGAACAGCCTGACCCAGGCTCGCAACCGCAAATACCGTCATGAGCAATGCAATTGGGGCTACTTGTTTCATTCCCGCCCTCCTTCTTGATACCACCAGTGTCCGCAAAACTGGAGCCAACCATAAATACAGGATAGACACCAGGGAGCCGCAGGTGCCAACGCCACTCCGACTCCTGGGCATCTACTGGTATCTACCAGTATCAAAGGAGTTAGCGGTTTATCGAAGATCCGTAACTGCGTCCGGCATACCAAGAGTGATACTCTTCGACACAGTTTTGGAAAACGTTTGCCAGGCAGAGGATTCCGTTTTTGCTGCGTTCCCGGCTAGGCTCAGTTCCCCTTGGACACGTAGAACGCGATCTCGACATCCTCGTCCAACCTGTCGCCCGCGCG
>Ga0302046_10004398_pt1 | contig 12544 bp, 4 predicted proteins | sample RVTome_11_FD_200261 | JGI IMG/M metagenome (GOLD analysis project Ga0302046, IMG submission 200261) | Soil microbial communities from uranium-contaminated site in the Upper Colorado River Basin, Wyoming, United States - RVT147D111 (version 2) ...
CGCATGGCGCATCGCTTGAACCACTATCCGGCGCAGCTCTCGGGCGGTCAGCAGCAGCGCGTCGCCGTGGCGCGCGCGCTCGTCGGCAGCCCGTCGATCCTGCTGGCCGACGAGCCCACGGGTAACCTGGACTCGAAGAACGGCGAGCAGGTCATGGGGCTGCTCGCGGATCTGCACGCCGACGGCGCGACGATCTGCATCGTGACGCACGACCCGCGCTACGCCGACTACGCGCGCCGCAAGATCCACATGTTCGACGGTCGCGTCGTCGACGAGGAGACGCTGCACCGTCTGCGCGAGGAAGAAGACCGCCGCATCGCCGAGCAGGCGAGGCGCGGGCGGTCGGCGGAATCGACGGTGGTCGAAGACTGAGTCGGCGTCCCGGCCTCCGCGGAGGGATTCGATGAGGTGAACGGGAGCGAGATGAAGCCTGCTCTCAACGGGCTGCTGTCGGACGGGCGCTACGCGTTGCGCTCGCTGCTCCGCAGTCCGGCGCTGACGCTCGTGGCGGTCGTGACGCTTGCGATCGGTAGCGGTGCCGCGACCGCGACCTTCGCCGTCGTCAACAGCGTGCTGCTGGAGCCCCTCTGGTACCCCGAAGCTGACGAGGTTGTCGCGATCTGGCATGACGCGCCGGGCGCGGAGTTTCCGCTGGAGGCTGGCGGCCTGTTCGCGTCGGCATCGATGTGGTCCACGTACGCGGACGAGAACCGAGTATTCGAGCACATCGGACTGTGGACGCCTGGTTTGGCGACTGTGACGGGCGACGGCGATCCTGAAGAGGTGCCGCGCGTCGGAGTGACGATCGGCGTTCTCGAAGCGCTCGGCGTGCCGCCGCTGCTCGGCCGCTGGTTCGACGCCGACGATATCGTGGACACGGGCCGCACCGTGATCCTGAGCCACGAGTATTGGCAGCGCCGCTTCGGCGGCGACCCGGCCGCGGTCGGGCGGACGATGACCCTCAACGCGCAGCCCACGGAGATCATCGGCGTCATGCCCGCCGGGTTTCGTATCGCCGATATCGAGGCCGATCTGCTAGTTGGGCCGATGTGGTTCGACCGCGCCGAGGTGGCGTTGAACCTATTCAGCTACTACGGCGTCGCGCGGCTCAAGCCCAGTATGACGGTCGCCGACGCGAACGCCGACATCGCGCGCATGATCCCGATTTGGCTCGAATCGTGGCCGCCTCCCGGCCGCGACGCGCGCCTCTATGCCGACGTGTGGCGCATCTCACCGTCTGTGCGGCCGCTGAAGCAGGACGTCGTAGGGGACGTCGGCGTGCTGCTGTGGCTCGTCACGGCGATGATCGGTGTCGTGTTGCTGATCGCTTGCGCGAACGTCACGAATCTCATGCTGATTCGTGGCGCGGCGCGGCACCATGAGCTCGCCATCCGTGCCGCGCTCGGCGCCGGCGCGGCGCGCCTCCGTCGCGCGTTGCGGATCGAGGGTCTCGCAGTCGGGCTCTTGGGCGGGTTAGCGGGCCTTGCCATCGGCGAGGCGGGCTTACGTGTGCTCGCGGCGCTTGCTCCGGCCAATCTCCCGCGACTCGGCGAGGTGGCCCTCGATGCGAAGGTTATCGCGGTCGCACTGATCGTGTCGTCATTGGCGGGCTTCTTGGTCGGGCTCGTGCTCGCTGCAAGAGTCGAAAGCGGTCGGCTGCACGAGAGCCTGCACTGCGGAGGTCGAACGTCGAGCGCGGGTCGCGCACAGCAGCGAGTCCAGCAGTCGTTGGTTGTTGCTCAGGTCGCGTTGGCCGTCGTGGTCCTTGTCTGCGCGGGCTTGCTCTTGCGGACCGCCGATGCACTGCGCGCAGTGGATCCCGGTTTCAGCGGCGCCGATCACGTACAGACGTTTCGCATTTCCATGCGCGGCGGCCAGGTCCCGGAACCGGAGCAAGTCGCGCGGCGGCAGCAAGCGATCGTCGATGCGCTGGCAGCGCTGCCCGGTGTCGACGCCGTCGGCTTCGCGAGCTCGGTGCCGATGGACGAGGCCAATCGTATTGGCGACACGATAGAGGTCGAGGGTCGACCGCCGGACGGGTCAGGAGAGCCCAGCGTGCGTCGCGTCAAGAACGTCTCGCCGGGATTGTTCCAGGCCGTGGGTCAGACCCTATTGGTAGGCCGCGACTTGTCGTGGACCGATCTCTACGACGGAAGGCCCGTCGTGCTGGTCTCCGAGAATATGGCCCGCGAGCTCTGGACGGAGCCCGGAGCCGCGATCGGCAAGCGGCTGCGTATACGGGGCGATGCCCGCTGGCGCGAGGTCGTCGGCGTCGTCGCGGACGTGCGCGAAGATGGCTTGCGCGACCCGGCGCCGACGATCGTCTATTGGCCGTCGCTGCAGCCAGGGCGGGTCAGCCGCTCCGTGGTCATCGCCGTGCGCAGCGACCGCGCCGGCACCGAAGCGCTGAACCGCGAGATACAACAGTCGGTCTGGTCCGTCGACGGGAATCTCCCCGTGACTTCCGTGCGGACGCTAGCGGACATCTACGACGAGTCTCTGGCACGAACGACGTTCATGGTCGTCGTTTTGCTCGTCGCCGCGAGCGCGGCGCTCGCGCTCGGCGTCGTCGGGCTATACGCCGTGCTGTCGTACGCGGTGGCGTTGCGCCGCCGCGAGATTGCGATCCGGTTGGCGCTTGGCGCGAGCGGGCGCGACGTGCGACGGCGGTTGTTACGGCACGGTGTGGCGCTGGCGACGCTTGGCGTCGCGATCGGTCTCGCGACCGCCGTGGGCGTAACCCGGCTCGTGATGGCCACTCTTTATGAGGTGGGGCCCGTCGATCCGCTGACGTATGCGGCGGTGGCCGCCGGTTTGCTCGGCGTCGCCGCGCTCGCGAGCTACGTGCCGGCGCGGCGGGCGTCGACCGTCGACCCCGCGGAGTCGCTGGCGGCGGAATAGGAGGTCGCGTGGACACTTGGCTGCGCAGTATCCGTTACGCGGTTCGCGTGCTCGCGCGGACGCCGGCGTTCACCGCGACCGTGGTCGCGACGCTCGCGATCGTCATCGGCGCCAACACGGCGGTGTTCTCGCTGATCGACGCCGTGCTGCTGAAGCCGCTGCCGTTTCCGGAGCCCGATCGGCTCGTGCTGCTCACCGAATCGCGTGACGGCGCGCCGACCGGCAACACGGCGCCCGTGCGCCTCGAGGAGTGGAACGCGGCGACCACGACGCTCGAGGCCATCACGGGCTTCTACACGGAAGACGCGTCGGAGACCTCGGGCGATCTGCCGGAAAGGTTCCGCATTGCGCGAGTCGCGCCGCGCTTCATCGACGTTTGGGGAGTTGCGCCCGCGCTCGGGCGCGGCTTCATGCCAGCGGACAACCAAGAGGGCGCGGCGCCCGTCGCCCTCGTGAGCCATCGCTATTGGACCGAGTACCTCGGTGCCGACCCGGCTGTTTTAGAGCGCCAGGTTCGCCTCACGGACGGTCCGTATTCGATCGTCGGGGTCATGCCGGCCACCTTCCGTTTTACGGACCGCGACGTCGACATCTGGGTGCCGCGCATCTTCTTGCCGTTCATGACGCAGCGAACGCTGCCGTGGTACGCCGCCTATGGGCGCCTGAAACCTGGCGTAACGATCCAGCAAGCGCGCGCTGATCTCGGCGCGATCCAAGCGCGACTCGGCGAGCAATTTCCCGAGACTGACCGCGAGCTCGGCGTCTACATGGAGCCGCTCAAGGACAGCGTCGTCGGCAGCGTGCGCGGCTCGCTGTGGATCGTGTTCGGTGCCGTCAGCGTGCTCGTGCTGATCGCGGCTACGAACGTAGCGGCTCTGCTCTTGGCGCGCGCCGCACGGCGCAAGCAAGAGATCGCCGTGCGTCTCTCGCTCGGCGCTTCGAGCTCGTCGGTGCTATTGCAGAGTCTCACCGAGACCGCCGTGCTCGCCGTCGCGGGTGCCGGACTTGGCCTCGCCCTCTCGACAGCTTCGTCCGTTGGATTGCGCGCCTGGGTTCCCGATTTGCCGCGTATCGACGAGCTCGCTTTCGGGCGCGGGGTGCTGCTCTACACCGCCGTCGCCGTGGTCGCCGTGACGGCGCTCTGCGGGGTGTTGCCGGCCATTCGTGCGATGCAGGTTCCCGCGGCGGGTGGTCTCGCCCGCGACGGACGCCGAACGCAAGTGTCGGGCCGCCACGCGCTGCAGTGGCTGTTCGTCGGTGTGCAGGTGACGTTCGCCGTGGTTTTGCTCGCAGGCTCGGGGCTCTTGATTCGCAGCGTCGTCGAGCTCTCGCGCGTCGAGCCGGGGTTCGACGCGAGCCGCGTTCTCTCGTTCCGGCTGAGCGGCACGTTTCAAGACTTCGAATTCCTCGCGCCGCGCGTCGGGCAAATCCTCGACGAGCTCGCGCACTTGCCGGGTGTCGAGGCGGCCGCGATCTCGGCGCCGGTGCCCGGCGTGCTCAACGACGGCAGCGGTTTTCAGTTCAGCACCAACGAGTGGGCAAGGCTCGAGGGTCGCGCGGAACAGGAGCAACGTTTACTCGCCGATTTCCGCGTTACATCGCCGAGCTATTTCGCCACGATGGGAATCCCGCTGCTGGCCGGCGATCTGTGCACAGTACCGGTCGAGAATGCGCTTCCGCCCATGATGGTCAACGCAACGTTCGCCACGCGCTATTCGCCGGGCGCGTCGGTAGTCGGCCGCACGCTGTTTGGGCTCGGCGGCACGAATTACCGCGTCGCCGGCATCGTCGGCGACTCGCGCGAGTATGGCGCCGGTCGGGCGGCGAACCCGACGGTCTATCCGTGCCGCACGGCCTATGTGAATCCCGCTTCCGCGTTTCTGCTGCGCACGCGCGGCGATCCTTCATCCGTGGTCGCAGCCATGCGCGCCAAGGCTAAGGAGCTCACGCCGCTCCGGGCCGTCTACGACGTCGCGCCGCTCGCCGAGCGCATGGGCACCGAGCACTCGGATGACCGGTTGCGAGCGGCGGCGCTCGCTTTGTTCGCCGGTGTCGCCTTGTCGCTCGCGACCCTCGGCGTGTATGGCACCTTGAGCTATGTGGCGAGCCTGCGCCGCCGCGAAGTCGGACTGCGCGTGGCTCTCGGCGCCCTGCAAGGACGAATCGTCGCCGAGTTCCTCGGTACGGCGCTCGGTGTCGTCGCGATCGCGTGCGTCGCTGGGCTCGCGTTGTTTTTCGCTCTTTCGCGGCTGCTCGCGGGCTTGCTTTACGGTGTATCGAGCACGGATCCCCTGACACTCGGGGCGGTGGTGGCGCTGGTCACGGCGGTGGGTGCGATGGCGGCGCTGTTTCCGGCGCTGCGCGCTGCGCGTGTCGATCCCATGACGGTGCTGCGGGAGGAATAACTCATGGAAGCGCTGCTGAGCGACATTCGCTACGCGATCCGCGTGCTGGCGCGGACACCGGGATTCACCTTTACCGTCGTGTTGACGCTCGCGCTCGGCATCGGCGCGAACAGCGCCGTGTTCTCCGCGATCGATGCGATTCTGTGGCAGCCGCTCGGCTTTCCGGACGCGGACCGGCTCGTCGTCGTGAACCAGTCGATCCCCAATGCGCCGATCAGCAACACGGCTCCGGTGCGCATCGAGGAATGGAACGCTGAGAGCTCGACGTTCGCGGCGATCACGGGCTATTACCGCCAGGATGTCTCCGAAACCTCCGGCGACCTGCCGGAAAAATATCGCCTCGCGAACGTGGCGCCGCGCTTCCTCGAGGTGTGGCGCACGGAGCCGCTGATCGGCCGCGGATTCACGGCGGCGGATAGTCAAGCCGGGGCAGCGCCCGTCGCGTTGGTGAGCCATCGCTATTGGACGACGAAGCTCGAGAGCGATCCCAACGTGCTCGAGCGAACGGTGCGCATCGGCGAGCAGGCGATTCCGATCGTCGGCGTGATGCCCGCGTCGTTCCGGTTTCCCGATCGCGACGTCGATCTGTTCACGCCGACGATCTACGAGCCGTTCGTGCTGAACCGCAGCAACCTTTGGATGCGCGGCTATGGCCGCCTCGAGCCCGGTGTGTCCGTGGAGCAAGCGCGCGCGGACCTCGAGCTCATCCAGGCGCGACTCAGGGAGCAGTATCCCGAGGCCGATCGCAACGTCGGTGTGTACGTGGAGCAGCTCAAGGAGACGACGGTCGGCTCCGTGCGCGGCTCGCTGTGGCTCTTGTTCGGCGCGGTCTCGGTGCTGTTGCTGATCGCCTCGACGAACATCGCGGCGCTGCTGCTTGCGCGCGCAGCGAAGCGCAGCCAGGAGATCTCCGTGCGGTTGTCGCTCGGCGCGCCGCCCGCGTCGATCCGGTCGCAGGTCTTCGTCGAGACCGCGGTGCTGGCCGTTGCCGGGGCGCTGCTCGGCCTGCTCGTGGCCGTCGGCGCCTCCGCCGCGCTGCGTAGGCTCGCTCCAGATTTTCCGCGGATCGAAGAGCTCGCGCTCGACGGCAGCATTCTGCTCTACACGTTGGCCGCGATCGTCGCCGTCACGGTCGTCTGCGGCCTGGTGCCTGCGATCCGCGCCGGGCGCGTCAGCTTGAGCGGCGCTCTGACCGACGCGCGCCGCTCGCAGGTCTCGGGGCGACACTCGCTGCAATGGCTGTTCGTCGGCATTCAGGTGGCCTTGTCGGTCGTGCTGCTCGCCGGTGCGGGGTTGCTGATCCGTAGCTTCCAGGAGCTATCGCGCGTCGATCCCGGTTTCGAGGCGAGTCGGATCCTGAGCTTCCGCATCGGCGGCACGTTCGAGGACTTCGGAGGGCTCGCGGAGAAAGTCGGGCTCATTCTCGACGAGCTCGGCGCTCTGCCTGGTGTCGAGGCCACGGCCGTCTCGTCACCCGTGCCCGGCATGATCGACGACGGCAGCGGCTTCCAGTTCGGGATCGGCACTCTTCGGCTCGACGGCCGTGACGACACGCAAGAGCCGGCGACGGCGCAGATTCGCGTCGTGTCGCCGAGCTACTTCGGCACGATGCAGATCCCGTTGCTCGCCGGCGAGCTCTGTAGGGTGATTCCGCCGAATACGCCCGGTACACCCGTCGAGGTCATGGTCAACTCCGCGTTCGCAACGCGTTACCTCGGCGGCGCGTCATCGGCCGTCGGCGCGATCGTCCGGCCCAATCCCAACGTTGCGTTGCGCATCGCGGGCGTGGTCGGCGACGCGCGCGAGTTCGCGCTCGATCGAGCGGCCGTGCCCTCGTACTATCCGTGCCGAATGGCGTACGCGACCCCGGCGCTCGCGTTCCTCGTGCGCTCGCGCGGCGATCCGGGCGGGATCGTCGGGGCGGTCCGCGCGAAGGTCAAAGAGCTAGAACCCCTGCGCGCCGTCTACGACGTAGCGCCGCTCCCGGAGCGCATCGGCAACGAGTACGCGGACGATCGGCTGCGCACGTCGGCACTCGCGCTGTTCGCGGGCACGGCGCTCGCGCTCGCGTGCCTCGGTGTGTACGGCACGTTGAGCTACGTCGTGAGCTTGCGCCGCCGCGAGGTAGGCCTGCGCGTCGCACTCGGCGCGCAGCAAGGCAACATCGTCGCGCAGTTCTTGGCGAAGGCGCTGCGCGTCGTCGCGGTCGCTTGCATCGTCGGCCTCGTGCTGTCGCTGGCGTTCTCGCGTGTGCTTTCCGGAATGTTGTTCGGCGTGTCGCCGTTCGATGCCGCCACGCTCGCCGGCGTCGTCGTGCTCGTGACGAGCGTCGCCGTGGTGGCGGCTCTAGTCCCCGCCGTTCGCGCCGCTCGCGTCGATCCGATGACGGTGTTGCGGGAGGAATGACCTATGGGGCGGCTCCGCCAAATGCGAACGCTTCGCGTTCAACGAATCCCTCACGTGAGGGATTCGTTGGCTGGCGGCGGCGATTCCGAGTGACAGGAGCACCGGTTATGAGCAGGGGATTCCTTCAGGACGTCAACTACGCGTTGCGCGCGCTCGCGAGCCGGCCGCTCTATGCGGTCGCGTCGATCGCCGTGCTGGCCGTCGCGATCGGGGCGAACACGACGGTGTTCAGCGTGTTCAACGGCTTGTTCCTGCGGCCGTTGCCGTACCCGGAAGGCGACCGGCTCGTCATGGTCTACGACTCCTATCCGAAGCAAAACCTGTTGAACGCGGGCACCGCGATTCCGGATTACCTCGAGCGGCGCGAGCAGGCGCAGTCACTCGAGAATCTCGCGATCGTCTCCGAGTTTCCCCGGACGCACGTCTCCGAAGGGCCGCCGCAACGACTGCTGGTCGCGGCGACCTCGCCGTCGCTGTTCGATGTGCTGCGTATCGCGCCGGCGATCGGCCGCGCCTACACGGAGGGCGAGGCTACTGTCGGCAACGAGAACGTCGTCGTGCTGAGCCACAGGCTCTGGAACACGCGTCTCGGCGCACGGCGCGACATTCTCGGCAGCGACATTCGGCTCGACGGAGCGTCGTTTCGCGTCATCGGCGTGATGCCGGAGAACTTCGGTTTCCCCCGGCGCGACGTCGATGCTTACGTACCGTTCGCGTTCACCCCCCAACAGACGAGCGACGCGGGGCGCGGCAATCAGTTCTCAACCAGCGTGGGACGGCTGCGCGACGGCGCGACCGTCGAGGGCTTGGAAGCCGAGCTCGCGGCGATCGTGCAGCGCAACGTCGCTGCGGGTCGTCTGCCGGCCGACGCGGTCACCGTCGCAGGGTTCACGGGTCGCGCCGAGCCGCTGCGCGACTTGCAGGTCGGCAATCTCCAAGAAATGTTGGTGATCCTCCAGGCGGTGGTGCTTGCCGTTCTGCTGATCGCGTGCGCCAATCTTGCGAATTTGCAGCTGACGCGCTTGGCGTCGCGCCGCAAGGAGCTTGCGGTGCGCGCAGCCCTCGGCGCCGCTGGCGAGCGCCTCGTAGGCATGGTGCTCGTCGAGGCGCTGTTGCTGGCCCTCGCGGGCGGCGCACTCGGTGTCGTCGTGGCATCGTTGGGCCTTGCGCTCGTGCGCGCGCTTGGGCTCGACCGCTCCAACGACGGGTTCGAGTTCGCGCTCGACCCCACGGCGCTCGCGTACACGTTCGGTGCCGCCGCGCTTGCGGGCATCGCGTCAGGCTTGCCGCCGGTGTTGGCGCTGTTGCGCGACGACTTGACGGGTGCCATTCGCGAGGCCGGCCGTCAGGGCGGCGGAGGGCGCCGCGCGCAGCGAATGCGCAGCGGGCTCGTCGTCGCGCAGCTCGCCATGAGCGTCATGCTGCTCGTTGGCGCCGGCTTGTTGACGAAAAGCTTCTACGGCTTGCTCGGCGAAGGCCCAGGCTTCAATTCGAGCGGCGTGTGGACCGCGCGCTTCTCGCTCGCGGGGCCACGCTATACGGAGCCAGATTCTTGGCCGCGGTTCCAGGAGCAGGCTCTAGCGGCGCTACGTGCGCTCCCGGGTGTCAGCGCGGCCGGCCTCACGTCGGTCTTGCCATTCGCGGGCAACAACCAACAAGGTTCGACGGTGATCGACGGTTACGTGATGCCTGCAGGCGGCTCGGAGCCGCACGCGCAGCACCGGTCGATCGACGAAGGGTATCTCGCGGCGCTGGGCTTGCCCGTAGTCGCCGGTCGCAATTTCGCCCCACACGAGTCCGAGCCCGTCGTCATCATCGACGAGACGCTCGCGGCGAAATATTGGCCGCGCGGTGACGCGCTCGGCCAACGGTTGCGACGGAACTTCGATCCGGCGGATCGTTGGTTCACGATCATCGGCGTCGTGCCCGCGGTCAAGCACGCGAGCCTCGCCGAGACCTCGATCAAGGAGACGATCTATTGGCATTACGAGCAGCGCCCGCCACGCGCGGCCGTTTTCGCGCTGCGCACGGTCGTGCCGCCGAGGCAGATTGCGGACGCCGTGAGTGCCGCCGTCGCCGCGCTCGATCCCGACGTCGCCATCTCCGACGCGCGTTCGCTCGACGAACGCGTCGAACGCTCCCTCGGCCCACAGCGCACGCCCATGGTGCTGACGCTCGTGTTCGCCGGCGTCGCGTTCGTGCTCGCCGTGATCGGCATCTACGGCGTGCTCGCGTGGGCCGTGACCCAGCGCGTCGGCGAGATCGGTGTGCGCATGGCGCTCGGCGCGCGCGCCGTCGACATCGGTCGCATGATCTTGGAGCAAGGCGGCCGGCTCATCGCGATCGGGCTCGTCGTCGGCGTCGCGGGCGCGCTCGCGCTCGGGCGCGTGTTGTCGTCGCAGCTCGATCGAGTCGGCGCGTTCGATCCCACGGTGCTCGCGCTGACCGTCGTCGGCCTCGGCGGCGCGGCGCTTTTCGCGAGCTGGCTGCCGGCGCGCCGCGCGGCTCGCATCGATCCGATGCGTGCGCTACGAGAGGAATAGAAAGGAGTGATGCCGATGCAACTGGCGCAGGCGTTTCGCAGGCTTGTTCGAGCGCCGGGTTTCACGCTGACGACTGTGCTCACGCTCGCCGTCGGCATCGGCGCGACGACGTCTATTTTCAGCGTCGTCAACGGGGTGCTGCTGAAACCCCTGCCGTACCCCGATTCCGACCAGCTCGTGGAGCTGCGGCAGCGCTCGGCGAACACGGGCAACAACTGGCTGCCGATCTCGCCACCGATCTACTTCACCTACCGCGACCACAATGAGACGCTCGAATCGATCGTTCTCTGGACGCGAGGCACAGCGAACATCACGGGCGATACCGAGCCGGAAGAGGTGCCGACGATCCGAACGACATTCGAGCTGCTGCCGACGCTCGGTGTCGTGCCGGAGCTCGGCCGCGGGTTCGACGCGAACGACGACGCGGTCGGCGGCCCCAAGACGGTCGTGCTGTCGCATGCGTATTGGCAGCGTCGCTTCGGCGGCGCTGGCGATGCCGTTGGGCGCACGCTCGTCGTCGACGGGGCGTCGCACGAGATCATCGGCGTGCTGCCGCGAAGCTTCCGCTTCGAGCGCGACACGGCCGACATTCTGCTGCCGATGCAACTGAATCGCGCGACGGCGTTCGTCGGTCCGCTCGGCGAGAGGGGCCTCGCGCGCCTGCGCGCCGGCGTGACGATCGAGCAGGCGAACGCGGATCTCGAGCGGCTGTACCCGGTCATGCTCGCGGCGTTTCCGTCGATGCCGGGTATGAGTCCTCAGGTTTTCAGCAATCTGCGGTTCGCGCCCGACGTCGTGCCGCTCAAGGATGCCGTCGTCGGCGATCTCGGCAACGTGCTGTGGATTCTGCTCGGCACGATCGGCATCCTGCTGCTCGTCGCGTGCGCCAACGTGGCCAATCTGTTGCTCGTGCGCACGGAAGGGCGCAGCCGCGAGCTCGCGGTCCGGGCCGCACTCGGCGCCTCGCGTGCGCGTTTGGCCGCCGGGCTGCTGCTCGAGAGCGCGCTGCTCGCGTTGGTCGGCGGAGTAGCGGGTCTGGCACTGGCGGCCATCGTTCTCCCAGGGTTCCTGGCGCTGGCGGCGGCCGAGCTGCCGGACGTTCTTACAATCGCCGTCGACCCCACCGTCATGGTTTTTGCGCTCGCGACATCGATCGGCGCGGGGCTCTTGTTCGGCGCGCTGCCCGCGTTGAAGCACATGGCCGCGGGCGAGGCGAAGACGCCCGTCGCCGGGCGTGCGCATACGGAAGGCCGCGATCGTCGCCACGCTCAGCGGGCGTTGGTCGTCGGCCAAGTGGCGCTCGCGCTCGTCCTGCTCGTGGCCGCGGGCCTCATGATCCGCTCGTTCCAAGAGCTGCGCAGCATCGACCCCGGGTTCGTCGATCCGGAAGAAGTCCAGACGGTGGCGATCACGGTACCTCAGGGGTCCGTGCCCGAGTTCGCGCGCGTGATTCAGCTACTCGGCGACATGCAGGATCGGCTCGCGGAAATCCCGGGCGTCGAGGACGTCGGCTTCGTGTCGCGCTTGCCGCTCGAGTTCGGGCCGAGCTCCAGTTTCTTCATCGAGGACCGGCCGGGCGCCGAGGGTGTCGCGCCGCCGAATAGCGCATTTCGCTACACGTCGCCGAATCTTTTCGAGACGCTCGGTACGCCGCTCGTCGCCGGCCGCACGTTCGACTGGGCCGATCATCGCGGCACTGCGCGCCGCATCGTCGTGTCGGAGAATTTCGCGCGAAGAGAGTGGGGAACGCCGGAACAGGCGCTCGGCAAACGGTTGCGCATGACGCCGGCCGAGCCGTGGGGCGAGATCGTCGGTGTCGTCGGCGATGTCCGCAACGGGCTCCTCGAAGCGCCGGCGCCGACGGCCGTCTATATGACTCTCGCCGATCCGTTGGCCCAGTTCATCGCGCGCAGCGTCCGGTTCGCGATTCGCAGCGAGCGCGTCGGGACGGCAGCGTTCATGCAGGACATCCAGCGAGCGATCTGGTCCGTCGACCCGACCCTGCCGCTCGCGAACGTGCAGACGCTCGGCGACATCTACGACCGGTCGATGGCCCGCACGTCGCTGACGCTCGTGTTGTTGGGCATCACGGCCGCAATGGCTTTGCTGCTCGGCCTGCTCGGTATCTACAGCGTGATCAGCTACATGCTCGCGCAGCGCGCGCGCGAGCTCGGGATCCGCATGGCGCTCGGCGCGCAGAGCTCGAGCCTGCGACGGTTGTTGCTCGGCCAGGTCGTCGCGCTCGTCGGTGTCGGTGTTGCGGTCGGTCTCGTCGGCGCCGCAGGCCTG
>Ga0302046_10004400_pt1 | contig 12540 bp, 10 predicted proteins | sample RVTome_11_FD_200261 | JGI IMG/M metagenome (GOLD analysis project Ga0302046, IMG submission 200261) | Soil microbial communities from uranium-contaminated site in the Upper Colorado River Basin, Wyoming, United States - RVT147D111 (version 2) ...
CACCTCCCCAACGCACCGGTTCGTCGGGAGTCTTCACGCCTGCGCACGCGTCGGTGGGCGAAGCCATCCGGCACTTTTTCGGGCTTCGCGAGCCGGCCTCCCAGCCGATCGCCTTCTCGCATCAGGTGCACGTCGAAGAGGTGGGACTCGGGTGCGATTTCTGTCACGACGGCGCGAGCGTCGGCCCGGCCGCCGGGCTCCCGGGCATCGAAACGTGCATGCTGTGCCACTCCGGTGTGGGGCTCGATCTGCCCGAGGTCCAGGTTCTCCTCCGGCATCGCGACGAGGGAATCGAGCCGGGCTGGGAGCGGGTATACGGATGGCCCGAGGAGTCCCACGTGCGGTTCAACCACCGACCGCACTACATCCGGGGCGTGGGCTGCGCATCCTGTCACGGCGATGTCTCCCGCATGGGCGCCGCCGAGCGAGCCGTGGAGCACACCATGGCCTTTTGCGTCGATTGCCACGAACAGGAACAAGCATCCAACGAATGCACGGCCTGTCACTACTGAACTGACTGAGGCTATGGACCGAAGGAGATTCTTCAAAGTCACCGCGGCCACCGGAGCGGGGGCGACGCTCGCCGGTTGCGGCAATCCGGAGAACCAGCTCATCCGCTTCATCCCCGACGAGCGTCTGACGCCGGGACTCTCCGAGTGGAAACCGGGCATCTGTCCGCTCTGCGATGCCGGCTGCGGCCTGATCGTCCGTGTCATGCCGGGAGACGCCGAAGTCATCCGTGAGGGCCAGGCCGGCATCGTCCGGAAGAGCCTCGCGAAGAAGCTCGAAGGAAATCCGGAGCATCCGGTCAGCCAGGGTCGGTTGTGCGTCCGGGGGCAAGCCGCGATTCAGGTGACCTACCATCCCGACCGGCTGACCCAACCCCTCCGCCGCGTCGGCGCTCGCGGCTCCGGTCAATTCGAAGCGGTCTCGTGGGACGACGCGCTGGGAGAACTCCTCGACCAGCTCGATGCTCTCCGCACCGACGGCCAGGAAGACCGCCTGACTCTCCTGACCCGAAAGACCGGGGGCCAACGGGGGCGCCTCGTGGCCGACTTCCTTGCGCGGTTTGGCGGCCCCGCGCCCGTCGTCTTCGAAGTCTTCGGGGACGACGTCCTGCGGCGGGCCAACGATGCCAGCTTCGGGTTTCGCCAGCTCCCGACGCTCGACCTCGCGCGGAGCATGCACGTTTTGTCCTTCGGCGCGGATTTCCTCGGAACATGGAACTCGCCTGTCGCGCAGAACGTCGCCTACGGCGACATGCGCCAGGGGCGGCCGGGACGGCGCGGCAGGCTCGTGCAGGTCGAGACCCGGATGTCCCAGACCGGCGCCAACGCCGACGAATGGGTCCCGATCCGCCCGGGAACCGAAGGCGCGCTGGCGCTCGGTCTGGCCCACGTCATCATGGAGTCGGGCGCCCGGGAGAGCGGCGACGCGGGCCGCGCCGGCCGCCTCATCGAAGGCTGGTCGGAGGGCCTCCCGGCCCATACCCCCGAAGAGACCGAACGACTGACCGGGATCGGCCGGGATCGCGTCCGCCGGCTCGCCCTGGAGTTCGCGGAGAACGGGCCTTCGGTAGCCGTCGTCGCCGGCGGACCGCTGGCCCAGACCAACGGCTTCCCGACCGCGCTTGCCGTAAACGCCCTGAACGCTCTGGTTGGAAGCGTCGGCCGGCCCGGCGGGCTGGTCTTCACTCCCGCTCCGCCGGCGGCGCCCGCCGCCGTTCGCGGAGAAGCGATGGCGGCAATGGCGGCCCGGATCCTCGAAGGCGGGGATTCGCCGGTGCGTGTCCTTCTGGTCGACGACACGAACCCGGTCTTCGGCGCGCCTCCCGCGTGGCGGGTCGCGGAGGCCCTCGAAGGCGTCCCCTTCATCGTCAGCTTCGGGCCGTTCCTCGATGAGACCAGCGTGTTGGCGGACCTGATCCTGCCCGACCATTCCTTCCTCGAGTCCTGGGTGGATCACATCCCCGAATCGGGGACGACTTCTGCGGTGGCGAGCGTCGCCGCCCCGGCGATGCGGCCGCTTCACGACACGCGGTCGATGCCGGATGTTCTCCTGGAGATCGGACGAAACCTGGCGCGGCCCCTGGCGCCGGCCTTTCCCTGGACGACGTTCGAAGACATGCTGCGTTCCGTTTTCGAAGTGTTGCCCGAGACCGGGGAAGGATGGGACGTGTGGGGCGCCTCCCGCGAGCGCGGCGGATGGTGGAGGGACGAAGCGCTTCGGGCGCCGCTCGGAACGAACCCTTCAGGATCCGCCGTCGGGATGCCCGATGCGGTGTTCGACGGGGACCCGGCCGATTACCCGTTCTACTTCCTGCCGTATGCGTCGCAGGCGTTTCTCGACGGGTCGCTGGCCCATCTGCCCTGGCTCCAGGAGCTGCCCGACGTCCTGTCCACGGCCATGTGGAGCAGTTGGGTCGAGATCAATCCGCGAACCGCCGACCGGCTGGGCATCGCCGACGGAGATCTCGTCGAGATCACGTCGGCACACGGATCGATTCCGGCGCCCGCGGTCGTCTATCCGGGCATCGCGCCCGATGTGATCGCGATGCCCGTCGGACAAGGTCACGAGACCTTCACGCGATACGCGAGCGGACGGGGCTCGAATCCGTTGGCTATCCTGGCGCCGGCCACGGAACCGGAGACGGGCGTGCTCGCCTGGGCCTCCACGCGCGTTCGCCTGACGAGGCTCGGCGGGGAAGGCAGCCTGATCCTCTTCGCCGGCAGCCTGAGAGAACACGAGGAGCACGGCAGGTAGCCCGATGCGACAAGACGACAACCAGACTGGAGCAACGCCGGCGTACAAGTGGGGCATGGCGGTCGATCTGGACCGCTGCACGGGCTGCGAAGCCTGCGTCGTTGCCTGCCGCGCCGAGAACAACGTGCCGACGGCGGGTGCCGAAGCGGCAGCCCGCAGCCGCGCCATCCACTGGATCCGGGTCGAGCGGTACTGGGATGGCGAATTTCCCGACGTGCGCGTCAGGTACCGCCCGGTATTCTGCCAGCAGTGCGACAGCGCGCCCTGCGAACCGGTGTGCCCCACCTACGCGTCGTACCACACCGAAGAAGGCCTGAACGCCCAGGTCTACAACCGGTGTATCGGCACGCGCTACTGCGCCAACGCATGTCCTTACAACGTGAGGTTCTTCAACTTCGATAACCCGGTGTGGGAGAAGCCGCTCGATCTCCAGCTCAACCCCGACGTGTCGATCCGGGAAGTGGGCGTCATGGAGAAGTGCACGTTCTGCATCCAGCGGATCAACGAGGCGAAGATCGACGCCGGCGCGATGGGAACGCGTATAGAAGACGGCGCGCTCCAGCCCGCCTGCGCGCAGTCGTGCACGGCCAACGCTCTCGTGTTCGGAGATCTGAACGACCCGGAGAGCGCGGTCTCCCGCCTCTCACGGTCTCCGCGCGGGGAGAAACTCCTGAGCGATCTGGGCACGGCGCCCTCGGTGACCTATCTCGGGCGCGAGGATTGATGTATGAATCACGCCGACTCCGACCGGATGACGGAAGACCTCCTCCGGCCGCTCTCGACCACGTCGCTCCGCTACCGCGTCGCTCTGGTCGCGTTCGGACTCGTCGCGCTGTCGGGACTTGGGGCGTGGGGCTACCAGATGTATTTCGGGATCGGCGTCTCGGGTCTCAACTGGCCGGTCTTCTGGGGATTCTATCTCGTCAACTTCGTCTTCTGGATCGGCATCAGCCATGCCGGCACGCTGATCTCGGCGATCTTGCGGCTGGTCAACGCGACGTGGCGCGGCCCGGTCACCCGCTTTGCCGAAGCGATCACTTCCTTCTCGCTCGTGATCGCGGCGCTGTTTCCGTTGATCCACCTCGGGCGCCCCTGGCTGGCCTTCTGGCTTCTGCCGCTGCCGAACGACCGCGGGCTCTGGCCCAACTTCCGCTCCCCGCTGGTCTGGGACTTTTTCGCCATCAGCACGTATTTCATCTCCAGCGCCCTGTTCATATTCCTTCCTATGATTCCCGACTTCGCGCTCTTGCGGGACCGTTCCGCGGGATCGAAGTGGAGGGTCTACGGCGTCCTGAGCACCGGCTGGAGAAGGCGATGAGCATCGAGGAAGCGCAAACGGCGGAGGAGCCGGCGTGAAGGCCGTCTACGCGCTGCACGACGATGCGGACGCCGCCCAGCGCTCTGTCAACGGCCTCAAGGCTCTGGGGATCGAAGAGCGGGACATCGCCGTGATGTCTTCGGTTCCGCTCGCAGGTCACGCGTTCTTCGAACGGGACAAGAAGTCGGTCGTTTCTCTCGCAGCCGTCCTTGCCGGCGCCGCGGGTTGCGCGGGCGGCGTCGCCCTGACATCCCTGACACAGCTCTCCTGGCCCCTCAACACGGGAGGCATGCCGATCGTCTCGATCTGGCCCAACCTGATTATCATCTTCGAGATGACGATGCTCTCGGCGATTCTCGCGACTGTGGTCACGCTGTTCGCGACGTCGGGGCTCCCGCGGCGGCTGCCCGCGATCTATGACCCGGAAGTCTCGAACGGGAAGATCCTGATCGGTGTCGCCGATCCGCCCGCGGACCGTCTCCCCGACATCGAACGGGCGCTGGGCGGGAACGGGGAGTTGCGACGCACGGACTAAGGCGGCACGGCGCGACCCCGATCTTCCCCCCGGACGCGACAGGGCGGCCCCGGTCTGCCTCCTGGCCGGTAGAGTTGTCCCCCCGACTGGCGGAGTCGTTCACCACCGAAACGACCGAAACGTTGATGGCTGGTCTCCGGCCGGGGTCGCGCCTTATAATTCCGCTGTCCGGTCGACTCCATCTTCGAGTCTCAGAGAGAGGTATCATGTCTCCTCTCCTGAACCGGTCCTGAAGCTCTGGGTCTGGCGGTCGAATGGCACAACGGACCACATGCGTGCTCGCTCTCGCCCTGGCTTTCTCGGGAGCGACGGAAATGAAAGGGCAGCTGTTCGCGCAGGAGGCCCGCCTGGGCGCGCTCGCCCCCGAGAACCTGGCCATTCCGCGGCCTGCGCCCCCCTTCGACCTCACCGGAACCTGGCTGCACGACATCGGACAGCCGGGCTCGTGGCGGTTCATACCGCCTGACTTCACGCTGACGCCGGAAGCGCAGGCGCACTACGATGCCGGCCGGGCGGCCGCCGCGGAGGGAAAGGTCTACCGCGACGACATCGGGCAGTGCTGGCCGGCCGGCCTGCCGCTGATCATGACGCGCGTGTGGCCGATCGCAATGATCCAGCTTCCCACCTCGATCTTCATGGTCAGCCACTTCATGAACAGCCTGCGGATCGTCTATCTCGACGGGCGCGCACACACGGACCCGGATATCGTCGTCCCCAGCTTCAACGGGGAGTCGATCGGCCGCTGGGAAGGCGACGCGCTCGTCGTCGATACGCGGAACTTCGTGGACCACCACCACTGGATGGATCAGGGAGGGGCCGCCATCCCGGCCAGCGACGCGCTCCGGATCGTCGAACGCATTCGTCTGATCGACGACGGAACGCGGCTCGAGATCGAGTACACGATGACGGATCCGAAGAGCTGGCAAGGCGAATGGACGATGACGAAGTGGTTCGACCGGGTCGACGACGCCGACATAACCGAGGTCGAGTGCTGGCCCGATCTGAACGACCATATCCCCGCCGCCACTTCGGACGCTCACGTTCGGTAGCCGAAGCTCCCGCATCTTCAGGACCAGCAATGTCCATCCCCGCCGGGCGGAGACGACATTCGTGTCGCGGGGCGGACCGGCGGGTCCGCCCACGCATGAAGAGCTCAGGAGTGGTCAGTACCGGTAGTGATCGGGCTTGTACGGGCCACCGACGGGCACCCCGATATACTCGGCCTGTTCATCGGTCAGCCTGGTGAGCTTCACGCCCAGCTTGTCCAGATGCAGGCGCGCCACTTTCTCGTCCAGGTGCTTCGGCAGGACATAGACCTTCTTCTCGTACTTCGAGTTGTTCTTCCACAACTCGACCTGCGCGATGACCTGGTTGGCGAAGCTGTTGCTCATCACGAAACTGGGATGGCCTGTCGCGCAACCCAGGTTGACCAGGCGTCCCTCGGCGAGGACGATGATGCTGTGGCCGTCGTCGAAGTGCCACTGGTGAACCTGCGGCTTGATCTCCTCCTTGCGGATCCCCGGTATTCTGGCCAGGCCCGCCATGTCGATCTCGTTGTCGAAATGGCCGATGTTGCAGACGATCGCCTTGTCTTTCATCTGTTTCATGTGATCTGCGGTGACGATCCTGAAGTTGCCGGTCGTGGTCACAAAAATGTCGGCCTCGGATACGACCTCGTCCAATCGCACGACCTGATAGCCTTCCATCGCCGCCTGCAACGCGCAGATCGGATCGATCTCGGTGACGAGAACGCGCGCGCCCTGCCCCCGCATGGACTGGGCGCAGCCTTTACCGACTTCGCCGTATCCGCATATGACGACCGTCTTGCCGCCGATCATCACGTCGGTCGCCCGCATGATGCCGTCCGGCAGCGAGTGGCGGCAGCCATAGATGTTGTCGAACTTGCTCTTGGTCACGCTGTCGTTGACGTTGATGGCCGGGAAGAGCAGCTTCCCCTTCTCCGCGCGCTGATAGAGGCGGTGGACGCCGGTCGTGGTCTCCTCGCTGACGCCCCTGACTCCCTGGGCCATCCGGTTCCAGTACTGAGCGTCTTCGGCGAGCCGATTGCGAAGGAGCGTCAGGATGACCTTCGTCTCCTCGTTGTCGGTGCCGTCCGGGTCGGGAAGCGTGCCGTCTTTGGCATAGGCGTCCTCGGCCTCCTTCCCCATATGAACCAGGAGCGTGGCGTCGCCGCCGTCGTCGACGATGAGCTGCGGGCCCCCTTCGCGAAACTTCAGAATCTGATCGGTGCACCACCAGTACTCCTCGAGGCTCTCGCCCTTCCATGCATAGACCGGGACGCCCGCTTCCGCGATCGCGGCGGCCGCGTGGTCCTGCGTGCTGAAGATGTTGCAGCTCGCCCAGCGGACGTCGGCGCCCAGCGCGGCCAGGGTCTCGATGAGCACGGCCGTCTGAATCGTCATGTGAAGCGAGCCGGAGACGCGCACACCCTGGAGCGGCTTCTCTTTCGCGTATTCTGCGCGGATCGCCATCAGACCCGGCATTTCATGCTCGGCCAGCTCGATCTCCTTGCGACCGAACGCCGCCAGCTTGATGTCGGCCACCTTGTAATCGGTCTTCACTGTGGTGCTCATGAACTCTCCCCTTCTGAATAGTGTGATTGACTACGAATTGCGTTTATTCCCCCGGTCGCGTTCCCGCCGGGCGCGGCGTTCGGCCGATATCAGGAACAGATCCGGCGCCGGCCGTGTCGGACCGGCCGGGCTTCCCGCTTCGGGCAATGACAGAGCGCGCCGGCACAAAACCTCGAAGCCCGCGCGAGCGAGACACGCCGCAACCTTCCCGGGATCGATCCCCAGCGATGCGTCCCCGATCCTGCCGCGAAAGTCCTCCATCGCATGGGGCCCGATGTCGACGACCAGAAGCCGGCCCCCATCGACGACGACCCGGGCCAGCTCTCCCAACGCCTGATCCAGATCCGGCGAGTGGCGCAAGACAAGCATGGCGACGGCGCAATCGATCGAGGCCTCTTCGACAGGCAGTGCTTCCAGACGGCCGAGCCTGAAGTCCACGTTCCCGAGACCCTTCCGCGTCGCGCGCTGTCCGGCCAGCCCGAGCATCGCCGGCGACGAGTCCGCGGCGACCACCTCCCGGAAGTGGCTCCCCAGAAACGGCAGCAGATAGCCCGTTCCGGTACCCGCGTCGAGCACGCGCCAGCCGGTCGGGAGCAAGCTCGCCAGAGCTTCGAGGTGAAAGGCGCTCCCGAAGTGCTCTCGCCGGAGCTCGTCCCACTGGAGGGCCAACCGCTCGAACGCGTCGTCGGAACCGTTCCGGTCCCGAACCGCCCGGCGGAGCCGGCTCTCGACGGCGCCCGACAGGGGCTGGCGCCGGAGCCAGGCGTTCAACACCTGGTTCAGGTCGCCGGCGCCGTTCGGAGAGGGTTCCGCGAGCCCGATGTAGACCCGCGGACCCTGATGATTACGACATCCCAGTACGGCAGCGTGTCGAAGTCGATGTCGTCGCTGAGCTCGGTTACAGCGTAGTCTGTCATCAACCAGCCCACTCTCTAAAGATACGCGTTCACGACGTACTCGTACAGCATGCGGTGGCTCGTGAAGAACGATCCGTTGAAGGCGATCACCTGGCGGGCGACTTCGAGAAACTCGTCCGGCTTGTCGTAGAAGAGGGGAACGATGACGTTCTCCAGCTTCTCGTAAAGGGACGGCGCGTCGAGCGACCGGTCGCTGCCGTCGCCGATGGACCACCCGGTGATGCCTTCCACGTGGCCTTCGACCCACCAGCCGTCGAGGACGCTGAAACTGGGAACGCCGTTGAGCGCGGCCTTCATGCCGCTGGTGCCCGACGCCTCCATCGGGGGCTCCGGCGTGTTCAGCCACACATCGACGCCCGATGTCAGCACGGCTCCGATCTCCATGTCGTAATCGTCCAGATAGGCCACCTTGAGGTCCGGATCGAGAACCTCGATCGCCCTGAAGATCCTCTGGATCATCTCCTTGCCTTCGTGGTTGTTGGGATGCGCCTTGCCGGAGTACACGAGCTGGAGCCGCCCCCGCCGCGTCGAGATCCGTCTCAGGCGCTCGATATCGGTGAACAACAGGCCTCCACGCTTGTAGACCGCAGCGCGCCGCGCGAAACCGATGGTCAGAGGCGCGACCTCCATCCCGCGGTTGGTGGTTTCGTTGACGTAGTCGATCAGCCGCGTCTTGCACTCGACATGCGCGTTCCAGAGCTCGAGCTTCGGAATACCGGCCGCATGACGCAATGCGAAGTTGTCCCTTTTCCATCCGGGCATGTACCTGTCGAACAGGCGCTGGAAAGCGGGAGCCGTCCACCGGCCGGCGTGGACGCCGTTCGTGATGGCCTCGATGGTGTACCCGGGAAACATACTGCGCGAGACTTCGCCGTGTCTCTTGGCGACTCCGTTGACGTACCGGCTGAGATTGAGCGCCAGGTACGTCATGTTGAACCACGGCTCCCCTTCGAAGACCTCGCCGACGGACGCCGCATAGCCGCCGCGCTCGAGAATACGTCCCAACAGCTTCACGGTGCCGGGATCTTCGAGGTCGAAGCGCGTCCTGAGCGGACGAATGATCTGCTCGACCTGAGGCAGAGGAAAGCGATCGTGTCCGGCCGAAACCGGCGTGTGCGTCGTGAAGATGCAGACGCGTCGCACGGCTTCCACGTCGGCGGCCGTGGCCTGGTCTCGTCCCGATTTGCGCGCTGCTTCCTCGAGAAGCTCCAGGGTCAGCAAGGCGGCATGGCCTTCGTTCATGTGGAAGCGGCGAATGTGCTCGAATCCCAGGGCGCGCGCCATTCGGATCCCGCCGATTCCGAGAACGACTTCCTGACACAGCCGGTAGTACCCGTCGCCCCCGTACAGGCAGTCGGTGAGCGTCCGGTCCCAGTTCGAGTTCCCGGGAATATCGGTATCCATGAAAAAGACCGGCACGCTGTGTCCGTTCGACCCCTGGACCTCGTACTTCCAGGCCCGGATTCCAACCGTTCGTCCGTCCAGGGAAACGGACACGACCGGGTCTGCCCTCTGGAGATAGTCGTCCACGTTCCATGAAACCGGCGCTTCCTGTTGGAATCCCGATGCGTCGAATCGCTGCTCGAAATACCCTTTCCTGTAGAGCAGGGTAAAGGCGACAAGCGGGACGCGGAGGTCGGCCGCCGAGGAAATCGTATCTCCGGCCAGAACTCCCAGCCCTCCGCTGAAGGTGGGTATTCGGTTGTCGATTCCGATCTCCATCGAGAAATATGCGGTCCATTCGTTGCTCAGGTTTTTCACACCAGTCTCACATCCGTTGAGAAATGCTGAGGAATACGGAAGGTCTGTTCGCTGACGAACACCATTGGCGATCGAAACCCCTTCCCGGCGGACACCGATTATACCCGGTCGGCGCCCCTGCTCGCTCGCCGACGTATACTGACTCCGGAAATGAATGGGACGGGCCAGCCGCGGGGATGAGCGAACACCCCCACATAGCGTTCGTGGCGACGGAATGCTTTCCGTTCGTAAGAGTCGGCGGGCTGGCCGATGTCATGGGTTCCCTGCCGAAAGCCCTGGAGAGTCTGGGCGCGCGCGTCGAGGTCGTCCTCCCGGGCTTCCCATGGGAAGGCGCCTTTCCGCGGGAGACCCTGGAGCCGCTCGGGATGGACCTCTGGGGAGAGGCCGCCGTCGCGGTGTACTCGACGACGCTGCCCGGCTCGCGTGTCCGCGTCTTCATGATCGAAGACGGAAAGTACTTTCCCCGCGCCGGTGTCTACGTCGACGCGGCCACTGGACAGGACTACGCGGATCAGGCCGACAGATGGGTCTTTTTCCAGCGAGCCGCGCTGGCGCTCATCGAACGCGAGTTTCCCGATATCGATGTGATTCACTGCCACGAGCACCAGGCCGCGCTCATACCTCTCTACCTGGAGGATCTCTGTCGTCCCCGGGGCATCTTCCGGAACGCCGCTTCCGTTCTCACGATTCACAACCTCGGCTACCAGGGCATCTTTCCGGCTGCGGAGTTTCGGAGGCATGGATTACCCGTCGGGGTGGCCGGTCCGGGAGGATCGCTCGAGTTCTACGGGCGGGTCAATTTCATGAAGGGCGGGATCCTCACGGCCGACGCGCTGACCGTCGTCAGCCCGACGTATTCCAGGGAGATCCAGACCGCGGAGTTCGGCTACGGGCTGGACGGAGTGATCGCCGCGAGGCGATCGGATCTGTTCGGAATACTGAACGGTATCGACGAGAACGAGTGGAATCCGGCGACCGACAGCCGTATCCTCATACCCTATTCGGCGTCGAGCCTCTCGGGCAAAGTCGTCAATCAGCGCCTCCTTCTCGAGGCGTTCCATCTTTCAGACTCGCCCGGCCGCGGACCTGTCCTCGCGATGGTTTCCCGTATCGACGCCCACAAGGGCTTCGATCTCGTGCTTGCCGTCCTCGATGACCTGCTCGGGAACGATATCCGCTTCATCCTCGTCGGCACCGGAAACCGGGCCATCGAAGCCCGATTTCAGGAATCGTGCGGCTCTCGCCCGGATAAAGCCGCGGTTCGCTTCGTCTTCGACGACGCCGTGGCCCACCAGGTCATCGCGGGAGCGGACATGTTCCTGATGCCTTCGAAGTACGAGCCTTGCGGACTGACACAGATGTACGCGCTCCGGTACGGCACGGTTCCCGTCGTCCGCGCGACAGGCGGCCTCGCCGACACGGTCCAGGAGTTCGATCCGGGCACGGGTCAGGGCACCGGATTCCTTTTCGCGGAATACGATCCGGATGATTTCAGACGGGCGATAGAGCGCGCGATCGCAACGTGGAAGGGCCCGCAGTGGCCGATTGTCATGACGAACGGCATGGCGGTGGATTTCAGTTGGACGGCATCCGCCGGCCGTTACATGGAGGTATACGGGCATGCTGTTCGCAAGAGAAAGGATTAGTCAGATCACAGTTCCCGGCCTGATGACTCCGTTCTTGGGAACGATGACTATCCCGTCGCGAATATAGAACCCTTCGCCATCGAGATCCATCTGGCCGGACTCGTTGACGATCCTGGCGTGGTCACCGATGCGCGCGTTCTTGTCGATGATCGCGCCCACGACGACCGAACCCGCTCCGATACCGATGTTCGGAATACCAACCGAATGGTTGTACTCGAAGTCGTCGGGCTCCTCGTAGTAGTCGGCTCCCATCATCAGGGTCTCTTTCATTTTCACACCGTCGCCGATGATGCTGCGGATCCCGATCACGGAATTCACCGCAGACACCGATCCAAGCACCGCGCCTTCCGCTACGAGCGATTGACCGAGAGCGCATTCCTCATCGATCCGCGAAGGCGGCAGGAAGCGGGCGTGGGTAAAGACGGGCCATCCCGAGGCATGAAAGTCGAAGTGTTCCGTCGCGCGAGTGAGATCGATATGCGCCTGGTAGAAGGCCCGGATCGTCCCCAGGTCTTCCCAGTAGCCGTCGAACAGGTACCCCTGGACATCGTGCTTCCGGATCAGCCTGGGTACCACCTGCTGGCCGAAGTCGATCATCAGGGGGTCGGAAAGCACGTCGACCAGAACGTCGCTGTTGAACACATAGATGCCCATCGATGCCAGATAGGGCCGCGCGCGCGCGCGCTCCGGCGAGTAGCCGAACTGGGTCATGTCGGTCGCCATCTCGCGTAGCGCGGGCCCGGTGGGCTTTTCCCTGAACCTTTCCACACGACCCTTGCCGTTCATCCTCATGAGCCCGAACGAGGCCGCGGCCTGCTCGGTGCACGGGATCGCGCACATCGTGGCGTGGGCTCCCGAGGTCCAGTGCTCCTGCAGCAAGGCCTGGTAGTCCATCCGGTAGAGCTGATCGCCCGACAGGATCAGATGATAGTCCGTGTCCCGGTCCGTCAACCGGTGCAGGTGCCGTCTGACCGCGTCGGCCGTCCCCTGAAACCAGTTCACGTTC